>Ga0207678_10003602_pt1 | contig 13924 bp, 16 predicted proteins | sample KBSC63metaG_FD_184319 | JGI IMG/M metagenome (GOLD analysis project Ga0207678, IMG submission 184319) | Corn rhizosphere microbial communities from Kellogg Biological Station, Michigan, USA - KBS C6-3 metaG (SPAdes) (version 2) | ecosystem: Host-associated > Plants > Roots > Rhizosphere > Soil ... | reverse complement strand
CCGCGCAGCTGGTCCCCTACATGTCGAAGAGCTTCAGCTTCAGCAAGCCGGACTATACCCTCGACTTGCTCGCGCGTCCAGAGACGCTTGCCCTTGTCTGAGCGGCCCCCGGCTACCGGCTTCCTCGTCCGTGGTGACCGGAAGGGGGACCGAGGGAGCAGCCCCTTGTCCTCCCAGGCACGGATCGACTGGACCGAGTAACCGAGGGCCGCGGCCAGGTGGGAGATCGTGTAGAACTCCCGAACTTCGCCGCCCACCATGTACCGGACGGGGCGAGCATCCCATACCTCGGTACCAGGCGCGGCCTTGGTAGCAGCACGGTTCACTGGCTTGCGCCGACCGGGATAGTCCAGGTCTTCGAAGCGCTCGGCCAGTGAGTCACTCATGGCGTGTCTGCTGCCTTTCGTCGCTTGGGCTTGCCGCGCTCTTCGATCTTCTTAGCAAGCAGGAGGATACGGAACTCGCTCCGGGTCGGGCGAGTCCCCCTGTCGTAGCTGTACCCATCCGGGTGGAAGTAGTGGCGCCCGATGATGTCACCGGTCGAGGTGCTGATGGTGTCACGTCGCTCGGACCCGCATCGCTCGCACCGTAGCACCAACGGCTCACCCCACTCGGGGGTCCAGTCGCTGTTGTCATAGTCGAACCAGGCGTGCCCGAAGGTGTTGCACCGGATGAACTGCTGCTTCTCGTACTCCTGCGTCGTGAGGAGTGAGGCGTCAGGTGGCATGTGATAGTCCTAGCACGTTCGGAGAGGTTAGTTACTAACCACTCCGTTCCCTCAGTGGACGACCAGCTCTTCCTGCTCCCATCGCTCCAGGCTCTCCTGGAGGGCGCGCTCGACCATGTATGAGACACTGACGCCTCGTCGGTCGGCCTGCTTCTTCAGACGATCGCGGGTGCGCTTCTGCGTTCGGGTGTTCAGTTGGACGCGCGGTCCGCCCTTGAGGGGCGGTCGGCCTCCCTTGTTCTTGGTGGGGGCTTCCAGGGTGGTGCTCATGATTCTGTGTCCTCGGTGGGGTAGAAGGCGAAGGTGCTCGACTCGCTGTAGAGAGCGGCCAGCTCCTTGTCGGTGATCTGACCGGCGTAGTTCGCGGCGAGGATGGCGTCCTCGTCCACGACCACAACGGTCTGGGTGCATTGACCTGTCAGTCCCTTACGGGCCAACAGGAGCAGCGCCTTGTCGTCGTCCAGCGTGGTTGAGACACGCTCGCGTCGTTCGATGCCTTTGACCTTCGTCTGCTTGGGCTTGCCGTCCTTGCCGTAGCGGGTCCAGGGGATGGGGCTGTCCAGCTCCAGGATCTGCTTGTGCGGCTCGATCGGATCGCCGGCGACCTCGAGGAGCGCCATCAGATCCTTCTTCAGGCGTCCCTCGTGGTACTCGGAGCGTTCCCTCATCGAACGGTTGGCGAGGTACTCCTCCACGCTGGCCGCGACCTCGGCCGGGTCCAGGGTCGGTGCCCTGGGGATCGTTCGTTTGCGTGTTGCCATGAGTCACATGCTACCGAGTGATAGCACTAACCGTCTACGAACTCCCGCAGGGACTCCAGGTCAAGCCGTAGAGAGCCTGACTTCGGGTCGTAGTCACCGTCCACGAACGCCCTGCTCACGGCCTGTTTCTGGCGCAGCATGCGGAGCATCCGGTCCTCGATGGTGCCCTCCCCGAACATGTATTCGACGGTGATCTGGTCGAAGGCGCTGTTGGTGCGGTCGATCCGGGCCACACGCTGGGCCAATGCACCCGCGCTCCAGGGCAGGTCGAAGTTGATGACGTGCGAGCCCTGGTTGAGGTCCACGCCGTAGGCCCCGGCGTCGGAGGAGAGGAACACCCGCAGGTTGGGGTCGGTGTTGAAGCGGACGATGGCCTCGTCCCGCTTGGCTGTGCTCACGTCCCCGGTGATCTTGACCCAGTGGATCCCGAGCTTCGCCAGGGCCGCACCCATCATCGCCACGGTGGGCTTGAAGGTCGAGAACACCACGACCTTGTTGCGGGGATCCTCGGCCAGTATCTCCTCGACGTGCTCGACCAGGGCGTCGAACTTGGCGTTCTCCTTGGGCAGGTTGTCGAGGAGCCCGGCCGCCTTGAGCTGCGAGGCGTACTCGGAACCCTCCTTCGATATGGGGCTATCAAAGTGGTCGGCCGACAGAAGGAGGAGCTGGGGGTGCGAGCTCACCATCCGCATGGCGAGCATGCGTGTCATCACCTGGCCCATCAGGCCCTTGGAGTCCTGGCGCTGGCCGCGGCCGTAGTGCGCCGCCAGGTCGAAGCCCCCGCCGATGCCCGCCGAGACGGCAGCGTCGATCGCCAGGCTCAAGTCCTTGCGGATCTGCTCGTGCAGGCTCCAGGCCGAGGCGTCGAGGGGCACCGGCACGTCCAGCTCCAACAGGTCGGGGAGCCACTCGCTGATGTCCTCGCGGCTCTTGCGGTACATCGCCGGGCCGAGGCGCTGCGTGATCAGCCCGAGGTTCTTGTACTTCTTCGGCTTGCCCCAGTGGTCGCGCTCGATGAAGGTCCGGTCGAACTTGGGGAACGGCCCGAGCACCTCCGGGTTGACGAACTCCATGATGGAGAAGAGCTCCTCGGGACGGTTCTCCACCGGCTGCCCCGAGAGCCCGATCCGTATCGGGGTATGGCGCCCGAGCATCTTGGCCCGCCTCGAGGTCTTCGAGCTGAAGCTCTTCAGCGCGGTGACCTCGTCGGCCACGATCGCCTCGGTCGGGAGCCAGCGCTTGATCTCCTCCCAGTCGTTGACCAGGCACTGGTAGTGCATCACCGTGTACGTGAACCGGGAGGCCCGACGGATGCCCGCGACGCGCTTGCGCTTGTCCCCGTCGATCACCTGGACGCTGGCGCGCGGATCCCACTTGTTGATCTCCCGCACCCACTGGCCCTTGGTGCTCTTGAGGGCGAACACCACGACGTGGTCGCACTGACGCAGCCGTCGTAGTTGACGCACCGCGGCGATCGAGGTGGCCGTCTTGCCCGCGCCCATGACGAGGGCGAGGAGGAGGTCGCCGCGCTCCACGACACGCTCGACGGCCTCCTGTTGGTAGGGGCGCAGCTCCAAGTGACTCAGCCTAGGTGCGAGGGATCAGCCGCTTCCGGGGCGCGAGCTCTTGATCAGCCGGCGCGAGCAGTCGTGGTGCTGATACGCGGATATCGGCACCGTCGCTGGGACACTCGTCGCCCAGGCAGGTCCACCCAGGGCGGTCACGTCGAGCGAACAGCTCGAGGTACGGCCCAGGGAAGTGGCGCTCGACGTGGTCCTGGAACGGCTCGGGCTTGGCGCTGTGCTTCCCGCGCGGCGCCTCCAGATGACCGTCGAGGTGACCGAACACGTTGCGCTCGTGCGTGCGGATGGCCTTCGTGCCGGGCTTGCGAGCCACGAGGATCGTCTCGACGGCGGCGCGGTACCAGTAGCCGGGACCGTAGGGGATCTTGCCCGACGGGTTGCGCTTGAGCCAGTGGACCGCGGTGATGTAGTCGAAGCCCCAGGCCCTGATCAGCGACAGCCCGTCGGGCAACCACGGCCCCGACGACCACAGGAAGAGGTAATCGGAGACAAGGTTGCCGACGGGCAGGGCGGCGAGGTCCGCGATCGACAGCGACTCGTAGTGGACCTTGCCGTCCTGCATCGTGTAGCCGTTCAGCTTGGTGTCGTTCGACGCTCGCTGGTACGGCCACGGCGGGTCGATGACACAGGTGCGGAACGGCTCACTCACCCGTCGAGTCTGGCATGGGCAGGGCCTCGTAGATCTTGCTCGTGCGCTGTTCGGGCGTGGTGTCACGGACGAGTCCGTACAGCTCCAGGCGGTCGATGGCTGAGGCTGCGGAACCACGAGGGAGCTTGGTGCCCTCAGCGATGTAGATGACGCTGGCGCCCCTCCCGTGGTCGCGCAGCCAGGCGTAGACGAGCGCCTGGGTGGGCGACAACTGGTACTCCTGCCGCGGTCGTGGCACGCGCGGCGTCAGCTTCTGGCGCTTGGGATATGTCATCGGCGGCACCTCGGGTGCCTCGGCCAGCCGGCGCGCTTCGCACAGCCGCGTGAACTCCAGCCACCACTCGGCCTGCTCGGGGAGCCACTGACGGCAGCGCTCGATCGGGATCTGCGTCACCGCCACCTCGGGCGAGACGTTCATCAGCTCGACCAAGAGGTGCTGCACCTGCTCGGCGCTACGGATGAGGGGCTGGTTGATCTTGTTGGGAGGTGCGTTGACCATGGATTCGAACTGCCTCTCGGCGTTGGACTGGCGGATGTTGGTGCGCGAGGCGTTGCTGGCAACGATGCGCTGATCGAGCTTGCGCTTGGGCTTCTTGCGATCCCTCGTGTGCGCGAGGTTGCCGCCGTAGTGGATGATTCGGTAGATCGAGCCGGGACTGAGGGGGGCATGACCTTCAGCGACCAGACAGGCGTTGACGTGACGAGCGATCTCTTCACGCGGGCGCCCGTTGAGCAGCTTGTGACGGGCGTAGCGCTTGATGAGCTCGTCACGGTCAAGAAGCGGGGCGGGGTCGATGACCCCGCCCCGCTCCCCATCGTCCAGCCTCTCAGGGCTGGACTCCGACATCAGGCAGCCTCATCCTCCGGGAGGATGGCTCCGTCAGGGCCGAACATGATGTGCGACACCTTCGGGAAGTCCTCGGCGCGTGCCCCCTTGTACTGGTACTTGAGGGTCTGCTTGGTGAGCGACTTGCCGGCCTGGTCGGCCTCCCACGCCTTCACGACCCACGCGACGGGCACGACGCCCGTCTCGGGCTTGGTCGCGGAGGCGTTGGCGATCAGCTTCTCCCGCAGCGCGTAGACGGGGTCGCCGGGGTTGATCTCGGCTCCCGTCTCCAGCTTGGAGAAGAACACGTCGGCGGCGTCGGGATCAACCGTCGCCATCAGGTAGTGGTACGGCGCCAGCCAGCCACGAGGGATGCTCTTCACCGCACGGGCCACGTCCACAGCCACGCGCACCGAGTCCACGAGGTGCGGGTGCGCCTCGAAGAACTCCAGCAACTGCGGGACGGTGGGCTTGTGAGCCGACGGCATCGTCTTCTCGTAGTCGTTGGCGACGCGCCACAGGTTGGTGATGGAGGCGGCGAGGTCCGAGGAGTACTCGTACTTGCCGGTCATCTGCAGGATCTGCGCCAGGTTGCGGGGCAGTCCCTGGTCGATGACCTTGATGACCTCGGGGCGCACGTTGCGGACGACGAGCGCCCGGACGGTGATGCCCGACTCCATGATCGCCGTCAAGCGGTGCTGACCGTTGACGACACCGCCGTCGAGGTCGAGGCCGATGCCGTCGGTGGAGTCCTCCATCCACTCGCCGCGCTCGATGATCCCCTTCAGGCGCTCGACGCCCGCGTCGATCAGTCGGCGGTTGGCGTGGTTGACGCCGAGCATCTGCTTGGCGTCGTCCGGCGTGATCTCCTCGATCTCGCAGGAGGGTGACGGACGTTGTGAGTCAACGTCGTCCTCTGGCCGCGTCTCCGCGTCCAGCGTGTCGGTGCTCATGTTGAGCTTCCTTTCCTCTCCCAACAGTGGGAGTTCCTTGGATGTGGAAGCCGCCGCGAGCGGCAGTTCAGTTGTTGAGGTCTGCCGTTCAGCCACGGCTGGGGGTAGCTCAGCAGACTCCGGGACGTGTGTCAAACGCTGGCGACAGCTATCAGGCAGAGTCGCGGAGATCCTCCAGCCGCTTGATGTCCGCCTTCTCCTTCCGAAGCGACGCCTTGAGGGCCTTCTCGTTGAACCAGGACGTGTCCGTGATGGCGTCGGTGACGAGCTGCTCCAGCACGGCGGGGTCCACGGCCTCAACCTCGATCTGGAACAGCGAGCCGTACTTGGCGATGAAGCCCTTGGCCCGCGACGAGGTGGTCTTGCCGGGGTTGGGGACGAGTCCGAGCGCGGCGACCTGGGCCGGCACCACGGTCAGGCGATCCCAGTGGTGGAACACGATGCCCATGCGGTCGGCCTGCTCCTGGAAGTTGCGCTCGATGTCCTCCCCCTCCGGGTCGAGGTCACCGACGTACCAGACGACGACCGGTCGGCCGTCGTCCTCCATGGCGTCGAAGATCTCCCGCTCCAACGACTCGCTGGAGTAGCCGCGCATCGCCGCCGTGGGCACGCCGTAGCTGTCGGTCCACGCCTCGATCTGGGCGCCGAGGGTGGCCTTCTCGTACAGCACCCACGTCTGGAACGCCTGACCCTCGGTGTTGTCGCGGCGGTACTGCCGGATCAGCGCGTTCATCGCCGCAGCGGGGCTGGCCCATCGAGCAGGGCGCTTGACGCCACGGGTGCGGTCGCTGAGCGACGGGAAGACGCCCGCCCGACGAGCCTCGGCCGTCAGCGAGGAGAGCTGCTTGTAGCACGTCTGGTTGTTGAGGTAGCCGCCCGTGCTGGCGGCGACGAGCCGGTAGTGGAGCTGACGCAGCGTCACAGCGGTGGTGTAGCTGCGGGCGATGCGGTCGGCCTCAGCGAGGATGAGCGTCCAGTTGCGTTGCATGGGTGTCCTTCGGTAGGTGAGAGTGGACAGGTCCACCTTAGCGGGACACGGACCTGTCCACTATCACAGTCCGAAGCGACGGGTCCGGTCGAACGCCAGGCGGATGGCGTCGTCGGAGGGCACGTCGCCCACGTCCTTCGCTGGCGACCCGTCAGCGTCGAACAGGCCGTCGTACTTGAGAGTCAGCGAGGCGCAACCCTGCTTCTTGAGCATCGGCTTGACGATCGCCGTGGCCTCCCGGCCCGCCTTGTCGTTGTCGAGAGCCAGGACCACGTAGCTGAAGCACCGCGCCATGAGCGTGACCTGTTCGCGTGACACCCAGGCGCCGAGCGAGGCGAACGCCGGGATCCCGAGGCCGAACAACCTCACGGCGTCGAGTGGTGACTCAACGAGCACGGCCCAGTCGTGCTCCTTCACCTCGTGGTACCCGAACAGCGTGCTGCTCTTCGCCATCCCGGCCGGGAGGGTGAGGACAGATCCCTGCTGGCGGTACTGGGCGCCCATGAGCTCGCCCCTGGGGTCTCGGATCGGGAGGATCCATTGCCTGGTATCAGGGTTCCAGCGCACCTGATATGCGTCTATGGCGCTCCGCATGAGATATCTCAGCTCGAGCAGCTTCGCCGGCACATCGGCCAGCAGGTTGGACAGGGCCCACTCGGAGATGACCGGGGCCAACGTCTCCTCGGGCGCCTCGCGCACGGCGATGCGGGAGAGGAAGGACTGCTTCCGCAGCTCGTCCACCAGATCGACGGGAGCTGCTCCCGTGAGATCGACCAGGAGCTGGGTGAGAGTGCCCTTGTAGCCGCACGAGAAGCAGAAGTGCAGGTACGTGGACTTGTTGACGGACCACGAAGGTCGCTTGTCCTCGTGACCGGTACGCGCAACGTGCCCAGGGCAACGCCCGACGATCTCCTTCTTCGTCTCACGCAGGCCCTGCACACCCGCCGCGTCCAACATGTCGTGCAGATCGATCATCGTTCCCTGGTCCTCGCTGTTGAAGCCCGCGGCTTGTACTCATCGTCATCGTCATCGTCAAGATCGGGTCGAGCCCTGAGCCTGTAGGACATCTCCGAGGGGTCGATCTCCTCGACCGAGCCCTCGTTCCAGTCCCACTCCAGGATCACGTTCTTGCGTGGCCCTGACCGTGACTCGACCACCCGGAACTTCACCTGCACCGGTCCTGCCGTGGTGACGTTCTCGTTCTCCTCATCGCTCCCTCCTGGTGTTGAAGGAGTGATGCGCTCGACGCCCAGCAGGATGTCGGCATCCTGCGCCCAGCTCTGGCTGTACATGGCCGAGCCCATGTGCAGCCCACCCTTCGACCGGGTCTGCGACGCCTGCGTCGTGACCACGATCGGGATCTTCGTGGACTGAGCCAGACGCTTGAGCCCACGGCTGATCGAGGTGATCGCCTGGGCCGAGCCCGGCTCCACCTTCGGCAGCTCGCTGGTCATCATGTAGGCCCCGTCCACGATGACCACGTCGGGGTCCAGTTCCTGGATCTTGGCCTGGAGTCCCGACACCGTGGTGCCCGAGGTGATGTCCGAGGAGAACAGCAGCGAGCGCATGCCCAGCATCTTCTTGTGGGCCTTGTCGATCCGCTTGCGTTCGTTCGGCTTGAGCGTGCCGTTCATGATCTTGGTGAGCGACACACCACTGATCAACGACAACGAGCGATCGGTCTGCTCGATGTTGCTCATCTCGAAACCGACGAACAGTGGTACATGAGCGTTCTCGTGGATCTTGATCGCCATCGCCAGGGCGGTCGCGCTCTTGAACGACTTCGGGATCCCCATCAGTACCACGAAGTGTTCAGGTTGCAGGCCACCAGTGACATAGTCGATGCCGTTGAAACCCGTTGAGATACCACGCAGGTATCCAGGATCGGCTTCCCGCTCGTCCAAGATCGTCTGCACCGTGTGGAAGTACTCCTCCGAGGTGAAGTCGATGTCGTACGTGCGGTTGCCCTCGACAGCCGCAGCGAGCAGCGTGGCCTTGAGGATCTCCTCCATCTGCTCGATGGCGTCCGGGTCGTCCTTGGCGTGGACGAACGCCGCCGCCTCGTTGAGGCCGTCTACGAGCAGCGAGCCCTTACGGCGCTTCATCAACTCCTTGATGAAGTAGTCGAGCGGCTGCGGGTGGTCATCCCACGCCATGGAGGGGAAGGCCCGCTGCACCACGGACAGGTCGGGGCTGACCCCGTAGTCCTTCCAGTGCTGGAGCAGGTAGCTGTACACCCTGCGGTACCGGTCGTCGGTGAAGTGCTGCTCACCGATGCGGGCATTGACCGCCGCCCGGAGATCCTGGTGGAGGATCACCTTGGCGAGGAAGGCCCCCTGCACATCCACCTAGATGTCCTCCCCCGGTACGACGGCGTGACCCAACTGGCCGTAGCGGTCGAGGCGGCTGGGGTCTGAATCGTAGACGCTCTGGATGTCCCGCTGATAGCGCAACGTGGTGATGAACGTGTCGATAGGGCGGTATCGGATCTCGTCGTGCTGCAGCCCGGCCTCCTCGAGGAACTCGGCCGCCTGGTCACAGAACTCCTGGCTGACGAAGGTGACCAGCTCCTGGGCGGTGCCGGGCCAGCGATCCTTCATGTAGAGCAGCCGCTTCAGCGGCACGTCGTACCACTGGACGTTGTACCCCGTCACCTCGTCGCGCCGCAGCCGCCGCTGGCGGACCACGGGCTCGACCCGGCACAGCACGCCCTCGATCACGACCACGTAGCGCGGCCGGGTCCAGAGCTCCAGGTCACCCCGCTCCATCGGTCTTCACGTACACGGTGATGAAGTGGGTGCCGATGACCTTGCCGGGAAGGAAGTCGTGGACCGGAGGCAGGGAGGTGCTGACAATCGTCGGCATCTTCATCTTCACCCGGCGCTCGACGTAGGGCTGGATGTTCTTGCGGTAGATGCTCCAGTCGATCGTCTCGTGGTGGAGGTCATCGATCCACAGCAGCCGCAGGTCGTAGAACAGGTGGAAGAGACGGTCCTGCACCGACTGCGCCTCCGTGAACACGGCGAAGTCGTCGCCGTACTGTCGGATCGAGGCTGCCGCCTGCCACGACGCACGCACCAACTCGACCAGATCGATCGCCATGACTCGCTTGGCATCCGTCAGGGTCATCGGTGGATCCCACCGGTCCTCCTGGAACGCCATGCGCTTGTAGATGACCTGCGAGGCGTACGTGGTGCCTGCAGTCCGCTTGCCGAAGACCCACAAGCCCTGCTTGCCGTCGCCCGTGAGCACGTTCTCCCGCCACTGCAGCAGCGGCTCCTTCAGCGACTCGGGCAGCTTCGTCATCGACACGCCCTTGTAGTTCAGATCGTCATCCATCACTTCTCCTCGTAGACGGCGTAGATGTCACCCGTGTCGATGTGACGGTCGCGTCCCCAGGCTCCGGTGAAGCACATCCAGCCGGACTGCTTGGCCTTGAGTGTGATATGGCCCTGTGATACCGCCATTACGAACTCGTTCATCATCTGCCGCACCTCGAGCTCGGTGCGATTCTTGAAGTGGGCGTTGATGTAGGTCTGGGCCTGACCGATCGACTCCAGGCCGCGGGTGTGCTTGTGCATGCCGGTGGTGAGCTGCATCTGCTCCCAGATCACGGCGAAGTACTCGGCCAGCCGGCGCGCCTGAGGCGGTTGGGCCGGAGGGCGCTTGCGCTTGCGCCGCTGGGAGTCGATGTCGCTGACGATGTCGCTCGCTGCAGGCCGCACCCGACGCTTCGACCGCAGCGGTGGGGCCGCAGGAGGACCGACATCCCGTGATCGTTCGTCTTCGTACTCCCGCATGGACACCACGGTAGATCCCTGCGGCTTGGTCGGGGGAGGGGCTGCGAGGCCGGAGGCCGAGCAGGACGGAGGAACCAGAGACGAAGTCTCTGGTGACGGAGTCACAGGAACTACTCCGTAGGAGTAGTGACTCTTATCGCGCGCCAAGTTGGCGGCACTGACTGGCGCCAACTTGACGTAGTAGCGGTTGGTCTTGGAGGGGCTGCGGCGACTCACCTTGGCTCCGGCGTCGGCCTCCACGACGAGCAGGTCTGCGGCCACCGCTGCGGCGATGTACCGCTGCACCGATCGGATCGGGATGCCGGTGCGCTCGCTGATGCGGGCCTGGCTCGGGTACGCCTTCGGGTAGCTCTGGGCGATGACCTCCAGCACGAGGTGAACGGAGGCCCAGGTCACACGGGTCATCCCCTCTGGTTGGGTCATTGCATCGACAGCACGCTGCGCGGCTTGCTTCGTCGTCGCCAGTGTGTTACTTTCATGCACGTCGAGGAGACCTCCTGAAGTCAGAGTTCGGTTGAGGTCACCAGAGAGGTCAGAGCAGCAACTCTGACTTCTCACGTCCAGGGTCCGGGGGCGGTGGGGACCGAGGCGGGACCGTATCACAGCGAATAGCTAGGGTCGCAAGGGCATGGAGCATCTTCTCGCCGCCCTCGCTGTGTGGATCCTGTGGACAATCCTGGGGATCGTCGTCACAACCCCTGAGTGGTTCCCCTATGCCCTGGGGATAGCGCTTGGCCTGGGCTTTCAGCTTCTGATCGATCCGGGGGACTGGTACCTCGGTCTAGGGATAGGTGGCGCTGCGGGGTTCCTCGTGCTCATCAGCGACGTGCTGCTAGTAACTGCTGACGCGATTCGCTCTGGAGTTCTCGTCCGACTCGGTCGTAGGGGCTAGTGTCGCTCTCCTCTGCGGGCGTGGGACAACGAGAAGGAGCACTAGAACGTGACGATGCATGCAGTACTGGGCGACGGCGAGATGACCCGTCGAGAGCTCACCGAGACGCTCGGTGACCTGTGGAAGGCCGACGAGGAGAACAGCCAGAGCTACTGGTTCCTCCTCCAGGGCAAGTCAGAGCCGACGGACACCGACAAGGCGCTCGTGCTGTGGCTGGAGAAGAACGAGATCTACTACGAGCTGGTGACCGACGACCCCGAGGCGGTGTCGGAGATCTACCACGCCCCGCAAGAGGTCCACACGGCCAAGAAGCTGGCGCAGAAGGTCGTGGCCCTCATGCAGTCGAAGCCCGAGGAGGGCGAGCCTGCCGAGATCCTGGCCCTGTTCAGCGACGTGAACGACGCCACCGCTGCCGAGGACCGCTGGCTCAACGGCGTGATCCAGGCTGCCTACGACGCCGGGTTCCCGACGCGGGCCCTCAACGACGGCCTGGTCGAGATCGACCTGTCCGAGGGGGCGGCCCAGGCCGAGGAGGAGCCAGAGCCCGAGCCGGTGGCCGCGGCCCCGGCCCCGGTCAAGAAGGCGGCGGCCAAGAAGGCTCCGGCGAAGGTGGCGCCCCGTCCGGCCGCTGATACCCCGATACCAGACGAAGATGAAGTCGCCCTCGAGGTTGCCGGCGAGCTCACCACGACCAGCCAGCCGATCGACATCCCGTCGCGCGAGGAGCTGGAGGACATGGAGCCCTCCGAGATCAAGGAGGTCGCCGCGGCGATGGGTATCGTGCTCCCGCCCCGGACGCGTGCCACGACGTACATCGATCACATCCTCGGTGAGGCCAAGGCCGCGGCGCCGACGGCCGAGGTCAGCGACATCCCCGAGGTGGACGTGATCAGCGCCAACGGCTTGGAGTCGGTGGACGTGGACGTGATCGCTGAGCGAGTGGCTGTGATCCTGTGGGAGAAGGTCCAGAAGGCCGTCGCCAACGTCTGATCGCTGCTGGAATCTGCTAGCGTGCCGCCGTGCCAACGGCGGGCGAAGTGGTGGAAGCGATGGTGACAGGTGGGTTCACGGCCTGGTTCCTCGTGGAAGCTCTCGTCATCTGGGCACAGCGTCCTCCAGTGGTCCTCGTGGACGGTCACTGGAGGGCGCAGCGTCAAGTGGAGCGCCGGAAGCAGCGCTACCCCCTGAGCCACGTTGGAACGCCGCACTCCGTGCCGCGGCTGCGGGTCGTTGACCACCTAGCCTCGTAGTCGTCCCCGACGCCCGCCGGGGACACCGGCCCCCACTGTCCGCCCGGTGGAAGAGGCTGGCGCAAGGGCCCCGCCCTTCGGGACGGGGCTCTTGTCGTTCTAGAGTCACCCGCCGTGAGTGACACACCTACCAAGCGGCCCGCCAAGAAGGCTGCTGCTCCTCCCCGAGCCCCCGTACCCGAGGCTGATGGCGATCTGTTCGTCATCGAGCCGATCATCAAGCGCTACCGCTACATGTTCGCCGGCGGTCGGATCATGGACGTGTCCTCGCCGTACCAGTCCAACAGCACGGACCGGGAGAAGGTGCTGCAGGAGGCGCAGCGTCGGTGGGGCGGCAAGAAGGACGACTGGCGCATCGAGGGGAGCACCGAGCTCCGAGACGCGTAAGAGCCCCCACCCGAAGGTGGGGGCTCTTGTCCGCCCGCCAGATTCCCTCCCGCTTCCGCCCGGATGGGGAGGGCTGGGCAGAAGATAGCAGTACCTATCAACTATGACAACTCACCAGGGGTTGCTGACACCGTCCGGGGTGCCAACCGAATAGCGGGGGAGGATGCCCGCTGCCTTGGGCGGCAGCGGGTTCTGCACATCGAACGGGTAGAAGATGTCGAGGTGCGGGACCACGGTGATCCCGGCCGGCACCCAGCGGTACACGAGTCCCTGCTCCTCCATGTCCTCGTCGGTGACGTTGGACTCGGGGTCGTTGGGGTCCACGGTGCGGGCGAACAGGCGCCCGGTCACCGCCTTGCGGTGGTTGTACCAGAGCGAATAGCTCGCACCCTGGCGGTTGGTACCGCCATACCAGGAGAAGTCATCGCGGGCCCCGTAACGCTCGTCACCATCGAAGTAGGGCCAGTCCTTGAGGTAGCCGCGCTCGGCCAGCACCTTGTCGATCGTGAGTCCACTGCCCTCAAGTTCCAGCCGGAGCATGGCGATGTGGCCCTCGGGAGCGTGACGGTGGGTGGCGACATGGGTCCAGGTGACGGCGCTGAGGTTCCACTCCTCGTCGGTGCCCCAGTCCACGGCGGTGACCCGGTAGTCGGCGTCCCAGAAGACGAAGCCGACCTTGAGTCGCCCGGTGCCCTTCGCCATGAGCTGCACGGTCCACTGTTCGGCGTTGAGTTCGCCCATCTGCGTCGGGAAGATGTTCGACTCCATGATGCAGTAGCCACCTGTGCCCCCACACTGCCCGGCCCAGGCGCCGCCACCAGGAGCACCACCCGATACCCGGCTCAGGGCAGCGTTCCCGGACCAGAAGCCGGTGCCCGGCTTCTCAAAGCTCGGGTTGGCGACCATGTTGGCGCGCTGGGGATAGAGCCAGGCGTGCTGCGAGCCCGACACTTCGAACTCGGGGGAACCACGGGACAGCACGAGCGGACCCTCCAACGGGTCCGGTGTCGTGGTGCCCCAGCCGAACAGCCAGCGGTTGGTGGCGTCGGGGAACGTGGCGTCGGGGCTCGAGGTCAGGGCGTCGGTGCGCTTGAGGTTGGTGACCTCA
>Ga0207678_10003601_pt1 | contig 13924 bp, 9 predicted proteins | sample KBSC63metaG_FD_184319 | JGI IMG/M metagenome (GOLD analysis project Ga0207678, IMG submission 184319) | Corn rhizosphere microbial communities from Kellogg Biological Station, Michigan, USA - KBS C6-3 metaG (SPAdes) (version 2) | ecosystem: Host-associated > Plants > Roots > Rhizosphere > Soil ... | reverse complement strand
CGACCGCAGGGATAAAGCTGCCGGTCATCAAGCTCTCGCTCTCCCCAGCGGATGGCGTAAGTTCTTGAAAAAACGAGTTCAAACGGTTTTGCAGAAACGCCACATCATTCCACGGATTACGAAACGGAGTAAATCGAGTGATCGCCATTGCACTACCTCCAACCCTTGAATTTGATCCCGGCCACATCGGCCAAGCTGCTCAATAAGACGCACCGCATCAGAAAAAGGATGCAACATATGACAACATCGCACTCATATAATAAGACATCAATGCTATTCTTCAACCCGCTTCATTCGCCCTAACCCGCCCTCCCTCATAAGTTGTACCTTTCTGCACCCCCAGACCACCCCATCCACGGTTCGCGTGTCGTACAACAGAGAGTTGGAGGTTAATTCCGCCTGCCTCTTCGTTCCCTGGAGCTTCGCCTTGCCCCGGTCCACGTCCACCGTTCGACCACTTCCGTCTGTCCTCCTCGCCGTCGTCGTTACCCTGCTGACCGGCTGCGGAGTCGTCCCCTCGCAGCTTGCCGCGCCAGCCTCAATCGAAGGCCAGCCCCTGCAAGGAAGGATTCACGGCGGCCAGCAGCCCGTTGCCGGAGCGCACATCTATCTCTTCGCCGCCAGCACCGCTGGCTACGGCGCGCCCAGCCTCTCGCTGCTCGACCCCACGCAGCCCAACGCCGCCACCGACGCGCTCGGCACCTACCTGCTCACTGACGCCAACGGCGGCTTCCACCTCTCTGGATACACCTGCACACCCGGCCAGCAGGTCTACCTCCTCGCAACGGGCGGAAATCCGGGCCTCGCCTCCGGCATCGGCAATCCAGCCCTCGCCATGATGACCGTTCTCGGCGCCTGCCCCGACGGCGAAGCCAACTTCGACAACGTCATCCCCTTCCTCTACGTCAACGAGGTGACGACGGTCGCCTCCGTCTACGCGCTCTCCGGCTTCATGTCCGACGCGACGCACGTCGGCTCCTCCGCCACGCCCGTCGCCCGCCAGGGCATCGCTAACGCCTTCCTCGCCGTCCCCAACCTTGTCGACACCTCCAACGGCACCGCCCGCATCGAGAGCCAGCAGGGCAACGGCGACATCCCCCAGGCCAGGATCAACACCCTCGCCGACCTGCTCGTCTCCTGCGTCAACTCGACCGGCGCTACCTCGGCCTGCTCTCCTCTCTTCACCAATGCGCCCAGCCCCGCAGGCGTCACGCCCACCGAAACCGTCACCGCCGCGCTCAACATCGCGCACAGCCCGGCGGCCAACGTCGCCGCGCTCTTTGCGCTCACTGGAGCCACGCCGCCCTTCCAGCCCGTCCTCGCCACCGCGCCCAACGACTGGACCATCGCCGTCACCTACTTCGCCGACAATATGTCCGGCCCCTACTTCCCGGCGATCGACTCTCTCGGCAACCTCTGGGTCCCCGGTTACACCAGCAACAGCCTCACCGAGTTCGGTCCCACCGGCAACCTCATCTCCGGCCAGTACGGCTTCTCCGGCGGCGGCCTCAACCTGCCCTACTCCGTCACCATCGACGCCGACGACAACCCCTGGGCGGTCAACTTCGGCCCGCTCGGCTCCTCTTCCATCTCGAAGTTCCAGAACACCGGCATCCCCGTCACCGGAAGCCCGTACCCCTGTGCCGCCACATGCTTCTTCCTTGCCACCGACACGGCGCGCAACCTCTGGATCTCCAGCACCGCGAACACGATCGTCCTCGACAGCTCCGCCGCGCCCGTCGCCCAGTTCCCCACGCCAGCCTATAACTCCGGCATCGCCATCGACAGCACCGGCCACGGCTGGACCATCGGCCAGGCTCGCAACCTCTACCAGCTCACTCTCCCCGCCACGACCGCCCGACACGCAGAATCCGTCACCGCCACCTCCGGCAACGAACTCACCACCATAGCTATCGACTCCGCCGACAACATCTGGTTCGTCAGCAACAAGAACAACGCCATCGGCAAATCCGACAAGACGGGCACGCAGCTCTCCCCGTCCGGCGGCTACACGGGAGGTGGCCTCAACGGTCCGGCCGGCATCGCCATCGATGGCGCGAACCGCGTCTGGGTCGCCAACCGCGACGGTGACTCGCTCTCCGCCTTTACCAACAGCGGCACCGCCATCTCCCCCTCCACGGGCTACAAGGCCGACGGCCTCAGCGGCCCGCGCGGCATTGCCATCGACGCCTCCGGCAACGTCTGGCTCACCAACTTCACCTACAACTCCGTCACCGAGTTTCTTGGCATCGCCACCCCCGCCGTCACACCCATCTCCGCCACCACCCACGGCCAGCGCCCCTGATGGCTTCTGCGGTTGCAGTCTGCCGCTGCGTTGTATCTGCCTGTTCTACCCCACCAGGCACAAACGAACGGGTGCCCCATCTTCGCGACGGTCTTATCGTCGCTAAGGTGGGAATGTAGATCCTCAACCAGCCAGCTCTTGCCGTTGTCTTTGCTCTTCCACTGTCTGCGCTTTTGTTTGTCATTCCACAGCGCAGCGAAGGAACTCGCTGTTCCTCACCCAAGCCCTACTCCTTCACCCAAGCCCTACTCCTTCCCCTTTTTCTTCCGCCACCAAACCCAGATTCCAACCAGAAACGCAAACCCACCCCCACCCGGCACCACATAGCTGAACCACTTCAGCGGATCATCCTGATAGCTCTGGACGATCCGCTCCCATAGAGACGGCACGTTCACTGCAACGACCGCAGTATAGGGCTTCAGTTGCTCCGACATCTTCTCATCGCCCGGATAGATCACCGAAGCCCGAACCATCAGCAGCTTATCCTTGCCCGAAGTATTCGGCGTAACGCTCCAGGTCCAGGTTGTCGACTTATTGGGCGGAATAAACTGTACCGCAGGGCTCTGCGGCACAATCGTAAAGTCGCCCGGATGATTCTCTGCCAGCAGCTCCACCTTCATACTGTCGGACTGGAGCAGGCTTCCCGACCCCGTCGCGTCTGGCAGCGTATCCGTCGCCGTATCGCTGAAGCTGTGGATCACCACCGTCGCCGTCGAAGACTGCTGCATCAGCATCTGCGTTGGAATCAGGTACTCAATCTTCCCCGTCTTCAGTTTCTTCACCCACTCGTCGAAGGTCATCCCCTGCCGATAGCCAGTGTCCGCTGGTACTGGGTGGTTGAAATCCGGCTTCGGCGTCGCCCCTACAGGATGTGGCGGTGAAGGTGGCGCCGTTGCCTGCTGCGCGCTCTCGACGGGAGCGGGCGTCGGATGCGGAACGGGCGGTTGCGCCGGCTTCGGCAACTGCTTAATCTTCTCCTTAATCTTCTCCGACTCCGTCTTCGGCGCCTGTGGAGGGACGACAGGATGCGGAGCACCGACGTTCGGCTTACCTTCCAGAATGGAGATTGGCCGCACAGTCACCCGCACGATCTTCGAGGCGGAGTTTCCCGCGCTGTCCTTCACCGTGCAAGTCACCTGAACCACCTGCGGAGTCAGTCCAGCCGTGTGCAGCTCTGCTACAGCGCCCTTCGCCACCACCTGCCCCGCGCTCGCGGCAAACGAGTAGGTCAGCGCGCTTCCCGTCAGGCTGACTCCGCGTGCGCGAATCACGCCCGTCTGTCCCGTGAAGATCGTTGTCGAATCCGCCCCGCACTCCAGCGTCAGGCGCGCCGCCAGCGCCGTCAGTGCGCCACCGTGCTGCTGCAACTGCATCATCGCAGCACCCTGTTGGCCGACCCCATATCGGCAGAGCAAGACCATCAACATGGCAGACAGAAATCCAGGGCCCCACTTCCCAATCCCATTCCTGGTCATGGCAATCTCCGGGTACGTGTGGATAGTGACAGTGTGAAGCGCAACGTTACTTCCGTCCACCTTAACTTGACAAACCGCCTCCCCACAGACACTCGCCCCTCCGCCGCCCCTTCCGCGGAGGTCCAGACTTAAAGTATCTCGAATGAAGACTTTGCGCGAAATCGTGGGGGGGGGAGGGGTACTTACGAGAACCACTTCAGCAAACGAATCACGCCCATCGAAGCCGGACGCGAGTGAGCGGAAACATCCTTCCGCGTATGAATCTCCTCCCGCTGCGCAGCGTAGTACCGGAACGCCTCGACCATCATCTCCTCGTTCGTCAGCGTCGGCTTCCAGCCAAGCTGCCGGCGAATGTGCGTCGTATCGAAGATGAAGTCCTCGGCGATCATGCGGTAGTGGTACGGCCCCAGCGGCGACACCTTCAGCTTGTGCGCCAGCTTCATCGCGGCAATGGTCGGCCCCTTGGGCAGCGAAGCCACCCGCGCCCGCGTGCCCGCCGCGCGGATCACCGCCTCATACACCCGCCGCAGCGACACCACGTTCTCCGAGCCGATGTGGAACAGGTCGGACTGGTGATAGTCCAGCGCCTGAATACATGCCGCCGCCAGGTCCTGCGCGTAGATGAACTGGTACCGGTTCGACCCATCCCCCACCACCCACACCTTCTTCCCATCCTGAATAAACTCAAACAGAATGGCCAGCAGGCCCAGCCGCCCGCTGTCGATGATCGTAGGGCACCGAATGATGACGACGTTCAGATCGTTCTTATACTCGGCGAGAATCTCTTCGCCCGCCAGCTTCGACCGCCCATACAGCTCAATCGGATCGGGCTTCTCGTCTTCCTTTACCTCGTGGCCCAGATTGCTCGCCCACAGGCAGTTGGTCGAGGTGAAGATGAGCTTCGGAACCCCATGCACCCGGCACGCCTCTGCCAGATTCCGCGTCCCATCCACGTTCGAGGTCCACAGCGCGTTGTCGTCGATGGTGTCGTGAGCCAGCAGCGCGGCGCAGTGCATCACCGCGTCGAATTTCTCTCGCGCAAAAAGTTCATTCAGTAACGCAACATCGCGAATGTCGCCTTGAATGCTCTGCAAATTTGCGTGGCGATCCGCATCGACGACGAGGTCGATGTTGGTCGCGCGGTATCCCTCGGCCAGCAGCCGACGCTTCAGCACGCCGCCAAAGAAGCCCGACCCTCCGGTGACTAGAACGTTCTTCATGCCTTCATCTCTCCTGCCATATCTGAGCTCTGCAACCGCATGTCCCGCCGCGAAGTCGCCGACTGAAACAGGAACACCGCGAGGATATCGATCACCGGCTCCAGCGGATGTCGAAACCGCGCTCCCGACGTCACAAAGTAGTACGCCAGCGGAAGCAGCACGAAGGCCCACGCGAACAGTGTGGCTCCCGGCACGCGACGCTTGAGCGACAACCCCAGCCCCAGCAGCCCCGCCACACTCAGAAACGCGTAGTTCAACTCCCTCCCCGCCTCGTTCAGCCAGCCATGCTCGATCGGGTGCGGCACCCCCGCCCAGAAGAAATAAAACCGTTTCGCTGCATACCCAACGAACCGCCTCTTGTGCGCGCGAATCAGCGCGTTGGCCTCTTCGCCCTTGTGTTTGACGTAGGCCACCTCACCCATCGACTTGTAAGCCTTGTACTCCGGATGCGCCTCCACATAGGGAATCGTCGTGCCCCACGGAAAGCCATCGTTCGAAGGCAGCATCGACTGATAAAGCTCCGCACCAAGATTCCCGCGCGTTGGGATGAATGCATGGAAGACGACGTAGTTGCGAACCACCCACGGTGCGAGGCAAGCGACACACAACACGCCGGAGAGCGCCGCCTTCGCAAAAGCCCGCGGCCTGTTCTGGACGTGGCCCATCAGCATCCACACCCCACACGCAGGCAGAAAGAGAATCAGCGAAGCATTCGACAGCCAGATCGCCGCCCACAGCACGCCGAAGAGCGCCCATCGTCTCGTCGTCTGCGGGTCTTTCCTACTCTGCAGATCGCCGCTCGTCTCCCGGTCGCCGATGCCGCGCACGCGCAGCGCAATCACGAACACCCACGTCAGCAGGCACGTCGTCAGCGACATCTCCCACAGCCATCGCACCGCGTACTGCATCGCCGCCGGATACAGTGCCCACAGCCATCCCGACCACAGCGCCACGCCTTTGCCATGCCCATAGTTGTCGTAGCAGCGCGTCGCAATCTCGTAGATCGCCGGAACGATCGCGGCGGAAAAGAGACTGTTCAACGTAAGGACGACCCACGCCGACGCGGGAGTATAAATGCCAAAAATTTTGAATACGCCTGCAATCAGCAGCGGATAGAGCGGTGGAGACCACGCCGTTGGCCCCGTATGCCCGACAAAGGGATCGGCGTAGCCGTATCCGGTGGCCAACGCGCGCGCAATGCGCCCTACTTCCCAGGCAAACTGGAAGTGGTCCTGAAACGCTCGCACGTGATAGGTATGGGCCAGCGTGATGTAGAGGACGCGCACGCCGAACGCCACCCAGAACATCCGCCACGGAAGCCGCAGCCCGTCGCCGCTCCCTCTCATCCACGCAAGTATGCGACCGATCATGCTCCGTCGATTCTAGCGTGTCGAAGGTGGATGCCGATCTCGGCTCAGCGAGCGGCGACAGAAGAATCTGCCGCCCAGTGGCGCAGTTCTTCCAGCCACGCCGCAAGGTTCAGCTTGACGGAGGTAAGGTTCCCGGCCGCGACCAGCTCCAGCATGGCGTCCTGAATCTCCGGCGTCAGCTCGGCAAAGGCGTAGCCAGCGCGGTTACATGAGAGCGCGTCCAATTCGTCCAGGCCGAGAGCGCAGGCCGCACCGCGTGAGGTGTCATCTCTTCCGGCAAGATCTCGGTCCAGTTCGGCGGCAAGATACGCGGAGTGCTCTTTCGCGGGGAGCGGGAGGCGCTGGAACAAGGCGCTTAACGTCTCAAATTGCAGTGGGGTGAAGGCTTGCGGAACGTACACTGCGCCTTCATCGACAAGGCGTTGGATGAGGGTACTGCCAGTGGGCTCGCCGATTCGGTCTGTTGGGCTCAGTCTCAGGTATTCCACACCGATTGCCACGTCTCGACTCTCCTGGTCCCGGCGTCTCATTGCTCGACGTACAGGCCCTTTCCCGTTGTCTTATTGGACTCCAGAAGGCGGAGGAAAAGTCCAGATTCAGAGTCCTTGAGACTCCCCCAAAAGTTGTATTCCCTTTGGCCGGGTTTGCGGGAGCGCGAACAGGCGCGGCCGCAACAGGGGCGGGACAGCCACGGTCTGGTATCAATAAGGAACACCCGATTCCCACTTGGAGACTTCATGCTGCCCTTTGCCCGTGCTCCCCACGACTTCGTCCAGATCAAAGTGTTGAAGCTGCACCCATCCGCGCAGCTTCCGAAGTACGCGCACACCGGCCCGTTCGGCGATCTCGCGGCAGACCTCTACGCCTCCGAAGCTGCGACGCTCGCCGCCGGGGAGACCCGTGCCGTCCCCACAGGGGTCGCGCTGGAGTTTCCCGCCACCCACGGCGCGCTGGTCGAAGATCGTTCCGGGCTCGCGGTACGTGGAGTGACCACGCTCGCTGGAGTGATCGATCCCGGCTATCGCGGAGAGATTCGCATCGTCCTGACCAACCTCAGCGCGGCTGCGGTCGAGATCAAGGCAGGCGACCGCATCGCCCAGCTTCGCATCGTCGAGCGCATCGAGGCACACTTCGAAGAGGTCACAGAACTGGCCAAAACTCCGCGCGGCGCCGCAGGCTTCGGCAGCACCGGAAGCTAACGCAGATTCATCTCGACCGGAGGCAGCGTTCTTAGATCTTCTGCACCCGATGCACGTCCCGCACCCCGGGAACCTTGCGCAGATTCAGCACCAGCCGATTCAGGTGCCGCACATCCACCGTCTCCACCACAAAGTCCACCACCATCGTGCCTTCGGGAGTAGGCCGCGTATCGACGCTCCGAATATTCGTCCCATCGTCCGAGATGATCGCCGTAAACTCCTTCAGCAATCCCGACCGGTCGTCGCAGATGACCGTCAGCTTCACCGGATACGTCTGTGCCTTCGTCGTTCCAGCCTCAGTCGCTGTCGGCGCCCACTCTACCTGAATCCGCCGGTCCGACTCGTACAGCAGATTCTGCACATTCGGACAGCTCCTCGCATGAACCGCAACGCCCTTGCCCCGCGTCACGTATCCGATAATCTCCTCGCCGCGAATCGGGTTACAACAGCGCGCCCGGTACACCAGCAGATCGTCCTTCCCCTCCACCTGCAGCGAGTCCGACCCCTTGCCGAAGAACACCTTCTTCACCGCATCGGACATCTGCCCAATCGCGTTGCCGACCACCCCGGGATGCTCCGCCGGCTCCACCGCCATCGTCGAACCCGGCTCCAGCTTATTCAACACCTGCCGCGCCGAGTACTTCCCAAACCCCACGCCGCCCAACAGCTCCGCCTGCGTCCCCAGCCCGTACTCTGTAGCGACCTTGTCGAAGTCCGCCTCGCTGAATTTATGCAGCGACAGCTTATACTTCCGTGCCTCGCGTTCCAGCAGCTTCCGGCCAATCTCAATCGCGCGCTCGCGCTGATGTTCATTCAGCCAGTGTTTGATCTTGTTCCGCGCCTTCGAGCTCTTCGTAAAGCTCAGCCAGTCGCGGCTCGGAGCGGTCCCCGCCTGCGTCGTCACCTCTACAATGTCGCCATTGCGCAGCCGCGTCCGCAGCGGAACGATCCGCCCATTCACCTTCGCCCCGACCGTTGTATTCCCGACCTCGGTATGGATCGCATACGCAAAGTCGATCGGGCTGGCATCCTTCGGCAGCACCACCACCTTGCCCTTCGGCGTGAACGTGTACACCTCCTCCGGGTACAGGTCGATCTTCAGCGTCGACATGAACTCGTTCGGATCGGGCATCTCCCGCTGCCACTCCATCAACTGCCGCATCCAAGCCAGCCGCTGCTCGTCCTTCGCGCTGACGTTATCGGAGGCCTTGTACTTCCAGTGCGCCGCGATCCCCTCCTCCGCGACGCGATGCATATCCTCCGTGCGAATCTGCACCTCGAACTGGTGCCCACCCTCCGCGATCAGCGTCGTATGCAGCGACTGATAAAGATTCGGCCGGGGCATCGCGATAAAGTCCTTGATCCGTCCCGGCACCGGTCGCCAGATCGAGTGCAGCAGCCCCAGCAGCGCATAGCAGTCCTGCACCGTATGGCAGATCACCCGGATCGCCAGCAGGTCATACACCTGGTCCACCGGAATCTTCTGGTCCAGCAACTTCTGCTGGATCGAGTAGAGCCGCTTGATGCGCCACTCCACCCGCCCCTCGATCCCATGCGACTTCAGCTCGCCCTCCAGCCGCGTCACAATCGTCTGCAAAAACTCTTCGCCCGCCCCGCGCAGCGCATCCACCTCGGTCGACACCTGCTCGTACGCATACGGATCGGTGTAGCGAAACGCCAGGTCCTCCAACTCGCCGCGCAGCTTACCCATGCCCAGCCGGTGCGCCAGCGGAGCGTAAATATCCAGCGTCTCCCGTGCAATCTTCTGCTGCTTCTCCGGCTTCAGATGCTCCAGCGTCCGCATATTATGCAGCCGGTCCGCCAGCTTGATGATGACCACGCGAACGTCCGTCACCATCGCCAGCAACATCTTGCGGATGTTCTCCGCCTGCTGGTCCACGCGATTCGCAAACTTGATCCGGTCCAGCTTGGTGACGCCCTCGACGATCTGGGCCACCTGTTCGCCAAACTGCTTCGCAATCTCCGGCGAAGTCACATCCGTATCTTCCACCGCATCGTGCAGCAGCCCCGCGGCAATCGCCGTCGAGTCCATCTTCAACTCGGCCAGCACCTGCCCCACCTCCAGCGGATGGATCACATAAGGCTCGCCCGAAGCCCGTTTCTGCCCCTCATGCTGCCGCAGGCAGAACGCCCACGCCTTCCGGATCACCTCCAGGTCATCCGCCGGCCGATTCTCGTGAACGGTATCGAGCAGTATCCGAAACTTGTCGTCGATCGTCGTGATATCCGCTGCCGAAAGACCCGGCAGATGCGCTGCCGAAGACCCTGCTACCTCACCGCTCCCACTCGACGCCACCAGCGCCACATCCGAGCCATTCGATCCACCGGACACAGAAGCCTCGGTCCCTTCGGCACGCGGCATATCGACGGACCCAGCCGACGAACTCCCGGCAGGAAGAACCATCTCTGGCTCGATTCCTCTCACAGGATCTGTCATCTCCGGTAAATTGGGTTCGTTTTGCGAGCGTGGCTGTAGCCCGGCCCCCGAAGAGGCCGAATGAGGGGTGACCATAGGACATTATAGGCTGACCCGTCAACCCCCTCCAGAAGGGGTTGAAAATGCACACTTTGTGGAAGGGCGTACTGAAGAGTCTGTTTTGCCTGAGGCACGCCTTCAGCTGCTGAGGTACGTTTCTTTCAAACTGCACCACCACGGAAGGCTAACGTTCCTCTTCACCGGCACATCTGGGCAGTAAACTTGGAGGATGGAAGTTCTTTACGGGCTCCACCCGGTCGAAGAGGCCATCCGTTCCGGCTCGCGCCAACTCGACCACGTCAGTGTCGCCCGCGAGCGCCGCGATGACCGCCTCGAGCGGTTGATCGAACTCTGCCGCACCACAGGCATTCGCGTAGCGCTTGAGCCGCGCGACCAGCTCACCCGGCTCGCCCGCACCGATGCGCATCAGGGAGTGCTGGCGGTCGTTCGAGAGCGCCAGTTTCTCGGGATCGAAGACCTGCTCGCGCCCAAAGAGGCCGGACAGCACAGATTCTTCCTTGCTCTCGATGGCATCGAAGATCCCCATAATCTGGGTGCTCTGCTGCGCACTGCCGATGGAGCAGGCGTAGACGGAGTGATTCTGCCGGAGCGACGTTCTGCACCGGTCACTGCGACGGTAGCCAAGACGTCCGCAGGAGCCTCCGAACACGTGCGCATCGCTCGCGTCACGAACCTCGTGCGGTCCCTGGAGCAGATGAAGCGGCAGCATGTCTGGGTACTCGGCCTCGACGAGCGCGGATCGCCGGACTACACCGACTTCGACTTCAGGACCGATTGCGTCCTCGTCCTCGGACGCGAAGGCGCAGGGTTGCACGACCTGGTGAAGAAGACCTGCGACCATCTCCTGCGCATCCCGATGGCAGGCCAGGTGTCCTCGCTGAACGTCTCTGTCGCCGGCGCCATCGTGATGTACGAAGCGATGCGTCAACGGCGGCAGCCTGCGGAACCCGCAGCGCGGAAACCGGTAAAGGAACGCAAGGGATTGGGATCTTGAGCAGCCGATTGGGTCTCTGCGTCCTGTGCGCGCTTGCCGCCGCGCTTCCCCTCACGGCCCTGGCTCAAGCCACGGCACCGGCCAGTGGAACCGTGCTCTTCGAGCGAAATCAAAGTGCTGCCCCAGTGGACAAGAAGGAGCCATCCATCGCGAAACCAGCGGTGCCGGTTACGGATGCAGAGCGGAATTCTCTGACATTTACAGCGTACGATCTCGACGTTCATCTGGCTCCGGAGAAGGCGCAACTGGTCGTTCATGCACGATTTACGGTGCGCAACTCCGGAACGAAGCCGTTGTCGCGACTCGCGCTTCAGCTCTCCTCGTCGTTGCATTGGGAGAGTTTTGCCTTGCAGAAATCCCCACTGACTTTCTCCGAAGACGTGATTGATACCGACGCAGATCATACCGGCAAGGTGCAGGAAGCGGTGGTTCCGTTGGCGCAGCCGCTCGCGCCCGGAGCAGCGCTTCAGTTGGAGGCGTTCTACTCAGGCGAAGTGCGTCAGTCTGGAAACCGGCTGGAGCGGATCGGAGCTCCTGCGGAGCAGGCCACGCGCGCCGACTGGGACCGGATCGCTCCCGAGGGAACCGCGCTGCGCGGGTTCGGCGACGTGCTGTGGTATCCGACGGCTGCGGCACCGGTGTTTCTGGGAGATGGAGCGAAGCTGTTCCAGGTCGCAGGTCAGGTCAAGCGCCAGCAGGCAGCGGCGACGGTTCGGCTGCGGCTGACGGTGGAGTACGTCGGCGATGCGCCGGACGCAGCCTACTTCTGTGGCGTTCGGGAGCCGCTGACCGCAGTCCGTGAGAACGCGGAGCTTCCTGTAGCCAGCGCGCCTGGAGTCGCTACGGCAACGTTCCCCAGCCGAACGCTCGGCTTCCGGGTGCTGAGCCTCTTCGTGACCGACAGGGCAGCTACGACGACGGCCGATCACCTGATCGCTGCCGTGACCGATCACTATGATGCGTTGCCCAGCTACGCGGCTGCGGCAGCGAAGGTACAGCCCTTGCTGAAGGACTGGCTCGGAGCTGAACCTCTGACTGCGCTGAACATCCTCGATCAGGATGGGCAGCCGTTTGAGGACGACTCGCTGCTGGTCGCGCCGATGCGCGCCATCGATCCGGTAGCGCTGGCGCCTTCGCTGGTGCACTCGTTGACCCACGTCTGGTTTCGGTCGTCGCAGGAGTGGCTGGACGAAGGCGTGCCGCAGTTGATGTCTCTGCTCTGGCTGGAGCGGAGCGAAGGACGCGAGGCTGCGTTGCGCCAGTTGCAGAGCAAGGTGAACGCGCTCGCTCTGGTAGAGCCTGTGTCGGCAGATTCCAGTGCTTCTGCAGGGCAGAGTTTGATTGAAGCGACGGACGAGGTGTACTACCGGACCAAAGCCGCGGATGTTCTATGGATGCTGCGGTCGATCGTTGGCGACGATGCCTTGAAGCATGCGCTCCAGGTCTATCGGAAGGCCGGCAAGGACGATGAGGATCCAGAGGCGTTCCAGCGCGTTCTTGAAGCGAGCGCGAAGCGGGACCTGGGATGGTTCTTCAACGACTGGGTGTATCGGGATCGCGGTCTGCCCGATCTGACCATCGCCAGCGTGACGCCTCGGCTGCTCGAAGACAAGAGCCAACGCGGCACAAGCTGGCTGGTTGCGGTCGAGGTGCGGAACGATGGCGGAGCCGCTGCCGAGGTTCCGGTGACCGTGCGCTCCGGTACGTTGACGATCACCGAACGGCTGCGGATTCCGGGCCGGTCGAGCGCGTCGACTCGCATTCTGTTTGCGGACACGCCTACGGAGGTGCAGGTGAACGATGGGAGTGTTCCCGAGGTGACGGCGTCGACCCATACGAAGCGGATTGTGAGCCGTTAGAACGGCGTAACGGTGATCCAAGGATCAAGGCTGATCAAGGCTGATCTGTGCTGGACAGGTTGATACTGGGGTACCCCCTCCCCCCCGGTTTCTGTAAAGTATCCTGATTCAATACTTTAGGCTGGGGCTATTTTGTAAAGTATTGATTCTGGATACTTTATTGGTAAAGTCTTCATTATTATGGCCTTATCTTGTCTCATGTGTTGTTCCCCTCTGACCCGTGTTAACGTTTGAAGCCCCCGGCGGTGGCCGAGGGCTTTTTGACTCTGTTTCTATTGTAGTGGATTGGGTGAAACTCATCTGCCAACTTTTTAGGTAAAACATCTCGTTTGTTATGTGTTTGTTACGTGGAAATTTGGCGGTTGGGGGGCTTGACATGCGAATTTGGCTGGAAAGTTGAAGAAAATAGTTTTGTTGGTGTAAGTTGCTTGTTTTGAATAATGTGTTGGGGTAGCGCGGAATGGGTGGGCGGAGGATGTGTCGGGCTTTCAGTCCTTGGGGGTGGGTTGGCCTTGGACCTAGGCCTGCGGCCTAGGCTGTTTTGTGTCGGGCCTTCGGCCCTTGGGGCAACGGCAAGAGCAAAGGCAAGAGCAAGAGCAGCGACAAGGGCAAAAGGCAAGAGCAAAGGCAAGAGCAAAGGCAAGAGCAAAGGCAAGAGCAAAGGCAAAGGCTAGAGCTGGCTGGGGAAAGGGTTTACATTCCCACCCTTCGCAAAAGCGCGAAGGATGGGGCACCCGCCCTTCAGGCAACGGCAAGAGCAAGGGCAAGGGCAACGGCAACGGCAACGGCAACGGCAAGTAGCCCGGCGAAGTCCGGCCGCCTCGATACTCTCCCTTTCGCGTAAGCCGGCGTCCTCGCGGGAAAGCCACCTTGGTAGGCTCGCCCACGAAAGGAGACCCATGGGAATTGTCAACCGACGCAACGCCCTGCTGGGCTGGGGTGTCTGGAAGCTGGCCAAGGAGTTCGGCAAGCAGAAGGCGAAGG
>Ga0207678_10003600_pt1 | contig 13925 bp, 10 predicted proteins | sample KBSC63metaG_FD_184319 | JGI IMG/M metagenome (GOLD analysis project Ga0207678, IMG submission 184319) | Corn rhizosphere microbial communities from Kellogg Biological Station, Michigan, USA - KBS C6-3 metaG (SPAdes) (version 2) | ecosystem: Host-associated > Plants > Roots > Rhizosphere > Soil ... | reverse complement strand
GAGCCGTGGCGTCGGAGCGCGAGCCCGATGAGTTCACCGCATACCAGCAAAGGCTGACGCGCTTGCGGGAGGCCATTTTGCAATTGCCCCCCAAGCGCCAGCGGGTGTGTCTTCTCAGGTTCGCTCAGGGAATGACCAACGCACAAATCGCGAGGCGCTGCGATGTCTCGGTCAAAACGGTCGAGAAGCACCTCACAAAAGGCCTGTCAGCGCTGCGGCGGAAGGTGGGCGATTCGGCCGTGGGACCGTTTAAACAAGCATGACGACACCTTTGCTCAATGGCGGCATCGATCCGCGCGTGCGCAGCGAAGCCGAACGTTGGCTCGTTCGGTTGCTGGATGTGGACACGAATGATCCGCGCCGCACCGAATTCGAGCGGTGGATGGCTGTCGATCCCGTTCACGCCAAGGCCTATCATCAAGCCGAGCAGCTGTGGTGCCTGGGTGTGGAAGCAGCCAGGCATCCGGATCTGCGGGCGGCGGCGGACCTGGCCATGCGCGAGGCGCACCGGAGCCCGGGCCGGCAATTGCGCATTTGGCTTGCCCCGGCGATGGCTGTCGCTGCGGCCGTATTCTTCCTGGGAGGCATGGTCGCTCTCTGGTGGCCGGCCCGCGAGGCTCCTTCATACGGTGTTCGTTATGCAACGCGCACCGGTCAGCAACTGGCGATCCAGCTTCAGGACGGCTCCGCGTTGCTGCTGGATACCGATTCCTCGGTGGTCGTGCGCTATGGCAGCGAGGCGCGCGGAGTGGTCCTGCTGCATGGCAGGGCAGAGTTCCGGGTCCGCCACGATGAAGGCTGGCCGTTCATCGTGAGTGCCCGCGGCGGTACGGTGACCGATATCGGTACCACCTTCCAGGTGAGCATCGGCAACCATCACGAAGTCAGTGTCGTGCTGCTGGAAGGAAAGGTTTCGGTGACAACGGCGCAGTCGGAATCCATGTTGACTACCGGTGAAGCGCTGCGCTTCGATCGCACTGGAGTGGTTCGTGCCCCTCACCCCGCCGACCTGCAGGCGGCTCTGGGCTGGACTTCTGGAGAAGTGGTGGCGCGCGGCTGGGCCCTGTCACACCTGCTGGCCGAGATGAACCGCTACAGCAGCACGAAACTGGAATTGGGTGATGCCACTTTGCGGGATGTCCGGGTTACCGGCACGTTCCGCGGAGGGGATCAGGAAACGCTGCTGAAAATTCTGGAGTCCGGATGGCCAATTCACGCGCACCGATTGTCCTCCACCAGAGTCTTGCTCCTGCGCGAACAGCATGCCCCGGGCCAGCCATGACCTCCGTGGGTGTGGGTCCGGGATGCACCCGAGCGATTGTCGACGGAGGTAGCGATCACCGTCAGCGATGTCCTCTCCGGCGGGGTGGCCGGTACGGCGCTTTGCACAGCCCGACACAGCGGTTCTTGGATCGCGAGGTAGGGTTTCCGTTCGTTCGTACCGTTGATGCTTGAAAGGGAGGCGCAGCGCGAACTGCACCGTCGCCATGATCTCGTCTGCTGGAGAACGCACGTGAAGGCCAACCCATACTCTGCTGCACGCCGCGCACACAACATTCCCGCCCCACGCGGGCGCGGCGATGGTGTACGACTCCGGCGTCGCACACTTGCGCTTTCCATCGCCATCGCGATAACGGCAGCGACTGTCGCGGTTGCGGCGCCCGTCCGCGCGGCGGCCGCTCAAACGTCGCGATCAAGTGCAGAAAACATCCCGCACGCCAGCGACTACAAGATTCCGGCTGGGCCTCTCGATGCGACGCTGAACATTTTCGCCGCGCAGGCTGGCGTGCACGTCGACTATTCTACCAATCTCGTGGCCGGCAAGACTTCGGGCGGCGTGTCGGGACACTATGTTCCCGCGCTGGCGCTGCGTACCCTGCTACGCGGGACCGGCCTGGAATCGCGCGCCATCGATCCAACGACCTTCGTCTTGCAGGCGGACCCGCCGGCCCAGATCGATCCGCCTCAGGCGCTGGCTCCGCCGCCTCCCAAACCCCAGACACTTCAAACCGTGCAGGTCACCGGCTCGCACATCCGCGCGGCAGAACTCGCGACCGCCAATCCGGTGGTGACCGTCACTGCGCAACAGATTCAGCAGACCGGCGACCTGACGATCGGCCAGATCTTACAGAACCTTCCGGCTGTCACGGGTCCGGTGGGCAGCTCCAACATCGACAACGGGGGTTCTCGCGGGCAAACGGAGCTCGGGCTTCGCGGGCTGGGACCATCGCGCACTCTGGTGTTGCTCAACGGACAACGCATCATCAACAACGACCTCAATGTGGTTCCGGCGGCCGCGGTCGAACGCGTCGAAGTCATGACCAGCGGAGCCTCGTCGGTGTATGGCTCCGATGCCATCGGCGGCGTGATCAACATCATCCTGAAGAAAGACTATCAAGGAGCCCAGTTCCAGGCGAACTACGGCATTTCCGATCGCAATGATGGGGAACGCAGAGGGTTCTCGTTCGTCTTCGGGCAGACGTCGGACAAGGGATCCATCCTTGCCGGCGTTGACTACAACAAGGAAGACGCAATTTCCCAGTTGAGTCGAAAGTTTTCCAGCCAGACGCTGTCGATCACGGGAAGCACGAATACTCCGATCCACCTGATCCCGGGAGGGTCGAGCTTCACGCCGGGCAGCGTGACGTTCTTGCCGAAGAGCCTGCAGGGGCAGTTCGGTTGCAACGCAGTCACCTTGAACACGGGTGCGGAAGGACAGCCCCAGCCTCTCACTCCGTCGGATTTCCACTGCACCACCCGTACAGACTATTTCAGCTACTCGGCCTATCGCCCATTGACCCAGCCACAGGAGCGCGCGGACGCGTTCTTCCACGGGACGTATCACCTGACATCGAACGTTGATGCGTTCGCGACGGTGCTTCACAACAAGACCGACAGCAGCTTTACCCTTGGTCCACCGGTGTGGGCATCCTCGACCGGCACGGTGATATCCCAATACAGCTATTACAATCCGTTTGGCGTCACGTTTTCGCCTACGAGTGGCAATCGTTTCAACTCGCGTTTGACGACCATCGGCAATCGGGTCACGCCGATCGGACGCACGCAGGACGACGTCATGGTCGGGCTGCGTGGCGCCATGACGTTCCTGGACCACGATTGGCAATGGGAGGTCGGGTACAACTACGGGCATCTGAGCAGCGTCAACCAGGCCAAGGGTCTTCCCATACTCTCGAAGCTCAATCCGGGCCTTGGGCCTTCCATGCTGGATCCGGCGACCGGTCAGGTCGTGTGCGTTGGCACACCTGGCGACCTTACCACCGTCATTCAGGGCTGTACCCCGTGGGATACCTTCAATCTCAACAACCCCGCGTCACTGCAGGTCGTGCAGGCGCCGGGGACCACGGCGACAGGTGTTTCCAACACGTATAGCCAGGAGCGCATGAAGTACGCGGATATCTCCGGCGGAATCCTGGATCTTCCGGCGGGAACGGTGCAGTTGGCACTCGGTGCATCGTACCGGACGGAATACCTCAACAGCGTCGTCGGCAGCGGCATTCTCGCCGACGAGAATGGTCTGTGCCCGCTCAGCAGTCAGTGCACCTCGCCCGTGCATGGTGGCTACGACGTCAAGGAAGCCTACGGAGAATTGTTTGTGCCGTTGCTGAAGGACCTGCCCGGCGTATACCAAGCCAGTCTGGATCTGGGCGAGCGTTACTCCAAGTACAGCGACTTCGGCAGCACGTCCAACTGGAAGGTCGGTCTCGAGTACCGGCCGATCGAAGACCTGTTGCTGCGTGCGAACGTTTCCAGGGTGTTCCGGGCTCCGACGATCGGTGACATCTTTGCGGGAATCGGTTTCGGCGGTGAAACGCTGAGCAGCGATCCTTGTGAACACATCACCGCCGCGAATCCCGCGTGTGTCGGCGTGCCGACCAATGGGGCCTTCGTCAACGATGCCGTAGCCAACCACATCCAGGTCAACGTATTGGGGTCCGGTTCCGCGTTGGCGGCATTTCCCTTGGGGCCGGAAAACGGCAAATCGTACGACTTCGGTGTCGTGTGGTCGCCCAGCTTCGTCCCCGGATTTTCCGCCAGTGCGGACCTGTGGCGTATCTACCTCGACAACGAAATTACCGGCGTATCGGGGAAAACGGTTTTGACAGCGTGCTTCAACGGCATCGAAAAGTTTTGCCCGCTGATCGAGCGTTATGGCGCCGATACGAACAGCCCGGGCCAGATTCGTGAAATCCGACTGCCAACGGTCAACCTTGGCCGGATCGACGTGAAAGGGGCGGACTTCAATGTCGGGTACCGGCTGCCTCAGTTTTCGTTCGGGCAATTCGATGTGGCGGTGCACGCCACGTACATGACCCAGTACAAGGAGCAGACGGCCCCGGGATTGCCTGGCAATCAGGTATTCGATCTCGTGGGCAACATCAATACCGACCTGGGCGGCGGTATCGGGATATTGATGCCGCGTATCAGGGCCCTGGGGACGTTGAATTGGCAACTCGGGCCGTGGAGCGCGTTCTGGCAGATGCAGTTCATCGATCACTTCGACGTCGGATCGAACGTCGTCGCGCGCGATTACTCTGCCGCCCGTGGCTTCGTGGTTCCGTATGTGCTCCATTACGGTTCGTACGTGTACAACAACTTCGCCGTCGGGTATGACATACAGCCGATCAACACCCGGATCGACGTCGGCGTCAACAACGTGTTCGACAAGCAACCGCCTGTCCTCTACTACAACTTTTACGGGCTCGGCAATGGCGCGACGGACGGGGCAGACTTCGACGTGATGGGTCGCTATTACTGGGGACGCGTGACGGTGAATTTCTAGCGCTTGCCGCGACAGGCTCGCGCGTTGGCGAAGCAGCTTGGCGCCAGTCGAAAGCCTGGGGCCAAGCTTGCAGCTGAGGGTTCAACCATGCGCATCGCGGTCCGCGCGTCGATCATGGCGACCGTGCGCGCTAGGGTGGTGGCACATCATCGGCGCTGGATCGTTGCTGGAGACAAAACTTGATGAAGTCCACAAGCGTTTCACGGTGGCCGCAACGTCGCGCCGCCTGGATTCCCAGGGTCGTGCTGACGGGTTTGATTGGCCTGATCACCGCCTTGTCGACGATCGGAACCGCGCAAGCAGGCATCGGCCGCGGCGATCACTACGCCGGATCACCGTGGCAGACGCGCTCGCCGGTGCTTGCACAGCACGGCATGATCGCGAGCGAGCAACCGCTGGCCTCCCAGGCCGGCATAGAAATCCTGAAAAAGGGCGGCAGCGCCGTCGATGCGGCGATTGCCACGAGTGCGATGCTGTGTCTCACGGAGCCGGTATTGAACGGGCTCGGCGCCGATGCGTTCGTGATCGTATGGGATCCAAAGACGCACAAGCTCTACGGGTACAACGGCTCCGGTTGGTCGCCCAAGGACCGCTCGCTGAAACAGATGCAAGCGGCGGTCAAGGCAGCCTACGAAAAGGCTGGCATCGAGCCGACCGACCAGATTCCATTACTTGGCCCGTTGCCCGTCACAGTGCCGGGGATTGTCGATGCCTGGTTCGCATTGCACCAGAAGTTCGGCAAATTGCCGATCAGCGAAGATCTCGCACCGGCCATCTATTACGCAACCCATGGGTTCCCCGTAACCCAGGTCGTGGCCAAATACTGGGAGGGCAACTGGAAGGCATTCGAAAAGCATCGCGGCCTGATCAAGGACTTCGAGAATGCGCAGAAGGTTTTCCTGATCGACGGCCATACGCCGCGCCAGGGAGAGATCTTTCGTAACCCGGACATGGCGCACACGCTCACGCTGCTGGCGAAAGGCGGCCGTGACGCGTTCTACAAAGGCGAGATCGCGCATGTCATGGCGGACTTTTTCAAGCGCATCGGTACCGGACCCGCGTACTCGGATTTCGCGGATTTCCACGGCGAATGGGTGATGCCGCAGTCGGTCGACTACCGCGGTTACGACGTCTATGAGCTGCCGCCGAACGGCCAGGGTTTCGCGACGTTGGAAATGCTCAATGTGCTCAAGGGCTTCGATCTCAAGAAGACGGGGCTGGGCAGTCCCGACACCTTGATGGCCGAAATCGGAGCCTTTCGCCTGGCTTCGGCGGATCTGTCCAGGTGGTATGCCGATCCGCGCTTCTATCACGTGCCGGTAAAAGGTCTGTTGTCTGAAGCATACGCGGACCAGCGCCGCAAGCTGATCGATCTGCAGCATGCCAATCCGAATATCGTTCCGGGCAATCCCTTGCCTTACCAGACCGGTGTGTACCCTTCGGGAAGCGGTGACACCACCGATTTCGAGACCGCCGATGCGAGCGGAATGATGGTTTCGATGATCGAATCGAATTACGCCGGCATGGGCTCAGGCGAGGCGGCTCCCGGGCTTGGCTTCATGTTCCAGGATCGCGGCGCGTTGTATTCGCTCGACCCGAAGAGCGCCAACGTGTATGCGCCGCGCAAGCGCCCGTTCCACACCATCATTCCGGCATTCGTGATGAAGGACGGCGCGCCTTGGATGGCCTTCGGTGTGATGGGCGGTTACTTCCAGCCACAAGGTCAGACCCAGGTCCTGGTCAACATGATCGATTTCGGCATGAACGTGCAAGAAGCCGGTGACGCCGCGCGTTGGGCACACGTCGGTGACGCGACACCGACGGGGGTGTCTTCAAAGGGTGCGGGGATGGTGTTGCTGGAATCGGGCTTTGATTCCGGGCTTGCGGCGGCGTTGCGCGAACGCGGTTACGCGGTCAAGGTCACCACCCATGCCGAGGGCGGGTATGGGGGTTACGAAGCGATCCAGTACGATGCAAAGCATCACGTCTATTGGGGCGCGACCGAAATGCGCAGGGATGGCGAGGTGATTGGGTATTGACTCGGGTCTCGCGGGGCGTCGGCTGAAGTTGCGCTTGCGGCGAGCCGGTCGATTTCGCGGTAGTGGCGGGTATGCTCAGCCGGGAGGTGTGGTAATGGGGATTCGGGTGCTTGGCGGGTGCGCGGTTGTGCTGCTGGCCGTGTCGGTGATCGCCCTGGCCGCGCCGCCGGCGTCGTCACCGGGGTCATCGACTGATCAGGCGATCGATTACGCCAGCATCACGACGTTGCGGGACCGGATCGTGCGGGGACAGCTCGATTCGCAACAATTGGTCGGGGATTTCAACCGGCGCATCGATGCGCTGGATCAGTCCGGGCCGCGGGTCAATTCGGTGCTGCAGTTGAATCCGGATGCGATGAAGGTCGCTGCCCAGCGCGACCAACAGCGCAAGACAGGCGACCACGGGCTGTTGTGGGGTATCCCGGTTCTGCTGAAAGCCAATATCGACACCGGCGACAAGATGCCGACCACGGCCGGGTCGCTGGCGTTGCTGGGCGCGCCTGCGCCGCACGACGCGACGGTGGCGGCGAAGCTGCGGGAAGCCGGCGCCGTGATTCTCGGCAAGACCAATCTGAGCGAGTGGGCGAATTTTCGATCGACCCGCGCGACCAGCGGCTGGAGCGGGCGTGGCGGACTGACGCGCAATCCCTACGTCCTGGACCGCACCACGTGCGGATCGAGTTCCGGCTCGGCCGCGGCCGTCGCGGCCGGGTTCACCACCGTGGCAATCGGCACCGAAACCAACGGTTCGATCATTTGCCCTTCAGCCGCAAACGGTGTGGTGGGCATCAAGCCAACGGTGGGATTGGTGAGCCGAGCCGGCATCGTGCCGATCAGTTCAACCCAGGACACTGCGGGCCCGATTGCGCGCGACGTGCGCGACGCCGCGATCGTGCTTTCGGCGATCGCCGGCAGTGACCCGCGCGACCCTGCAACCGGGAATGCCGACAAGCATGCGACGGACTACACGAAATTCCTGGATGCCGACGCGCTGAAGGGCAAGCGCATCGGCGTGGTGCGTGAGTTGGCCGGGAACGATCCCGGGGTGGATGAACTGCTCGATCACGCGATCGCGGTCTTGCGCGCACACGGCGCCACCGTGATCGACAACGTCAAGATTCCTCACGTGAACGAGTATGGTCACGCTGAGACAACCGTGCTGTTGTACGAATTCAAGCAAGGCGTCAATGCTTACCTCGCCACACGCGCGGGCCTGAAGGTGCATTCGCTGGCCGACCTGATTGCGTTCGACAAGGCACATGCCGCCGAGGAGATGCCGTGGTTCGGTCAGGAGCTGTTCGTCGAGGCGGAGGCAAAGGGCCCACTGACCGACAAGGCATATCAAGACGCGCTGGCGAAGCTCAAGAAGCTGGCGGGCCCCGCAGGCATCGACGCCGCGATGGATGCGAAACATCTGGATGCATTGCTCGCACCCGCACAGGACCCGGCCTGGCGTATCGATCTTGTAACCGGTGATCCGGGCGGCACCGCCAGCGCCTACGGTCCCGCGGCGGTGGCGGGCTACCCCTCGATCACGGTGCCTGCCGGTTTCGTGCACGGGCTGCCAGTCGGCATGCTGTTTTTCGGGCGCAAATGGAGCGAACCGGGTTTGATCGGGATTGCTTATTCGTTTGAACAGGCCACGCACGCACGGCGCAATCCGCGATTCCTGACGACGCTGCCCGCGCCGGCCGGCATCGACCCTTACACCCAGAAATCCAGCACCTCGGCACGGCCCGCGAAGCCAGGAATTGATTGATCACGCGGCTTGCGCGCGGTGCTGCTGCAACTGCTCCAGCACCGCCTTCGCCGCGCCGGCAGATGATGCCGGGTTCTGCCCCGTGATCAAGTTTTCGGAAGTGACCACGTGCGACTGCCAGTCGGCGGCCTTGGAATAATTGCCGCCGGCTTCCTTCAAGGCCTCCTCGACCAGGAACGGCACGGCTTCGGCAAGGCCGGCGGCGCGTTCTTCGGAGTCGGAAAACCCGGTGACGGCCTTGCCGCGGACCAGCGGCAAGCCGAAAGGCCCGCGCGCGTCGCGCAGCGCGGCTACGCCGTGGCACACCGCCGCAACCGGCTTGCCGCCCGCGTACATCGATTCGATCAGCCGCCGCGAATCATCGTTCCCGGCAAGGTCCCACAAGGGTCCGTGCCCGCCGGCGTAGAACACCGCATCGAAAGCCTCGGGATCGATGTCCGCCAGCTTTTGCGTGGCGGCAAGCGCCTGCATCGCCGCGGCATCCGCGCGGAACCGCTGGGTAGCTTCGGTCTGCTTGTCCGGCTGCTCACTGTTCGGGTCGATCGGCACTTGGCCGCCCACCGGGGACGCCAGCGTCACTTTCGCGCCGGCATTCCGGAAGAGGTAGTACGGTGTGGCGAGTTCCTCCAGCCACAGGCCGGTTTGCTGGCCGGTTTCGCCAAGCCGGCCGTGCGAGGTCAGCACCATGAGAATGTTCATCGCAGGACTCCATAACTTGCGTGCCGCATTCCGGCACTAGGTTGCACTTTGGGGGAGTGCGTGCTGGTTGCAAGGGAAGGATGTGTGAAGATCGTGTTGTTGTTACGCTTGGCGTAATTTTTCTGGGCAGCCATGAAATGAGCCTGATCTCCGCCCCCGTGTCCTTCGGCGAACTGATCGACAAGATCACCATTCTCGAAATCAAGTCCGAGCGCATGACCGACGCGGCCAAGCTGGCCAACGTGCGTGATGAGCTGGAGCTGTTGAGCGCGTTGTGGCAGCGCGATCCCGCATCCAGCACCGACATTTCTGCCGAACGTGCCGAGCTGAAGTGCATCAACGAGGCGCTGTGGGAAATCGAGGATGAAATTCGCCTGAAGGAGCGCGATCAGGCGTTTGATGCGCGTTTCATCGAACTGGCGCGCGCGGTGTATCACACCAACGACAAACGCGCGGCGGTCAAGCGCGCGATCAACCTCAAGCTGGGCTCGCGGCTGGTGGAGGAGAAGTCGTACCAGGATTACCGAAGTGGAAAGTGAGACCGATCGGGACCTGGCGATATTGCAGGGCCAGTGGAAGCAGATCGGCTTTGAGGAGAACGGATTGGATGCCTTGACGAGCGAACACAGTGCCGCGAGTGCCATCACGACGATCAATGGTTGTCAGTTCAGCGTCCGCGCATCTGATGGCGAGTTGTTGCTGGCGGGAACGTTTACGCTCGACGCTTCGGTGAGACCCAAGGCGATTACCTGGATGGATTCGATCGGCGCGGACGCTGGGAAACGGTTACCCGCAAGCTACGCATTGAACAGCGATCATTTCGTGTTCATTGCGGCCGACGAAGGCGCTTCGCGGCCAACCGAATTTCGCACGAAACCTGGTCAGATCCTGCGCAGGTTTGTTCGCAAGCGTTGATCGGCTCAAGAGGGCATCTAGTCGGATGCCACGGATATCGCGGCTTCCAGTTTCTCGATCACGTCGTCGACCGTCACCAGATCCATTACGCCGGGGTATTCGATCTTGCTGCCCCAGGGGATTTCCGCCGCCGGCTTGTGCAGGAATTTGCGCGCGGCGTCGTCGTAGCGGTCCACGCACCAGCGGCGATCCGAGTACGGACCGGAACGCGCAGGGTTGCTGGCGGCGTGCAAACCCAGCACGCGTGCGCCGACCGCGTTCGCCATGTGCATGGGGCCCGAGTCGGGCGTCAGCACGATCGCGGCGCGCGGGTACAGCGCCAGCGCGCGTTTCAGGGTGTCCTTGCCGATCAGGTCCAGCGGTTTCGTGTGCATGCGTGACGCGATGGCATCGCCCAGCGCGCCTTCGGCCAGCGAGGGCCCGCCGGTCAGCACGACGCGCATCCGCAACGCCTGCGTCGCGTGATCGGCGACCGCAGCGTAGCGTTCCGCGCGCCAATTGCGTAACGCGTGGCTGGACGCGGCGCTGATGACGAGCACCGGTTGCCCATCTTCAGGCCACTGCGCGGCAGCCCATTCCCGCGCGTCGTCGGGAATGGGGATGTCCCAACGGACGCGCGTCTGCTTCAAACCGAGCGGCTCGACGAAGCTGCCAAGCGCATCCAGCACGTGTTCGCCGGTGCGCGCCGGAATGCGCTCGCGCACGAACAGGCCGTGCAAATCCTTGCTGCGTGCGCGGTCGTAGCCGATGCGACGATCAGCGTGCACGGCGAGGCTCAGGAGATTGCTGCGCAGCGCCACCTGCATGTGCAGCAGCGCGTCGAAGTGGCGCCCGGCCAGCGCGCGGCGCACGTTTCCGTAACCCGCACGGCCCGCGCTCTTGTCGAAGGTCACGAATTCGACACCGGCGATGTCGCCGACCAGTTTGCGTTCCAGCTTGCCGATAATCCAGGTCAGGCGCGTCGACGGCCGCGCGGTTTGCAGCGTCCGCACCAGCGGCACCACGTGCGTGACGTCGCCGAGCGCGGAGGTGCGCAACAGGCACAGCGATGGCAAGGTTTCGGACATCGTGCTTGCTAGACTTGGGGCGTGAACAACCAGATGCGGTCAGATACCGAACGCCGCGCGGTCGACCCGCGCATTGTCGCATCCGGCCGCGATGCGATGGTGTTCGATGCGACTCTACCGGAAGCGCCGACCGCGGAATGGTTCGATGCTTCCTGGTGGCAGGCGCGCGAACGCATGCAGCGCGTCGATGGGGGGCGTGGCGGGGTGGCGTTCCTGGACACGCCGGTGGGTGCGTGCGTGTTGCGCCACTATCGCCGGGGCGGCTGGATGGCGCCACTGATGGGCGACCGCTATCTGTGGAACGGGCGCGCGCGCAGCCGCGGGTTCGCCGAATTCGATTTGCTCGCGGCGCTGAGCCTGCGCGGCCTGCCAGTACCGCGCCCGATCGCGGCGCGTTTCCAGCGACGTGGCCCGTATTACCGGGCCGATCTGATTACCCGCGCGATCGAAGGTGCTTCGACGCTGACGCAGACCGTACGCGACCGGCGCCTCGATGCCGCCTTGGCCGAACAGGTCGGGGCCCTGGTCGCCCGGTTCCATGCGGCGGGCGTGGATCATGCCGATCTGAATGCGCACAATATCCTGCTCGATCGCGAGCAACTCTGGCTGATCGATTTCGATCGCGGCGAGATCCGCGTGACCGGCACGGCATGGAAGCTCGCGAATCTTGCCCGGCTCAAGCGTTCGCTGTTGAAGGTCGGCGCGTGCGATCATGACGAAAGCGCGCTGGATCGCCAGATTTGGGCACCCCTGATGCGCGGTTACGAACGGGTTCTCGGAAACGCTGCATGAGCAAGAAAAATCAGGCGGAAGCGCAGGTGCAAGATTGGAAACACGACGCGTCGGTCTGGTCGCTGCACGTGCTGGGCACGGGCGCCGCGAATGCGATAGCTTTGGGTTCGTCCGCAGCTGTGCTGGAACGTGACGGCAAGCCGATGCTGTTGATCGATTGCGGGCCGGGCACGTTCGAACATTTCCTGCGCTGCTACGAGACACTGCCGCCTGCGGTGTTCATCACCCATGGCCACATGGATCACGTGGCGGGACTGGAGCGCCTGTTCCACGAATCGTGGTTCGATCCCGCGCGGCGCGGCAAGACCAGGATGTTCGTGCACGCGAATCTGCTGCCGGTGCTGCAGGCGCGGGTCGCCGATTATCCAAGCGCCATTGCCGAGGGCGGCGCGAACTTCTGGGAAGGCTTTCACCTGATCCCGTTTTCGCGCGGGTTCTGGCTCGACGGCTGGTGGTTCGACGTGTTTGCGACGCGGCATCACGTTCCGGGCACTTCGTACGGTGCCGCGCTGCGCGGTTGCTTTGCGTGGACCGGCGATACCCGTCCGATTCCGGAAACATTGTCCGCGGTCGCCGATGCGCACACATTGGTGGCGCACGATTGCTCGCTGGTCGGCAATCCTTCGCACACGGGTGTCGATGACATCGAACGTGAATATCCCGAGGACCTGCGTGCGCAATTGCTGCTATATCACTACGGCAGCGAAGCCGACGCGCAGGCACTGCGCAAACGCGGCTTCAAGGTTGCCGAGCCGGACGGCCGTTATCCTTTGCACGCGCCGCCTCCGGTGCGTGCGGACGCCGGCTGATGAAACCGGAAGCACCACGCGCGCTGCAGGCTTCGGCATCTCCCCCGGATGCGCTGGGACGTGCGTTGGCGGACCTGCGTATTTCGGTGATCGACCGCTGCAACTTCCGCTGTCCGTATTGCATGCCGGACGAGGCGTATCCGGCCAGTCATGCATTCCTGCGCGCCCGCGAGCGGCTGGACTTCGATGAAATCGAACGCCTCGCCCGCGTGTTCGTGTCGCTGGGCGTGCGCAAACTGCGACTGACCGGCGGCGAGCCGCTGCTGCGGCGCGACTTGCCCGTGCTGGTCGCGCGTCTCGCCGCTATCGAGGGTGTCGAGGATCTGGCCCTCACCACCAATGGCGCGCTGTTGCCACGTTACGTTGTTCCCTTGCGCGATGCGGGCCTGCAGCGGCTCACGCTCAGCATGGATAGCGTCGATGCCGAGGTATTCCGGCGCATGTCGGGCGGACGTGGCGAACTGGCACAGATCGAAGCCGCCATCGCCGCGGCGGAAGCGGCAGGGTTTGCGCGTCTGAAGATCAATTGCGTGGTGATGCGCGGCGTCAACGACGACGGCTTGCTGGATCTGGTCGCGCGTTTTCGCGGCACCGGGCACGTGCTGCGCTTCATCGAATACATGGACGTCGGAACGGTCAATGGCTGGCGCGGCGATCGGGTGGTACCGGGTGCCGAACTCGCGCGACGCATCGGTGCGCACTGGCCCCTGGAGCCGCTGCCACGCGACGCGGCTTCCACCGCGCGGCGCTGGCGTTTCCGCGACGGTGCCGGCGAGGTGGGCTTCATCAATTCGGTCACCGAGCCGTTCTGCGGCGGTTGCACGCGCGCGCGGCTGTCGGCTGACGGCAAGCTGTACACGTGCCTGTTCGCCCGCGCCGGCCACGATCTGCGCGCGCTGCTGCGCGCGGGCGAATCGGATGCGGCGCTGCGCGCGACCGTCGCCGGCATCTGGAGCCATCGCGGTGACCGCTACAGTGAACGTCGCGCGGAACTGCGCGCGGCGGGCGTGCTGGAGCATGTCGAGATGTTCGCGATTGGTGGGT
>Ga0207678_10003597_pt1 | contig 13927 bp, 17 predicted proteins | sample KBSC63metaG_FD_184319 | JGI IMG/M metagenome (GOLD analysis project Ga0207678, IMG submission 184319) | Corn rhizosphere microbial communities from Kellogg Biological Station, Michigan, USA - KBS C6-3 metaG (SPAdes) (version 2) | ecosystem: Host-associated > Plants > Roots > Rhizosphere > Soil ... | reverse complement strand
ATTGAACTTGCGACCCCTGCGATGTCAACACAGTGCTCTACCACTGAGCTACACGCCCACCCGGGGATTCGCCGCCGGTTGACCGACGGGACATCTGGGGGCGGCCTTTAAGGGCGCTCGCGGCCCCGCGCAACCCTTCAAACGACTCATGGTGGAAGTCCGGATTCACTCCGGACTGGAGCCATTCTCCATTGCCTCGGCCAAAGTACCACTTTGGCCGAAAGTGTTAGAGGCGTCCGTGCTGATCCTCGGATTGGAACAGCCGGTCGACCTCGGCCACCAGGTCCTTCAAATGGAACGGCTTGCTCAAAAGCTTGGCCTCCGGCGCCGTCCGTCCACCCTGCAGCGCGACGGCCGCGAAACCGGTGATGAACATGACGCGGATCGCCGGGTCGAGCGCGCTCGCCTTCTGGGCAAGCTCGATCCCGTCCATTTCCGGCATCACGATATCGGTGAGAAGCAGGTCGTATTTTCCGGCCTCCAGCAACGGCATCGCCTCGGTGCCGCAGCCGACCGCCTCGACCTCATAGCCGACGCGCTGCAGCGCTCGCTGCAGATATTCGCGCATCGACGTATCGTCTTCGGCCAGGAGGATTCTCGCCATTGCGACTTTATGCTCTCACGAAATGCCTTTTGCCAGAAGCGAATATGCCGCTCGTGCGTTGCAGCCCCTCAATACCAGTCCTAAACTGGCACAAAAGCAGGATAAGCGCCAAAGCTTACGTGACCCCGCTTCCCTCCCCAATCGTCCACGCGCCGCGCGGCCCGCTGCCGGTGCTGCTCAGCGTCCCGCATTCCGGGCGCGACTATCCCGACTGGCTGGTCGAGAGCGCTTCGGCGGGCAGGCACGCGCTCGCCATGCTCGAGGATCCGCTCGTCGACCGGCTGGTGTGGCGGGCCGTTAAGCGCGGCTGCGGCGCGGTCATCGCGCGCACGCCACGGGCCGCGATCGACTGCAACCGCGCCGAGGACGACATCGATCCGTCGGTGATCGACGGCGCGCGCCGGGGACGGGTGACCGCCCGTGCGCGCGGGGGCCTCGGCATCGTACCGTCGCGAACACAGCAGCACGGCTATCTGTGGCGGCGGCCGATCAGTCCCGGTGACCTGACCGAGCGGCTCGACCAGGCCCATCGGCCCTATCACCGCGCCATCGAGGAGCAGCTGTCGCTCCTGTTCGACCGCTTCGGCTGCGCGCTCCTGATCGACTGCCATTCGATGCCCCCGCCGCCGGCCGGAACGCCGCCGATCGTGTTCGGCGACTGCCGGGGAAGGACTGCGGATTCGTGGGTCAGCCGCGATGCGGTCGAGATCGCGCGCAGTTGCGGCCTCGACGCAGCGCTCAACGACCCGTTCGCTGGCGGGCACGTGATCGACCGCCATGCCTGTCCGGAGCGGGGCATCCACGCGATCCAGCTCGAGGTCGACCGGCGATGGTACCTCGAGGACAGCCTGCGCGAGCCTGGCCCGGGGTTCGATCGCATCGCCGCCTTCATCGAGACTCTGGCCGCCGAGCTTGGCGAAGCGCTGCTCGGGCGTCAGTACGCCACTGCGGCCGAGTAGCTAGGCGTTCGCCGGCGCCGGCTGCGGCGCGGCGGCGGGCGCCTTGCCCTGCTGCATCTGGCGTCCGAATACGCTGCGCATCTCGGTCAGCGAGAAGAGGTGGGCGTAGATGAGGGGCAGGATGCCGCTCTGGTTCATCTTCCGCAGCTCGTCGCCGCGCAGGTTGCGGATCTTCTCCTCGTCGACCATGCGGAAGCCGCGATAGACGAACGGCTGCTGGAAGCCTTCGGGCTGAATCGCGACCTCGCCGTCCATCAGCAGGTCGGCCTTGGTCAGCTCGTCGACGAATGCGGCGGTGCGCTGGCCGGCGGCCTCGAACTGCTCGCAGAACTGGAGGATCGCCTTGGTCGCCTCGGTCGGCTGGTCGCCGTCGAACAGCGCCTGCCCCTCCTCGAAGTCGCCGACCGCGTTGGCCGTCGGGTCGAAGCACAGCGAAAGCTCGTCGCTGTCGGGGCGAAGCCGCGCCAGAAGGAAGGGATAGCGGCGGATATAGGCCGGCATGTAGACGCTGCTGTCGAGCGGGCGGCCGTCCGCGTCGAGGAAGACGTTCACGCCCTCGTTGAGCCCGAACAGGGCAATCGGAATGGGGTTGTCGCCGACCGAGAAGACGATCGGGAAGTGGCGCTGAACGAGGCTAAACTCGTCGACGGTCACCGGGATCGCGTGGGTCTGCGCCACCTGCGGCATGCGCAGGATGGTGCGCACCTTCATCTTGCCATGCTGGGTCGAGTTCAATGGCTCGACGGCGTTGTAGAACAAGGGCAGGTTCTGGGTCGGGGCGGCGGTCGCCATCTTGAGGTCGTCTCCTGGGGCCCGGGCTTACGGCGTGGCGTCGAGCCAGCCCGCCGGCAAATGTCGAGGGGCCTCTATTGGCCTTGCCTCCGTTAGGCAAGCCGAGACCGCCTCCACGGCTGTCCTCGCGCCGCGTCAGTTCATTCGCTGTTCAACGCTTCGCTGCGAAGCCCGCGGCAATGGGCCGCAGATGATCCCGGGGACAATGCTGAACTTCGTGCCTTTGCTGCTCGGCATCCTCGCCGCGCAGCCGGGCGTCGTCGGCCAGTCGGTCACGCGCCTCGTCGGCCAGGACGAAACGATCCTGCGCGTGCCGGTCCAGCCGCGCCCGCTCATGCCGCAATTCGTGTGGCAGGAGAAAAAAGGGCCGAAGTGCATTCCGGTCGCGGTCGTCAAGCGCGCGCTCCTCTCCGGCCCCGAGCAGGTCGATTTCGTGCTCGGCAACAACCGGCGAATCCGCGCGCATCTCGACGAGGATTGCCCCGCGCTCGACTTTTACAGCGGCCTCTACCTCCAGCTCCAGGACGACAGGCTCTGCGCGGGCCGCGACGAGATCCGCTCGCGCATGGGCGGGAGCTGCACGATCGAGCGGTTCAAGCTGCTCGTCCCGAAGCTTCGTAAGCCGGACCCCGACCGCGAATAGAAGGGGTTGGATTCGCGCGCGCGAATCCCCACATTTCTTGACAAGCTCAAGGGCTTCGCACAGGCGGGCCCAAGCGCCTGCGAGCGTACCGCGGGCCCATCCACCATCCGGAAGACTTGAATGACTTTTGCCGATCTCGGCCTTTCCGACGAATTGCTCCGCGCCGTTTCCGACAGCGGCTATGACGTGCCGACACCGATCCAGAGCGCGGCCATCCCGTCGGTGCTGATGGGCAAGGACCTGATCGGCATCGCCCAGACCGGAACCGGCAAGACCGCGGGCTTCGTCCTTCCGATGATCGACATCCTGCACGAGGGCCGGAGCCGCGCCCGGATGCCGCGCTCGCTGATCCTCGAGCCGACGCGCGAGCTGGCGATGCAGGTTGCCGAGAATTTCGAGAAATACGGCAAATACCACCCGCTTTCGATGGCTCTGCTGATGGGCGGCGTTCAGATGGGCGACCAGGTGAAAGCGCTCGAAAAGGGCGTCGACGTGCTGATCGCAACGCCCGGCCGGCTGATGGACCTGTTCGGCCGCGGCAAGATCATGCTCACCGACTGCAAGCTTCTGGTGATCGACGAAGCCGACCGGATGCTCGACATGGGCTTCATCCCCGACATCGAGGAAATCTGCGCCAAGCTCCCCAAAAACCGTCAGACCCTGCTGTTCTCGGCGACCATGCCGCCGCCGATCCAGAAGCTGTCCAAGAAGTTCCTGACCGACCCCAAGACCGTCGAGGTTGCGCGGCCCGCGACCGCCAACGTCAATATCGAGCAGCGGCTAGTCGAGGTCCGTTCCGACAAGAAGAAGGACGCGCTTCGCGACATCCTCCGCCATGAGGAATTCAAGAACGCGATCGTCTTCGCCAACCGCAAGACCACCGTGCGCGAGCTCGCAAGCAGCCTGAAGCGCTCGGGCTTCGCGGCGGGGCAGATCCAGGGCGACATGGACCAGTCCGACCGCATCGCCGAGTTCGACCGGTTCAAGAATGACGAGATCACGATCCTCGTCGCCTCCGACGTCGCCGCGCGCGGGCTCGACGTGAAGGGCGTCAGTCACGTCATCAACTTCGACGTCCCGTGGCAGCCCGACGACTATATCCACCGCATCGGCCGCACCGGCCGCGCGGGGATGACGGGCATCGCGATCACGCTCGCGACGCGCGAGGACGGCGAGGCGGTCAGCCGGATCGAGAAGCTGATCGGGCACAAGATCCCGCGGGCCGGAGCACCCAAAGAGGGAGCGGACACGCCGGAGGCGCGCGAGACTCCGAAGCCGCGCCAGCCCGCAAAGCGCGAGCCCGTCCGGCAAACGGAGCCCGCTCCGAAGGCAGAGTCGCCTCGCAAGGCCGAGCGAACGCGTCCCGCGAGGGAAGAGCCGGCGAAAGCGGAACGGCCAGCGGAGCGCACTCCGGTCGTCGAGGACATCAAATCGGACTGGAACGGTCCCCTGCCCGGCTTCCTTTCGGTGAGCGCGGGCTAGGTCACACCACTGATACTGGAAGACGCGGTTGGCGGTTCCTAGCTCACGGGCGGGCTGTGGAAGCGAAGGAACCGCGATGACCGAATACGTGCCTCCGAAAGTGTGGAAATGGGAGCAGCCCAGCGGCGGGCAGTTCGCCAACGTCAACCGTCCCATTGCCGGCCCCACCCACGACAAGACGCTTCCCGTCGGCAAGCACCCATTCCAGCTTTACTCACTCGCCACTCCGAACGGCCAGAAGGTCGGGATCATGTTCGAGGAGCTGCTCGCCAAGGGCCACCGCGACGCGGAATATGACGCCTGGCCGATCCGCATCGGCGAGGGCGACCAGTTCTCAAGCGGCTTCGTCGAGGTCAATCCGAACAGCAAGATCCCGGCGCTGGTCGACCGCAGCGGTCCCGAGCCGGTGCGCGTCTTCGAAAGCGGCGCGATCCTCGTCCATCTCGCGGAGAAGTTCGGCGAGTTCCTTCCTGCGTCCGGTCCCGAGCGCGCGGAGACGCTGTCCTGGCTGTTCTGGCAGATGGGCAGCGCGCCCTTCCTCGGCGGCGGCTTCGGCCACTTCTTCGCCTACGCGCCCGAAAAGTTCGAATATCCGATCAACCGCTATGCGATGGAGGCCAAGCGCCAGTTCGACGTGCTGAACCGCCGCCTCGCGGAGAGCGAATATGTCGCCGGGCCCGACTACACGATCGCCGACATCGCGATCTGGCCCTGGTACGGCGGCGTTGCGCTCGGCCGCAGCTACGAAGGCTCCGACACCTTCCTCGCGACCCACGAATATGAGCATGTGATGCGCTGGGCCAGACAGATCGACGCACGGCCGGCCGTCAAGCGCGGGCGCATCGTCAACAAGCTCACCGGCGACGAGAGCGAGCAGCTCCACGAGCGTCACGATGCCAGCGACTTCGAGCTGAGGACCGAAGACAAGATCCGGCGCACGCCCGAGCTGGAGGACGTCGCCGGCGCGAAGGACGACGCGATTTAACCGTTCCCCGGCGAAAGCCGGGACCCAGGAGCGCGCAAGCGCTGCTGCCGCAGCGCCCTGGGCCCCGGCCTACGCCGGGGGACGCCGATACCGCCCCAGAAACTCCCCAGCGAACGCCTGCAGCCGCGCGCCGGCAATCGCGTCGCGCAGACCCTGCATCAACCGCTGGTAGAACCACAGATTGTGCTGGGTCATCAGCATCGCGCCGAGGATCTCGCCGGATTTGACCAGATGATGCACGTAAGCGCCGCTGAATTGGATGCAGGCGGGGCACGGGCAGCCGGGCTCGATCGGATCGGAGTCATCCGCGAACCGCGCGTTGCGCAGGTTGATCGGGCCGTCCGCCGTGAAGGCCTGGCCGGTGCGGCCCGAGCGCGTCGGGAGCACGCAGTCGAACATGTCGATGCCCCGGACCACCGCCTCGACGATGTCGTCGGGCTTGCCGACGCCCATCAAATAGCGCGGCTTGTCGGCGGGAAGCATGTCGACCGCGAAATCGAGGCAGCCGAGCATCGCTTCCTGCCCCTCGCCCACCGCTAGCCCACCGACCGCATAGCCGTCGAAGCCGATGTCGATCAGCGCATCGGCCGAGGCTCGCCGCAGACCCTGATCGAGCGCGCCTTGCTGGATCCCGAAGATCGCCGAGCGCTCGGCATGTTCCCCGCCGCGGTCAAACTCCTCGCGCGAGCGCTTCGCCCAGCGGATCGAGCGTTCCATCGCCTCGCGCTGCGCCTCCATCGTTGACGTGGTTGGGACCAGCTGGTCGAACTGCATCACGATGTCGCTGCCGAGCAGCCGCTGCACCTCGATCGAGCGCTCCGGCGACAGCATGTGCCGCGAACCGTCGAGATGGCTGGCGAAGGCGACGCCTTCCTCGGTCACCCTGGTCAGCTCGGAAAGGCTCATCACCTGGTAACCGCCGCTGTCCGTCAGGAGCGGCCTTTCCCAGCCCATGAACGCGTGCAGCCCGCCCAGCCGGCCGACGCGCTCCGCGCCCGGACGCAGCATCAGATGATAGGTGTTGCCGAGGATGATGTCGGCACCGCTGGCGCGCACCTCCTCGGGCCGCATCGCCTTGACCGTCGCGGCGGTGCCGACCGGCATGAACGCGGGCGTCCGGATCTCGCCGCGCCGCATGGCGATGGCGCCCGTGCGCGCAGCGCCGTCACGTGCTGCGATCGAAAAGGAAAAGCGGCTCACCCGGGCTGCGCTTAGCGGCTGATGCGTTTGCCGCAACTCGTGCTAGGGCCCGCGCGATGCCGCGTATCGAAGACGTCGACAGGTTCGTGTTCATTGTCGGGGCGCCGCGCAGCGGCACGACCACGATGGCGCGCTGGCTTCAGGCCCATCCGCAGATCCTCTTTCCCTTCGTCAAGGAGCCGCATTTTTTCGGGCTTCACGACCTTCGCGGCATGGGCGAGGCGGCGCTAAGGCGGCGCGTCGAGCACGACTTCCTCGACCATTTCTATCCCTCGCCGGGGGCGGGGCAGAGCGTCGGCGCGGACTGCTCGGTATCCTACCTCTACGTGCCCGAGCAACTCGAGCCCGTGCTCAAGCTGTGGCCGGACTCGCGCTTCGTCGTCGCGGTGCGCGACCCGCTGACCTTGCTGCCCTCGCTTCACAAGCGCCTCATCTTCACCGGCGACGAAAACCTCCGCCGCTTCGAGGATGCCTGGGCGGCCGTTCCCGACCGCGCGGCCGGGCGCCGAATCCCCTGGAGCACGATCGAGCCGCGCTGGCTCCGCTACGACGAAGCGGCGCGCTACGGCACCTATGTCGAACGGCTGTTCGCGGCCGTGGGGAGGGAACGATGCATCGTCATGGTGTTCGACGATCTCGTCGCCGATCCCGCAGCGCAGCACCGCCGCCTGCTCGAATTCGCCAGTCTCGACCCCGTGCCGGTGCCCGACACCGGCGCCGAGCGCGAGAGCAAGGGCGTCAAGTACCTGTTCCTCCAGCAATTGATGAAGCGCCCGCCGCGCGCCCTCCTCCCCTATCTCGCAACCTTGCGCTTCCAGGGCCGGTTCGACCGGACCGCGGGCAAGAAGGCGGCGAAGACGGCGCCGGGCGGGCCTCCGTCGCTGCGCAAGCGCATCCTTCTCTGGAACAAGGTCGAGGACGAGGACCGGCCGATCCCGATCGACGTCCAGCGCGCCGTGAAGAACCATTTCCAGCCGGAGATCGACAAGCTCGGGCAGCTCATCGGCCGCGACCTCAGCCACTGGCTCCGGCCCGGCGAGTAACTCAGCGCGGCAGCAGCAGGCTCGCGTCGCCGTAGGAGTAGAAGCGATAGCCGGCGCCGATGGCGTGGGCGTAGGCCTTCTTCATCACCTCCAGCCCCATCAGCGCGCTGACCAGCATGAACAAGGTCGAGCGCGGCAGATGGAAGTTGGTGATGAGCCCGTCGATCGCCTTGAAGCGATAGCCGGGCGTGATGAAGATCGCGGTATCGCCCTCGAACGGGTGGATCGTTCCGTCCTCGTCGGCCGAGCTCTCGAGCAGCCTCAGGCTCGTCGTCCCGACCGAGATCAGCCGCCCGCCGGAGCCCCGCACCGCGTTCAGCCGTTCCGCCGTCGCTTCGTCGATCCTGCCCCATTCGGCGTGCATCCTGTGCTCTTCGATGCGTTCGCTCTTGACCGGAAGGAACGTGCCCGCGCCGACGTGGAGGGTCAGCGTCTCGCGGCCGATTCCGCGCGCGTCGAGCGCTTCGAGCAGCCGCGGCGTGAAGTGCAGCGCCGCGGTTGGCGCGGCGACCGCCCCCTCCTCGCGCGCGAACATCGTCTGGTAATCCTCGCGGTCGCGCTCGTCGATCTCGCGCTTCGACGCGATGTAGGGCGGCAGCGGCATCCTGCCGGCGCGCTCGAGCAGCAGCTCGACCGGCTCTTCCCCGTGGAAGTGAAGCAGCGCCGACCCGTCGTCCGATTTCTCCGCAACCGATGCGTGGACGCCCTCGCCGAAATCGATCGTGTCCCCGACCCGCGCCCGCCTGGCATTGCGGAGGAACGCCTGCCACTCGCGCGGCCCCTCGCGCTTGTGCAGGGTCGCGCCGACGCTCGCCTCCCCTCGCCGTCCTTCGAGCTGCGCCGGGATGACCTTGGTGTCGTTGAACACCAGCACGTCGCCGGGACGGAGCAGGTCCGGAAGCCCCAGTACTTGGTGGTCGGATATCTCTTCGCCCATGACCGCGAGAAGCCGCGCGCTGTCGCGCGGCCGCGCCGGCCTCAGCGCGATCCGCTCGGCGGGAAGGTCGAAGTCGAAATCGGCGACGCGCACGCCGCGCGCTTAGCCGCCCAGATAAGCCTTCACAATTTTGGTCGGGTTGGCGGGCGGCTCGCCGACCTCGATCCGGTCGACCACGTCCATGCCTTTCACGACGCGGCCCATGACCGTGTAATTGTTGTCGAGGCTCGATCGCGGTGCGAACATGATGAAGAACTGGCTGTTGGCGCTGTCCGGACTTTCCGCCCGCGCCGCGCCGAGCGTTCCGCGCAAGAAAGGCACGGCGGTGAACTCGGCCTTGAGGTCCGGCAACTCGGATCCGCCCTCCCCGGTACCCTTGGGATCGCCGCCCTGCGCCATGAAGCCGGGCACCACGCGGTGGAAGGTGAGGCCATTGTAGAAGCCGCGGCGCACCAGCGTCTGGATGCGCTGAATGTGATTGGGCGCGAGGTCGGGCCGGAGCACGATCTCGACCGTCCCGCCGTTCGACAGGTCGAGGAACAGGTGGTTCGCCGGATTGGCCGCGATTTCCGCCGGCGCGGCGATGCTCGGCGCGGGCGCAGGCGGCGGCGCCGCCGCCATCAGGAGCGCCGCGAACGGCAGCGCGAACAGAGCCTTGATGATCATTTCCCTCCCCAAACTTCTTGTGAGCGCTGCTGACGCGAAGGCCCTGACTTTAGCGTGAACCGCCATTGAGGTGCCGCCGAACGTCCTCTGCAACCGCCGGCGGCACGAACTTTTCGATCGCGCCGCCGTAGCGCGCGATTTCCTTCACGAGGTTCGACGCGATCGGCTGCAGCGACACGTCGGCCATCAGGAAGACGGTTTCGATATCGTCGTTCAATTGCTGGTTCATCCCCGCCATCTGGAATTCATATTCGAAGTCCGCGACGGCGCGCAGGCCGCGAAGGATCATCGATGCGCCCTGGGCCTCGGCGAAGTCCATCAGCAGCGAATCGAACTCCACGACATTGATGTTTCCGGGGATATCGGCCGTTTCCCGCCGGACGATGTCGACCCGCTCGCCAACCGAGAACATCGGGGTCTTCGACGGATTTGTGGTGACTCCGATCACCAGCTTGTCGACCAGGTGCGCGCCACGCCGGATGATGTCGAGGTGCCCGAGCGTCACGGGATCGAACGTGCCCGGATAGACTGCCACTTTCATCAGTGATCTCTTTCTATGGCGAAGCGGGCGATGGCGCGGAGCAAATCAGCTTCGCTTCCGTGATCGGCGAGATGCTCGACCGCCTGGTTGACGAGGACCCCTGCCTGCTGGCGCGCGCGCTCCTCGCCGAGCAGCGAGACGAAGGTCGCCTTCCCGGCATTGGCGTCGCGGCCCGTGGGCTTGCCGGCGGCCGCTTCGTCCCCGCTATGGTCGATCAGGTCGTCGGCGATCTGGAAGGCGAGGCCAATGTTGCGCGCATAGCCGCGATAGGGCGTGCGCGCGTCCGGGGGCATTTTGTTCATGATGCACGCCGCTTCGACCGAATATTCGATCAGCGCGCCGGTCTTGAGCTGCTGGAGGCGCGTGATCGAGCGCAGGTCCAGCGCGTGTCCCTCGGCCGCGAGGTCCATCATCTGCCCGCCCGCCATTCCGGTCGGCCCCGCCGCGCGCGCAAGCTCGAGCACCAGGTCGGAGCGCACCCACGGGTCCTCATGCGTGGCCGGATGGGCGAGGATCTCGAACGCAAGCGCGTGAAGGCTGTCGCCCGCGAGCACCGCCGCCGCCTCGCCGAACGCCTTGTGCACCGTCGCCTTGCCGCGCCGAAGCTCGGCATCGTCCATGCAGGGCAAATCGTCGTGGATCAGTGAATAGACGTGGATCGCCTCGATAGCGCAGGCGACCCGGAGAGCGCGCTCGCGATCGATCGCGAACAGGCGCGAGGCGGCAATGGTCAGGAGGGGGCGGAGCCGCTTTCCTCCCCCGACCGCGGCGTGGCGCATCGCCTCGAAGAATCGCTCGCGGCTGTCGCCGGTGGGTGCGAGCAGCCGGGAAAAGAACAGGTCGACGTCGGCCGAGACCGCCCTAGCCTCGGCCTCGAGCTCGTGCGCGAGCCGGTCGATGGTCTCAACCGGCATCGAAGGGCTTGAGCCCCGCCGGCTTGCCGTCGCTTCCGAAGGCGATTTGCTCGATCCGCGCCTGCGCGTCCTTGAGCCGGGCCTCGCAATGGCGCTTCAGCCGGTCGCCTTCCTGGTAAAGCTCGATCGAGCGGTCGAGCGGCGCTTCGCCCTTCTCGAGCGTGCGTACGATCTCCTCGAGTCGCTTGAGCGCGTCCTCGAAGCTCAGCTGGTCGACGTTGCTCGTCTCGGCGCTGTCCATAAGTCAAGTTTGAGCCGCGGGGCGGTTCAAATCAAGCGAACGGCTATTCGCTCGGGCGATTGGTGAACGGATCGCGGATGCCGGGCACGACCTCGTCGCGAAGCGCCTCGCCGTCGGCGTCCGCAAGCGCCGCCTCGGCGTCGCGGACGTGCTGCTCGCGTTCGCGGCGCAGCTCCTCGATCAGCGCTTCGCGGTCGCCCTCGAAACGGGTGTCCACAAAGGCCGGAGCACCCGCCGCCTTGGCCGCCTTGGCGACCGCAGCGTCGAGCTCGCGCTGCGTCGTGAGGCCGAGCGTCACCGGGTCCTTCGGCGTGATGTTCGCCATGTTCCAGTGGCTTCGGTCGCGGATCGCGGCGATGGTGGTGCGGGTGGTGCCAATCAGCTTGCTGATCTGCCCATCGGTGACGTCGGGATGGTTCTTGATGATCCAGGCGATCCCGTCTGGCTTGTCCTGGCGCTTGCTGACCGGCGTGTAGCGCGGCCCGCGGGTGCGGCGCACGGCTTCGGGGGCCTTCCACATCTGAAGCGAATAATCGGGGTCGTTCTGGCCCTTTTCGATCTCCGCGTGGGTCAGCTCGCCGGCGCGGATCGGGTCGCGGCCGGTCAGCTTGGTCGCCGCGGTGTCGTCGGCGATCGCCTGCACCTCGAGGATGTGGAGGCCGCAGAATTCGGCGATCTGCTCGAAGGTCAGCGAGCTGTTCTCGACCAGCCAGGAGGCGGTCGCATGGGGCATCAGGGGCTGGGCCACTGGAATTCTCCGTATCTTCAAACAAATTGGGCCGCCCCTCCCGGAGCGGCCGACGTGGCGCGCGATGTAAACCCGCACCGCCGCGGGGGCAAGGCCGGTCAGGCCTCCATCGGCACGTAATTCGGCTGCGCTTTCAAACGCTCGATCCACGCGGCGACCGCCGGATAGCCGCTCAGGTCGAAGTCCGCCTCGCCCGCCACGTGGGTGTAGGCGAACAGGCAGATGTCGGCGAGGCTGATCGTGTCGCCGACGAACCATTCGCGTCCGCCCAGATGCTCGTTCATCAGCTTGAGCGCGGCTTCGCCTGCCTCGCGCTTGCCCGCCATCTGGAGCCGGTGAACCCGGCTGAGATTTTCGACTCCGACCGTGCCCATCCAGAAGCGCAAGGTCGCGATGTTGGGCTCGTGATTATACTGCTCCCAGAACATCCACCGCAGCATGTCGGCATGGCCGTACGCCGTCGCCGGGATCAGCGCGGAGCCGTCGGCGAGATAATGGCAGGCGGCGTTGCTTTCGGGGATGAAGCGGTCGCCGATCTGGAGCACCGGGATTCGGCCGTTCGCGTTGATCTCGCGAAGGAAGCCGGGCGTCCGCGTCTCGCCTTTGGTGATGTCATATTCGCGGCGCTCGAGCGGAATTTTCAGAAGCGCCGCGGTCAGCCGCACCTTGTAGCAATTTCCCGACGGCGAATATTCGTGGAGGACCGGCTTGTCCGCCATCACCCGACCTCGAGCACGATCTTGCCGACATGCTCGCCCGCTTCCATCCGGGCATGGGCGGCAGCGGCTTCGGCGAGCGGGAAGCTGCTGTCGACGAGCGGCTTCAACCGACCGCCCTCGACGTAGGGCCAGACGGTCTTGGCGATCTCGTCGGCGACCATCGTCTTGAACTCGATCGAGCGTGCGCGGAGCGTCGAGCCGGTCAGCGTCAGCCGCCGCCGCATGACATCGAAGATCGGGACCTCCGCCGTCGCCCCGCGCTGCACGGCGATCGAGACGTGGCGCCCCTCCTTCGCGAGGCAGGCGAGGTTGCGCGGGACATAGTCGCCGCCGACCATGTCCATGACCACGTTGACTCCGGCTTGTGCGGTCGCGCGGTGCACCTCCTCGACGAAGTCCTGCTCGCGATAGTTGATCGCCGCAGCAGCTCCGAGCTGCATCGCGCGCGCGCACTTCTCGTCCGTGCCGCAGGTCACAATCACCTTGAGCCCGAACAACGAACCGAGCGCGATCGCCATCGTCCCGATCCCGCTCGTCCCGCCGTGGACCAGCACCCAGTCCCCGTCCGCCGCGAATCCGCGCTCGAACAAATTGACCCAGACGGTGAACAAAGTCTCCGGCATCGCCGCCGCTTCGGCGAGCGAGATGGCGTCGGGCACGAACAGGCAGGTTCCGACCGGCGCCACGCAATATTCGGCATAGCCCCCGCCCGCGACCAGGGCGCAGACGTTGCGGCCGATCAGCTCCCGGGGGCCGTCGATCACCTCGCCGGCGATCTCCAGCCCCAGCACGTCGGATGCGCCGGGCGGCGGCGGATAGAGCCCCTTCCTCTGGAGGATGTCCGGCCGGTTGACGCCCGCGGCGGCGACCCGGACCAGCACCTCGTCTGCGCCCGCCGTCGGCACCGGCCGTTCGACGAGCACGAGCTCGTCCCGTTCGTCGGCGGGCGGTGCGACGATCGCCTTCATGGAGGGGGGCACGCTGGTCACTTCGCGCGGACTTATTGACTTGGCTGCGTTGACGGTCAACGGAGTCGGCCGTGGATCTGGACGAGCTATTCCCGAGCAAGCCCGACGACCCGCTCGTCGCGCTGGCCAAGCAGGACCTCGACCCCATTTCGATCGAGGAGCTTCACGCGCGCATCGCGGCGCTGAAGGCCGAGATCGCCCGCGTCGAAGCGCACATGCAGCGCGCCGAGACGCATCGGTCGGCCGCGGAAGAGCTGTTCAAGAAGCCATGAGCCCCCGAGCATAAGGGAGCATTCTGCAAAGCAGATGCGAGCTTATGTCGAAGAGAGGGCGAATGCCGGCCAGCGGGTCGCCGCAGGCGAGCCCGTCTGACGTCACGGGATTTACTCCCGTGACGGCTTCTCCGCGCGCCCCATTCACCCCCCACACATCTCTCAGCGCGATAATCTGGGGAAAAGCCGGAACCGGCCCCTTGATTGCCGCGT
>Ga0207678_10003596_pt1 | contig 13930 bp, 18 predicted proteins | sample KBSC63metaG_FD_184319 | JGI IMG/M metagenome (GOLD analysis project Ga0207678, IMG submission 184319) | Corn rhizosphere microbial communities from Kellogg Biological Station, Michigan, USA - KBS C6-3 metaG (SPAdes) (version 2) | ecosystem: Host-associated > Plants > Roots > Rhizosphere > Soil ... | reverse complement strand
AACCGACGCCGCCGGACGCTTCTTCCCGGTCCGGCGCGGCAGAGCGATCGGCGCTGTCGATCGATGGCGTCAGCCATGCCTACGGCGCCCGGCACGCCCTCACCGATATCAATTTTGATGTCGCACCGGCGAGTTTCACCGCACTTCTTGGCCTCAACGGTGCCGGCAAGAGCACGCTGTTCTCTCTGGTGACGCGGCTGTTCGGGATTCAGAAAGGCCGCATTAGCATCTTCGGACATGATATCCGCATTGCTCCGAGCGAAGCACTGCGGCTGCTCGGCGTCGTGTTTCAGCCGCGTACGCTCGATCTCGATCTCTCGGTGACGCAAAACCTGCTTTATCATGCCGCCCTTCACGGCATCGCCCGGCGTGATGCGCGTTTGCGGAGCGACGAGGTGTTGACCCGCATCGGCCTTGCCGACCGCGCCGGAAGCAAGGTGCGCGACCTCTCGGGCGGCCAGATGCGGCGGCTGGAAATCGCGCGCGCGTTGCTGCATGGTCCGCGTCTACTGCTGCTCGACGAGGCAACCGTCGGCCTCGACGTCAAGGCTAGAGCCGACATTTTGAGCCACGTACGCCAACTGGTCACCGAGCAAGGCATCGGAGTACTCTGGGCGACGCATCTGTTCGACGAAATCACGCCCAGCGATGACCTCGTGGTCCTGCATCAGGGTCGCGTGCTGGCTCATGGCGAAGTCGCGCACGTCATCGCCGCGGCTGGAGCCGATAACGTCAATACCGCGTTCATGCGACTGACCGGCGCCGCGGCACAAATCGGGGGCCTCACGCCATGAGTTCCACGATCGCCAGGCCTTCACAAAGCGGCTTTTCATTCCCGCAATACATCACCTGCCTCAACGGTATCGTGTGGCGGGAAGCTCTGCGCTTCCTGCATCAGCGCGAGCGCTTCGTTTCCGCATTGGTGCGGCCGTTGGTGTGGTTGTTCATCTTCGCCGCCGGCTTTCGACAGGTGCTCGGCATTTCCATCATCCCGCCATACGAGACCTACATTCTCTACGAGGTCTATATCGCGCCCGGATTGATGGCGATGATTCAGCTGTTTAATGGGATGCAATCCTCGCTCTCGATGGTCTACGACCGCGAGATGGGCAATATGCGCACGCTTTTGGTCAGCCCGCTGCCGCGCTGGTACCTGCTGTTCTGCAAGCTTCTTGCTGGCACTGCGGTTTCCCTGCTTCAGGTCTATGCCTTCTTGCTGATCGCCTGGTTCTGGGACATCGCGCCGCCGCCGATCGGTTATCTCACGGTGCTGCCGGCGCTGATCCTGTCAGGCCTGATGCTCGGGGCGTTGGGCATGCTGATCTCCTCCGGCATCAAGCAGCTCGAAAACTTTGCCGGCGTGATGAACTTCGTGATCTTTCCGATGTTCTTTGCATCCTCTGCGCTTTATCCGCTGTGGCGGGTGCAGGAAGGCAGCCCAATGCTCTATTATGTCTGTCTGTTCAATCCATTTACCCACGCCGTCGAACTGATACGCTTCGCGCTGTACGGACAGATCAATTGGACATCGCTCGCGGTCGTAAGCCTCTGTACCACCGCCTTCATGATCGGCGCGATCTATGCGTATGATCCATCGCGCGGTCTGATCCGCCGCGCGCCGGCCGGAGGCGAGATATGAGATGGCCAATCGCGATCGGGACGTTGCTTGCGATAGTGACATCGGCCGGCCCCAGCGCGGCAGCCGATCCCCGCTATCCGGATTGGCCCTGCGCTCAGGCCAAGGTGCCGGAGATATCGCTCGCGGCAGTATGGGCCGGACCGCCACTCGACGACGTCGCGGACAAATGGAAGGATGATGCCAAAGTCAGCGCGCTGGTGTCGAAACTCGCCGCGAGACGCACGCCGCTCGAAGAAGCCCAGAAGGCGATCACGGAATATCTGGCCAGCGCCGCGGCCGACAAGATCACGAGCGGCAAGCTTTTGTTCGCCGGGTTGTTCGACAGCCTTAACGCCCAGCGCTCGTCGGTCGTGAACGGGATCGAGCGCGTGACCCGCAAGCAGCGCGCGGCCGCGGATAAAATCCGCTCCGATGCGCTGGCGTTGCAAGCGCTGCAGGACACGTCGCCGCCTGATCAGGCCAGGATCGAGGAACTCGGCAATCAGCTGGTTTGGGAGACGAGGATATTTGAGGACCGCCGGGGCGTGATCAAATTCGTCTGCGAGGTGCCGACCGCAATCGACCAGCGCCTGTTTGCGCTCGGGCGCACTATCCAGCAGGAGATCGAATAATTGTACGTCGCCTGACAGCTAGCGGGCAGCCGGTAGATCCTCGCCCGCTCGCGGCTCCGGTTGCGAATCCGTTAACGGCAAACCAGCACGTTCCCAGCCGTCGGTCCCGTCCGGATACCACGCCACGTTGCGATACCCGTAGGATAGAGTTCGTTTGGCGGCGTTCCACGACATCCAGCAATCGGCCTGGCAATAGATCACCAGCAAGGCTGCGGTGTCGCCACCGGACGCATGGGCCAGCCCATGTCGCAGATAGTCTTCGGTCGCCGCCGCCAGCTTGCCGTAGCCGGTGTCAGGCAACCAGACGCTGCCGGGGATGTTGAGCCGTGGCTTGTCGCGCCAGACCGTGCCCTCGGGAAGATTTTGCGGTTTTGGCGCTCGAGGCAATACATCGATGAATACGCCTGCCTTGGTACGCCAGATCGTCTCGGCCTCGTTGGTCGTTAGGACGCGCGCGCCAGCGAGCGTTGCGGGAACCGGTGCGCGGTAATTTTCCGTGCGGTATTCGGCGGGCTCAGGCGCTTGATCCTGCGCATAGGCAGGCGCCGCACCTATGATTGTCGCAAGGATCAGGCCCGCGATCTCTAAAATCATGGCAATTTCGTTGTCGTCTCCGCGCCGATCGGCCGATCGTTCTCGTCAAGCAAGGGAACACCGAAATCGAGCAATATCTTGTTGATGGCCGGTTGGTTCTCCTGGATCGCGCGATTGAGCAGCCGCTTCCAGTTCTGGTCAGCCGGCCGCACCCCCATGCCGATGCGAAAGGTCAATCGAGGTCCGGTCGTTTCCTTGACGAGAGGCGTGACACGGAGCGGTGGGCTCGCCCTCTTGGCATAAAAGCCCGCCATCGGTCCCCATAAGATACCGGCATCGATCTGCCCCGACGTCAGGTCGGCGATCATGGCCTCCGCCGACGAGTCGATGCGCGTATCGACCATCAGCGGATAAGGCTTCGCATTCGCCATCAGGCCGTTAGCAGCCATGTTGGTCCCAGGCGGCGTACCGGCGACGATGCCGATATGCTTGCCCTTCAGCCGCTCATCTTCCAGCGTCACGACCTCATCGAGGCCGCCGCCCTGCTTGGTGACGAGTGCGTAGGCCGTGCGATAATAGGGATTGGTGCCCTGCACCAGCTCGTCGCCCTGCGGAAAGCCCATGATGACGTCGCAACGATGGGCGCCAAGCGTCATCCGGACGAAGCCGGTGGCCTGAGGAAAGTACGTATAGTCGAGCTTCTTCTGAAGCTTCTCCGCAAACAATTCCGCGAGCTTGTTCTCGAACCCTTCGCCCTTTTGGTTTGAGAACGGCAAATTGCGCGGGTCGGCACATACGCGCAGAACTTTGGGATCGACGAGCTCGATCGAGAGGTCACCGGTTTCATTGACCTGCGCGCGAGCAACATCGCGGCCGACAGGGGTAGCGGTGACCACAAGAAGAAAAATCAATATCCAGCGATGTTGTCCGGCATCTGTCATCGAAAGCTGTCGCACTTCCGGTCCACCATTGTTGCCAACTTCCAACTGGTATCGCGCTGCAGCCGCAGCCACCGAAAATGCTATGCTTCTCATTTGGTGCGTGCAACAGGAATGATCTCCTGGTGAATTCATGGTACTCGCCGCAACGCAAACAGTCTTCATGGGGGGAACAGCGAGTTTGGTGGAACGGAGGCAGAAGTATGGCTCATCGTTTCTTCATCCTTGTCGCGCTCGTGACGTTCCATGTATCGATTGCCGGGCAAGCGCAGCAGCAAGCACTGCCCGTCAGCGAGATCGCGTCCGGTATATTCGTGCATGTCGGCGAGACTGCACAGATGACGCGCGAGAACGACGGCGCTATTGCCAATGTCGGGTTCATCATCGGCGCCAACGCCGTTGCGGTCATCGACACCGGTGGCAGCGTTCGCGAGGGACTGCAACTGCTCGCGGCCGTCAGAGCCCGCACCGACAAGCCGATCCGATACATCATCAACACGCATGGCCATCCCGATCATGTCTTCGGCAACGCCGCCTTCGTGCAGGATGGAACCGAGTTTGTTGGTCATAAAAACCTGCCGCGAGCGCTGGCTACGCGCGGGCAGTTTTATATCGATGCGTTTCGCCGAATCATGGGTGGCGATTTGATCGATCCGGTGCGCATCGTTCCGCCCACATTGCTCGTTGACGGCACGATGAAACTCGATCTCGGTTCGCGCGACCTTGTGCTGCGGGCGTGGCCGACGGCACACAGCGACAACGATCTCACCGTCTTCGACGAAGCGACTAAAACCCTGTTCGCAGGCGATCTTGTGTTTCTCGGCCACATTCCGGTACTCGACGGCAGTATTCGCGGCTTCCTGAATGTTATCGGCGAACTCGACACCTTGCCTGCGCAACGTGTGGTTCCCGGCCACGGAGCTGTGAGTGAGTGGCCGGTCGCGCTCGCCGACGAGCGCCGCTACCTTGAAAAACTGGCCTCCGATGTTCGCGCCCTGGTAGCCAGCGGTAAATCGATTACGGTCGCCGCCGATACTGCGGCGGCCTCCGAGCGATCGCGATGGGAGCTGTTCGACGATTATAACGCGCGCAACGCAACCGCAGCATTCTCGGAAATTGAATGGGAATAGCTCGCGCAATGCCGTATATTGGCTGCGTTGCTTCCAAGCTCGAAGGGTGTGACGATGGCCGGATATCATTTCCGTTTGCTTTGTATCGCCGGACTGCTGTGCGTCATGTCCGGCGCGCGGCTGGCGCCGGCGGCGTACGACCCGTGGCCTGGCCTGGTTCAAGACATTTTCAGCAATCGACCGATGAACGATGGCAGCGACGTGATTGCTATCGAGATGCCCTATCGTGCCGAGGACGCGGCGATCGTTCCCGTTACCTTGCGAACGAAGCTTTCGTCAGAGGACAGTCGCCGCGTACTGAGGATTACGCTGGTGATAGATCAAAATCCCGCACCGATGGCGGCAAAGTTCGAATTCGGGCCGGACGCCAGGGTGTCGGAGATATCGACACGTGTACGCGTCAATAATTATACCGATGTTCATGCGGTCGCCGAGCTCAGCGATGGCAAGCTCTACATGACGAAGACTTATGTGAAGGCCTCCGGCGGCTGCTCCGCGCCGGCAGCCAAGAACGCCGACGAAGCCAAAAGCAGATTGGGTCAGATGCGTTACCGGCAATTCGCAAAATCAGGCGAAGGTCCGACCAGCGGCGTCCGCGAAGCGCAGATCATGATTGGCCACCCAAACAATTCCGGCCTGCAAATGGATCAGGTTACGCTACTCTATATTCCGGCCTTCTTCGTCAATGAATTGCACCTCTGGCAGGACGATAGCTTGCTCCTGACCATGGAAGGCGGCATATCAATTTCGGAAGACCCCAATATTCGCTTTACCTATGTAGCGAATGGCGCAAAGCGCTTCCGGGCCGAGGCCAAGGACACGGCAGGCCACGTATTCCAGCATGAATGGCAGGTCGACGCGTCCGGTATTTGATGCGCCGAGCCTATAGCGTTTTCGAGCGAAGTGGATACCGGTTCGCGCTCAAGAAAACGCGTCAAAACAAAAACTAGAGCCCGGTTCTGATTCAATCAGAACGGATAAGGCTCTAGAAACACCTTACCTCTGCTTCGGCTTGAGCTCGCCTGAGATCATTGAGCGCGCTCGCCGCCTGCTCCGACGTGCGGAACTGGCTGCCCAGAGTTCCCCTCACCTGCGACATGCTAAGAACAGCTTCGGCCGTGACATAGCGCTCATACGGCACGAGCGAGGCCACGACATCGATCGAACATGAACACTGCTGGATCGACTGCCGCGTTTCGCCGTTCGCTTTCAGGCAGCCGAACACATATTCCGCGCGCACGGATGTGGGATAATCGTTGGTCTCGTCGGCCTGCACGATCGTTACCGCCGATATCAACGTGGCCAACACGGCGACGACACCTTGTACCGCTCCGGCAAATGTCATGGCCTTACTCTCGCTATCCAAGGCGGAAGCTATGCTATGACTATCGTGCTGAAAAGAACACGTTTGAGAAAAAGCCGATCAAAAACCCAGGGAAGGCTCCATGTCGCACGCACGGATTGCCATCGCTATCCTGTTCATTGCGCTGCCGAGCCAGCTTGTCGCGCAAGGAAAAAAGGGCATTCGGTTATGGAACCTGACCACGGCAACCATTTCCGGTTTTCAACTTTCACCGGCCGGAAAAGCCGATTGGGGTCCTAATCAGACCTTGAACGACAAGGACAAGGAGGTCGACCACGATGAGCGCCTGCGCATAACCGGCGTTGAGCCGGGGCGCTACGATGCCAAGGTGAGCTACCGAGACGCAAGGCAATGCATCGTCCGTGATATCGAAATCAGGGCGGACGCTGTATTTTCGGTTGAGGACAAGGATCTGAAGGACTGCAATAAATAGTTCGGCAGCATCTCAGCTCGCCGGAGCTACCTTTCCTGCATCCGCCCTATCGCGCGTGTGCGGATATTCGCAGCGCCATTTGATGGCGGTCCATTTCGGATGTTCACCGACCCACTGCGCTATATAGGGCTGCGCAGCAATGACACACTGGCGCAACGAAGCATTTGAAGAAAAGACCAGATGGGTCTCCTCGCAGGTGGCGGGCGACAGCACGGCGCACACCGTTACGATCAGGTCTATCGGAGTCATGTCCTGACATCCCAACAATTGAGTCATCGAAAGATAGCACGATCAGATACGCAATCGGCACTGAGAGGTTTCACACCGCCGTGAAAATCCGGAGCGGAGCGATCGAAATCGCGAATATCTAGAAGTTAACGCCGAATACCAACCGGGCCTGATGCCGCTCGAAATTGACGAGATCCAGCGTGACATTTGATGCTGCCGGACGGCCCCAGGCCTGAACGCTCCAATTCGCGGTCAGCCGCGACCGCTCGGACAATTGGAAATATGCGGTTGGACCGATAAACAGCGCCTGACCTGCGAGTCCCTCCAACCCGATCCCCTCGTATTTCCGCAAATACCGCGCTTCACCGCCGAGGAAGACACCGGGACGCAGTCGCGCCATCACGCCGAGTGCGGCGCCGATGGTGGCTTCCTGCTCTGCGGCCCCGGTGCCGACGAAGCGCGTCCATTCCGGCTGATAGATCAAGTTGAGCGCTGCGACCGCGACGTTGGGAACGATTTCCCGATCGAGTGCCAATGTGAATTCCGTGCCATAGCTGCGGACCGCGGCGGCCGTGGACTCATCGATACGTTCAGCGTGGGTTTCCATGGCCAGTGTCAGGCCAAGCGGAGCTGTCTCCCGGTCGAGAAACCGGTAACGGAAGTCGACCGAAACACCCTGCCAGCCAAGTTGGCGACGATCGTCAAAACCGGGAATACCGTTGATGTCTTGAGCCGAGAACGTTGTTCCCATCTCGATCCGGAAATTTTTGGCTGGCACGAACTCCAACTCAAGTTGCTGGCCGGCGGCCCGGTAATTTCCGCCGCTCTTGCCAAACCGTCCGGTCGTTTCGGTTTGAAACTCCCGCTCGCCGACACTGCCGACATCCGTTCCGATCATGAATGCGAAGATATGCTCGGTATCGATGCCCTCTGCTTGAACACCGGCCGGGAGCAGCGCGGAGAAGCACACGATGGTCACCCGGAGCGCTTTTGTGCGAATAGGCATTCAGATCCAAAGCCATGGAGCGGCGCCGACAGAAAGGCACCCTATCACAATCCAGGGATTGGAAGCAGGCAACGAGGGCGCGATAATCTGGGGCCCGAGCGCCGGTGAAAGCTGACCAATTTCGGAGATCGCGACGCCAAATTCTACCTCTTCGATACGAAGGAAGCTTGCGAACTTCGCCGTCGTTGTAACGCGTGAGTCCCAACAGAAATCTGCCCGGCGCGGAGCGTTGCTTCGCTGCCGGGCGGATCAACTTAATGCTGACTATTTGCGCGCAGCGCAGGCGTACATGTTGATTTCCATGCCCACCGGCACTTCGGCAATCTTCGGAGTTTTCCAAATCATTCGGGGCCTCCCAAGCATTTGGCACGACGGTTCGCGCCAACATTGAACCTAGGGCCACCCCGGAGGCAGCGCAAGCGCGGAAGATCGAAGCACGCACTGGCGCACTAGATGTCGCAGCCAAAATTTCTCTCGTGGACAAAGCCAGTTCTCTCTTGGGCAAAGCCCTGCGGTTTGCAGGTTTCGGGTGGCCGCGCAAATATCGTTCAATCCAGCGCGCTATTAGAACCGTACTCCGAAGGCTGGTTCAGCGAGGCCATCATGGGACCCTTGTGCACGTAGCAGTCGTCGGTTCACTTCTGGCTATCGGGCTGCTTCATCTGCATCCGCTCAAGGCGCTCGCTCAGATTCGGTCACACCGAGCCCAGCGACCAACATGCCGTCGTCGCTCACCGGCAAGGAGCGGCTCGGCAGAAAATGGATAGCAAATCGATAATTGCAACGTGCCCGCCGACAAGCGAGGGACGAAACCGCGGCCCAGTACTTGCCCGCATGCTTCCTACGGATTGATCAGCGACGAGGGACCAGCGGCTGCGTCGGTAGTTGGATCGCGATGCCGCCGCAGCCCCGCAAAAGCCCTTGATTCTCCTCTTAGACCCACGATTTGTGCCCGCGAACTTTACCTTTCAGTCAGGACAAAGTGGAACAACTCTGCCCGCCGCGCGTCGACTCGGGGCTTCTGGCTGAGGCCCCCGAGGTCGGAAGAAAACCCCCCACTGGGTTGGCGGTCCTGGCGCATTTTCTATCCCCGCGCTAGGGCCGTTTGTAGGTCGCTGACGGGAGTTGAGTATGTCGTGGGATCGTCCGTTCGATCAGCCTGTACCATTGCCGAAAGGCGCTCCCGCTCGAACCCTGCGAGACGCCGCAAACTACATCAAAAACCTTCCCAAGCCGGAGCATGATCGTCAGGAGTGGCGGCTTGCTGTGCAGATGCTGATCGACGCCGCGGAAAATCGAGGGCCAATGCTTTTCGCGCGCATGGGAATGATGCGGGCGATGGAGAGGGAGCAGCCTGATCGGACGTTCAGTAACGCGCGCAAGGATTCGCGCCGTGGCAAGCGAAGCCTGAGGAGAGACCGATGAGATAGTCCCCTGTTCGCGCTCTCAGCAGCGCGAACTTGGTGAGCAGCCAAGCCTCTACTATTTCGCGTTATAGTTCTTTCTTATTCCTATTGCAACTTCAGGTTATATATGCCTTCTGAGCCCCGCGCGTGTCCGATAGGTGGCAGACGAGGCATATGGACTACTATTCATCGTGGCCGTTTTTTCTTTGCATGGCCGCCCTTTCCGCAACGCCATTTTTCAATTCAATCGCAGCTCCGACGACCGCTGCGAACGGACAACGCGTCCCAGCTATTGATGGTCTCCGCGGTTTCCTCGCATTTGGCGTCTTTTTCGGTCACGCGGCGCAATATCACGAATACATGCAAAGCGGCCGGTGGATCGATGCTGTCCCATCAGGATTCTATAACCTCGCAGCCCAAGGCGGCGTCGCTGTTTTCTTCATGATCACCGGGTATTTGTTCTGGGGGCGCGCTATCGATGAGGGCGGCAAACTCCATTGGGCGGAACTCTATTTAGGTCGAGTCTTCCGGATCGGTCCACTTTATTTGTTCGCGGTAGCCTCGATGCTCGCGATCGTCACCGTACGCACCGGCTTCTCCTTTCAGAGTCCGCCGTACGATGTCTTCAACGAGGTGACGCCCTGGCTAGCCCTGGGCTTCCTGGGCAACGGACCCGACATCAACGGATACCATCAGACATGGCTGATAGTCGCCGGGGTCTTTTGGACTCTCGCCTTTGAATGGCAATTCTATTTGAGCCTGATCTTTACATCACTTGCTGCGCGATCCACGAAAACGCATTTGGCTTTCTTCGCGGCAGCATTCATATCCTTCGCCGCGTTCCTTCCACTGCGCGATAATGGCTTAAGCCAAGCCGCCGGAACACTCTGCGGCGCCTTGTTCGCTGCCGGTATGGTTTGCGCATCGCTTGAGCGACTGGGTTACAACATACGGGGCCCGGCATCAGCCAAATCGGTAGTCGCCCTCGCTCTCCTGGCCTCAGTGTTCCTAACTTCGGACGGCGCGTATGCGATAGCCCCAATTATCGGCCTGAGCGCGGCGTTTTATCTTATTGTTTCCGGCGCCGATCTATTCGGGCTGTTGACGGGCGTTCCCGCGCGTCGTCTTGGCGATGTCAGTTACGGGATTTACCTTCTCCAAGGCTTGATCCTGACGACCGTGTTTTCATTCGAGGCCACTCGCACACTGGCTCTAGCATCCCCCGCTGGTCATTGGGCCATGATGCTCGCGGGCGCGTTCCTGTTGTTGGCGGTCTCAGCTCTCACGCACGTCTGGATAGAACGCATTGGTATCGATTTTGGGAGGCTGGCGATCCCGTTCCTGTTATTGAAGAGATCGGCAGGTTCATTATAGTGGGTCCGCTGGACGGCTAGCGCCCGAAGGGGCCGCAGATCCCTCAGAAATGAATACGTTCGTTCACACACCCGCGGCGTATTCAACCCCAGAGGAACGTAGAAATGTCGAACCTTGGTCGCTTGTTTGTTTCGAAGGCAATGCTCGCCGGCGTGTTGCTGGCTCTTCCGGCACCAGCCCTCGCCTTCGATCTCACGGGCGCCTGGGCAAGCAGCGTCGATCAGTGCGGCAAGGTGTTCAAGAAAAACAAAAATCAAACCACCTTCACTCAGGACTCCGACGTTTATGGTGCCGGCTTTATTGCCGATGCGAACCAATTGCGGGGAAGAAATGCCAAATGCACGATCAAATCCAGAAAGGAGGCCGGTGACACCCTGCATCTCCTGGCGGGGTGCGCGAGCGATATCATGCTGCAGAATGTGCAATTCAGCCTGAAAGTCCTCGATAACAACACGGTTTCCCGGCTATTCCCCGGCATGGACGGAATGGAAATCACCTACTATCGCTGCACGCTATAGTGAGACGGAAACCAGGGGATGTCTGTCTTCCTGGTTTTCACCAGTGAAGTCGATCAGGTGCACGGGGCGGAAGGCGATTTTGGCGTACCGGCCAGCCACGCGCCAATCGTAGTCCGGTTTGGATGAGCAGGTGGAGTTGCTCTGGCGGCTATCGCCTTCGGATCATGTTACCGGTCGGTACCGGTCGGTTGCTGCATTTAATTTGCGCAACGAACCGTTGACACGAACAAGAAGTTAACGGAGGTTAACGTAACTTTATACCGCTTCTCGGCAATTAATTTTTAAATCAACGGCTTTTTGTTGAGTGAGCATGTAGTGACGTGACAAGCGCTAGCGAAAATCGCGACGCACTTAGGCGGCTGCAAACGGCTCTAGAAGCCGTTTCGGAGGATTTGGACGCGATCGAGCAGCGCCCCCATTTGTATCTTCGCCATGCCGCCGAGGCTCTTGAGGCGGACGAAGAGGCTCTTGAGACGGACGAAGCGCCGCGCGGCTTGAGTACTTTCGTGGATCAAATTGCACTGGCCATGCAACGTTCAAATTCAAGACAAACTGCCTCCTGAAGGGCTGGAGGCACGTCATGAAATTCGGCGATTTGGAGAAAATGCCTCTCGACCAACTTTGGCGCCTTCACGAGAGCATCATTGCGATCCTGGATAGAAAGCTCGTGGATGAGACGAGCAAGCTTCAGCACAAATTGGATGAACTCGGCCGCAAGTTCGGCAAAACACCATCGGACATTCCCCAACGTCGCCCATATCCAAAGGTGGAGCCGAAGTTTCGGAATCCGGCTGATCCATCGCAGACATGGTCAGGCAGAGGCAAGCAACCGCGCTGGATAAGCAAACTGCTCGCTGTCGGCAGAAAATTGGACGATCTCAGGATCTAGAATGCTCCCTTAACCGTCGTGGCTTGGTTTGGAGTTCCAGAATTAACCTGGAGCGCGATCATCAAGCTTAATATGGGGCTTTACTTGCGGCGCTTTCCGGATGCGCTATCGATCAGTACCGGACAATTTCCCCAAGCGTCCGGGCCCACAGCGAAGCCGTCAGGCGATCATATTCCGCTTGGCGGCTTTGTTTTTTATTTTGAGTGCCATGCGCCAAACCTGGATGAAGGCGAACTATTTCGTGGCGATTGTCGTCGCTACGATTGGATGGTTGTGGCTCATCGTCTGGATAGCGCGCCAGCTAATCTAGTCAGCAGCCAGTCTAGTCCGGTTTGGGCGGCAGCGGTCGCATGACATAGGCCACGAACACAAGCGGCGGCACCCAGACGGCGACCAACGCGTATAACACCATCTCCCCCACGCTCATGCTCGTCTCCCCACGTCATGATCGATGTGAGCAGTCTGACTGGATTCGCCTCGTTGCCAAGAGAAAGTTGTTTTGCGCCGCAAACGCATCCGCAGGCACATTCAGTTTGACGGTAATATCTTAGTGCCGAACGCTTGATCAGGACGGCCCTTTGGCCATCATCGAGGCGGCTTTAGCAACTAGCTGATTCCGTTCTTCCTCTGAATATTGATGCCACGGTCGTGACGACTGCTCAAAGAGCGCTGCTATTTCATCAAACTGCTCGCGGGCATTGAGCAGTTCAAGCAATTCAGCGATTTCTGGATTGATCTCGTTCAACTGGAAAACCCGAAACACGCTACGAGGCGTATTGCGAACCGATCGCAATTCGGTGTGAGCGTAAAAAGACGATTTCACCGCAATCTTGTGAAATGAGCGCGGCTTCTTTGTGCGCGGGCTCGACCATGATCAACCAAGATCATGTGGCAAAGCTAATTGAAGCCGGCCTGGTCGAGACGCGGGAGGTGATAGAACACTGCGTTGGCTGGGCCAAGGGGCCAGGCGAGCATCGGGGCCTTTTCGATGCTCGCCTATGTTTGGAGAAGGACGCGCAACACGGAAATTGTTGTCGCAGCAGTCCAAGTTTTCGCAATCGCACACGCCCTGCCTTTGCCTTTCCACCCTGCAGAATGTAAGTAATTAAAAGGGGATGGACCGACATCCTAAACCTCGTTTTGGAGCAAGAGTTTGAACTTACAACGCAGCGTCGCAATTGCCGCGCTTCTTGCTTTCGCTGTTCTGCCCTTGGCGCGCTCCGCGATGGCGCAAAGCGCAATCGCAGCGGCAGTGGCAAAGCCGGTAGCGCTGCCAGACATCTCGATTGGCTCGGCGAAAGCGCCGGTAACCATCACCGAATATGCCTCGATGAGTTGCCCACATTGCGCGGCCTTCGGCCAAAATGTCTTCCCGATGTTGCGGTCCAAATATATCGACACCGGCAAGGTGCGCTTCGTGTTCCGCGAGTTCCCGCTCGACATCAAGGCCGCCGCGGCCTCGATGCTGGCGCGCTGCATCGCCAAGGGCGACTCCGAAAAATATCTTGGCGCGGTCGAAAACCTGTTCAAGCAGCAGGACCGGTTGATGGACCAGACGATCGATACGCTGAAATTCATCGGCAAGCTGAACGGAATGAGCGAGCAGGAAGTCGAGAGCTGCGAGAAGGATCAGGCGCTGCTCGACAAGCTAAGCGCCGATCAGCAATATGCGGTGCAAGTGTTGAAGGTCGATTCAACGCCTACCTTCTTCCTCAATGGCGAGCGGTTCAAAGGCGCGATGTCGTTCGAGGAACTCGAAGAGCGGATCGCGCCATTATTGAAGCGCTAGGCATCCGCCGGGCGATCACGCCGATATGAGGCAGCCCGCCGCGGAAAAAGAACGCCACCGATCGGCGCTCGT
>Ga0207678_10003593_pt1 | contig 13935 bp, 15 predicted proteins | sample KBSC63metaG_FD_184319 | JGI IMG/M metagenome (GOLD analysis project Ga0207678, IMG submission 184319) | Corn rhizosphere microbial communities from Kellogg Biological Station, Michigan, USA - KBS C6-3 metaG (SPAdes) (version 2) | ecosystem: Host-associated > Plants > Roots > Rhizosphere > Soil ... | reverse complement strand
GCGCTGACCATGGCGGAGTACTTCCGCGACGTCCAGAACCAGGACGTGCTGCTGTTCATCGACAACATCTTCCGGTTCACCCAGGCCGGCTCGGAGGTGTCGACCCTGCTGGGCCGCATGCCGTCCGCCGTGGGTTACCAGCCGACGCTGGCCGACGAGATGGGGCAGCTGCAGGAGCGGATCACCTCGACCCGTGGCCGGTCGATCACCTCGATGCAGGCGATCTACGTCCCCGCGGACGACTACACCGACCCGGCCCCGGCCGCGACGTTCGCCCACCTGGACGCCACCACCGAGCTCTCGCGTGGTGTCTTCCAGAAGGGCATCTTCCCGGCGGTGGACCCGCTGGCGTCGACGTCGACGATCCTCGACCCGGCCATCGTCGGTGAGGACCACTACCGCGTCGCCTCCGAGGTCATCCGGATCCTGCAGAAGTACAAGGAACTGCAGGACATCATCGCGATCCTCGGTATGGACGAGCTCTCGGAAGAGGACAAGCTGACCGTTCAGCGCGCGCGCCGCATCGAGCGGTTCCTGTCGCAGAACATGCTGGTCGCCGAGGCGTTCACGCAGATCCCGGGCTCGACGGTGCCGCTGTCGGAGACGATCGAGTCGTTCGACCGCATCACCAAGGGTGACTTCGACCACTACCCGGAGCAGGCGTTCCTGGGTATCGGTGGCCTCGAAGACCTCGAGAAGAAGTACAAGGAAATCACCAAGAAGTGATTTTCCGGGTACGGCGGGGGTGGTGTCCTATGTGGACTTACGCCCCCGCCGTTCTCGTAGTCTGAGTCAGACCTATTACACTCGGTGGCAACACCCCGAGTTAAGGAGTGCTACGTGGCTGAGATGTCCGTGGAGCTGGTGGCCGTGGAGCGCCGTCTCTGGTCGGGTACCGCCACCTTCGTGGTCGCCCAGACCACCGAGGGCGAGATCGGCATCATGGCTGGTCACGAACCCGTGCTCGGGCAGCTCGTCGAGGGCGGCGTGGTCAAGGTGACGACCACCGACGGCGAGACGGTGTGCGCTGCGGTGCACGGCGGCTTCCTGTCGGTCACCGGCACCGGGGTGAGCATCCTCGCCGAGAGCGCCGAGCTCTCCGACGAGATCGACATCGACGCGGCGAAGGCGGCGCTGAGCGCCGACGACGAGACCGAGCGGGCGAGGGCCTCGGCCCAGCTCCGCGCAGCGGGTCAGTCGGCCTGAGCGCGAGACGGGCAGGAGCCGGGCCGTGAAGATCACCGTGGTCGTAGCAGGGCTCCTGATCGTGCTTGCGGTGCTGGCCGCCTGGTACGGCCAGCGCTGGATCCGGATGCGCCGCGGCGGCGGCGTGAGCGTCGCGCTGCGGTGGCGTCCGGACAACCCGCGGTCCAGCTGGCACCTGGGGCTGGGCCGCTACGAGGGCGACGAGTTTGTCTGGTACCGGGTGTGGAGCCTGCGGACCGGCGCCGACCGCGTCTTCCAGCGCGAAAGCATGCAGATCGCCGACCGCCGCGACCCGTCCGGCACCGAGGCCTACGCCGTACCCGAGGGTTCGACGGTCCTGCGCTGCGAGTCGGAGACCCAGGAAGCGATCGAGATCGCCATGGGCCCGGGAGCGCTGACGGGCTTCCTCTCGTGGCTCGAGTCCGCCCCACCCGGCCGCCGCCTCCCACGCGCCTCCTGACCGCCGTGATGCCCCTCCAATCACGCGAGATGCCCTTCCAATCACGCGAGTGACGCGCCCAATCACGCGAGTTACGCCTCCAATCACGCGAGTTGCGCCCCGGATCACGTGAGTTCCGGGTTTCGGGCACTCCGTAGACTCGGGTCGTGACCCTCGTCGAGATCCCCGGCTCCAAGTCCGTCACCGCTCGTGGCCTGTTCCTGGCCGCCGCCGCGCACGGCACCACCACCCTCGGCCGTCCGCTGCATTCGGACGACACCGAGGGCTTCGCCGAGGGCCTGGTCGAGCTCGGCTACCGCGTCGACCGGCAGCCGGGCGCGTGGACCATCGAGGGCCGACCGTCGGGACCCGGCGTCGCGGAAGCGGACGTCTTCTGCCGGGACGGCGCCACGACAGCCCGGTTCCTGCCCGCGCTGGCCGCGGCCGGCACCGGGACGTTCCGCTTCGACGCGTCCGATCAGATGCGCCGCCGCCCGCTCGGGCCGCTGACCGACGCCCTGCAGGAGCTGGGCGTCGACCTCGAGTTCGGCGGCGAGCCGGGCCACCACCCGCTGACGGTCCGCGCGAACGGCATCAAGGGCGATGAGCTGACCCTCGACGCGGGCCTGTCGTCTCAGTTCCTGACGGCGTTGCTGCTGGTCGGGCCCCTGACCGCGGAGGGCCTGCGGATCACGGTGACCGACCTCGTGTCGGTGCCGTACGTCGAGATCACCCTGGAGATGATGCGCCGCTTCGGCGTCGACGTCCGCCGCGAAGGCCAGACGTTCGTGGTTCCGGCGCAGCCGTACCGCGCGTGCGAGTACCCGGTGGAGCCGGACGCGTCGACGGCCAGCTACTTCCTGGCCGCGGCCGCCGTCACCGGCCGCACGGTCACCATCCCGGGCCTCGGCTCGGACGCGCTGCAGGGGGACGTGAAGTTCGCCGACGTGCTGCGCGAGATGGGCGCCCACGTCGACCTGGCGCCGGACTCGGTGACGGTCGCGGGCCCGTCGGACGGCCTGCGCGGGATCACGGTGAACATGCGCGACATCTCCGACACGGTCCCGACCCTGGCGGCGATCGCGCCGTTCGCCTCCGGCCCGGTGCGCATCGAGGACGTCTACAACACGCGCATCAAGGAGTGCGACCGCCTCGACGCGTGCGAGGAGAACCTGCGCGCGATGGGGATCGCCGTCGAGACGGGCCGCGACTGGATCGAGATCCAGCCGGGGGAGCCGACGGGCACGCTCGTGGCGTGCCGCCGCGACCACCGGATCGCGATGGCGTTCAGCATCACGGGCCTGCTGACCGACGGCATCACCCTGGACGACCCGGACTGCGTTAAGAAGACGTTCCCCGGCTTCCACCAGGCCCTGGGTGAGCTGCGGGCGAGCTGGGGGATCTAGGAGGGCTGCCCGCCCGGCTGCCACAGCACGTCGCCGTCCGGGTTCGCCAGCCGGGCCAGGATGAACAGCAGGTCCGACAGCCGGTTCAGGTACTTCACCGCCACCGGGTTCGTCGTCTCGGGCTCGGCCTCGTGCAGGGCCCAGGCCGACCGCTCGGCCCGGCGCGTCACCGTCCGCGCCTGGTGCAGGAACGCCGCTCCCGGCGTCCCGCCCGGCAGGATGAACGACGTCAGCTTGGGCAGGCGCTCGTTGAACTCGTCGCACCAGCCTTCCAGGCGCTCGACGTACTTCTCGGTGATCCGCAGCGGCGGGTACGGCGGGTCGTCGGAGATCGGCAGGCAGAGGTCGGCGCCGACGTCGAAGAGATCGTTCTGGACCGTACGCAGGACGTCCGTCACTTCGGAAGGCAGTGAGCCGACCGCGATCGCCAGGCCGAGCACCGAGTTCGTCTCGTCCGTGTCCGCGTACGCGGCCAGCCGCGGGGACGTCTTCGGCACGCGGGACCCGTCGCCGAGCGCGGTCGTGCCCTTGTCGCCGACCTTCGTGTAGACGCGGTTGATGCGAACGACCATGGGACCCACCATAGCGGCCCCCGCCCGGGCCGAATCCGGGCGAGAGGGCATGATTGGCGGCCATGAGCGAGCACTTCGACGTGCATGGCGGAGCCCGGCTGGTCGGCGAGGTCGACGTGGTCGGCGCCAAGAACAGCGTGCTGAAGCTGATGGCCGCGGCCCTGCTGGCCGAGGGCACCACGACCATCACGAACTGCCCGCAGATCCTCGACGTCCCGCTGATGGGCGACGTGCTGCGGAGCGTCGGCTGCGAGGTCGTCATCGAGGGCGACACCGCCACCATCACGACGCCGGCCGAGCTGTCGCACCGGGCGGACTCGGCCGCGATGGGCAAGCTGCGCGCGTCCGTCTGCGTGCTGGGGCCGCTGGTCGGCCGGCTGAAGCAGGCCGTCGTGGCGCTGCCGGGCGGCGACGCGATCGGCTCGCGCCCGCTGGACATGCACCAGAACGGCCTGCGCAAGCTGGGCGCGACGAGCACGATCGAGCACGGCTGCGTCGTCGCCAAGGCCGAGACGCTGGTCGGCGCCCAGATCTGGCTGGACTTCCCGAGCGTCGGCGCGACCGAGAACATCCTGATGGCGGCCGTGCTGGCCGAGGGCACCACGGTCATCGACAACTGCGCGCGCGAGCCGGAGATCGTCGACATCTGCACGATGCTGACCGAGATGGGCGCGAAGATCGAAGGCGCCGGGACGTCGACGCTGACCGTGCACGGCGTCGAGCAGCTGCACCCGACCACGCACAGCGTCATCGGCGACCGGATCGTCGGCGCGACCTGGGCGTTCGCCGCCTCGATGACCCGCGGCGACATCACCGTGCGCGGGGTCAACCCGCACCACCTCGACCTGGTGCTGAACAAGCTGCAGCTGGCCGGCGCGGATGTCGAAACGTTCGGCGACAAGGGTTTCCGCGTGATCCAGCCGGAGCGCCCGAAGGCGGTCGACTGGGTGACGCTGCCGTACCCCGGCTTCGCGACCGACCTGCAGCCGTTCGCGGTGGCGCTGTCGGCCGTGTCGGAGGGCACGTCGATGATCACGGAGAACGTCTACGAGGCGCGCTTCCGCTTCATCGAGGAGATGGTCCGCCTGTCGGGCGACGCCCGCACGGACGGCCACCACGCGGTGGTCCGCGGCGTCGAGAAGCTCTCGAGCGCGCCGGTCTGGGCGTCGGACATCCGCGCGGGTGCGGGGCTGGTGCTGGCGGGCCTGTGCGCCGACGGCGTCACCGAGGTCTGGGACGTCTTCCACATCGACCGCGGCTACCCGCACTTCGTCGAGAACCTGAACCGGCTGGGCGCGAACATCAAGCGCGTCGCGGGTGAGCCCGACCGGAGCTGATTCAAACGCCCTGCGCGCCCAGTGCGCGCAGGGCGTAGCTCACCAGCCGGTCCACGTAGTCCGGCTCTGCCTCGGCCTGCCGGACCACCAGGCGCCAGTAGATCGGCGCGGCCAGCACGTCCAGCGCCATCTCCATGTCGAGGTCCTCGGGCAGTTCGCCGCGCGCGATCGCCCGGCGCAGCATCGCCTCGCCGACTTCGCGCCGCGGGCCGCCGATGTTCTCGCGCGTGCTGCGGCCGCGCTCGGGGTCCCGCGCGTCTTCCGCGACCAGGTCCGGCAGGATCCGCGAGAACAGCGGGTGCGTCAGCCAGCCGATCAGGGCCTGCATCGCTTCGCGGAGGTCGCCGCGCAGTGAGCCGGTGTCCGCCTCCGCCGCCCGCGTCACGCTGAACTCGGTGACGACCGCGGCGATCATTTCGCCCTTCGACCGCCAGCGCCGGTAGAGCGCGCTCTTGCCGACCCCGGCGCGCTTGGCCACGGCCTCCATCGACAACCGGCCGGAGCCCTGTTCGGCGAGTTCGTGCAGGACGGCGTCGGTGATCGCCTGCGTGACCTCGGGCTGGAGGACCGCGGCGCCGGTCGGGGTGCGTGCCATGGAGCGCAGTCTAGCGGGTGGACGAGACGGTACCGTCCCGTCTATGGTGGTCGACGTCGGGACGGTACCGTCTCGTCCGAACGTTTAAGGAGGCTGCGATGCGCGACTTCGTCGAGCACGCGCTCGATCTGCTGCTCAAGCACGACATGGCCGGCTTCGCCGGGCTGTGGGCCGAGGACGGCGTCCTCGAGTTCCCGTTCGCCGGCCCGGGCTACCCGAAGCGCGTCGAGGGGCGCGACGCGATCCGCGAGTACCTGCGCGACTACCCGAACCTGCTGGACATCCGGGAGGTCACGGCGAAGACCGTGCACGAGACGACCGACCCGGCGGTGGTCGTCGTCGAGTTCTCCGTCGCCGGGGTGGTGGTGGCGTCGCAGAAGCCGTACGAGCTGTCGTACATCGCCGTGCTCACGGTCGAGGACGGCGAGATCCGCCGCTACCGCGACTACTGGAGCCCGCTGGCCGCGGCCGAGATCCTGGGCGGCGTCGAAGAGCTGACGGGGGCGTTCGGTGGCTGACGTCCTGGTCCTCGGCGGCACCGGCACGACCGGCCGCCGGGTCGTCGCGGGCCTGCGCGACGCGGGATTCGCGGCCCGGGCGGCCACGCGGAAGCCCGGCGAGGCCGGTCAGGTCCGGTTCGACTGGGCGGACTCCTCGACCCACGCCGACGCGCTGCGCGGGGCCTCCGCGGTGTACCTGCTGGCCCCGATCGGCGAGGCTTCGCCCGCGGCGCTGGTGGCGCCGTTCTTGGCGGACGCCCTCGATGCAGGCGTGCGGCGAATTGTCCTGCTCAGCTCGTCGGCGGTCACCGAGGACACTCCGGGCCTGGGCGACCTGCAGCGGCTGGTGCGCACGGCACCGGAGTGGGCGGTGCTGAAGCCGTCCTGGTTCATGCAGAACTTCACCGGCGAGCACCTGGTCGCGCAGGGGGTGCGGGACGGCGAGATCGTCACGGCCACCGGCGACGCCCGGGTCGCGTTCGTCGACGCCGGTGACATCGCGGCGGTCGCCGTCCGCGCGCTGACCGATCGCGAACCGCACAACACCGAACACGTCCTGACCGGTCCGGCCGCCCTGAGCTACGCCGAAGCGGCCGCGCTCGTGTCCGCGCACCTCGGCCGCCCGGTGCGGCACCGCGCGGCCGGCACCGCCGAATTCGCCGAGCGGGTCACCGCGTCCGGGATTCCCGCCGAGTTCGCCCGCGTGCTCGCCGCCCTCGACGAGGACATCCGGCGCGGTGCCGAAGACCGCGTCACCCCGGCCGTCGAGCAGGTCACCGGGCGGCCGGCCCGTTCGTTCGAAACCTTCGTGCAGGAGGAGATCCGATGAAGCAGCTGATGTTCGAAGACGACCAGCAGTTCTGGTTCGAGACCCTGCGCCTGTTCGGCCACGCGGCCTACGGCGGCTCGGACTTCGGCGAGGTCGTCGCGGCCGCGTCGACGGTGACATCGGGCGACTACGACAGCTGGCACGACGCCTACCGCGCGATGGCGGACCGGCTGTACGCCGAAGCGGCCGGCGCCGGCCCCGTCACCGCCCGCGACCTGCTGCTGCGCGCGTCGACGTACTACTTCTCGTCGGAGTTCTTCCTGCACGGGAACCCGGCGGACCCCCGGATCGCGGCGGCGTACGACCGCAGCGTCGAGTGCTTCCGGCGTGCGGGCGTGGCCGAACCGGTCGAAATCCCTTACGAGGGCACGATTCTGCGCGGCTACTTCTACCGCGCGCCGGGCGACGGCCCGAAGCCGTTGCTGGTCATGCACAACGGCTTCGACGGCAGCGCCGAGGAGTGCCACTTCATGGGAGCGGCGGCGGGCGCTTCGCACGGTTACCACGTCCTGACGTTCGACGGCCCGGGCCAGCCGAGCGCGATCCGCCACGAGAAGCTCGTGTTCCGCCCGGACTGGGAGCACGTGGTGACGCCGGTGGTGGACTTCGCGCTCGGCTTGCCAGGAGCCGACCCGGCGCGCATCGCGCTGCTGGGGGTGAGCCTGGGCGGCATGCTGGCTCCCCGCGCGGCGGCGTTCGAGCCCCGCCTGGCGGCGGTGATCGCGGTGGACGGCGTGTACGACGCCGGTGCCGCGGTGACCGGGCTGCTGCCCTGGCCGCGTCCGGAAATCCTGGCCCGCGCCCGGGCCCCGCACGACGAGGAGTTCGACGAGCTGCTCGCGGCCGGCCGGGCCGCGAGCCCGACGCTGCGCTGGGCGTGCGACCACGGCCGCTACGTCCTGGGCGCGGCGACCGACCGCGAATTCATCGCCAAGTACCTGGAGTACACGCTCGAGGACGGCGTCGCGGAGAAGATCACCTGCCCGGTGCTGGTCTGTGAAGCAGCGGACGACCTGTTCTTCGGTGGTTCACAGGAGACCGAGCCCCGGCGGCTGTACGCGCATTTGGAGGCGCCGAAGACGCTGTTGACGTTCACGGCGGAGGAAGGCGCGGACGCGCACTGTCACGTCGGCGCCCAGCGCCTCGCGGCGGGCCGGATCTACGACTGGCTGGACCGGACGCTTTAGCCCTCGAGCGCGAGCACCGCGCCGAACCCCACGAGCGCGGTGCCCGTCGCGCCGTCCATCGCCCGGCGGACCTTCCGCTGCTGCAACCAACCCCGCACCCGGTGCACGAAGAACAGCAGCAACACCTGCCACACCACGCCCAACGCCGCGACCGTGTACGCCAGCAGCAGCGAGTCCCCGAGCGTCGACGACGGCGTGAGGAACTGGGGCAGCACCGACAGGTACAGCACGATCACCTTGGGGTTGGTGATGTTGGAGAGGAACCCTTCGCGGAACCGCCGGACGCGGGAAGCGCGGGCCTTCCGGACGTCGTCGAGGGCTTCGTAGTTGCCGCGCCAGGCGCCGCGGAGGGCCTGGATGCCGAGGAACACCAGGTACGCCGCGCCGAGCCACTTCACCGTCTCGAACAGCGGGTGGTAGCGGGTGATCACCGCGCCGAGGCCGAGCGCTGCCGCCGTGCCCTGCAGGAAGTTCGCGACGGTGATCCCGGCGCACGCCCAGCCGCCGCCGCGGGCGCCCCCGGTCAGGGCGTTCTTCAGCACGACCATCGTGTCCGGGCCCGGCATCATCGCCAGGAAGGCCATCATCCCGGCGAAACCGGCGTACGTGCTCCAGGTCATCAGGACTCCAAGGCGAGGGCTGCGCCGAACCCGAGCAGTGCGGTGCCGGTGACGCCGTCCAGGGCGCGGCGGACCCGGCGGCGCTCCAGCCACGCCCGGACGCGGTGCACGAACACCAGCAGCACCAGCAGCCACAGCACGCCGAGCACGGCGACGGTGTAGGCCAGCGCGAGCGCGTCCCACGTCGTGGTGCGGACCGGGTCGAGGAACTGCGGCAGCACGGACAGGTACAGCACCAGCACCTTCGGGTTGGTGATGTTGGACAGGAACCCTTCGCGGAACCGCCGGAAGCCGCCGCCCCGGCGCCGCTGGGCCTCCTCGACGGCGTGGTAGTTGCCGCGGAACGCGCCGCGCAGCGCCTGGACCCCGAGGAAGACGAGGTAGGCCGCGCCGGCCCACTTGAGCGCGAGGAACACCGGCTGCGACCGGGCGACGAGGACGCCGAGACCCAGCGCCGCGGCGCTGCCCTGCACGGCGTTGCCGGCGAAGATGCCGAGCGAGGCGAGCAGCCCGCCCCGGAACCCGCCGGACAGCGCGTTCTTGAGCATCACCATCGTGTCGGGTCCCGGCGCCAGCACGATCAGGACCACGATGACCAGGTAACTCCCGTACGAACTCCACGTCACGGCTACTCACGCTAATCGAACCGTCCGCCCCGGTCTCGCGGATTTCGGTCACACCGTTCACGGCGCAACCCGCGGCCGGACGAGGGTGCGCGGGCACAGATGGTGCACGAGCACGCGCGGTGCTCGGCGGGACGGTCTCCGGCAGAGTAGTGTTCGGCCATGTCAGCAGGCGAAATCGATCTTCTGCCCGGTGAACGCGTGCTCTGGGCGGGAGAGCCGGTCCAGCGCCCGCTCTACGTCGCCGCGGACGGGGTGACCGCCCCGGCCGGGCTCGTCCTCACCGCCGCCGCGCTGTGGTTCCTGCTCACCCAGCAGCCGAGCGGCCCCACGATGGCCGCGGCGCTGGTGGCGCTGGCGCTCGGCCTCTACGGCGCCGTCGGCCGGTCCGCCGTCCGGTACCTCGCGCTCGGGCGCACGACCTACGCGGTGACGGACAGCCGGATCATCGCGCGCTCGGGCCTGTTCCGGCAGAAGGAACGCTCCAGCGAGCTGGCCGGCCTCTCCGCGCCGGTGCTCAAGCCGGGACCGTCCCGCACCGGGACCATCACCTTCGGCGGCTCGGGTTCGGTGACGCTGATGGGCGTCGGCGAGCCCAAGCGCGTCCGCGACCTGCTCACCAAGGCCATCGACGAGGCCAAGGCCCGCCAGGCCCCGCCCGAAGCGGACAGTTCGGCCGCCTGAGCACGTTCCGGCCGCGCGGGGCAGCTGCTGTGGTCGGGACGGCCGCGGCGGATCGCCCCGCGGGGCTCGACTGGTACAGCCTCGCCTTCGGCGTGATGACCTTCGGCGAGGCCGGCGGTTCCTGAGCGCGTTGGTCGCGCAGACAGCACCCGAAGTCCCCGCAGGCGACGATCGTGCTGGTGGCGGTGCCGGACGCCGAGCGGGTCCGCGACCTGATCGCGTGAGGCCAGACCGCCGGCTGAGGTCACCCGGACGTGTTCGATTCCACTGCCTCCGTAAGTTACCGGTGGGTACACTCGATGAAACGTCCACCGCCGGAGGTGCCCCCGTGCCGTACCCAACGGATCGCGAACGAGACCGCCCCTGGGTGATGCGCACCTACGCCGGGCACTCGTCGGCCGCCGCGTCGAACGAGCTCTACCGGCGCAACCTCGCGAAGGGGCAGACCGGCCTCTCGGTGGCCTTCGACCTGCCCACCCAGACCGGCTACGACCCGGACCACCAGCTCTCCCGCGGCGAGGTCGGCAAGGTCGGCGTCCCGGTGTCGCACCTCGGCGACATGCGGCGGCTCTTCGACGGCATCCCGCTCGCCGAAGCCAACACGTCGATGACCATCAACGCACCGGCCATGTGGCTGCTCGCGCTGTACGTCTCCGTGGCGCGCGAGCAGGCCGAGGCCGAGGGGCGCGACATCGACGAGGTCCTCGCGAAGCTCGCCGGCACCACGCAGAACGACATCATCAAGGAGTACCTGTCCCGCGGGACCTACATCTTCCCGCCCGGGCCGAGCCTGCGGCTGATCACCGACGTGATCGCCTGGACCGTGCACCACGTGCCCAAGTGGAACCCGATCAACATCTGCAGCTACCACCTGCAGGAGGCCGGGGCGACGCCGACGCAGGAGGTCGCCTACGCGCTGTGCACCGCGATCGCCGTGCTCGACGCCGTCCGCGACTCGGGGCAGGTCGACGAAGCCGACATGGCGAAGGTGGTCGCGCGGATCTCCTTCTTCGTCAACGCCGGCGTCCGGTTCGTCGAGGAGATGTCCAAGATGCGCGCGCTCACCGCGCTCTGGGACGAACTCACGCGGGACCGGTACGGCGTAACGGATCCCAAGGCCCGCCGGCTGCGCTACGGCGTGCAGGTCAACTCGCTCGGGCTGACCGAAGCCCAGCCGGAGAACAACGTCCAGCGGATCGTGCTGGAGATGCTCGCCGTGTCGCTGTCGCGCGGCGCCCGCGCCCGCGCGATCCAGCTGCCGGCGTGGAACGAGGCCCTCGGCCTGCCGCGGCCGTGGGACCAGCAGTGGGCGCTGCGGATGCAGCAGGTGCTCGCCTTCGAGACGGACCTGCTGGAGTACGAGGACATCTTCGACGGCTCGCACGTCATCCAGGCCAAGGTCGACGAGATCATGGCCGGCGCCCGCGAGGAGATCGCCCGCGTGCAGGACCTCGGCGGCGCGGTCGCCGCGGTCGAGAGCGGCTACATGAAGTCGCAGCTGGTCGCCTCGCTGGCCGAATACCGCCGCGAGATGGAGAACGGCGAGCGGGTTCTGGTCGGGGTCAACAAGTTCGGGACGACCGAGCCGTCGCCGCTGCAGGCCGAAGGCGCGAAGGCGATCGAGACGATCGACCCGGCCGTCGAAAAGGCCGCCGTCACCGCCATCGAGGAATGGCGCTCCCAGCGTGACAACGACGCCGTCGAACGGTCGCTGGCCACGCTGAAGGAACGGGCGCAGACCACGGAAAACCTCTTCGAGGCCACTGTGGACTGTGCGCGGGCCGGGGTGACCACCGGTGAGTGGGCGGGCGCGCTGCGCGAGGTGTTCGGCGAGTACCGGGCGCCCACCGGTGTTTCCGCCTCCGCGGTCGCCGGTGTGGGCGACCCCGAGCTCGAGCGGGTCCGCACGCGCGTCCGGGAAACCGAGGCGGAGCTGGGCGAGCGGCTGCGGATCCTGGTCGGCAAGCCGGGCCTCGACGGGCACTCCAACGGCGCCGAGCAGGTCGCCGTCCGGGCGCGCGACGTCGGCTTCGAGGTCGTCTACCAGGGTATCCGGCTGACACCCGAGCAGATCGTCGCGGCCGCGGTGCAGGAGGGCGTGCACGTCGTCGGGCTGTCCGTGCTGTCCGGTTCGCACCTCGAGGTCGTCCCGCACGTCGTCGACGGCCTGCGTGCCGCCGGCGCCGGTGACGTGCCGGTGATCGTGGGCGGCATCATCCCGCCGGACGACGCCGCGCTGCTCACCGAACGCGGCATCGCCCGGGTGTTCACGCCCAAGGACTACGAGCTCACCGGGATCATGGACGGCATCGTCAGCCTGATCCGCGAGCGGAACGGCCTCGGCTGAGTTCCACCAGGATGTCCTTTGTGGACTTCACGGTGGCGAACTGGTTCGCCAGGTTCGCCGCCGTGACGCGGTAGAGGTCGTCGGCGGTCACCTCCGGGAGGTCGAAGGTGAACGTGGCGTCGAGGGCGAAAGTGACGTCGTAGCCGAGGTTCCCGCCCATCCGGGCGGTGGTTTCGCAGCAGAAGTTCGTCTGGATGCCGGCCACGACGAAGCTCGTGATGCCGCGCTTGCGCAGCCACGCGTCGAGGTCGACATCGCCGATGAACGCCGAGTTGACCTGCTTGCCGAACACCAGGTCCGGCCGGGCGCCGTCGAGTTCGGGCTTGAAGTCGTTGCCCGGCTGCCCCGGGCGCAGCGGCGAACCCGGCTTCGGTGAGTCGTGGCGCACGAGCACCACCGGCAGCCGGCGTTCCTGCCAGGCGTCGAGCAGCGCCTTGATGTTCGCTTCGGCGCCCGGGTTGTTGCGCGGACCCCAGAATTCCGCCTCGTCGAACCCTCGTTGGACGTCGATCAGGATGAGTGCCGTTTCGGTCATGCCGCCGAGTTTCGCCGTTCCACGCAGCGGCCGGGGAGTGGCAGAAGACGCGCGATGCGGTACTTTCCTGCCATGCGCACGATCGGCGTCCTGCTGCTGCCGGGAACCCGGATGTTCGACCTGGCGGTGATCGGCGAGGTCTGGGGCCGGGACCGGACCGACAGCGGGATCGGCCCGTTCACGGTCCGGCTCTGCAGCTCCGGCCGGGTGCGCACGGCCGTGTCGCCGTTCGGCGACGTCGCCGCCACACACGGGCTCGCCGGGCTCGACGGCTGCGACCTCGTGCTGGCGCCGGGCCGCGACGACCCCCTTGCGCCGGTGCCGCCGTCCGCCGTCGCGGCGCTGCGCCGGGCCCACCGGGCCGGGATGAGCGTCGCCGGACTGTGCTCCGGCGCGTTCACCTTGGCGGCCGCGGGCCTGCTCGACGGCCGCCCGGCGACCACGCACTGGCGCGACTTCGACGCCCTGGCCCGCGTGGCGCCGCGGGCCGGCCTTCAGCGCGACGTGCTCTTCACCGACGACGGCGGCGTCCTGACGTCGGCAGGTGTCGTCGGCGGCCTTGACCTCTGCCTGTACCTGGTCCGCCGCGACCACGGCGCCGACGTGGCCGCCGCGCTCGCGCGCCGGCTGGTGATGCCGCCGGCACGCGAGGGCGGGCAGCGCCAGTACGTCGACAACCCGCTGCCGCCGTCGACGGCCCAGCCGGGCATGGCGTCCACAATGGACTGGGCGCTGGCCCGCCTCGGCTCCGGCATCGGCGTGGCGGACCTGGTCGGGCACGCGCGGATGAGCGAACGGACGTTCCACCGCGAGTTCGCCGCGGCCACCGGCGTGACGCCGGGACGCTGGCTGCGCGTCCAGCGCGTCCGGTACGCGCAGCGGCTGCTGGAGACGACGTCGCTGCCGGTCGAGCGGGTCGCCGAGCGCTCCGGGCTGGGTACGGCGGCGAACCTGCGGCGGCGGATGCGCACCGAGGTCGGCGTCGGCCCGGACAGCTACCGGCGCACATTCCGAGGGGCTACCGTCGAAGCATGTACCAGCATCTCCTCGTGAAG
>Ga0207678_10003589_pt1 | contig 13950 bp, 8 predicted proteins | sample KBSC63metaG_FD_184319 | JGI IMG/M metagenome (GOLD analysis project Ga0207678, IMG submission 184319) | Corn rhizosphere microbial communities from Kellogg Biological Station, Michigan, USA - KBS C6-3 metaG (SPAdes) (version 2) | ecosystem: Host-associated > Plants > Roots > Rhizosphere > Soil ... | reverse complement strand
TAGCCGTCCATGCCGGGCATGTAGACATCGAGCAGGATGACCGCGAACTCCCCCTTGAGGAGATGGCGGAGCGCCTCCTCGCCCGAGCGCGCCGAGACGATCTCGCCCAAATCCTCCAGCACTGTGGCGATGGCCAGGAGGTTGCGCTCGTCGTCGTCGACCAGGAGCACCCGCGGCCGCTCCTGTTCGGGCGAAGGCGCGGGCGCTGCCTCCTCGAACGGCTCGATCGGAATATCTCCGACGACGCGGTTCATCTGCCTACTCCGCCGCCTCCAGCGGTCTTGCGGCAAGCGCCGCCGCTTCGCGCGATCGGGCAACCCACACGCGCACGAGCGCGAGCAGCAGCTCGATGTCGACTGGCTTGGCGATATAGTCGGACGCGCCCGCGTCGAGGCACTTCTGACGGTCGCCCTTCATCGCCTTGGCGGTGACGGCAATCAGCGGCACGTCCGCAAGGCCGGGCCGCTCGCGGATTTCGCGCATCGTCTGATAGCCGTCCATGTCGGGCATCATGATGTCGATCAGCGCGACATCGACGCCCGGCGTCTGCTCGAGGATCAGGATGCCGTCGCGGCCGCGCTCGGCGTGGAGGACTTCGACGTCGTGGTTCTCGAGCACGCTGGTCAAGGAGAAGATGTTGCGGATGTCGTCGTCGACGATCAGCACCTTGGCGCCGGCGAGCTCGGGGACGATGCGGCCGACCGGCCCGGCGGCCTTGCGCTTGCGCCGGGGCTTCTGCGCCTTGGCTTCTTCGCGCAGCGCCTCGAACACGCGCACCAGCTCAGCGCGCTCGGCCGGCTTGGCGGTCACGCCGAAGGCGCCGAGCGACGGCGCCGAATGGCTGTGTTCCTTGCCGGAGATAACGTGGATCGGCACGTGGCTGGTCTGCGGGTCGTGCTTCAGCAAGTCGAGCAGGACGAGGCCTTCGATGTCGGCGAGGCCGAGGTCGAGCGTGATTGCACTCGGCTGGAGCTTGCGCGCCATCGCCAGGGTGCCGGCGCCCGCCGTGGATACCACGCCCTTCAGGCCCGCCTCGTGTGCCGCGTCGAGCAGGATCGACGCGAAGGTCGGGTCGTCCTCGACAACGAGGACGAACGGGTCCTTGCCCAAGTCGTCGCGGTCGTCGTTGACCTCGAAGTCGGTGGGCAGCGCGGAGGGCACGACCGCGCCGCTATTGTCGTAGCGCGCGACCGCCGTACCCGGCGCAGCCGTCACGCTGGTCTCGGCCTCGAGCGGCACGAACAGGGTGAAGGTCGAGCCTTCGCCCGGCTTCGATCGGACCTGCAGCTCGCCGCCGAGCAGGCGCGCGATCTCGCGGCTGATGGACAGGCCGAGGCCGGTGCCGCCGTACTTGCGGCTGGTCGTGCCGTCGGCCTGGAGGAACGGCTCGAAGATCAGCCGCTGCTTCTCGTCGGGGATGCCGATGCCGGTGTCGGTGACAGAGATTTCGATCGCGCGCCGCGCATTGCGAAGCACCGGATGGCTCTTGCTCCAGCCGCCGGTAGCGCAGCCCACCCCCAGCGTGACGCTGCCCTTCGAGGTGAATTTGAAAGCGTTGGACAGGAGGTTGAGCACGATCTGCTGCAGCCGCTTCTCGTCGGTGCGGATGGTCTGCGGCAGCTTGGCGTCGAACTCCACGTTGAACGCGAGGCTCTTGTCGGTCGCGAGCTGGCGGAAGGTCCGCTCCATGTGCTGCTTCAAATGGTCCATCGGCATTTCGCCGACCTCGATCGTCACCGTCCCGGATTCGATCTTCGACAGGTCGAGGATGTCGTTGATGAGGCTCAACAGGTCCGAGCCCGCCGAGTTGATCGTCCGCGCGAACTCGATCTGCTTGTCGTTCAGATTCCCCTGTGCGTTGTCGGCAAGGAGCTTGGAGAGAATCAGCAGCGAGTTGAGCGGCGTGCGAAGCTCGTGGCTCATGTTCGCGAGGAATTCGGACTTGTATTTGGAGGTCAGCGCGAGCTGCTCGGCTTTCTCCTCCAGCGCGCGCCGCGCCATTTCGATCTCGAGGTTCTTCGCCTCGACCTGGCGCTTCTCGTTCTCGAGGGCGATCGCCTTGTCCTGCAGCTCCTCGTTGGTGCTGTGCAGCTCCTGCTGCTTGCGGGTTAGCTCGGTCTGACGGGCCTGCAGCTCCTGCGTGAGCAGCTGCGACTGCTTCAAGAGCCCTTCGGTGCGCATGGTCGCGGCAATGGTGTTCAACACGATGCCGACCGATTCCATCAGCTGGTCGAGGAAGCTCTGGTGGGTCTCGTTGAACTCGCTGAACGAGGCGAGCTCGATCACCGCCTTCACCTCGTCCTCGAACAATGCCGGCAGGATGTTGACGTTGGCCGGCTTGGCGTGGCCGAGGCCCGAGCCGATGCGGATGAACTCGGGCGGAGCGTCCTTCAAGAGGATCGGCCGGCGGTCGGCCGCCGCCTGGCCGATCAGGCCTTCGCGCAACGTGAATTCCTGCTTCAGCTGCTCGGCGCTCTCGGCGCCGTAGCTGGCGACCAACTCGAGCTTGGTTTCGTCTTCCTCGCGCTTGGTGACGTAGAACACGCCATATTGCGCGTTCACCAGCGGCGCGAGCTCGGACATGATGAGGTTCGAGACGGTCGCGAGGTCGCGCTCGCCCTGGAGCATGCGGCTGAAGCGAGCGAGGTTGGTCTTGAGCCAGTCCTGCTCCGCGTTCTTGAGCGTCTGCTCCTTCAGGTTCGAAATCATCTCGTTGATCGTGTCCTTGAGCGCGGCGATCTCGCCCGATGCCTCGACGGCGATCGATCGCGTGAGGTCGCCCTTGGTCACGGCAATCGCGACCTCGGCAATCGAACGAACCTGGTTGGTGAGATTTGCGGCCAACTGATTGACGTTATCGGTGAGGTCGCGCCACAGGCCGGCGGCTCCGGGGACGCGCGCCTGGCCGCCCAGCTTCCCTTCGATGCCGACCTCGCGGGCCATGTTCGTGACCTGGTCGCCGAAGGTCGATAGCGTCTCGATCATGAAGTTGATGGTGTCGGCGAGGGCCGCGATCTCGCCCTTCGCGCCGACGCTCAGCTTGCGCTTCAGATTGCCCTGCGCGACCGCGGTCACGACCTCGGCGATGCCGCGCACCTGGTTGGTGAGGTTGGTCGCCATCAGGTTGACGTTGTCGGTCAGGTCCTTCCACGTGCCGCCGACGCCAGGCACCTGCGCCTGCCCGCCGAGCTTGCCCTCGGTGCCGACCTCGCGAGCGACGCGGGTGACTTCGGACGCGAACGCATTCAGCTGATCGACCATCACGTTGATGGTGTTCTTGAGCGCCAGGATCTCGCCCTTCACGTCGACCGTGATCTTCTTCGACAAGTCGCCCTTGGCGATGGCGGTCGTGACGTCGGCGATGTTGCGGACCTGGCCGGTGAGATTGTTGGCGAGCTGGTTGACGTTGTCGGTCAAGTCCTTCCACGTGCCGGCGACGCCGCGCACCTGCGCCTGGCCGCCGAGCTTGCCTTCGGTGCCGACCTCGCGCGCCACGCGGGTCACCTCGGACGCGAAGGAATTGAGCTGATCGACCATCGTGTTGATGGTGTTCTTCAGCTCGAGAATTTCGCCCTTCACGTCGACCGTGATCTTCTTCGAGAGGTCGCCGAGCGCCACCGCGGTCGTCACCTCGGCGATGTTGCGCACCTGGCCGGTGAGGTTCGCGGCCATGGCGTTCACGTTGTCGGTCAGGTCCTTCCACGTGCCGCCGACGCCAGGCACCTGCGCCTGGCCGCCGAGCTTGCCTTCGGTGCCGACTTCGCGCGCGACGCGGGTCACTTCGCTCGCGAAGGCGTTCAACTGATCGACCATCACGTTGATCGTGTTCTTGAGCTCGAGAATCTCGCCCTTCACGTCGACCGTGATCTTTTTCGACAGGTCGCCCTTGGCGACGGCCGTGGTCACCTCGGCGATGTTGCGGACCTGGCCGGTGAGGTTGCCGGCCATCAGGTTCACGTTGTCGGTCAAATCGGCCCAGGTGCCCGCGACGCCTTCGACGCGCGCCTGGCCGCCGAGCTTTCCTTCCGTGCCGACTTCGCGGGCGACGCGCGTCACCTCCGATGCGAAGCCGTTCAGCTGATCGACCATCGTGTTGATGGTGTTCTTCAGCGCGAGGATCTCGCCCTTCACGTCGACGGTGATCTTCTTCGACAAGTCGCCCTTGGCGACCGCGGTGGTCACCTCGGCGATGTTGCGGACCTGGCCGGTGAGGTTCGCGGCCATCAGGTTCACGTTATCGGTCAAATCGGCCCAGGTGCCGGCGACGCCTTCGACCTGCGCCTGGCCGCCGAGCTTGCCTTCCGAGCCGACTTCGCGCGCCACGCGCGTCACTTCCGAAGCGAACGAGTTGAGCTGGTCGACCATCGTGTTGATGGTGTCCTTGAGCTCGAGGATCTCGCCTTTGACGTCGACGGTGATCTTCTTCGAAAGGTCGCCGCGCGCGATCGCGGTCGTGACTTCGGCGATATTGCGGACCTGGCCGGTCAGATTGTTGGCGAGCTGGTTCACATTGTCGGTGAGATCGGCCCAGGTCCCGGCGACGCCGGGCACCTGCGCCTGACCGCCGAGCTTGCCCTCGGTGCCCACTTCGCGCGCGACGCGCGTCACCTCCGAGGCAAAGCCGTTCAGCTGATCGACCATCGTGTTGATGGTATTCTTCAGCTCGAGGATCTCGCCCTTCACGTCGACGGTGATCTTCTTGGAGAGGTCGCCCTTGGCGACGGCGGTCGTCACCTCGGCGATGTTGCGCACCTGGCCGGTCAGATTGTCGGCCATCAAATTGACGTTGTCGGTCAGGTCCTTCCACGTGCCGGCGACGCCTTCGACGCGCGCCTGGCCGCCGAGCTTGCCCTCGGTGCCGACCTCGCGGGCAACGCGCGTCACCTCGCTGGCGAAGCCGTTCAGCTGATCGACCATCACGTTGATGGTGTTCTTCAGCTCGAGGATTTCGCCCTTCACCTCGACGGTGATCTTCTTCGAAAGGTCGCCGCGGGCGACGGCGGTGGTCACTTCGGCGATGTTGCGGACCTGGCCGGTGAGGTTGGTGGCCATCGCGTTGACGTTGTCGGTGAGGTCCTTCCAGGTGCCGGCGACGCCCTTCACCTTGGCCTGGCCGCCGAGCTTGCCCTCGGTGCCGACCTCGCGCGCCACGCGGGTCACTTCCGACGCGAACGAGCCCAATTGCTCGACCATCGTGTTGACGACCTTGCCGATGCGCAGGAACTCGCCGCGCAGCGGGCGCCCGTCGATTTCGACCACCATGCTCTGGGAGAGATCGCCCTTGGCCACCGCGCCGATCACGCGCGAGACCTCGGCGGTGGGCTGGACCATGTCGTCGATCAGCTCATTGATGGCGCGGAGCTTGGTGTCCCATCCGCCGGTCGCGCCGCGAACGCGGCCGCGCTGGGTGATCTTGCCTTCCTTGCCGACGACCTTGGCGAGGCGCTCGAATTCCTTCGTCAGCGCTTCGTTCATGCCCACGACTTCGTTGAACAGCGCCGCGATCTCGCCGTCGACGCCGTCGACGTCCTCGGGGAGGCGCACGCTGAATTCGCCCCGCCGGAGAGCGCGCAGGGCGCTGACGAGCTGGCGGCGATCGATGAAGTCGCGCGGGGTCTGGATGTTCACGAGGGCTACTCCGCTCTTTTACTCTCCCCCCACCCGTGGTTGGTCCAATGCAGCCCCCCGGCTGCAACACCCTAGTGTATCAGGAGAATCGCCTTGCGCAGGCCTGAATTTTCGACCCTGGAGCAGCAGGCTGTCCCCCCAATCCCACGCCGCGTCCCGTACGCGGCGCCCGCAATTGCGGTCGGCGAATGAAATCCCGGAGCGCCCGGGAGTTCCGTTAACCCGCATTTTTTGCGTTATTGCGGGACATTAGCTGCGGCCTGTTAACCATGAGGAAGCGGTGGATGACCTCGGCGATGCGCGGCCCCGCATGCCCGTCGCCGAAGGGAAAGGCGGGCCGCGCCATTGCCAGCCGTTCGTCTGGATTCTCGAGCAGTCGGCGAACCTCGGCGACAATGCGATCGGGCAACGTGCCGACGAGCCGGGCATTGCCACTAGCGATTGCCTCGGGACGCTCGGTCTTCTCGCGCAACACCAGGAGGGGTGTTCCGAGCGCCGTTGCTTCCTCCTGAATCCCGCCGGAGTCGCTCAGCATCAGGTCGGCATCGCGCATCCGCCGGACCAGCTCGATCTGCGTGCATGGCGCGATCAGCGAAATCCCTCGAATTGAATCGAGCGACTGGCGCATCATCGCCGCAACATGCGCGTTCGGATGCAGAACCAGCTCGATCCTTGCCGCGCCATCCCGCGCGATTTCGATCAGCGCCGCGGCGATCGACTTGAGGCCCTCGCCCCAACTCTCGCGCCGGTGGCAGGTGACGAGAATGCGCGGGAGGCCTTCCGTGACGAGCGGCTGGGCAGCGAGTAGCGCCTGAGTGGCTTTGAGCGCGTCGATGCCGGTGTTCCCCGTCATGTGAACTTCGCCCGCGACTCTCTCCGCGCGTAAATTCGCGACGGCCGTTTCGGTGGGGGCGAACAGCAGGTCGGCCCGAGCGTCGATGGAGGTGCGATATTCCTCTTCGGGCCAGGGAAGGCGCGGATCGTGTGTCCTCAAGCCGGCTTCGACGTGCGCGACGGCCACTCCAGCGAGGGAGGCCGCGAGGGCGGCCCCGAGCGCGCTCGACGTGTCGCCCTGCACCACCAGCAGGTCCGGTGCCGGAGTCAGCAGTGGCAGCATGGCGGCGATCACGGCCTGCACGTGCCGGTTCGGATCCTCCTTCCCCGGGCAGCCCAGGCGCACCGCAGGATAGAACTCGAGCCCGAATTCGGCAGGATCGAGAGCGAAGTGCTGATCGGTGAACACCAGCGTCGGCGGCAAGCCGGAGTCGCGGAGCGCATGCGCGACCGGCGCCAGTTTGATTGCTTCAGGCCTGGTGCCGATGACCAGCCTTACGTCGGCGAAACGCAGCCTTCCCCCTAGCTCGGCCGGGGAAAGGTGCATCCATTATGGAGGTATGGCAAGCGCGGGCGGGCGCTTACCGGAAATTGTCGGCGTAGGCCTGGATCTTGAGCCGGACCGGCGGCGCGGGGACGAGGTGGTAAGCGAGGTCGTGCCGGTCGCAATAAGCAATCGCCGCATCCCTGGTCGGGAAGGTCATGCGGACCTGCGTGCGGGTGTCGCCCGAACCGTTCCAGCCGGTCAGGGGGTCAGCTCGCTGGGCCTCCTGCCGTTCGAACTCCAGGAGCCAGCGCCCGGCATTGGCCTTGCCGGACTGGGTCGTCTTGCGCTCGAGCTCCGAGATGCGGGCGATCGTCATTGGCGCCCGAGTGGCGCAGCGCCTGCCTCAAATCAAGCCCGGGTTGCGCCCGGCGGGTCGACTTGCGAGGATGGAGCATGGTCGAACCGGTCACCCCGCAACAGCGGCGGACGACGCTCACCGGAATAGCGGTCAGCGCACCGCTGACGCTCCTCCTGTGGTGGCTGCTGTGGGAGTATCTGCCGGAGCCCGTCGGCGCCAACCGCCTGCGCGTCGCCATCCAATGCTGCGCCGTGGCGGCCTTGTTTTCGGTGGTTGCCGGCGTCGAAGCGGTCGCGCACGAGCGTCTCTTTACGGCCGCGATCGACCCGCTCGCAGGCGTCGAAACGAAGCGGATGCGAGTCAACTTCCGCTATCTCTCCAACACGCTCGAGCAGTATGTCGTCTTTGCAGCGGGGCTGCTCGCATTGTCGCTCTACGCGAGCGGTAAAATCCTCGTCATCGTGACGGTCGTCTGGGTGCTTGCCCGCTGGGCGTTCTGGATCGGTTATCACAAGAGCCCGCTGCTGCGCGGCATCGGGGCGCCGGGAATGATGCAGAGCATGATTGTGTTGCTCTACGTCGCCTACCGCTTCGGCAACGACAGCTATGGGAGCGCCGTGGGCATCGCGCTCCTTGCCGCGTTCGCGATCCTCGAAGCCATCCTGTTCTGGGGCGTGACCCGCCGCAGTCAGTAAGCGCGGGCGACCGCGAACTCGGCCGCCTCGACCAGCGCCGTGCGCGCCTTGCTCGACGGGAATTTCGCGAGCGCGTCGATCGCCCGGCGGGCATATTGCCGCGCATGCTCGAGCGTCTCGTCGAGGGCGCCGCTCGACCGCAGCAGGGCGATCGCTTCGGCAAGGTCTTCGTCCGACTGTCGCTCGCCACCAATCGCCGAGCGCCAGAAGCCGCGATCCGCGCCGCTGCCGCGCGCGTAGGCCAGGATCACCGGCAGCGTCATCTTGCCGTCGCGAAAGTCGTCGCCGACGCCCTTGCCCATGGTCGCCGTGTCGGACGCATAGTCGATCACGTCATCGGTCAGCTGAAAGGCGATGCCGAGGTTCTTGCCGTAGCTTTCAAGCGCCAGCTCGGCGTCCTCATCGGCTTCGGCGACCACCGGCGCGACACGGCACGCCGCGGCGAACAGCGCCGCGGTCTTGGCGCCGATGATGGTCAGATATTGTTCTTCGTCGGTCTCGATCTGCCGCTGCGCCGTCAGCTGCTCGACTTCGCCCTCGGCGATCACGGCCGAGGCGTGGCTGAGGATGCGAAGCACCTTGAGGCTGCCGTCCTCGACCATCAGCTCGAAGGCGCGGGAGAAGAGGAAATCGCCAACCAGCACGCTCGCCGGATTGCCCCAAATGAGGTTCGCGGTGCGCTTGCCGCGACGCATGCCCGAGCCGTCGACCACGTCGTCGTGGAGCAGGGTCGCGGTGTGGATGAACTCGACCGCGGCGGCGAGCTTGTGGTGCCGCGTTCCGGGGTAGCCGAGCAGCGCGGCGCAGGCGAGGGTGAGCATCGGCCGCATCCGCTTCCCACCGCCGGCGATCAGATGGCCGGCGAGCTCGGGAATGAGCGCGACCTTGCTCTGCATCCGCTCGAGGATGACGGCGTTGACGCCGTTCATGTCGTGGCCGACGAGCGCCATCAGCGCATCGAGCGACGGCTGGCGCGCGGCGTTCAGCGGATGGATGGTCGCGGTCACGGCGCTGCCCTAGCCGGACAGCGCCGCGCTGCCTAGCTTACTGCCAGATGTGGACCCGTTGTTCGGGCGGCAGATAGAGCTTGTCCCCGGGCTTCACGTTGAACGCCGCGTACCAAGGGTCGAAATTGCGGACGATGCCGTTGACCCGGTACTTGCCCGGCGAGTGCGGGTTGGTCAGTAGCTGCGACCGTAGCGCACCTTCGCGCTGCTTGATCTCCCAGCTGTAGCCATAAGCGATGAAGAACCGCTGATCGCCGGTCAGCCCGTCGATCACCGGCGGCTCGCCGTGCTTGGCGACGTAGCGGCGATAGGCGGCGTAAGCGACTTCGAGCCCGCCGAGGTCGCCGAGGTTCTCCCCGAGGGTCAGCTGGCCCTTGATGTGCACGCCGGGGATCGGCTCGTAGCCGTTGAACTGCTGGACGAGCCGCTGCGCGCGGTCGGTGTAGAGCTTGGCGCTGGCCGGGGTCCACCAGTCGCGCAGCCGACCCTTGCCGTCGAACTGCCGCCCCTGGTCGTCGAAGCCGTGGCCGATCTCGTGGCCGATGGTCGCGCCGATGCTGCCGTAGTTGGAGGCGGGATCGGCATTCGGGTCGAAATAGGGCGGCTGCAGGATCGCGGCCGGGAACGTGATCTGGTTCTGCGTCGGATCGTAATAAGCGTTGTTGGTTTGCGGAAGCATGCCCCACAGCTGCCGATCGACCGGCTTGGGCAGGCGCGACAACAGGAGGTCCCAGCCGAACTGGTTGGCGCGCATGTTATTGCCGAACAGGTCGCCGCGCTTCACCTCCATCGACGAGTAATCGATGTACTTGACCGGGTGGCCGGTGCGGGGATCGAACGCCTCGAGCTTGGCCACGGCCTCCTTCTTGGTGGCCGGGTCCATCCAACTGTTGTTCTCGATCTTCTCCTGCAGCGCGGCGCGGATGTCGCCGATCAGCTCGCCCATCTGGCGGTCGCTTTCGGCGGGGTAGTGCCGTTCGACATAGACCTGGCCCAAGGCCTCGCCGAGCGCGTTGTTGACCAGGTCGACGCCGCGCTTCCAGCGGTCGCGCTGGGTCTGAACGTCGTTCAGGGTCTTCGAATAAAAATCGAAGTTCGCCTCATCGAAGGCCTTGGGCAGGACGTTGGCATTGTTGCTGATGAACTGCGCGGTGGTCCATTCCTTCCAGGTGCTGAGCGGCACTGTCTGGAGCAGCTTCGCCTCGCCCTGGATCGCGGTCGTCTGGGTGACGACCACCGAGTTCACCTTGTCCAGCCCGAGGTGGTTGAGGGCGCGGTTCCACTGCAGTTCCGGCGCGAAGGTGCCGAGCTTCGCGCGCGTCATCGGATTATAGATGAGCTTGGTCTCGCGGCTCTTCTCAGGCGTCCAGTGAAGCTTCGCGATCTTTGTTTCGAGCGCGATGATGCGGTCCGCCTTGGCGGCGGCCTCGGGGATGCCCGCCAGCTCCTGGATGTGGGTCAGGTAGGCGCGATAGGCTTTGCGGAAGCCGTCATATTTCTCGCCCTGGAGCAGGTAATAGTCGCGGTTCGGCAGGCCGAGCCCGCCCTGGAAAGCGTAGACGGTATATTTGGTCGGGTCCTTGAGATCGGCGAAGATGGTGACGTTGACGGGTGAGGGGTAGCCCGGCGTCGAGAACAGGTCGATCAACTCGCCGCGGTTCTTCACCGCGTCGATCTTCGCGAGATATGGCTTCAGCGGTTCGGTGCCGAGCTTCTCGATCCCGTCCTCATCCATCCAGCTCGCGTAGAAATCGCCGACCTGTTGGCCGACTTTGCCCGACTGGGTGGGGTTCTTCGCGAGGTCCTCGACGATGTCGCGGACGTCCTTGTCGATCTGGTCGTTGAGGATCGAATCGATGCCGACGTAGGTGCGATCGGGGGCGATCTTGGCGCGCTTGTCCCAGCTGCCGTTGACGTAGGCCCAGAAGTCGTCGCCCGGCTTCATGGAGGCATCCATGGCGGTCGCGTCGTAACCCCAGCTGCCGTAGGCCGGCTTGGCGGCAGTCTGCGCGCCGGCGGTGGCACCGAGCGCGACCAGGCTCGCCGTGGCGAGAGCTAACAGCTTGAATTTCATGGTAAACGTCCCCTCCGGAAGAGAGGGTTGAGTGCCGCAAGCCTGGCGATTCGTCAAAATCCTTTCGACGAACGGGCCGCCTGGGTCAGCCTGAAGGCAGGGTCAGCCGCGCGAGCAGCCCGCCCAGGTCCTCGCTCTCCTCGAGGGTGACCTTCCCGCCATAGATTTGGGCAACGTCGCGGACGATCGCGAGGCCGAGGCCGGTCCCGGGCTTGCCGGTCGTATCCAGCCGAGCGCCGCGGGTGAACAACGATCCGCGATCCTCCTCGGGGATGCCCGGCCCGTCATCCTCGATCAGGATGTCGACCGTCGGGCCCTTGGGCTCGACCGTGACGAACACTCGGCCGCCCCCGTATTTGGCGGCATTCTCGACGAGGTTGCCGAGCATTTCGTCGAGGTCCTGGCGCTCGACCCGGACCTCGGCCTGATGATTGCCGGAAATGTCGACGGTGACGTTTTCGTAGAGCCGGTCCACCGCGCGCTGCACGGCCTCCAGGCTTTCCCAGACGCGCGCGCGCGAATGGGCCGAGGCCCGGCGCCCGATCGCGCGGGCCCGGGCGAGGTGGTGGTCGACCTGCCGGCGCATCACCAGCGCCTCGCGGCACACGGTGTCGGCAAGGTCCGGCGCGCGCGCCGTCGCCGCATTGGTGATGACCGTGAGCGGTGTCTTCAGCGCGTGGGCGAGATTGCCGGCGTGGCGGCGGGCCTCTTCCGCCTGCTCCTCGCTGTGCGCGAGCAACTGGTTGATCTCTTCGGTCAGGGGGCGGATCTCGGTCGGGAATTGCTGGCTGATCCGCGTTTCCTCGCCCGACCGGATCGACGCGACCTCACGGCGCACGCGGCGCAGCGGCCACAGGCCGTAGAAGGTCTGAAGCGCCGCCAGCACGAGCAAGCCGATACCGAGCGCGAAAAAGCTCCAGAACAAGGTCGAGCGGAGCCGCCGAATCTGGTCGTCGATCGTTTCGCGCGATTGCGCGACCTGGAAGCGCCAGCGGATCTTGGAGCCGGGCAGGATCGCGTCGCGCTCGGCGATGCGCAGCGGCTCGGCGTGGCCAAGGCTCGAGAATTCGTTGCTGTCGTAGAGGTGCGGCTTCACGTCGTCGTGGGTGTTGGAAACGAGCAGCCGCCGGTCCCACAGCGAGCGCGACGCGAAGGTATCCGCGCCCGCGCCGCTGATCTGGAAATAGAGGCCGGAATAGGGTTCGATGAACTGCTGGTCGGCGGGCGGCCGGTTGAACCGCACCTCGCCATCGGGGCCAATCTCCGACGCCGCGATCATCGAATTGAGGACGCGCACCAGCTGCGTGTCGAACGTGTCGACGATCGAACGGGTCAAAACGCGATCGAGCGCGAAGCCGCCGATCAGCAGCAGCGCCGCGATCCACAATGCCGCGACGCCGATGATGCGCCGCGTCAGCGAGCCGGTGCGCCGCCGGTTCCGGCTCGGCTTCGGAACCGCGACAGCCTCGTCCGCCGCCGCGGCGGGAGCCGCGGGGGCGTGCTTGTTCACGCCCGTTTTTCCTGGGGCTCTTCGAGGCTGTAGCCGAGGCCGCGGATGGTGGTGATCACATCAGGCCCGAGCTTCTTGCGGATGCGCGTCACGAACACCTCGATGGTGTTCGAATCGCGGTCGAAGTCCTGGTCGTAGATGTGCTCGATGAGCTCGGTCCGGCTGACCACCTTGCCCTTGTGGTGCATGAGGTAGGAGAGGAGCTTGTACTCCTGCGCGGTAAGCTTCACCGGCTCGCCGCTTTTGGTGACCTTGCCCGAGCGCGTGTCGAGGCGGATGTCGCCGGCGACCAGCTCGGACGAGGCATTGCCCGACGAGCGGCGGATCAGCGCGCGAAGGCGGGCGATCAGCTCCTCGGTCTGGAACGGCTTGGCGAGATAGTCGTCGGCGCCGGCGTCGAGGCCGGCGACCTTGTCCGACCAGCTGTCGCGAGCGGTCAGCACGAGCACCGGCATCTTGCGACCCTCCTTGCGCCAGCGGTCGAGCACGGTGAGGCCGTCGATCTCGGGAAGCCCGAGGTCGAGGATCACCGCGTCGTAGCTCTCGGTCGAGCCGAGGTAGTGGCCGTCCTCGCCGTCGGTGGCCAAATCGACGGCATAGCCCGCGCCTTCCAGCGTAGAGCGCAGCTGCCGCCCGAGATTGGGTTCGTCTTCGACGATCAGAACGCGCATCCGCATCCCCTGATGAACAGTTTGCTTCTCAAACACGCGCGAAGCTGAACGGTTGCTTGTCCGCAACGAGCGTCACCAACTGGGAAGCGGAGGGCAAATGTCAATCCGCCGCCGGTCGAATCGCGCTTGCCCCTGCGCGAAACGCGGTCATTTTCTGGCCCCGCCGGAGTGAGGAGTCCGCAATGCCGAAAACAGGTTTGATCCGCGTGCTGATGATTTCGGCGGCAGTCGTCGCCGCGCCGCCGGCTTTCGCTTCAGCTTCCACGACCCAGGCGCAGATCGCGAGCCAGACCGAGATCGACGAGCTCGAGAAGTTCATGGACGTCTACGAGCGGGTCAAGGCCAAATATGTGAAGGACGTCGACGATCACACGCTGATCAAGGGCGCGATCGACGGCATGCTGTCGGCGCTCGACCCGCATTCGAGCTATGCGGAAGGGAGCGATTTCGACGAGCTCCAGACGCTGTCGAATGGCGACTACGCAGGCCTGGGCGTGGTGACGACGATCGACGGCGGCTTCCTGCGCGTGGTGTCGACCACTGAAGGCGCGCCGGCGCAGAAAGCCGGGATCAAGCCCAAGGATTTCATCACCCGGATCAACGGGCAGCTGATCTATGACATGCCGCTCGACGAGGCGTCGGGAAAGCTTCGCGGCGATCCCGGCTCGAAGATCGCGCTGACGATC
>Ga0207678_10003585_pt1 | contig 13959 bp, 15 predicted proteins | sample KBSC63metaG_FD_184319 | JGI IMG/M metagenome (GOLD analysis project Ga0207678, IMG submission 184319) | Corn rhizosphere microbial communities from Kellogg Biological Station, Michigan, USA - KBS C6-3 metaG (SPAdes) (version 2) | ecosystem: Host-associated > Plants > Roots > Rhizosphere > Soil ... | reverse complement strand
GTTCTCGGTCGAGTTCGCCGCCGCGTTGTCGCTGGCGGACGAGGTCGTCGTGCTGGACGTCTACGGCGCGCGCGAGGAGCCCGAGCCCGGGGTCACCGGCGCGCTGATCGCGGACCAGGTGACCGCGTCGGTGCACTACGAGCCGGCGTTCGACGTCGCCGCGCCGCTGGTGGCCGGGCTGGCCAAGCCCGGCGACCTCGTCGTGACCATGGGCGCCGGGGACGTGACGCAGCTGGGCCCGGAGATCCTCGCCGAGCTGGACAAGCGCTGAGACCATGAGTCCGACCAGGGAACGCCGCCCGCCGTCCTCCTCCTCTTCGGAAGACGACGTGCCGGATCGCGCTGCCCTGGCTCGGCAGCGGCGGGGGCGGCGTTCCGAGGAGGAGCGCCGCCGGACCCGCGCCGCGCGGCCGTCGCCGAGCGCCCGCAGCCGGCCCAACCGGCAGGTGGAGATCCGCCGCCGGTGGGTCGCGCTGCTTTCGGTGCTCACCGTGGTGGCGCTGGTCTACCTGCTGTTCTTCAGCTCGATGCTCGGTGTGCAGGAGGTCGCGGTCAGCGGGTCCCGCACGGTGCCCGCCGACCAGATCCGCACGGTGGCGGCGGTCCCGGCCGACAAGCCGATGCTGCGCCTGAGCCCCGACGAGATCCGCGACCGGGTGGCGGCGATGCCGGGCATCGCGACGGTCGAGGTGTCGCGCTCGTGGCCGAACACGGTCGAGATCACCGTGACCGAGCGGACGGCGATCGCGTTCTTCGACAGCGGCCCGGGCGGCGACGGCGTCCACCTCGTCGACGGCGGCGGCGTGGTGTTCAAGACGGTGCCGGCCCGGCCGCCGGGCCTGCCGGAGCTCAAGCTGCCGAAGGTGTCCGCGGACGACCCGGTGACCCGCGCGGTGACCGCGGTGCTCGGGGTGATCCCGGAGCAGCTCCTCAAGCAGGTCACGACGGCCACCGCGAAGACGCCGGCGAGCGTGGAGTTCACGCTGGCCAACGGCAAGATCGTCCGCTGGGGTACGGCCGAGCAGACGGACCGCAAGGCCAAGGTCCTGGCGGCCCTGCTCACCCAGGACGGCAAGGTCTACGACGTCGCGGCGCCGGAACTGCCGACCATCACATCCTGAAGTTCTTTTCACGTGCACCCTGGTTCCCGTATGCCGTACGATATCGTACGACATACGAGAACGAGGAGGAAATCCATGACGATCCTGGTGACGGGTGCGACCGGCAACGTCGGCCGGCTGGTGGTCGACGAACTGCTGGCGGCCGGCGTGCCGGTGCGGGCGCTGACCGTCGACCCGGAACGCGCGCGGCTGCCGGTCGAGGCCGAGGTGGTCGTCGGCTCCCTGGCCCGGCCGTCGACGCTGCCGGTGGCGCTCAAGGGCGTCTCCGCGGTCTACCTGGCCCCGATGGCGAGGACCGTGCGGCGGTTCTGCGAACTGGCGTCCGAAGCCGGCATCGAGCGGGTCGTCGCCTTGTCGGGCAGCAGTGTCGGTGACGAGCACGAGGGGTCCAGCGGGCACGAGTACGCCGCCGTCGAGGCCGCCGTCCGGGACGCCGGGTTCGCCTGGACCTTCCTGCGGCCCGGCGTGTTCATGAACAACACGCTCGACTGGGCGCCCATGGTCCGGGCGGGTGAGGTCGCAATGGCCTACGGCGACGCGACGCAGACGCCCATCGACCTCGGCGACATCGCGGCGGTCGCCGCCAGGGTGCTGACGACCGAAGGGCACGTCGGCGCCACGTATGTCCTCAGTGGACCGGAAGCGATCGGCCTGCGCGGCCAGGTCGAAGCTCTGGCTTCGGTGCTGGGCAAGGACATCCGGTTCCGCGAGCTGACGCCGGACGAGCAGCGTGCGCAGTGGATCGCCTACGGCGTCCCGGAAGAGGCCGTCGGCTGGCTGCTCGAAGGCTTCGAGGACACCCTGCGGCACCCGCAGGTGCCGACCGGTGTCGTCGAGGAACTGCTGGGCCGCCCGGGAACGACGTACGCGCAATGGGTTGCGGCGAACCGGACGACCTTCGCATAAGGAGTATTGCCTCCGCGGGCAGGGTGACGATACGTTGCGTGGCAGTGTCGATGCGAAACGCTCGTCCTTGGGGTTGACGATGGTCAAGGCACGCTGCGCGGCGGTTCTCGCGGCGCTCACACTGACAGCACCGCTCGCCTTCGCTTCGCCGGCCGCTGCCGGCGTGGCACCCAACGCGGTCGTGGTCTGGGACCTCAACGCGCAGACCGCCATCTGGGACATCGCGCACCAGGCGCCGCCGCAGATCGCCGGACGCGGGTTCGCGATGGTCAGCGGCGCGGTCTACGACGCGGTGAACGCGATCGAGGGCACGCCGTACGAGCCCTACCTCGTCGCCCCGCGGGCCACCGGCCGGGAGTCGGCCGACGCCGCCATCGGCACGGCCGCCTACCGCGTGCTGGACGCCATTTTCCCGGAACAGCGGGAAAGGCTGCGCGTCCAGTACGACGAATGGCTCGGCGGCCTCCCGGACGGGCCGGCGAAGCGAGGCGGCATCCGGGTCGGCGCGCAGGCGGCCGCCGCGATGATCACCGCGCGGCAGGACGACGGTGCCTTCGACCCCCGGCTCTGGACCGTCGGCACCGAGCCGGGGCAGTACCGCCCCACCCCGCCCGCCTTCGAGAACACCGGTGCCTGGGTCGGTTTCCTGAAGCCGTTCGCCGTTCCGGACGCGGCGATGTTCCGGACCCCGGGGCCGCCGTCGCTCACGAGCCGCGCGTACGCCCGCGATTTCGAGGAGGTCAAGCAGCTCGGCTCGGCGACGAGCACCGCCCGCACCGCGGACCAGACCGAGGCGGCGCTCTGGTGGCACGACCGGCGTTCGGTCAGCTGGGGGATGAAGCGCGACCTGGCGCTCACCCAGCGGCTCGGTGCGCTGGAAACCGCGCGCCTCTACGCACTGGCGGACTTCGCCGGCACGGACGGCGCGATCGCCTGCGCGAACGACAAGGAGTTCTGGCACTTCTGGCGGCCGGTCACCGCCGTCCGCCTCGCCGCGACCGACGGAAACCCGGCCACCGAAGCGGATCCCGGCTGGACGCCGCTGGTGGTCACCCCGCCGAATCCCGACTACCCGTCCGGCCACACCTGCCGCACCGCCGCGCAGATGACGGCGTACCAGCACTTCTTCGGCCGGGACCGGGTTTCCTTCAGCGCGTTCAGCGTCGACAGCGGCACCACGCGACACTTCGAGCGCTTCTCGCAGGCGACCGCCGAAGTGGTCGGAGCCCGCATCTGGGCGGGCATCCACTTCCGCTCCGCGGACGTCGACGGCACCAAGCTCGGCGCGGGCGTGGGCCGGTACCTCACCAGGCACTACTTCCGGCCACGTCACTGAGCCGGCGGCAAGGCGGCGAGCCTGCCGAACCCGTCGGTGCCGTAGCCGGCGTCGATCGCTCGCTGTACTTCGGCGCGGGCGGCCGACAGTACGCCGTTGTCGAGGTTCTTCGCCCGGATGGCGGCGAGGACGTGGTCCATCGTGGCCGCGGTGGCTTCAAGGGTGCCCGCGTCGCCGGGGTACCGGCCGGAGGTGACCTGGCCGGCGAGGAGGTCGATCAGGTCCGGGAAGAAGCCGAGCAGCCCCTTCGCGTGCCCGGCGACGTCGGCGGCGTCGATGTGCTCGGCCCTGGCGAGGGCGAGCATGTGGATGACGCCGCTCATCGACGTCCACAGCATGTCCTGCAACGACGCGTCGAACGCGGCGGCCCGGCCGGGGTCTTCGCCGAGGTGGGTCGTGTTCCCGCCGAGCGCGGCGAGGGTGTCGCGGTGCTGTTCGTAGGCGCGGGCCGGGCCGCTGTAGAACAGGGTGGCGTCCGGCCCGCCGATGGCGTCGGTCGTCGCGACGATCACGCCGTCGAGGTAGTCGATTCCGTGCTCCGCGGCCCAGGAAGCCATCGCGCGGGCTTGCGCGGGTGCGCCGCCGGTGACGTTCACCAGGGTCCGGCCGTTGAGTGCTTCGGCGTCGAGGATCGCTTGTGCCGCGGCGTAGTCCCGCACGCAAACGACGACGAGCGGGCAGGCCGCGATCGCTTCGGCGGCTGTCCCGGCGGCGGTGGCTTCGAGGCCCTTTTCCTTGCCGGGAGTGCGATTCCACACGGTGGTGGGGTGGCCGGCGGCGAGGAACGCGGCGGCGAGGGCGTGCCCCATGGGGCCCAGTCCGAGGACGGTCACGGAGGTCATGGCGGCTAAGCTAAACCTTGACATCAACGTCAGGGTCAAGTCCGGGAGTGCGGATGCGGATCGGGGAGCTCGCCCGGCGGACGGGTGTCAGCGAACGTGCGCTTCGGTACTACGAGGAACAGGGCTTGTTGACGCCGCAACGGCGGGCGAGCGGCTACCGCGTGTACGGCGAGGCCGATGTGGCGGCGGTGCGGCGGATCAGGATCCTGCTCGCGGCCGGGTTGAGCACCGCGCAGATCCTGGAGATCCTGCCGTGCGTCGTCGACGAGGACGGCTGGTTGACGCCCGACTGCCCGGAGCTCGTCGACGCGCTGCGGCAGCAGCGGAGCCGGCTCGACGCGGCGATCGGCGAGCTCGAGACCACCCGCGCCAACCTCGACACGATCATCGGCGCGAAGTCCTAGACCCGGGTGCGGGTCATCCCGGCCAAGCCGAGCAGCGGCAGCACGCCGGCGAAGACGACGACCGCTGTCCAGCCGCCCAGGTGGTAGGCGATCGAGCCCGCCTGGGAGCCGATCGCGCCGCCGACGAAGAACGTGCCGAGGTAGACGCTGTTGACGCGGGCGCGGGCCGACGGGTCGAGCTGGTAGATCACGTGCTGGCCGGTCACCAGCGTCGCCTGGACCGCCGTGTCGACGGCGATCGCGGCGATCGCCAGCAGGATGACGCTGTGCGCGCCGAACCCGGCGAGCGCGAAGGCGGCGGCGCAGAGCACGAAGGCGCCCGCGGTGAGCCGGCGGCCGTGGCCGTGGTCCGACCACCGCCCGGCCAGTGGCGCCACCGCGGCGCCGGCCGCGCCCGCCAGCGCGAAGAGACCGACGCCCAGCTGGGAATAGTTGAACGGCGGCGCGGTGAGGACGAACGCGATGGTCGTCCAGAACGCGCTGAACGCCCCGAACATCGCCGACTGGTAGAGGGCGCGGTGGCGCAGTTCCGGGTGCTTCCGCGCCATGGCGAAGGTGGAACGGAGCAGCTCGCCGTAGCGGACGTCGGTCTTGGGGGCCCGCGGCGGCAGGATGAAACGCAGCACGACCGCGAGCGCGGCCATCGCCCCGGCCGAGATCAGGAACACCACGCGCCAGCTGGTCACCTCGGCGAGCAGGCTGGCGACCACCCGGGAGAGCAGGATCCCGAAGAGCAGCCCGCTGACGACCCGCCCGACGATCCGGCCGCGGATGGCGTCGGGGGAGAGGTCGGCGGCGAACGGGATGAGGATCTGCACGACGACCGACGTCGCCCCGACCGCCAGCGAAGCGATGAGCAGCACGGCGAACCCGGGCGCGATCCCGGTGCCGACCAGCCCGGCGCAGGCCACGGCGAGCAGCGTCGCGACGAGCCCGCGGTTCTCGAGCCGGTCGCCGAGCGGGACGAGCAGCAGCATCCCGGCGGCGTACCCGATCTGGGTGGCGGTGACGACCCCGCCGGCGGCGGCTTCCCCGACCCCGAACGTCTGCCGCAGCTCGGCCAGCAGCGGCTGGGCGTAGTAGAGGTTGGCGACGGTCAGTCCACAAGAGACGGCCAGCAGCAGCACGAGCCAGCCGGGTGGGGCCTTCTGCTCGGTCTCGGTCATCGTGCCCCCAGGATCGTGGAACCGGTTTGATCGGTTCCCGACGGTACCAGTCAAACCGGTTCCGGCGTACTGTGACCCGTATGACGGACAGATTCCGCTCGGGAGCGGGCCGCCTGTGCCTCGACTTCATCCGGACGTTGCGGTACCGGGCGACGCCGTCGCAGACCGAGGAACTGCCGGACGGGGAGGCGTGGGGCGCGTGGATCGACCGGTTCGGCCCGTTCTCTTCGCCGGTCCGGCCGGTGTCGAGCGATGATGCCCGTACTGTCCGCGACGCGATCCACGAGCTGCTGACGGCTTCGGTGCGCCCCTCGACGCGGCAGCGGCTGAACCGCTTCGCGGCGCTGCCGGTGCCGGCGCCTTCGTTGACGGCATCGGGTGAACTGCGTTGGCAGGCTTCGGATCCGGCGTCGGCGATGCTGGCCCTGCTGGCCCGGGACGCGCTGGATCTGGTGACCTCGCCCGAGTTCGCCCGGGTGCGGCGGTGTGCAGGGCCGCGGTGCGGGGCGTTGTTCCTGGACACCTCCCGCCCGGGAACGCGGCGGTGGTGCTCGATGGAGGTGTGCGGGAACCAGGCGAAGAAGTCGACTTATCGAGCGAAGGATTCCGCGGTGCGGTGATCACTGCCTTCCGGCCAGTGCCGTCGCGATGAGCGCGACCGCCGCGTCCTGGTCGTCGCCCAGGCGCCGCAGCGCGTCCCGGGCGGGGGTTCCCGGCAGCTCGGCGAGGGCCTGGGCCACGCGGATCCGCACCGGCGGGGCGCCGGTGAGCTGTTCGGTCAGTGCGTGCACGATCCGCTCGCCGAGTTCGGCGTCCCCGGCGAGCGTGCCCAGCACTTCGGCCGCCTCGACGTCGTTGGTGCCCTCGGTCACCATGCCGACGAGAACGGGCACGGCGGCGGTCGTGCCGCGGTTGCCGGCGGCGAGGGCGGCGTGGCGGCGAACCGCCGGGTCCGGGTCTTCGAGCGCGCCGGCGAGCACCGCGGTCGCCTCGTCGCCGGGCAGCTCGGCGATGGCCAGCACGGCCCGCCTCCGGACGTCGACGTCCGCCGAGCGCAGCCCGGCGGCCAGCCCGGCCAGGCCGTCGGCGCCCGCGCGGGCCAGTGCCCAGCGCAGGGCGCCGGCGACGTTCGGGTTCGCTTCGCTCAGCACCGCCTTGGCCAGCAGCGGGACGTCCTCGACCGGCGCCAGGGCGGCCCGCTGACGGCGTGAGGGATCGGGGGAGTCGAGCCCGTGCAGGAGCCCGACGACGTGCAGGACGCCGTCCCAGCCCGCCGGCTCCGAGGCGTCGATCGCGCGCAGCCGCTCGAGGAGTTCCTGCTCCCGCTTCAGCCGGTCCTCGGTCCGCCGGATGAGGTCACCGACCAGAGTGGCCGGGGTGAACGCCGGATCCGCCAGTGCCTGGCCGATCTGCCGCAGCGACATGCCGAGCGAGCGCAGGCCTTCGACGTGAAAGATCCGGCGGATGTCCGCTTCGGAGTATTCGCGGTAGCCGCCGACGGTCCGGCCGGTCGGCCGCACCAGCCCGAGGGAGTCGTAGTGCCGCAGCATCCGCGTGCTCACCCCGGACCGGTGGGCCACCTCCCCGATCAGCACGCGGCGGCGTCCGGTCCGAGCGCGACGATCCGCTTCGCCTCGTCGACGGCCAGGTCGAAGCCGGCGTCCGGGTCGTGCAGGAGCCGTTCGGTGGCGCGGGCGTGCGCCCGCACGGCCGGGTCGGGACTCGCGAGGCCCGGCCGCAGCGCCGGCTCGGCGGCGTCGCCGAGCGCGACGAGGGCGCGGCTGAGGCTCAGCTGCACGGTCCGGTCACCGCGGCCGAGCTGCGCCGCCAAGTTCTCGGCCAGGTGAGCGTGCTCCCCGGGCGGCGCGAGGACGACGGCGGCCCGCCATGCGCTTCGCGCGACCTCGTCGTCGGGGTCGTGCAGCAGGGCCCGGGTGATCGCCGACCACGTCGTCCGGTCGCCGATCTTGGACAGCGTGTGCAGGGCCTGGCTGCGGGCCTGCGCCCGCCCCGAACCGAGCTCGGCGACGAGCCTGGGCACGATGACCTCCACCGGGAGGCGGGTCAGCGCCCAGGTCAGCATGTCGCGCACGAAGAAGTCCGGCTCGACCGCGCACCGGGCCACGAGCGCGCCGGCGAGCCCGGGGTCGGGCCGGGTGCCCGCGGCCAGCGCCGCCTGCAGCCGCGTCGACGAGTTCCCGGCGCCCAGCGCGTCGATCAGCCGGGTGTCCGTTGTGTGGTTGATGGTGACCACCTCCTCCCCGCAGTGAAGACCTTGTCACAGTGTCAAGGTCAAGCGCGGCGTTCGCGATCGCGGAACGCGCCCGGGGTCAGCCCGGTCGCCCGGACGAAGAACTTGCCGAAGTTGGTCGGCTCGCCGAAGCCGAGCCGGTGCCCGACGGCCGCGGCCGGCAGGTCCGTGTGGGCCAGCAGGCGCTGCGCTTCCAGCGCCACCCGGGCGTCGACCAGTGCCTTCGCGGAACGCCCGGTCGCCGCTTGGCAGACCCGGTTGAGGCTGCGCAGCGAATAGCCGACGCGGGCCGCGTAGTCCGCGGCGTTCCGGGTGGTGGCGAACGAACGCTCCAGCTCGTGCTGGAACCGCGAGAACGTCCGATCGAGTGGACGCGCCGAGCCGTCGGCGGCGGTCAGCCGGGCGATCCGGAGCAGCACGGCGCCCAGCAGCTGCCGCAGCAGTTCGACGGTCAGTGCCCTGTCCTCCTCGCGTACTGCGCGCCGGTACTCCGACCGCCTGGTCGCCCTGCACGGCACCTACCACGGTTTCGGCCCGGAACCGCTGGTCGCCTTCGACCTGTTCCGCGTCGAAGACGGCAGGCTCGCCGAGCACTGGGACGCCCTGACCCCGCGGGTGACGCCGACGGCGAGCGGCCGCACGCAGACCGACGGCCCGGCGGAGCCCGATCCCCGCGCCGACACCGCCGCCAACCGGGCGCTGGTCACCGGGTTCGCGCAGCGGGTGCTGGCCGGCGCCGACTACTCGGTGCTGGCCGACTACATCTCCACCGAGACCTACCACCAGCACAACCCGGAGGCCGCCGACGGACTGGACGGCTTCGGCGCCGCGGCGGAAAAATGGGCGCGGGACGGCAAGAACCTCGTCTACAAGACCGTCCACAAAGTTGTCGCCGAGGGCGACTTCGTGCTGCTGCAGTCCGAGGGCGAGTTCGGTGTCCCGGTGGCCTACTGGGACCTGTTCCGCGTCGACGGCGGCAGGATCGTCGAGCACTGGGACGTCGTCGTCCCGGTCCCCGACGAGCTGCCGCACGGCAACGGCCTGTTCTGAGTCCCGCGTCACCAGGTGACGGGCAGCTCGTGGACGCCGTAGGCGGACATGTCGTGCCGGAACCGGACTTCCTCCAGCGGGATCGCCAGGCGCAGTGTCGGCAGCCGCCGCAGCAGGGCGGGCAGGACGACCTGGAGTTCCGCCCGGGCCAGCGACTGGCCGAGGCACTGGTGGACGCCGTGGCCGAAGGCGAGGTGCCCGCGGGTGACGCGGCCGATGTCGAAGGTGTCGGGCTCCTCGAGCAGGGCGGGATCCCGGTTGGCGGCGGGCAGGTTGATCGTCAGGAGGTCCCCGGCCTCGACCGCCTGCCCGCCGATGGTCATGTCCTCGGCGGCCACGCGCAGGATCATGTCCTGGGCGATGGAGAGGTAGCGCAGCAGTTCCTCGACGGCGGTGGCGACCACCGCGGGGTCGTCGGTCTCCCGGATCCGGGTGGCCGCGGCCGGGTTCCGGAGGAGGGCCAGCGTCGCCAGCCCGATCATGTTGGCGGTGGTTTCGTGCCCGGCGAACAGCAGGATCATGCCGTTCATGGCGACGTCCTGCGGAGCGAGTTCGCCGGTGGCGACGCGGTCGGCGAGCAGCCTGCTGATCAGGTCGTCGCCCGGCGCCCGCTGCTTGCGCTCCACCAGCTCGGCCAGGTAGCCGAACAGCGCTGCGCCGGCGGCGCCCTTCTCCTCGGCCGAGGCCTCGGCCCGGTTCATCGTGGTGCTGTGGGCCTGGAAGAACTCGTGGTCGGGGTAGGGCACGCCGAGCAGCAGCGAGATCACCAGCGACGGGATCGGCAGGGCGTAGTCGCGCACCAGGTCCGCCGGCTTGCCCTTGGCGATCATCTCGTCGAGGAAGCGGTCGGCCAGGTCCTGGATGTGCGGGCGCATCGCCGCGACGCGCTTGACGGTGAACTCGCCGGTGAGCATGCGGCGCAGCCGGGCGTGGTCGGGGTCGTCCATCCGCGGGAAGGCGTGCGGCCGTCCCTGCCCGGCGCCCGGGTTCAGCTCCGGGAACCGGCGGGCGTCGGCGCTGATCCGGGGATCGGCGAGCACGGCCCGGACGTCGGCGTACCGGCTCACCACCCAGGCGGTGGCGCCGTTCCACAGCGTGGCCCGCTGCAGGCCCTCGGCCCGCCGCCAGTCCGCGTAGCCGGCGGGCGGGTCGAACGGGCAGCGCGGGGACCGGGTTCCGGGGTAGACCGGAAGCGGCGTGCTCATGATTCCTCCCTGGCGGTGGTTGTCTTGATGTGCCGCGCGATGAGCGCGTAGGTCGTGCGGGCCCGGTCGACGTCGCTCATGTCGTAGGCGTGGTCGGCCTGCGGAACGTCGTGGTGCTCGCGCAGCGCACCGGCCGCGCGCAGCCGCTGTGCGTACCGCAGGCCCTCGGCGTGGAGCCGGTCGTGCTCCGGGGTGATGACCACCGCGGGGGCGATGCCGGTGAGGTCCGCGGTGTCGGCCGGGCCGGCCGGGGAGGCCAGGCGGTCGGCGCGCGCGGCGCGGTCGGGGACGTAGGCGTTGTCGAAGATCTCGCCCATCCAGGGCCGCAGCATCGGCTTCGGGATCGCCGCGTGCTTGTCCGCGGCCGGGACGGTGAGGTCGAGCGGCGGGTAGTGCAGGACCTGCAGGGCGATCGCCGGACCGCCGCGTTCCAGGGCCTGGCGCGCCACCGCCGCGGCGATCCCGCCGCCGGCGCTCTGGCCCCCGATCGTCAGCCGGGTGCCGTCCCAGCCCTGTTCGCCGCCGTGTTCCGCCACCCACCGGACGACGTCGAACGCCTGGTGCGGCGGCACGGGGAACCGGTGCCGCGGCGCGACCGCGTAGTCGACGTTCACCACGGCCACGCCGGCTTCGGCGGCCAGGTACCGGCACAGCGGGTCGTCGAGCTCGACCCCTCGCATGACGTACCCGCCGCCGTGGAAGTTGACGTGCACCGGCGGCCTCGCGGCCGGCCCGGCGGGGCGGTAGACGACCGCGCGAGCCGGGCCGACGGCGGTGGGGACGGCGATTTCCCGGGTGTCGCCCGGAAACTCCGGGAACTTCTCCGCGGCACGCCGTCTCAGCACGACGGCGCCCAGCGGCTGCAGCCCCTGCATGACCCGCGCCAACGCCGCCGCCACCGGCGGTGCGCCCAGAACCGACATCCCGGCCTCCTCGATCGTGGGCCGTCAGCTTATCCGACAACTGACGGATATCCAACACGTGTCGGAAACTATAGGATGCCCGGGTGCCCGTACCACCTGTCGACCCCCGCACCCGGCGATCGCGCGCGGCCTTGGAGGCCGCGCTGCGCGAGCTGATCGTGGACCGGGACCTGCCGCAGATTTCGATCTCCGACGTCACCAAGCGCGCCGGCGTCAACCGCTCGACGTTCTACGAGCACTACACCGACCTGGCGGAGCTGGCCGCGTGCGCGTGCACCGCCCTGTTCGACGAGCTGGTGGCGACGGCCCCGCTGGCCGGCGGCGGTCCCGTGCCCGACCCGTTGCCCCGGTTCTTCGCGCACGTCGCCGGGAACGCGCACCTCTACCGCACGCTGCTCGGCACCGACGGCAGCGCCCGGGTGATCAACCACCTGCTCGAACGGATCACCATCGCCGCCCACGACAAGCGCGGCTTCGCCGAGGGCGAAGAGGACCCCGCGGCGGCGTTCATCGCCGGAGCCGTGCTCGGCACGGTCATGGACTGGCTGCGCCGCGGCTGCCCCGGCACCCCCGAGCGGATGGGCGCGGCGATCTGGCCCCACCTGCTGGCCGCCACCTCGGTGGCGGGTGACTGACGCGGGTCAGGCCCGGTGCCGCGCCAGTTCCGCCGCGCCGAAGGAGACGTTGAAGCGGTCGCACCAGACGCTCACGCTGGTGTAGGCGGTCAGATCGGTGCCGGCGGGCAGCGGGTAGTTCTGGTTCCCCTTGTTCCCCTTGAGCTTGCCCGCGTCGAGGTACTTGCCGTCGTCGAACAGGTCCCAGCCGTCCTTGCCCGGTTTCACCGGCGCGTCGGAGAGCCACACGTGCACGTCGGGGCCGCTGCTGGTGTCGAGGTTCTCGAGGCGCAGCACGAGTGACCCGTCGGCGGCCCGGAGAACCCGGACCGTCCCGGTGGTCCGGTGCTCGTGGCTGATCAGGCTGCCGCTCGCGACTTCGGCGGGCGCGGCCGCGGCTGCCGAAGGGGACGGGGAAGGCGACGGGGGCGGCGGAGCGGCTGCCGGCAGGTCCTCCTGGACGGTCTTGTCGACGGCCAGCTGCCACGGCTGGAACCAGTAGAGCCCGGCCGCAACGGCGACCAGCCCGGTCACCACTGTGCCGATGACCCAGCGCCGGGTGCGGTTCATCTCGTTCCTCCGTCGGTCGGCTCCCTCGCTTCATTCAACCGGGACGAAACGCCCAGCGCGGCCGATCGCGCGGTTACCGATTTCTAACGTGCGCGGCGTTGGACGCGTTCGAGCAGCCGGGCCGTCGCCCGCCGGGGCTCGGTGAACGGGTCCAGGTCGCCGCCCGCGCCGGCGCCGGGCTCGAGCCGCCAGCCGGCGATCTTGGCCGCCACCCGCCGCAGCCGCTCGTCACCCGGTGGGACGTCGATCTGCAGGTGCGACTCCTTGACCGGGCTCAGATCACCGCCCCAGCGCACGACGCCTTCGCACTCGGCGAGGATGTCGCGGACGACCACCAGTTCCTGCGGGAAGAAGCCGCCCGCGGCGCCGAGGGGGTAGGCGGACTGCCGGATCGTGATGGCCGTCCCGGACAGGTGGTTGCTCTCGTACCCGGCCGCCACCGCGCGGTCGGTCGTGTGCCCGGTGATGTCGCCGGGTGCGAGTGAGCCGCCCAGTTCGTAGCAGAACCGCCGGGCGCAGTGCAGCAGCGTGGTGGCGACGTCGCCGGGGAGCACGGCCACCGTGAGGTCGCTGCCCTCCACCGGGAACGACGGCACCTCGGGCACCACGGGCCAGCCGTTGAGGCTGACGCGGCCGGCCTCCGAGGTGTCCGCGAAGGCGGTGCCGAGCAGGCCGCTGCCGGCCACGCCGAGCGCGCCGGCCACGCCGAGGCCGCCGGCCAGGACCCGCCGCCGGGACAGGTTCGCCGGGATCTTCATTCGCTCGCCCCCGTCACCGACGAAACGCCGGGGTCGCTCCCCGGCCGGTAGGTGTTCTTGTCGATCTGGATGCGTCCGTCGCCGTCACCCACCCAGAGCGTCTGAACCTGGTTGAAGGCCCAGTTCTCCGGGAGCGGGAAGCCCTTGTTCCCCGCGTAGCCGGTGGACATGCCGGCGACGAACGAGAAGCAGGCGTGCGTGCGCTCACTCACCTGGGTGCAGACGTCGCGGGCCCCGTAGACCCCGTGGCGGTAGCGGCGCCCGGCCGCGGCCAGCCCGGCGGCGACACCTTCGAAGTACGGCACCACGTTGCTGTCGACATCGGCGCGGGTCGCGTCGAAGTCGACGGCGAAGTAGATCACCGTGCCGCGGGGGAACCCGTACCCGGCGGCGGCCCGGTGGGCGTCCGCGGCGTCCTGCCGGCCCTGCTCCCGCGTGAAGTAGCCGAGGCTGTCACCGGCGTACTGGGAGATCGGGAACACCTTGAGCCCGCTGTCGAAGATGACCTGCAGCTCACCCGGCTTGATCTTCTTGTCCAGCGTGCTTTCCGGCCGCTGGTCGAGGTAGCGCCCGACGAACCGGTAGCCGGCCTCGAAGAGGGCACGGGCGCGGGCGGGGGTGATCGTGGTGGCGCAGTCGCAGGCGGGTCCCGGGCCGTCCGGATCCCCGTTGGACGCCATGAGCAGGGCCCAGGTCGGGAAGTCGCCCTTCCCGGTGACCTCCAGCGCGGCGAACGCCTGGAACCGCCGGGTTGCGGCGGCGATCCCGGAGTCGAACACGCCGGTGAAGGAGCCGTAGCCGTTCACGACCAGG
>Ga0207678_10003583_pt1 | contig 13961 bp, 12 predicted proteins | sample KBSC63metaG_FD_184319 | JGI IMG/M metagenome (GOLD analysis project Ga0207678, IMG submission 184319) | Corn rhizosphere microbial communities from Kellogg Biological Station, Michigan, USA - KBS C6-3 metaG (SPAdes) (version 2) | ecosystem: Host-associated > Plants > Roots > Rhizosphere > Soil ... | reverse complement strand
CCCGCCCTGCATGCCGTCGAGCACGATGGCATCGGCGCCGGATTTCACAGCGAGCGCGATATCGTAATACGGGCGTGAGGCACCGACCTTCACGTAAATGGGGATATTCCAGTCGGTGATCTCGCGCAGTTCCTGGATCTTGATTTCGAGATCGTCGGGCCCGGTCCAGTCCGGATGCCGGCACGCCGAACGCTGGTCGATTCCCACCGGCAAACGGCGCATGCCGGCGACGCGCTCGGTAATCTTCTGGCCGAGCAACATGCCGCCGCCACCGGGCTTGGCACCCTGCCCGACCACGACTTCAATTGCATCGGCCTTACGCAGGTCGTCCGGATTCATGCCGTAACGCGACGGCAGCACCTGATAGACCAGCAGATCGGAATGACCACGTTCTTCCGGGGTCATGCCGCCGTCGCCCGTGGTCGTCGACGTGCCCACCGCCGATGCGCCGCGGCCGAGTGCTTCCTTGGCAGGGCCGGACAGTGCCCCGAAGCTCATGCCGGCGATGGTGATCGGAATCTTCAGATGGATCGGCTTCTTGGCGAAGCGCGCGCCGATGACGACATCGGTGGCGCATTTCTCGCGGTAGCCCTCCAGCGGATAGCGGCTGATCGAGGCGCCAAGAAACAGCAGGTCGTCGAAATGCGGCAGCTTGCGCTTGGCGCCGGCGCCGCGAATGTCATAGATGCCGGTCGCGGCAGCACGACGGATTTCCGCGATCGCGGCATCATCGAAGGTCGCGGACTTGCGCGGCGGCGTATGGATCCAGCGGTCTTGCGCGCTCATCAGTAGGACCCGACGTTGTCGATGTGGAAGTGATAGAGCTTTCGCGCGGAGCCATAGCGTTTGAACTCGTCCGGTCTGACGCCCTCGACGCCGGCCTCATCGAGCAGTTTCTTCAGCTCGACTTTGTGTTCGTCATTCAACGGCTTCTCGATGCAATCGGCGCCGAGGCTCGTGACCGTTCCGCGCACGAAGAGCTGCGCCTCATAGATGGAATCGCCGAGTGCCTCGCCGGCATCGCCGAGCACCACGAGCTTGCCGGCCTGCGCCATGAAGGCCGAGAGATGGCCGACCGAGCCCTTCACGACGATATCGATGCCCTTCATCGAGATGCCGCAGCGCGCCGAGGCATTACCGTCGATCACGAGCAGGCCGCCATTGCCGCTGGCGCCCGCCGCCTGCGAGGCATCGCCGGTGACGTGCACGCGGCCCGACATCATGTTTTCGGCGACACCCTGCCCGGCATTGCCGCGCACGGTGACGCGCGCCTGCTTGTTCATACCGGCGCAGTAATAGCCGACGTGTCCGTCGATCTCGATCTCGACCGGAAAATCGAGACCGACCGCGATATTGTGCTGACCGCGCGGATTGGTGACGGTCCAGTGCGTCGCGTTGGTGCTGGGTGTCAGCCTGTGCAGAGCGCCGTTAAGTTCGCGCAGCGGCGACGAAGCGAGATCGACCGTGGGCATCAGTGCCGCTCCCACAAATAGACTTTGGCGGGTTCGGGCTCCCAGACCTTTGCCGTATCGATGCCGGGCAGATCGACCAACGCACGATATTCAGTGCCGAAAGCAACCCAGCGATCGGTCTCGGCCATCACGGCTGGCTTGCAGGCGATGGGATCGCGCAGCACGCCGAAGCCGGTCTCCGTGCCGATAACGAATGTATAGAAGCCATCCAGCGCGGAGAGTGACGAGGTCATTGCATCCTGCAGCGATGCGCCTGCCGCCATCTGCGAGCTGATATAGCCGGCGGCCACTTCGGAATCGTTTTCGGTGCGGAACGTCATGCCCAGGCGGATCAGCTCGCGGCGGACATCGTTGTGGTTCGACAGCGAGCCATTATGCACCAGGCACTGGTCGGTGCCTGTGGTGAAGGGATGCGCGCCATTGGTTGTCACGGCGGACTCAGTTGCCATGCGGGTATGGCCCACGGCATGTGTGCCGCTCATCGTGTTCAGGCCGAAGCGCTTTGCCACATCGGCAGGCAGACCGACCTCCTTGAACACCGCCATGCGCTTGCCGCGTGCGACCATGTCGACGTCCTTGTTGCCGACGAGCGCCGCCGCGATGGTGGCCTCGCGATCAACCGGCAAACTGATGACCGCATGCGTGTCGTGCACCTGATACGCAATCGGCGCGCCGGCAACCTTGCCGAGCGACGCCATCAATTCAGCGAAATCAAACGATTGCGCGGCACGCAGGGTCAGCTTGATCTGACCGGCATCGCCGTCGCCATAGACTGCAAAGCCTGCCGAGTCCGGACCGCGATCGCTGAGCGCTTCGAGCATTCCGGACAACAGCCCGCCAAGCTCAGGCGCGAGGCTTTGATCTTTCAGAAACAGACCGGCAATGCCGCACATGGCTCGCGTCTCGCTCGTTGAATGCGCGTGGACCTTGCCCGAAACAAAACCGCCATGTCAACCACAGAGAAAATAGTTTTCCTGACAAGAAATATTGCTATTGTCGGGAAATCAACGCTGCAGGAAGCGCCATCGTGAAAGCGAAACCGAAGAAAACGAAATCATCGCCCGCCCGCTCAAAGCTGGAGGAGCTGCGCACCGGTTCGAACGCGCCGCTGGAAGTCGGTGGCTCCCTGGAATCCAAGATCGGCAATGAAGTGCGGCAGCTCCGCAAGGAGCTGGAGCTGACAGTGGCCGAGCTCAGCACATCGGCGGGCATCTCGACCGGCATGTTGTCGAAGATCGAGACTGGCAGCATCTCCGCATCGCTGGGGACGTTGAATGCACTCTCGAAAGCGCTCAACGTGCCGATCTCCAGATTCTTTCGCGAGACCGAGGAAGAGCGCGATTGCTCTTTCGTGAAGGCCGGCACAGGCGTCAAGATCGAACGACGCGGCACCAAGTCCGGCCATCACTATCAACTGCTCGGCCAGTCGATCCACGGCGAGCTCGGCGTCGAGCCCTATCTGATCACGCTGAACGAGGATGCCGAGGCCTATAGCAACTTCCGCCATGCCGGCGTCGAGATGATCTACATGCTGACCGGCAAGGTGCGTTATCGCCACGCCGATCAGACCTATCTGATGGAGCCCGGCGACACGCTGTTCTTCGACGCAGCCGCGCGGCACGGCCCGGAAGAACTGGTGAAGGCGCCTATGACGTATCTGTCTGTGATTATTTATCCGCGGCGGAGCTAGGCCTCACTTCGCCTTGCTCTTCCCCGACATCCGGTCCTGCGACGGTGGCACATCGAAGGCCCGCCGATACATCCGTGCGAAATGGCTGGCGCTGGCGAAGCCGCATTCGGCCGAGACCTCGACCACCGGCATACTGGTCTGCTGCAGCAGTGCACGAGCTTTCCCGAGGCGCAGGGTCATGTAATGCTGCTCAATGGTTACGCCGAGATGTGCGGTGAACAGCCGCTCGAGCTGGCGCACGGACACGCCGGCCGTTTTTGCCAGCTCGTCGCGCGGCGCAGGGCTGGCCAGACGCCGTTCCATCACGGTGATCGCCGAGAGCACGGCGCGATTGCTGGTGCCGAGGCGCTCGCGCAATGAAATGCGCTGGCTGTCGTCGCCGAGACGCACGGCGGTTTGCAGAAACCAGTCACTGACTTTCGCTGCCAGTGCCTGGCCGTGATCGCGGCGGATGATGGCATGCATCATGTCGAGCGCGGCGACACCACCGGCGCAGGTGAGCCGGTTGCTATCGATCTCGAACAGCGTACGCGTCGGCTCGATCTCGGGAAAGGCCTCGATGAATGCATCGAGATGCTCCCAATGGATCGTGCAGCGAACGCCATCGAGTATGCCGGCCTTGGCCAGAATGAACGGCCCACCGGAGACGCCGCCGATGGCGCAGCCCGAGCGCGCGAGGCGACGTAGCCACGCCAGCGTCTTGGCATCATCGAAACCAGCGGGATTGCCGCCGGCACAAACCAGCACCGTGTCGTAACGCACGCTGTCGGCAATGGTGTGATCGGACGCCACCGACAATCCGTTCGACGCCAGGATCGCGTCGGCGCCGGTCGAGATCTGCAGCCACTGATACAGTTTCTTGCCGGCCAGCACATTGGCGGCGCGCAGCGGTTCGATCGCCGAGGCGAAGGACATCAGCGCGAAGCCGTCGATCAGGAGAAAGCCGACGCGGTGGGGCTGGGCCATAGATTTGAAGACTCAGTTTCCGCGCCCGTTCAGATCATAGCTGCAGCGTTACGCCCACTCGCCCTTGCGGAACACCGGCACGCGGCGGCCATCGCTGTGAACACCGTCGATATCGATCTCACCGGAGCCGATCATCCAGTCGATATGGATAAAGCTCTTGTTGCCGCCCTGCGCCGCGATCTGCTCGGGCGTGAGATCGCCGCCATTGACGAAGCACTTCGAATAGCACTGGCCGAGCGCGATATGGCATGCGGCATTCTCGTCGAACAGCGTGTTGTAGAACAAGAGGCCACTCGCCGAGATCGGCGACGAATGCGGCACCAGCGCCACTTCGCCGAGCCGACGCGAGCCTTCGTCGGTGTCGAGCACCTTGTTGAGCACTTCCTCGCCGCGCGAGGCCTTCGCCTCGACGATCTTGCCGTCCTCGAAGCGCACCGCGATGTCGTCGATCAGCGTACCTTGGTAAGATAACGGCTTGGTTGATCGGACATGACCGTTGACACGCGCGGCATGCGGCGTCGTGAAGACTTCCTCGGTTGGGATATTGGCGTTGCAGATGATGCCGTTCTTGGCGGTCGACGCGCCGCCTTCCCATTCATGGCCGTCGGCAAGACCCACCACGAGATCGGTGCCCGGCCCGGTGAAATGCAGCGCATGGAAGCGCTGGCCGTTCAGCCATTCGGTGCGGCTACGCAACGCAGCATTGTGCTTCGCCCAGGCGGCGATGGGATCGGCATTGTCGACGCGCGACGCCGCGAAGATCGCATCCGCAAGCTTTTGCACGGCAACGTCGTCTTCGTCGCCGGGAAACACCTGCTTGGCCCATGAGAGCGTCGGATAGGCGATGATATTCCAGTTGATGTCGAAGCCAGCGATCTTCTGCAGCGCCGGCTGATAGGCGATGGAATTCGCCTTGCTGGCGCGCGACACCTTGGCGGGATCTTCGTTAGACAGCAGCATCGGATTGTCGCCGACGATGGCAAGGCGCGCGGTGTTGTTGCCGAGCGCTTTGGCCATGCCCTCATAAAGCCAGCCGGCGGCGCGATCGAACGACACATCGTGGCCGTAGCGGTAGCGCGCCAACGTCATCTCTTCATCGGAGAAAAACGGCGTCACCAGACCTGCGCCGGCCTTGTAGGCATGTTCAGCGATCTTGCGCACCAGCGGCAGCGCCGCGGCGGGGCCGGTCAGCAGCAGATCCTGCCCCGGCGCAAGTTGCAGCCCAACTTTCACGGCGACTTCGGCCAGACGGTCGAGCTTCACGGGATCGATGGGGGTGGACAAATTGCGCTGGTGAACGGTCATGCAGAGGCCCTGACTGATGTGGAAGTGGCTGGACCGAATGTAGGCGCAGATGCGCCTTGCCGCCAGCCGGTCCGCCGCAGGGCTTACCGGACGCCTACGACAGCCCGGACTGCGGGACGAGGGCCTGGTAATGGGCCAGCGCGTAAAGCCTGATCGCCGAGGACAGGTTGTTCTGCTGTCGGTTCTTGTCGATCTCGCCGACGAGCTGCGACATCGTGATCCGGCGCATGCCGGCGATCTCCTTCAGCGCCGTCCAGAACGCCTCTTCAAGACTGACGCTCGTCTTGTGTCCGGCAACGACGATCGATCGCTTTACGACGGGTGATTTCACCGCGCCTTCTCCATTTCCACCCAGTGATCGGTTTCTTTTCAGCCAGCTTATACGGATTGAAACCTGCGGCAACAGATCAGATCATCCAACCTTAGACGAGTACTCACACACAACCTCTCGATCACGACACAACCTCTACGGAACTATCGATACGTTGCCTTCGTGGCGCGCATTGGGCAGAAGCAGCATAGCGCACGCCTCTGGATCAAACTTCCCGATCGTCTCGATGAATTCCGCCACGCCTGAACTCCCCGATGCCCAGCACGCCGCTGATCAGATCGATCGCTGGATGAAGGAGCACGCCGTCTTCGCGCTGCTGATGGAGCATTCCGACAATGCATGTTCTGTGCTGCGGCAGTTTGCAACGATCAACCGCAACCATGGCCAGCATGACGTCGCTATCGACGCGCTTCTTGCTGCACTTGCACTGATGCCGACGGACGTCACCGCCTGGCGTGAGCTCGCGACGGACTATCAATTGAGCGGTCGCGACGAACTGGCGGAAGCAAGTGCGTTGCGCGCGCTCGCCATCGATCCGGACCACGCGACGACATGGCTGCAATATGCGAGCCTCGCCTACCGGCTGCAGCGTATCGATGATGCTGAAGCGGCCTATCTGCGCGCTCTGTCGGGCGATGCCTCGCTTGGCGACGCTCATCTCGGCCTGGGCGTGCTGTATCTCGGCTCCCGCCGTCCCGAGCAGGCGATCATGCATCTGCAATACGCACTATCCTGGGGCGGCATCGACGCGGTCACGCATCTTTGCCTCGGACAAGCCTTCTACATGGCCGGCCGGTTTGGCGAGAGCGCCGATGCCTTGGCAACCGCAAACGGCTTTGTGCCGCTGGAAGGCGTGACACTGCGTCTCTACGCCCGCGCGCGTACCTTTGCTTCGATGCTGGACGGCGACATTCAGGGCGCCATCGACCGCTACCCGACACTTGCGGCACAGGAGACCGAGCCATTGGATGAGGTCTTGCGCACCGCATTCGCGTTGTTCAGCGCCTATGGCATGCATGAAGCCGCTGCCACGGTCGGACATCTGCGACTGGAAGGCCAGCCGGACGATCCTGTCCAACGCTACTTGCTGGATGCCGTCGGTGGACAGACACATGATCGCGCGCCGGCAGCCTATGTCGAAGCGCACTTCGACGAATTCGCCGCAGGCTTCGACAGCAAGCTTGTGGACATTCTTGGCTACAAGGTGCCGCAGCAACTCGCCGATATGGTTGCGTCCTGCCGACCGACACTCGCGACCATTCTGGATCTCGGCTGCGGAACGGGGTTGGCTGCAGAGCCACTCGGGCGGTTCGGCGCGCGGCTGACCGGCATCGACCTGTCGGAGAAGATGCTCGCCATCGCAACACGGCGGAACGCCTATCACGACCTTATCAAGGCCGATGTCGTGAGCTATCTCGCGGACAGCCCGCGCAGCTTCGACCTCGTCTTCGCTGCCGATCTTCTGATCTATCTCGGCCGGCTGGAAGAACTCATCGGCCTGATTGCGCGCGTGCTCCCTGCGGGTGGCCTCTTCGCAGCAAGCATCGAGGGCGCGGGTCACGGCGACTTCACGTTGCTCTCGTCAGGCAGGTTCGCCCATAGCGAGACATATTTCGAAACCTGCGCCGCGAAGGACTTCGAAATCGCATGCAAGGAGAATTCCGAGCTGCGCCTCGAAGCAGGGCGCCCTGCCCTCGGCACGCTTTACGTGCTGCGTCGCCGTGCCCGGCCGAGCACCGAGAACGGCCAGCTCACTACCGCAACAAACCACCAATAAATTGACGAGATCTTCGCCAAGCGCGCGTCCGCCTTCGAACCTGTTGTCTGCACAGATCGGGAGCCACCTCGAACCTGAAGCGCACCGCACAAGATTTAATCACCTGCCTAGGAAATCAGTAATGCCGCTCGTTTTAATGGCACGACTGATCTGCGACAGCCGAGCTCATTTAGAAATAGTCGAAAAATCAGAATGTTAGACGACAGGTACGTTGGCACGCCATTTGCTAATAACATCTACGTCAATGATGACCGCCGTCCGCCGGATGCTGAAACCGCTGCTGGTTTCAAGCGCAGGGACACAGCTCGCTTCCTGATTGTCAGGTGCGAAGCGGTCATCGTGACTCCATCCCTACCGGGTTTGGTGTGCGAGTTCCTGTTTCCGATCGACAGCGGTCCAAACAGGTTTGCACATGCTCGATCAACCGAACGCAAAGAGGCAGAAGCTCGTCATCCTCGGCAACGGCATGGCCGCCGGCCGCGTCATGGACGAGCTGTTCGCACGCGCACCAGACCGCTACGACGTTGTGGTGTTCGGCGCGGAGCCGCGTGTTAATTATGACCGCATCATGCTGTCGCCGGTGCTCTCTGGCGAGAAGGCATATGACGACATTCTGATTCACACCGATGAGTGGTATGCGACCAACAAGGTTGATCTCAGGCGCGGCGAACTCGTCGTCGCGATCGATCGCGTTGCGAAAACCGTCACCACACAGGCCGGCGCGGTCGAGACTTATGACACGCTGATTATCGCAACCGGCTCGAAGCCGATCCTCATTCCGGTACCCGGCGCGGAACTACCCGGCGTCGTCACCTATCGCGATCTCGACGACGTCAACTTGATGCTCGATGCAGCTGGCAAGGGCGGCCACGCCGTCGTCATCGGCGGCGGCTTGCTCGGCCTCGAGGCTGCAGCCGGCCTGGCCATGCGCGGCATGACAACGACCGTTGTCCATCTGATGCCAACACTGATGGAGCGCCAACTCGATCCCAATGCCGCTTATCTGTTGCAAAAGGCGATCGAGGCGCGCGGCATCGAGGTGCTGACCGGAGCCAACACAGCAGCCATCCTCGGTGACACATGTGTCGAGTCAGTCCGGCTCGACGATGGTCGGACCCTACCGGCCGATCTCGTCGTGATGGCGGTCGGCATCCGCCCGAACACCGCACTCGCCAAGCTAGCCGACCTCAACGTCAAGCGCGGCATCGTCGTGGACGATCATCTGCGGACCAGCGACGACAGCATCTGTGCGGTCGGCGAGTGCGTCGAGCATCGCGGCCAGTGCTACGGCCTTGTCGCGCCCCTGTATGACATGGCGAAGACCCTCGCGGCGACCCTCGCCGGCGAAACCGTGGACGGCTATATCGGCTCGACCACCTCGACCAAGCTGAAAGTCACCGGCGTAGATCTGTTCTCGGCCGGCGATTTCGCCGAAGGCGATGTCAAGGATGAGATCGTGCTACGCGATCCTGCCCGCGGCATCTACAAGCGTGTCGTCTTGCGCGACGACCGCATCATCGGCGCGGTGCTCTATGGCGATACGGCCGACGGCTCGTGGTATTTCGACCTGCTCAAAAAGAACGTCGATATCGGCGCCATGCGCAACGCGCTGATCCTCGGCCAGGCCTATCAGGGCGGCGTTGCACTCGATCCGGTCGCTGCTGTCGCAGCGCTGTCCGACGATGCCGAAATCTGCGGCTGCAACGGCGTCTGCAAGGGCGCGATCACCCAGGCGATCACCGCCCACGGCCTCACCACCCTCGACGACGTGCGCGCCCGCACCAAGGCATCGGCTTCCTGCGGCCAATGCACGGCGAAGGTGGAATCGCTGCTCGCGGCCACGCTCGGCGACAATTACTCCGCCGCCGGCCGCAAGCCGATGTGCAAATGCACCGACCTCACCCATAGCGAAGTCCGTGGCTTCATTCTCTCGAAGGAGTTGAAGTCCGTTCCCGCCGTGATGCAGGAACTGGCGTGGAAAACCTCTTGCGGCTGTCCGTCCTGCCGCCCCGCGCTGAATTATTACCTGCTCTGCGCGTGGCCGGGCGAGTATGCCGACGATGCGCAGTCGCGCTACATCAACGAGCGCGTCCACGCCAACATCCAGAAGGACGGCACCTTCTCCGTTGTGCCGCGCATGTGGGGCGGCCTGACCACCCCCGACGAATTGCGCGCCATCGCCGACGTCGCCGACCGCTTCAAGATTCCGACGGTGAAAGTCACTGGCGGCCAACGCATCGATCTGCTGGGCGTGCGGAAGGAAGACCTGCCCGCGGTGTGGGCGCAGCTCAATAGTGCGGGCCTCGTCTCCGGCGCAGCCTATGCCAAGGGCTTGCGCACGGTGAAGACCTGCGTCGGCTCCGAATGGTGCCGCTTCGGCACGCAGGATTCGACCGGTCTCGGCGTCAAGCTCGAGCGCTTCATGTGCGGCTCATGGGCGCCTGCGAAGGTGAAGCTCGGCGTTTCGGGCTGCCCGCGCAACTGCGCGGAATCCACGGTGAAGGACATCGGCGTGATCTGCGTCGAATCCGGCTACGACATCCACATCGCCGGTGCGGCGGGGCTGCATGTCCGCCAGACCGATCTGCTTGGCCATGTCGATACGGAGGATGAGGCGATCGAATACATCGCTGCCTTCATGCAGATGTACCGCGAGGAAGCGGGCTATCTCGAACGCGTCTGGAAGTGGGTCGAAAACGCCGGCCTCGACAAGGTACGTGCGGCGATCATGGATGATGCCGACAACCGTCGCGCGCTGCTGGCGCGCTTCGAGAAATCACAGCGCGCGGTCCGCAAGGATCCCTGGGCCGAACGCGCCGCCGGCCGCGAACAGCATGAATTTACGCCGCTTGCAACACTCAACTCGATTATAGCCGTCCCGGCAGAATGAACATGACAATGGTCCCATCCAACGACTTCTGGTTCGACGTCGGCCCACTGCGCGCGATCCCGCAACGCGGCGCGCGCACGGTGAAGACTCCGCGGCGCGAGATCGCGGTATTCCGCACCGCCAGCGACGAGGTGTTTGCGCTGGAAAATCGCTGCCCGCACAAGGGCGGTCCGCTTAGTGAAGGCATCGTGCACGGTCGCAAGGTCGCCTGCCCACTGCACAACTGGATCATCAACCTCGATGACGGCGAAGCCTCGGGCGCTGACAAAGGCTGCGCGCGCAGCTTCCCGGTCAAGCTCGAGAACGGCCGCATCTATCTCAACATGAGCGTCGCCGCCGCCCCATAGGTGCACGCCACATCAACCGACCCCGCTCCAAAGAAAGTTTTCAAGTAATGGCCTATCTCGTCCCTTCAGAATTCGTGACTAAGATGGTGGATGCCGGCGAATCCAAGATTTTCATGTCCACGCGCGACACCATCATCCGCGCCTTCATGGCCGGCGCTATCCTGGCACTCGCCGCGGTGTTTGCCGTCACCGTCACGGTGCAAACAGGCTATCCGATCATCGGCGCGATCCTCTTCCCGGTCGGCTTTTGTATGCTCTATCTGCTCGGCTTCGACCTGCTCACTGGTGTCTTCGTGCTGACGCCTCTGGCATTGCTTGACAAGCGCCCCGGCGTCACTGTCGGCGGCGTGCTGCGCAATTGGGGGCTCGTCTTCGTTGGCAACTTCATGGGTGCGATCATCGTCGCCATCATGATGTCAATCGTGTTCACCTTCGGCTTCTCGACGCCCCCAGACAAGGTGGGTCAGGTGATCGGCCATATCGGCGAAGGCCGCACGCTCGGCTATGCGCAGTATGGCGCAGCCGGCATGCTGACGCTGTTCATCCGCGGCATGCTCTGCAACTGGATGGTCTCAACCGGCGTGGTTGGCGCGATGATCTCAACGACCGTCAGCGGCAAAGTCATCGCGATGTGGATGCCGGTCATGGTCTTCTTCGCGATGACGTTCGAGCATTCGATCGTCAACATGTTCCTGTTCCCTGCCGGCCTGATGCTCGGCGGCAAGTTCACGATCATGGATTACATCATCTGGAACGAGATTCCGACCGTGCTCGGCAACCTCATTGGTGGCCTTACCTTCACCGGCCTAACGCTGTATGCAACACACATCAAGACAGCTCCGAAGCGCGTTGCTAGTCTCGCCCGCTAGGCCGACCCGCAATCCTCGCAACACGACGCCCCGGCTTCTCCAGCTGGGGCGTCATTTTATTAGTGTAACCCATGCCGCGTGAATTGACGATTTCGATCGGCCAGCATTCGGACAGAGGCCGCAAAGACACCAATCAGGATTTCCACGGCGCCCTGATTCCGACCGAGCCGCTGTTGAGCCTCAAAGGCATTGCCGTCGTCATCGCCGACGGCATCAGCAGCAGCGCGGTCAGCGGCGAAGCCAGCGAATCTGCGGTCAAATCGTTTCTCACCGACTATTACTGCACATCCGAATCCTGGTCGGTGAAGACATCGGCGCAACGCGTCATCGCTGCGACCAATTCGTGGCTGCAATCCCAGACCCAGCGCGGCCGCTACCATTACGACAAGGATCGCGGCTATGTCTGCACCCTGAGTGCAATGGTGATACGCGCACGCGCAGCGCACCTCTTTCATGTCGGCGATTCCCGCATTTATCGCGTATCGGACCGCGCACTCGAGCAACTTACCACCGACCATCGCGTCGTAATCTCATCCGAGCAGAGCTACCTCGCCCGCGCGCTTGGCGTGAACCCGCAAATCGAGATCGACTATCAGGTGCTGCAGATCGACGACGGCGATGTCTTCATCCTCGCCACCGACGGCGTCTATGATTTCGTCAGCGCGCGCTTCATCACTTCGGCGATCGCCGATCACGCCGACGATCTCGACGCTGCCGCGAGGCTGATCGTCGACGAGGCCTATGCACAGAACAGCCCGGACAACCTCACCGTACAGATCGTGCGGATAGATGCGGTGCCGGACGGTGAGGCCAGCGACATTCTGATGCCGCAATTGCCGCTGCCGCCACTGCTCGAAGCTCGCGCGGTGTTCGACGGCTACAGGATCGTGCGCGAACTTCATGGCAGCAGCCGCAGCCACATCTATCTCGCGGTCGATGTGGAGAGCGGCGAACAGGTTGTCATCAAGATTCCGTCGATCGATCTGCGCGACGACCCGGTCTATCTCAAGCGGTTCATGATCGAGGAATGGGTGGCGCGGCGGATCGACAGCGCGCATGTGCTGAAGCCGTGCCGACAGTCGCGCAAGCGCAACTACCTCTACATCGTCGCCGAATTCATCGAAGGCCAGACGCTGAAGCAGTGGATGCTCGACAATCCGAAGCCGGATTTGGAAACCGTGCGCGGCATCATCGAGCAGATAGCACGCGGCTTGCAGGCGTTCCATCGGATGGAGATGATCCATCAGGACATTCGGCCAGACAATATCATGATCGACAAGACGGGCACGGTGAAGATCATCGATTTCGGCTCCACCCGTGTCAACGGCGTTGTCGAAGCTGATTCACCCGGCAAGCACAGCGACATTCTCGGCACGCCGCAATACACCGCACCCGAGTTGTTTTTCGGCAAGCGCGCCACATCGCAATCCGACCTCTATGCGCTTGGGACCCTCACCTATCAGATGCTGTCCGGGACGCTGCCTTACGGAGCGGAGGTCGCGAAGGCTACGAACGCCGCGCAGCACCGCAAGCTGCGTTATCGATCGCTGCTTAACAATGCCAGCGATATTCCGGAATGGATCGACGGCGTGTTGCGTAAGGCCGTGCACGCCGACCCGGCGAAGCGCTACGACGAACTCTCCGAATATGTTTACGACCTGCGCAATCCGAAGGCGGAGTTTCTCAATCCGTCGACCGTGCCTCTCCTGGAGCGCAATCCGAACATGGTCTGGAAGGGCCTCTCGCTGCTGCTCGCTATAACTGTCATCGTATTGCTGTCGAGGTGCTAATGGCGTAGCTAGCCAGGCCTGCACCTCTCTTAGCCAGTTGCAGGGGCGGGTACTCACCCGGCTCGAACAGCTCAGCGTCGCGATGGACGAGAATGCAACTCGCCTGCGCGCAGCGATCGAGACCAGCCAGCGCCCCATCGACGCCGTGATGGCCGCGATCCGGGAGCAGATATCCTACAATGCGCCCTACGGCGCCAACGATCGCATCAGTGCGCAGTCGCCTCGCATGCGCGACCTGATCGTCGAGCTCCATGAGGACTGGCTCATGACGAGCACTTCGTCTGGATTTCGCGAAGTCTTGCATAAAAGGCGACACCGATTGAGAATGGATGGCTCATCCAGAGTTTCGGCTTGGCCAGCGGCGAGAACGTAGCGTACGTCTACCGATATGGCGGCATTTCCATCCAATCGTCGAAAGCAACGTCCGTGCCTTCTGTCAGCAAAGCAAAGAAATCAACCAGCAAACGGCCGGCACGGACCAATGGCAGCATAACAGACGCAACCTATTTGAAGCTGCATAACCT
>Ga0207678_10003574_pt1 | contig 13977 bp, 10 predicted proteins | sample KBSC63metaG_FD_184319 | JGI IMG/M metagenome (GOLD analysis project Ga0207678, IMG submission 184319) | Corn rhizosphere microbial communities from Kellogg Biological Station, Michigan, USA - KBS C6-3 metaG (SPAdes) (version 2) | ecosystem: Host-associated > Plants > Roots > Rhizosphere > Soil ... | reverse complement strand
TGAGCAGTGCCTCTGCGACCGTTAGGTCCTGAGGGTAGGTGACCTTGATGTTGCGCTCGCTGCCCGGCACGATGTGCACCGGTACGTCGGGCAGGTAGCGCATCACCACGCCGCAGTCGTCGGTGGGGGAGTACCCGGGGTCGGCCGCGGCCAGTTCGTGCGCGCGGGTGATCACCGGCAGCCGGAAGCACTGCGGGGTCTGGCAGCGGTGCAGCGTCTCGCGCCGCGGCATCGACCGCATCACCCCGTCCGCGGTGACCACCATGGTGTCGGACGCGGGCACCGCGACCCCGGCCGCGTCGTGCTCGGCCAGCGCGGCCACGCAGTCCGCGATGATCCGCTGGTCCACCAGCGGCCGGGCCGCGTCGTGCAGCAGCACCCCGCAGTCGTCGCCGTCGGCGCCGCCTGCGGCGATGGCGGCCAGCGCCGCCCGGGTCGAGTCGGGCCGCGTCTGGCCGCCCTCGATGACCCCCGTCACCTTCCGGTACCCGCCCTCGGCCAGCAGCGCCTCCACCTTCGGCGTGTAGCCGCGCGCCATCACCACCAGGATCTCGTCCACCCCCGGCGCCGCCTCGAAGGCCGCCACGCACCGCTCGATCAGCGTCGTCCCGCCCAGGGTGAGCAGTTGCTTCGGCATGCCCGCGCCCAGCCGCTGGCCCACGCCGCCGCCCAGCACCACCGCCACCATCCGCATGAGCCGGACTCTACCTGCCGCCGGCCCGGCGCCCATTGCCGCGGGACTGTAGCGGTCGTTAGGCTGGCTACCCACGTACCAGCCGCTCCAGACCCCGGTGGCAGGACCTCAGGATCCGATGCGACCGGAGGCGGCCGTTGGCGGCCATACATCCCGACCCCGCGGCGCGGCCGCCGGGTGCGCTGTATGACGCGCGCCGCCGGGTCTACTACGCCAAGCCGGTCCTGCGCGGCTGGCTGCACGCGGTCTGGTTCGGCACGTCCCTGGCGGCCGGGCCGCTGCTGGTGTACCGCGGGCACGAAGCCGGGACGGTGGCGGCGCTCGCCGTCTATGCCGTCAGCGTGAGCGGGTTGTTCGGGATCAGCGCGCTCTATCACCGCGGCACGTGGAGCCCGCCGTGGTCGGTCCGCCTCCAGCGGATGGACCACCTGATGATCTTCTTCCTCATCGCGGGCACGGCTACCCCGGTTTTCCTCCTCGCCATGCCCGGCCCGTTGGGCCTGACCTGCCTGATCGTGATGTGGACGCTGACCGGCGCCGCGGCCGTCATCCACCTGTGCTGGATGAGCGCGCCCGAGGCCCTGGTCGGGGCGACGTTCATCGGGCTGGGCTCGCTGGCCGGCCTGGCGCTGCCGGAGGTATGGATCAACGCTGGCGTCGTACCGGGAACGCTGATGCTCGCGGGCGGCCTGATCTACATCGCCGGAGCCCTGTCCTACCATCGGCGCCGACCGGACCCGTCCCCGGCGGTGTTCGGTTACCACGAGGTCTTCCACGCCTGTGTCTGCGCCGCGGCCGCCTGTCAGTACGCCTCGATCGTGCTCGTCGCGGCGCGGACCGGTGGCTAACCGGATCCCCTGGACAGATGCCTTGCCGCGTGCCGTTCCGGCCAGTACGCTCGGTGACAACTCGTGCGAAATCTGGCGCATCGCGTCCGCCGGGTTCCGAGAACGTTTCTTCGGCCACTCCAGACCCCGGTGGTCCACCGCTGGTGCGACTGGAGGCCGCGCGATGCTCAAGACGAGGTTCCGGCGCGGGCACAACCCGGATCTCTGGCTGGTCCGCAGGCGCCCGACCGGTCCCGCCGGGGACCTGCTGACCTGGGACGTGCAGGTACGCGAGGCGCTGGCCGTCGTCGCGGTGGGCGGCGAGCTCGATATCGATTCCGCCCCCGGCTTAGAAAGGGAACTGGCGCCGGTGGCCGACGCCGGCCGCCACCTCATCCTGGACCTGGCCGGCCTGCGGTTCTGCGATTGCGCCGGGCTGAGCCTATTCCTGCGCGTGCAGCAGCGGGCCCGCGCCGCTGGCGGTTCGCTGCATCTGGCCGCGCTCACCCCGCGGGTGCTCCGCGTGATCACGGCGGCCCGGCTGGCCGATGTCCTCCCGATCACCGCCAGCGTGGCCGGCACGGTGGCCGCCCTCGACCAGTCTGTTCCCTGACCCCTGGTCAGGGCGGACGGGGCTGGCGTCCTGTTTTCGCCGGGGTCTCGGCGGGTATTGCGCTGACACAGCGTGCCCGGCTACGGCGTGCGATTGCTGCGCCCACGCCGGCCGGCTCACCGGCGTGTTCCTCCCGGCCGCGGGCGTTACTGCCGGCTACAGTTCGTAACGCTAGGCGCTAGTCACGGCGGCCTGTGCCGCTGGGAGGACAGCATGACGGTAGCGCTGGTCCTGGCCGGGAACCTGGGCGAGGACGACGCCGGCCAACAGCAGCAGATGCTGTGCGGCCAGCTGGCCGCCCTCGGCGTACGGAGGGTCGACGCAGCCGAGCGGACCGGTCCCGGCCTGCTGACCGTCGCCGCGGCCGCGCGGGGGGCCGGGGACCGCGTGCTCATCTGCGCCGGCGCGCAGACCGTGCCAGGACCCGTGCTGGCCAGGCTGCTCGGCGCCGGCGGGACCGCGGCTGTCACCAGGCTGACCGCGGGTACCGCGCGCAGCTCATCCCCGGGCTCGTGGCCGGCGCAGCCGTCCGGGGCGCTCATCGTCGACCTGCCCGACCTGGACGCGCTGGCCCGGTCCGCCGAAACGCTGGCGGCCACGCAGGCCGGGCCCGACCCGGGCACCGCGGTCGGCGCGCTGATCGACGAACTCGGCCGCCGTGGCGTCACGGTCCGGATCCTCGACGCCGGACCGGACAGCGAGGGCGCCGTCACTCAGCTGCTCGCCGACCCGGCCGCCCGCGACATGGCCCGCTGGGCGGCCTGGCGCCGGCTCACCCCGGCCGCGCTCTACGGGATCTCGCTTGGCCTCGGGCTGGTCGCCGCGGTCTGGTTCGCCGAACTGGATGTCCGCGCCAAGCTGCTGGCCATCCCGGCGCTGGCCGGCTCGTTCCTGTTCGCCAGGACCGGCTCGCTGGTCGCCGCGACCAGCCGCGATGGACGCGTCAGTCCGCTCGTCAGCTGGCTCGCGACCGCCTGCGGGCTGCTGACCGAGCCCGCGCTCTACGCCGCGCTGGCGGTCAGTTCCCGGCTGGGCCAGTCGGACGGCCTGGACGGGACGTTCGGCGGCGCGCTGCGTAACACGTTCGTGGCCACCTGGGGCGGTGCCGGGGAGGCGGGCGTGTGGCGGCTGGCCATCGCCGCCCTGCTCCTGCTGGGCGTCCGCAAGCTGGCCGGGCTCGGCTACGAGCGCACGGCCGGGGCGCCGGGGGACCTGTTTCCCCGGTCCGTGCTGCGCACGCTGGAGCAGGCCATCACCTTCCCCGCCGGCGAACGGTACGCGGTGATCGTGCTGACCTCGGTCTTGTTCGGGCCGCGGCTGACCTTCTTGATCCTGCTCGGCTGGGGCGTGCTGGGGGCGGGATACCTGCTGGCCGGGCAGATAGCCCGGTCGGCGCGCGCAGCCGGGGCGGCCCGGTCCGGCGGACCCGACGAGGACGAGGACGAGGACGAGGACAACGGGCTCGCCGCCTACCGCGGCGACGGCGTCCTGGCGCACTGGGCCGGCGCCCTGGTCGATGGCCGGATTCCGCCGCTGCCGCCGGTGCTGGTGGGGCTGCTCGTGACCGGCATGCTGGCCGCCCTCGGGCTGGGGAACCTGCCCGGCATCCTGGTGCTGACGCCGATCGAGGCGATGATGCTGGCCGCGCTGGGGTCCAGGCACCCGCACGACGGGCGGCTGGACTGGCTGGCGCCCGCGCTGCTGCTGGCCGGCGAGGGCGTGTTCCTTGGCGCCCTCGGCCTGGCCAGGCAGGTGACCCTGTGGGTGGTCTTCGCCCTGCTGGCGGCCGTGCTGGTCCGCCACGTCGACCTGGCCTGCCGGGCCCGGGCGGGCCGGGGGCTCGAAGCCGACGTATTGGGCCTCGGCTGGGAAGGCCGGATGCTGCTGGCCGGGGTGGCCGCCACGGCCGGCCTCGTGCCGTTCGCCTACGCCGCGCTGGCGGGTTATCTTTGGTTGCTGTTCATCTGGGAGTTTCTCACCGTATGGCTGGTGCCCGCTAACCCCGAGCTCGCGGACGGAGACAACGCTTGATCGGAATGGTCCTGGCGGCAGGCGCGGGCCGGCGGCTGCGGCCGGACACGGACGGGCTGCCCAAGGCCCTGCTGCCGGTCGACGGCCCCGTCACCATCCTCGACATCGCCCTGCGCAATCTGGCCGCGGTCGGGCTGCGCGACGTCACCGTCGTGGTCGGCTACGCGGCCGGCGTGGTCCGGGACCGGGCCGCCGCGCTGGAGGCCGAGCACGGCGTCCGGCTGACCCTGGTCGACAACGACCGGGCCGAGGAGTGGAACAACGCCTACTCGCTCTGGCTGGCCCGCGAGCATTTCGCGGCGGGCGCGCTGCTGGTCAACGGGGACACCGTGCACCCCGTCTCGGTCGAGAAGACGCTGCTCGGCGCGGCCGGGAACCTTAGCCAGGCCGGCATCGTGCTCGCCGTGGACGACGTCAAGCGCCTCGCCGACGAGGAGATGAAGGTGGTCACCGGCCCGGACGGCCGCCTGACCAGGATCACCAAGCTGATGGACCCCGCGCAGGCGCACGGCGAGTACATCGGCGCCACGCTCATCGACCCGGCCGCCGCGGCCCCGCTCGCCGACGCCCTCGAGGCGACCTGGCGCCGGGACCCCTCGCTGTACTACGAGGACGGCTACCAGGAACTCGCCGACCGCGGCGCCTTCATCGGGGTGGCGCCCATCGGCGAGGTCGAGTGGGTGGAGGTCGACAACCACGACGACCTCCGCCGCGCCCGCCAGATCGCGGCCCGCTGTTTGTGAACCCGGGCTGTTAAAGACCCGGTAGTCTCCCGGATAGCTTCTGTTCGCCGTAAGGACCCGAAGACCACCATGCAGCTGTCCCGTATCCTCACCGCACCGCTCGTCGTCGACGTGCGGCGCGGCGCGGTCGCGGGCCTCGGCGCGCTGCTCGCCGACCAGCGGATCGCGACCGAGGGCCGGGTCGCCGTCGCGGTCGGCCCCACCCAGGGCGACAGCGTGCTCGCGGACCTGGCCCCGGAGAACCTGGGCGCGGCCGAGGTGTTCCGGGTCGAGGACAGCACGGTCGACGCCGCGGTCCACCTGGGCAAGCAGCTGCGGGCCGACGCCTACGAGGCGGTCGCGGGCATCGGCGGCGGCAAGACCATCGACGTGACCAAGTTCGCCGCGCACATGGCCGGCATCCCGATGGTCGCGGTGGCCACCAACCTGTCGCACGACGGCATCGCCTCCCCGGTCAGCTCGCTCGAGCACGAGTCGGGCAAGAGCTCGTATGGGGTCGTCCCGCCGGTCGCGGTGCTGGTGGACCTGGACCGGGTCCGGTCCGGACCGCCCCGCCTGGTCCGGGCCGGGATCGGGGACGTGGTGAACAACCTGTCCGCCATCGCGGACTGGGAACTCGCCGCGGCCGACCGGGGCGAGCCCGTCGACGGGCTGGCGGTCACCATGGCCAGGACCGCCGCCCAGGCGGTGCTGCACCAGCCGGGCACGATCGGCGACGACGAGTTCCTCACCGTGCTGGCCGAGTCCCTGGTGCTGTCCGGGATGGCCATGACCGTGGCCGGGTCCAGCCGGCCGGCCAGCGGCGGCTGCCACGAGATCCTGTACGCCATCGACCAGCTCTACCCCGGCACCGGCAACCACGGCGAGCTGGCCGGCGTGGGCGCGCTGTTCTGCACCTACCTGCGCGGCGAGGACCGGCTGCTCGGGCTCACCTCGGCCTGCCTGGCCCGGCACGGACTGCCGCGGACCCCGGCCGACCTGGGCCTGAGCCAGGCCGAGTTCACCAAGGCCGTGCTGCACGCCCCGGCGACCCGCCCGGGCCGGTACACCATCCTGGAGCGGCTCGACCTGGACGAGCGCGCGATCACCGAACGGGTAGCGGACTTCGTCGCGGCCGTCGGGAGCGACCAGTGATGCCCGGGCCCACGCTGAACGAGGTGCGCGCCAAGGGACAGCCGCCCGAAGTGCTGGCCCGGCTCAACGACGAGCACTGGTTCGGCCGGCTCTACATGCGCAAGCTGTCGCCGTACGCCACCGTGATGTTCGCCCGGCTCGGCTGGTCGCCGAACGCGGTCACCGTCTGTTTCATGCTGGCCGGCGTGGCCGCCGGGGTGCTCACCGCCGTGCCCGGGCTGGCCGCGGCGATCGGGGTCGCCCTGCTCATCCAGCTCTACCTGCTGTTCGACTGCTCCGACGGCGAGCTCGCCCGGTACACCGGGCGGTTCTCCGCCACCGGCGTGTACCTGGACCGGATGGGGCACTACATCGCCGAGGCGCTGCTGCTGGCCGGCCTGGGCGTCCGCGCCCAGGGGCATTTCTCGCTGTCCGGCGGCTACGTGAGCGCGGGCCTGGCCGCGGCCGTCTGCGCCACCTTGATCAAGGCCGAGACCGACACCGTGATCGTGGCCCGGTCCTCCTCCGGGCTGGGCGGCAAGCACGACGACGAGGCGCTCGCGCCCCGCTCGCAGGGGCTCGCGCTGGCCCGGCGGCTGGCTTCGGCGCTGCGGGTGCACCGCATCATCCAGGCCGTCGAGCTGTCCGTGCTCATCTTGCTGGCGGCGATCGTAGACACCGTGGCGGGCAACCTCACCGCTACCCGGGTGCTGACCGTGGCGGCGCTGGTGGTGGGCGTGGTGATGACGGTGGCGCACCTGCTGGCCATCGTGGCGTCGAGGAGGTTGCGGTGACCGCGACCGCCCAGCGCACCCTCACCCTGTCCTGTGTCATCCTCACCATGGGCAACCGCCCGGCCGAGGTGATCCGGGCCATCGACAGCGTGCTGGCCCAGCACGGCGCCCCGGTGGACCTGGTCGTGGTGGGCAACGGCGCCGACGTGACCGGCCTGCCCGCCGGGGTGCGGACCGTCCGGCTGCCGGAGAACGTCGGCGTCGCGGCCGGCCGCAACGCCGGGGTGGCCGCGTGCGAGGGCGACGTGGTGCTGTTCCTCGACGACGACGGCTGGTACCCCGACGCCGGGCTGGCCGTCCACATCGCCGGCCGGTTCGCCGCCGATCCCAGCCTGGCGGTGCTGTCCATGCAGGTGGTCGACCCCGACGGCGGCCCGGGCGCGCGCTGGCACGTGCCGCGGCTGCGGGCCGGCGACCCGGAACGGTCCTCGGTGGTGACCACGTTCCTCGGCGGCGCCTGCGCGATCAGGCGCTCGGCCTTCCTGGAGGCGGGCGGCCTGCCGGACCTGTTCTTCTACGGGCACGAAGAGACCGACCTGGCCTGGCGGCTGATGGACCGCGGCTACCGGCTGGAGTACGACGCCACCGCGCGGATGTGTCATCACCATCTGCCGAACGCCCGGCATGACACGTTCCGCCGTCAGGACGGGCGGAACCGGGTCTTGCTGGCCCGCCGCAACCTGCCCTGGCCGCTGGCCGCGGTCTACCTGGCCGACTGGATGGTGCTCACCGCGGCCAGGGAGCGCGGCCGCCGGGGCAGCCTGCGGCCCTGGTTCGCCGGCTTCGCCGAAGGCTGGCGGATCGATCCCGGCCCGCGCCGCCCCATCTCCCTGCGCACCGCCTGGCGAATGGCCCGCGCCGGCCGCCCCCCCGTGATCTGAACCCGCCACCCAGCACCTCACTGCCTCTCCCCACACTGCCTCTCCCCACCCCAGCACCCCACTGCGTTTCCCTTCCGCCTCAGCAGCCCATCTGCCCTCCCGCCGCATCAACGGGCCGCCTGCCTTCCCTCCCGCACCAGCGGCCCGCCTGCTTTCCCTGCCGCTACACACCCCTCACCTGCGGCGATCTTGACTCATATACCGCTAATCGGTATATATGGGATCAGTGAGCGCTGGCTAATTGGGAGCCGGACTCATTGCGGCCGGGTTTACCGATGGGGCAGTGCCCTCGTCAGGGGAGCCTGCGCGAGGGGGCGTGGGCGACCGCCTGAGCGCGGTGCCGGCCGCGATCGCGGATGAGATAGTCGGCGGGCGGTGCACCCACCGCCCGCCGGCCGGGGCATCGCTGACACCCCCGCCGCCGCCGACAGCCGCCCACGACGCCATCCTCACCAGCCTTACGCACCGCAGCCGCCGCCCACTAGGCGCACAGCGCCTCGTACCTGGTCATCGTAGGCGGCCTGGCGGTGGCCGCCGTCCTGATCGCCCCGCGCGGGCTGCGGGGATTCGCGGCCGACCGGTTCGGCTGGGTCCTGCTCCCGGTCGGTTACCGGTACCTCTCCGTGCGGCTAAGTCGCGCGGATGACGGCAGATCGTCCGCTCGGATGACGTGCGGCAAACAAGCAGAGCGTACGATATGTCTTGTGGAGAGTCGCGATAATCGCGAACTCGCGCCAACGACGGGGGTCGAAGGCGGCACCGGGGCAACCAAGCCCGGGGTCTGGCAGTCGGTAACTACCATCCCCTGGGCCTGGCTGAGCGCCGGGCTGTTCGCCTCTGCCCTGTTCGCCGGCGGGGTCGCGCTGTTCAGCACCGATCCGCGGCACCGGCTGTGGGGCCAGGCCGCGGTGGGCGGGTACACGCTGGCCGCAGTCGCGGTCATGGCCTGGCGGTCCCGGCAGACCCGCGGCGTCGACGTGGCGCTCGCCGCGATGATGTGCGGCGCGATCCTGTTCCCGCTGCTCTGGCTGATCGCGCACGGCTACGGGGAACCCGAGGTCGGCGTGGTGGCCACCTCCGCCAAGGAGCTCATCCAGGACGGCACCCCGTACCGCAGCGCGCAGGCGCTGGCCGCCACCACCAACCCCAACCAGTACAACCCGTACCTGCCCCTGATGGCGGTGTTCGGCGTGCCCCAGGCACTGCTCGGCCACGGGGTGCTCACCGATCCCCGGGTCTGGTTCGGCGCCGTGTTCCTGGGCACCTTCGCCGTCGCGCTGCGGATCGCCGGGGCCAGAGACAGCGTCCGCTGGGCGCTGCTGCTGACCGCCTCGCCGATCATCTCCTTCGAGCTGTGCGTCGGCGGCACCGACGTGCCCATGGTGGCGTTCATGTGCCTCGGCTTCGCGCTGCTCTGGCGGGACCATCTGACTAACCCGATCCCGGCCGGCCTGGCCTTCGGCGTCGCCTGCTCGATGAAGGCGACCGCCTGGCCCGCCCTGGTGATCGCGTTCGCGATGGTCTTCGTGCGCGACGGCAAGCGCATGGCGTGGCGGTTCGCCGGCGTCGCGGTCGCCGTGGTTGTCGTCATCGTCGGCCCGTTCGCCGTGCTCAAGCCCGGCTCGCTGGTGAAGAACACCATCTTGTTCCCGCTCGGCCTGGCCAGCGTCAAGTCGCAGGCGGACAGCCCGCTGCTCGGCCACGTCCTGGCCCAGACCGGCGTGCTCGGCCACACCATCGTGATCATCCTGCTCGTCGGCTCGGGCCTGGCCATCGCGGTGTCCCTGGTCGTCCGGCCGCCCCGCGACGTCCCCGCCGCGACCATCCGCCTGGTCCTCGGCCTGTCCGCCATGTTCGTGCTGGCCCCCTCGACCCGCTTCGGCTACTTCATCTACCCGGCCGCGCTGGTCCTGTGGCTCCTGGCCTCCCAATCCGGCCGCGCCCTGGCCGAACGCCCCGCCCCCGAAGTCCTAGTCTCCGCCAGCCGACCCCCGAGCTAGTCCCGCTCCATGCCGCCGCATCTCTCAAACCCATAAACCCCACCACCCCCGCGCACCCCAGCAGCCCCGTCTATTTTTCAATGGTTGTGGCGTTCTACTGCATCTATCCGGTAGAACGCCACGTTCACTGAATCGAGCACTCCTGCCTGGGTGGACTCATGCGTGACGAGGAGCCCATGGTTCGGATGGGAGACCCGTGGCCGCTGCGTGACGCGCAACGCGTGACGCACGACGCCCGTGCCCGGTTCCGTGTCCGGCGCGCAGGCCAGACGACCGCAGGGCCTATTGTGGGTTGGTGCGTCATGGGCCACGTGCCACAGGGGTCACTGAGGCAGACGATGCCGTAGCGGCGACGCCGGCGGCGGAGAAGGATCCGGGGCGGGCCGGGTGGCTGTTCGGCGCCGTCACCGTGATACCCGCGCTGCTGGCCGCGGCCTGGCTGCTGCCTGCCTTCCCGCTGCTGCTGGGCGGCCGCCTCGCGGCCCGGCCGATGGTGTTCATGTTCGCCCCGCTGGCCGCCGCGCTGTGCTACTTCGCCGTCCGCCAGCTCCCCGCCGCCTGGCCCGCCTTCCGCGAAGCCGGCCAAGCCCGCGGAGCCAGCCAAACCCCCGAAGCCAGCCAAACCCGGAAAGCCAGCAAAACCCGCGAAGCCGCCAGGAAACGCGCCAGCAAGCCAGCCACGCAGTGGTGGGCGCTGGCCGCCACGGTCGCGGTCGCCGTCGCCTTCACCGTCTGGCAGCTGGCCGAACGTACCGAGCAGATCATCTACCTCCGGGATCCCGCTACCTACCTCCAGGTCGCCTACTGGATCGCGCACCACGGCCTCCTGCCCATACCCGATAACGCGGCCGCGTTCGGCGGCCCGCACCTGGGCCTGGGCTTCGCCAGCTCCAACTACTACCCGCGCGGTACCGGCATCGTGCCCCAGTTCATGACGGGGGCCCCGCTCGTACTCGCCGCGGGAATCTGGCTCCACGGCATCAACGGCGCCCTCCTCGTCACGCCCGTGATCGGCGGGTGCGCGGTGCTCTCGTTCGGCGGGCTGGCCGGGCGGCTGGCCGGACCCGGCTGGGCGCCGGCCGCCGCGGCCGTGCTGGCGCTGAGCCTGCCCGAGCAGTACACCAGCCGCGGCTCGTTCAGCGAGCCGCTGGCCCAGGTGCTGCTGTTCGGCGGCCTCTGCCTGCTGGCCGACTCGCTGGTGATCAACAGGAACACAAAACTAGACTGGCCCGGCCAGGACAAGGTGCTGGCCGCGCTGGCCGGGCTCGCGCTCGGCCTGACCATCCTGGTCCGCATCGACGGGCTGAGCGACATCCTCCCGGCCGTCCCGTTCCTCGGCGTGCTGCTGGCCGCGCGCCGCCGCCAGGCCGTCCCGTTCGGCGTGGCCCTGATCATCGGGGTCGGCTACGGCCTGGCCGACGGCTACCTGAAGTCCCGTCCCTACCTGGACCTGGAGGCGCCGTCGCTGCGCCCCCTCGGCTACATCGTCGCCATAACCGTCGTGGCCACGGCGGCAGGCATCGCCATCACCGCCAGCCAGAAAGCGCGCAGCACCGCCAGACGGCTCCTGGAAACCAAGACAGCCCGCTACCTGCCCGCCGCGGCCGCCGCGCTCACAGCAATAATCTTCATCGGCTTCGCGGTCAGGCCCCTCGTCCAGACCGTCGCGGGGGAGACCAACCCGACCTCGATCGCCTACGTGGCCGAACTCCAGAAGCTGGCCGGCCTCCCCGTCAACGGGCACCGTCAGTACTACGAGGACAGCCTGTACTGGGTGATCTGGTACCTCGGCGTCCCGGCCGTGCTGCTCGGCGCGTTCGGCCTGGCCGTTCTCGCGAAAAGAACCACCAAGGCCCTCCTGACCTGGAAAGACCCCACGGCGGCCGCCCGCGTCTGGGCGCTGCCGCTGATGATGGCCATCTGGGCCGTCGTCACCGTGCTCTACCGGCCCGCGGTGTCCCCGGATCAGCCGTGGGCGAGCCGGCGCCTGGTGCCGTTCGTGCTGCCCGGCCTGATCCTCGGCGGCATCTGGGCCGCCGCCTGGCTCAAGGGGCAGGCCGCCCAATTGGGCCGGACCCGGGCCACCGCGATCACGATCGCCTCCTGCTGCGCGGCCTCGATGCTCATCCCGACCGCGCTGACCACCCTCGACATCAGCGTCACGAAAACCAACGGCGTCGACGCGCACGGCATGGCGTTCCGTAAGATCGGCACCGGCGAGATCACCGCGATCGGCAAGCTGTGCCGGAGCATCCCGCCGGGCTCCTCGGTGGTCATCCTCGACCAGCTCACCGCCGACCGGTTTGCCCAGGTCGTCCGCGGCATGTGCAATACCCCCACCGCGATCCTCAGCCACCCCGGCGCGCTCAGCACCGTCGTCCAGGGCATCGAGAAGACCGGCCGCCGCCCCGTGCTGCTGGCCGAGAACAAAGATGAACTCCCCGGGACACCGAAGCAAGTCGTCGACCTGCTGACCACGCAGGAGGCGCACAACCTGACCGCGCCCCCGACCCGGACCTGGCTGATCCACTACACGGTCTGGATGAGCACGCCGTCACCAGCCCTCGCGGCCTAGTATCCTCGCCGGTCGTGAGCACTTTCCCGGCCGCACCCGAACCCGAGCCCGCACCGCACGAGCAGGCCCCGCACGAGCAGGCCCCGCACGTCTCCATCGTGCTGCCCTGCTTCAACGAGGAAGAGCACGTGCTGCTCGAGGTCGAGCGGATCTGCACGGCGATGGACAAGAGCGGCCTGTCCTACGAATTGCTCGCCATCGACGACGGCTCGACCGACCAGACCCTGGCCCGGCTCCGGCGGGCCGAACCCGACTTCCCCAGCCTCAAGGTCATCCCGTTCCGCCGCAACGGCGGCGCCGGCACCGTGCGCCGCATCGGCACCCAGCAGGCCCGGGGCGACATCGTGGTCTGGACCGACGCCGACATGACCTACCCGAACGAGCGGATCCCCGAGCTCGCCGCGATCCTCGACGAGGACCCCACGATCGACCAGGTGGTCGGCGCGCGCACCAGCGAGGAAGGCACGCTCAAGATCGCCCGCGTGCCGGCCAAATGGTTCGTGCGCAAGCTAGCCGAACGCCTCACCAACGCCGACATCCCCGACCTGAACAGCGGCCTGCGGGCGTTCCGCCGCCCGGTCGCGCTGCCCTACCTCAAGCTGCTGCCCCCCGGGTTCTCCTGCGTCACGACGATCACGCTGGCGTTCCTGTCCAACGGGCACGAGGTGCGCTACATCCCGATCGACTACGCCAAGCGCGCGGGCCGGTCGAAGTTCCACTTCTTCTCCGACGCCTACCGCTACGTGCTCCAGGTGCTGCGCATGGTGATGTACTTCAACCCGCTCAAGGTGCTGATGCCGCCGGCCCTGACCCTGCTGGTCCTCGGCGTGCTCAAGGCCATCTACGACCTGGTCGTTCACCCGCTGCACTTCGCCAACGACACGATCCTGATCTTCGTGACCGGGATGATCCTGGCCAGCCTGGCGCTGCTGGCCGACCTGATCGTCCGCTCCCGCGCCTGATGAAGATCGCCCTGGTCGGGCCCGCCCACCCGTATAAGGGCGGCGGCGCCCGGCACACCACCGAGCTCGCCCACCGCCTCGCCGCGGCCGGCCACGACGTGATCATCGAGTCCTGGCGCGCCCAGTACCCCAGCCGCCTCTACCCCGGCCAGCAGACCGTCGACGTGCCCGAGGGCGAGCCCTACCCGCGCACGCACCGCCGGCTGGCCTGGTACCGCCCGGACGGCTGGCTGGCCGAAGGCCGCCGCCTCAGGCCCGCCGACCTGGTCGTGTTCGCCTACCTCACCCCGCTCCAGGCCCCCCCGTACCTCGCGATCATGGCCGGCCTCCGCCGGCACGCGCGCACCGCGGTCATCTGCCACAACGTCCTCCCGCACGAGCGCCGCCCCGGCGACGTCCCGCTCACCCGCGCCCTGCTCACCCGCGCGGACACGGTGATCACCCACTCCGCCGCCCAGGCCGCCCAGGCCCGCGACCTGGCCCCGGCCGCGACGGTGCGGACCGTAGCCATGCCTCCCCACCTGCCAGGAAACAATCAAGGGACCGAACGGGCCGAGGTATCCGCCCCCGCGCCCGCCGCAGTGCTAGCCCGGGGCGACGACCCCCCGGAACCCCCCGCTCTTCTTACCGGGGGGACCCATCCCCCCGGACCCCCCTTGGGAGAGACCCATCCCCCCGGACCCCCCTTGCGCCCCGCGCGCCTGCTCTTCTTCGGCATCGTGCGGCCCTACAAGGGCCTCGACG
>Ga0207678_10003573_pt1 | contig 13978 bp, 10 predicted proteins | sample KBSC63metaG_FD_184319 | JGI IMG/M metagenome (GOLD analysis project Ga0207678, IMG submission 184319) | Corn rhizosphere microbial communities from Kellogg Biological Station, Michigan, USA - KBS C6-3 metaG (SPAdes) (version 2) | ecosystem: Host-associated > Plants > Roots > Rhizosphere > Soil ... | reverse complement strand
ATTGATGGGTCCCGTGCCCAAGGCGCAATGCGGGCCAAACGACCGCACTGAAACCGGATTGCAGGGCGAGACCACGGCGTTGGAGCGCTCCAGCGGCGATTCACTGCTCGGCTACAACTGCAATCTCGAGCTCGTCGGCCAGTTCAAGGGGGAGGGGGCCTTTTCACAGGACGGTCCGTCGTACTTCGATCACTGCGCCTACATGGCAACGGAAAACAACGCTGCTCAGGCACATCCCGGTATCGTCGTGATCGACGTCTCCAATCCCAAGCACCCTCAAGCGACGGAGTATCTCGCCGAAACCCAGGCGGGGCTCAACCCGCACGAAAACAACAAGGTGAACCAGGCACGCGGCCTCCTGGGACTCGCGCAGAGCAACGGACCGAACTTTGCGGTTTACGACCTGAACGGAGACTGCGCGCACCCGAAATTGGCGTCCGAGTTGAATGTGCAGGGCAGCAAGGGCCACATGGGCGGCTGGGCCGCCGACGGGAAGACCTATTACATCGGCCAGCAGTTTCGCGGCGTGGGCGGCATCCTGCCCGTTATCGACGTGACCGACCCGTACAACGCGAATGTGTTCACGACCTGGACGTTCAACGGCGATGGTCGCCCACACGACCTCTCGACGAACCAGAGCGGCACGCGTCTATACGCGGGGCAACCCGGCAATTTTCATGCGCCGCCCGGCGATTCTTCGTTCGGGCCGGACGGGCTGGTGATCCTTGACACGAGCGACATCGAGTACCGAATCCCGAATCCGCAGATCCGCATCGTCAGCAAGCTCTTCTGGGACGACCAGGGACAAGCGGAAGAAATGCTTCCCTTCACGTCGCACGGACGCTCGTACATCATCAGCACGGACGAGTCCGGTGGTCAGGCGGGCGCGGGGGGTCTGCAGGCGGCATGCGACCGCGGAGCGTCGCCGTACGGCTATTCGAACATCATCGACATCACCGACGAGACGAACCCGAGAATCGTCTCCAAGATCATGCTCGAGGTGCACGACCCGAAGAACTGCACGCATTTCCTTACGCAGCCCAAGGACGGTGGCAGCGCTCTCGACTACTCGACCGAACGGTGCGCGCTCGATCGCTCGAACAATCCGGTGCTCGCCGCGTGCGGCTCGCGAGGGACCGGTACCCGCGTGTACGACATCAGCGATCCGCTTCATCCTGTTGAAATCGCCTATTGGAAGGGGCCGGCTCCCGGAAATGCGTTCCTTCCCGGATCGGGCAGCTGGTCGCCCGGTGTCGTGAAAACCGTCGAAAAGCAAGCGGGTCTGGCGCGCTTTGTCGAGGTTCCTGCGGCCGACGGGAAAGGGCACGACCTGAATCTGTGGGTCGTCGGAGATGCCAACGGTTTTCAGGTTTTGCGTTTTACCGATGATTTCCTGAAGACGCAGCGCGGCAAGGCGATTCACGCCGAATCGTTCGGGGACTGACTCGAGAGAACCGGGAACCGTTGTATCGGGGCTTGTCTCTGCGAGCCCCACAATCAAACCGACAAGGGCTTGCAGCGATGCGAGCCCTTTTTGGTTTGCGTCGATTTTGACTGGACCGTGCCCCATTTTCACTGAACAAGTTGCATCGAGCGCGCTCACGAAATGGCCGCGGTGAACTCGTCGGGATAGGGCCGTACGTGCTACGCTATTTTCGGGCCGCGTCGGCGCATCGGACGCCTGCCTTTCCCCTATGACCTTGTCGCTTGCGTTGTTCAGCCGTGAGGAAGTGCTCGAAGGGCTGCCGGCTCGCCGTGCCGCTGCATTGCTGTTCCTGATCGAAAGCCGCACCGCGTTCCTCGTTGCGCGATCGCGCCAGGCGATGGAACGCTTCCTGACCGAGGACGCCGCGCGGGAACGCGAGCGTGCGTTCATCGAGGCGTTCGCGCTCGGGCGCGACGCGCCGCTCAAGCCCACGCTCCAGCATCTGGAGCGGTTCGCACCGCAGTGGGCGTCCCTCGTGCCCGGCAACCCACGCATCCGTGCGGCGCTCGCGCATCTGATCGGCGGCAAATATCGGCTCGTCTCCGCGAAGACGAGCGGTATCCAGGCCGCCGTCGGATGGGCTTCCGCCGATGTGAGTGAGGCATACGAGCGCCTTTACCATGCGCCGATCGCGAGCCTCTTTGAATCGCAGCCCGCAGGCCGCGAGCGGATGCGCTGGGCGTGGGCGGCTGTCGTGTCCGGGCTGGATTCGCTGCCCCCCTTCTGGACCGCGTTCTCGCTCACATTGACCGAGACGGTGGGTGCGGGCGTCCTGGCCCTGCCGATCGGGATCGCGTCGATCGGTCCGCTCGCGGGTCTCGCGATCCTCGTCGCGCTCGGCCTCGTGAACGTCCTCACGATCATGGCGATGTCCGAGGCGGTTGCGCGCAGCGGCAACGTGCGTTACGGCGCCGCGTTCGTCGGCCGGGTCGTCGCCGAGTTCCTCGGGGACGCGGGGGCGGCGATCCTGGGCGTGGCCACCGCCGGGCTGTGCCTCTCCGCCCTGGTCGCGTACTACGTGGGTTTCTCACTGACGCTCGCGGACGCGACGTCGCTGCCGCCGTGGCTCTGGGCTGCGGTTCTGTTCGCCGTCGCCGCGTTCTTCCTCTCGCGCGGCTCGCTGCAAACGACGGTGGCCTCCGCGCTGATCGTCGGCGCGGTCAACGTGATGCTTGTGCTCGCACTCTCGGCGCTCGCTGCAGCACACGTCGATCTCAATCGCCTGACGTACGTGCGCCTGCCATTCGTCGGTGGCCAACCGTTCGACCCATCGTTGCTCGGCCTCACCTTCGGCGTCGTGCTCATCGCCTACTTCGGGCACCTTTCAGTCAGCAATTGCGCTCGCGTCGTGCTCGCACGCGACCCAAGCGCCCGCTCACTGATCTGGGGCACCGCTGCTGCGCAACTGGTCACCATCGTGCTGTACGGCGTCTGGGTCGTGAGCGTCACTGGCGCGATTTCGCCCGAGACCCTGGCCGCGGAACCCGGGACGGCGCTTGCACCTCTCGCGCGCGAGGTGGGCCCGGTCGTGCTCGTGCTCGGCACGGTATTCGTCGTGCTCGGCATGGGGATGGCGTCGATCCACTATTCGCTCGGGCTCTTCAACCTCGTGCAGGAACGGCTTCCGTCCCGCGGCGGCGTAGTGGTCACCGTCCCGAGACAAACGGCGACGGTCGTTCTGCGCCCGCGCGGGCACGCAGAGGGGCGACCTCGCATGACGCTGACCTTTCTCGCGCGAGAGGAGGACGGCGTCCGACTGCGCGTTGCGCTCGAAACGTCGGCCGGGTCGCATGTCGACGAGCTGCTTGTGCGCGATCGTTGGGACAGTGCCGAGCTGGAGCGATGCTTGTCGGACGCTGCCACCCCGTCCACGCCGCTCGTGCGCCTGGAAGTGCTCGACGCCTGGCCGGGGGCGGCGCGTCTGCGCATCCATTCCCCGCTGTCGCTCGAGTTCGAGGGTGTCTGGGAGCCGGACGCACTCGCGCCTGCGGATCTGCTCGACATGTCGATGGCCCAGACGCGCATCGTTCGCTGGGTGATGCGTCACTCCTCGGTGAACGCGAAGGACGCGGCCGACTTCCTCGGCTGGCAACGCGACGAGGCGGCGGCACTGCTGCAGGAATACGCCGAGCTCGGGCTGCTGAGCGGCGCCGATCACGCGGGCGAGATCCGGTATCACGCACGGCTCGGCACGCGTCGCGCGAATGGTCTTCCGGCCGAAGTCTGGGAGGCGCTCACCGCTGCAGCGACACCCGCCGCGCCGCGGGAGCGCGTCGACGCGCGTGAAGCCGGGCCTGCCTCGCGGCCAGGGTTCGGACTGCGCCTCGGCGCTCGGGGCCGATTTCTTCTGGCGCTCGCGCCGACCGCCGCGATTTTCCTGAGCGTCGAATGGCTCTTCTTCAGCGGACAGGAGAGCTTCAGCAAGCCGCTCGCGTACGTCGGCGTCATCGGCGTTTCCATCCTGGGAGGAATCTTCCCGCTCCTCATGTTGCATGCGAGCCGCCGCCGTGGCGAACGCACGCCCGGTGTCGCGTACCGTATCGTCGGGCATCCGTTCACGCTTGCGGGCATCTACGCACTCTTCCTGGCCGCGCTGCTGATCCATGGCACGGTGATCTGGCAGAACCCGTTGGCGCAGGGCGCTGCCCTCCTTGCCGCGGCAATCGTTGTGGTTTTCACCATCGCGTCGGTGCGTCGGCGCGCATTCACGCCTCGCGCGGTGCTCGAGATACGTCAGCCGGCCGAACCCGGCGCAGCCGTCGCCATCAGCGTCGTCGATTGCGGGCGCAACACTCCCGCGGAGATTCGCTGCACGACTCGCGATGGTCGCGACAACGCGGGCCACGTGGGCCCGCTTCCGGCGTTTGGCGACGTCCAGGCCGCAATCATCCGCGTGCCTGCGGCCCGGTCCCGGCAGCTCAAGATCTGGGTTCATCGGATCACCTCCGATAACGATAGCGAAGGCCTGCCGGCGACGCTCGAGCTCGAATCCAGCGGCGACACGCGCCGCTTCGAGTTGCGCTCCGGGGGGCATCCGATCACCGTGCCGCTGACCGGGAGTGCCTTCACCGTGACCGTCCGTCCCGCCGGACCCGCTCCTGCGGCAGCGATCGCACAGCCGGTGCCGGCGTAGCCATGAAAGCCGGCACGCGCCCCGCGTATCGTCCGCGCTTCGGCCTGCGCCCGCGGTTCCTCCTGTTCCTGGCCCTGCTGCTCGGCATCGCCGTGGTCAGCACGTCGATGTTCCTGTCATGGACCGCGCGACGCTCGATCCTCCAGCAGACCGCCGCGGACGGTATCCTGCTTGCCAATGTGCTTGCGCGCAGCGCCGAGTATGCCGACCTGATCGGCAACGATGTGGAGCACGAGCTCGGCAAGCAGATGCTGGTCGAGGCGACGATGGCTGCGCACCTCGTCGCCATCGGCGAGCGCGCCCGGATGACGCCGGCGGAGATCAACGCGCATCTGCGCCAGATCGCCGCGTCCACCGTACTCGGTGAAATCTGGATCACCGATGAGACCGGGTTTGCACGATACCGCACGAGGGAAGACGTTCCATTCACCTTCGGTCCGGATCCCGCGCTGCAGCCGCAGGCGCACGCGTTCTATCCGCTGCTCACAGGCGAGAAGCAGAGCGTCGTGCAGGAGGCGCGCACCCGCGAGATCGATGGGCACGTCTTCAAGTACGCGGCCGTCGCAGGGATCGACCGGCCGCGCATCGTGCAAGTCGGCTACGACGCGACGTTTTTGAACGAGCTCCGCAGTCGCATTGGTGTCGCGCGCCTGGTCGACGAGCTCGTGGCGAGCGGTCATCTCGTCGCCATTCGCGTCGTCGACCGCAACCTCCTCACGCTGGCCTTTCGCGCGGTCCCCGGCGCGGGGCTCGAGGCCGCGTCGCTCCCCGAAGTCGAGAAGGCGCTCGTAAGACGCGCCGTCGACGAGGGGCGAACGATCACCATGCCCGAGGCGACGCGACTCGCGGTGGCGGCGCCGATCTTCGGCATGCAGAACAGTACGCGGGTCGGCGTCGGCGCGACGCTGGTCGACCTGCCCACGGACGACTTGCTCGACGTCATGCGACGCCAGGCCTGGGTCGCCGTCGCCGCAGCGGCTGCGCTCCTGCTGTTGGCCGTTGCCGCCGCGGCGATCCTCGCACGCAGGATTACGGGTCCGGTGGTTCGTCTGACCGACGCCGCTGCGGCGGTGGAGACCGAGACGTGCCAGCCGGCCGATCTCGACGACCTCGCGCGCCGGCGCGACGAGCTCGGCGAGCTCGCGCGCGTCTTCCAGCGCATGGCCGAGGGTGTCATCCTGCGGGAGCGCCGGTTTCGCGAACAGCTGCGCGAGCTGCGCGTCGACATCGACGAGGCCCGCACCGCCAAGCAGGTCGCCGAGATCACCGAGACGGATTATTTCAAGGAGCTGCGCAGCAAGGCGGATGCGCTGCGCGGCCGGCATCGCGAACAGCAAAGCTGAGCCCTCGCGCGGAAAGCAACACGAGCTGCGAAAGGACGCACACGACAAATGGCAAAGATCGTCTCCATTCATTCCTTTCGGGGCGGTACGGGCAAGTCGAATCTCACGGCGAACCTGGCCGCGACGCTCGCCTCCCGGGGCCAGCGTGTCGCTGTGATCGATACCGACATCCAGTCGCCGGGCATCCACGCCCTTTTCGGGCTCGACGAGGACCGCATCAAGCGCGCGCTGAACGACTATCTGAGAGGCACGTGTCGAATCGAGGAGACTGCGCTCGACGTGTCCGACCAGCTCGGCGCACAGCGGGCCGCAGGCGGCGCGCTCTTCCTCGTTCCCTCCAGCATCCGTGCGGGGGAGATCACCCGCATCCTCCGCGAAGGGTACGACGTCGGTCGCCTGAACGACGGCTTCAGCGAACTGGTGCGGCAGCTGCGTCTCGACCACCTGGTGATCGACACGCACCCGGGTCTCAACGAGGAAACGCTCCTCTCGATGACGATCAGCGACGTGCTGCTCCTGGTGCTCCGCCCCGACCGCCAGGATTTCCAGGGCACCGCGGTCGCGGTCGACGTCGCGCGCAAGCTGGAGGTCCCGTCCATGTACCTCGTCGTCAACAAGGCACCCGCCGCGTACGACGCTGCGGCGCTGCGCCAGCAGGTCGAATCGGCCTACAAGGTTCCGGTCGCAGCGTACATGGAGCAGTCCGACGAGATGCTGCAGCTCGGCAGCGCTTCGCTATTTTGCGTGCGCTACCCGGAGCACGGATATACGCGAGAGGTGGAGGCCCTGGCGACGCGCGTTTCAGCGTGAGCGCGCGGCGTCTCGCCGCATCACCGCGACCAGCGTCGAGTGCGCGGCCTTCTGGAACGCGGGACCGCTTTTCACCTCGGCGACGTCGCCGCAGCCGATGATCCCCCCGCGGATCGTGCGTGGCGCGAGACTAGACACGGTGAAGGTGCAATCCGCCGCCGACGTGGATCACATCACCGGTCGCGAAGGCGAGACCACCGCACGCGAGCGTCGCCACGGTCCTTGCCACGTCCTCGGGCTCGCCCCAGCGGGCGATCGGCACGCCGCCGTCGGCGATCAGCCGATCGTACGCGGCCGTCGCCGGCCGCGTCATCTCCGTGCGGATGATCCCGGGTCGCACCTCGAACACGTGGATGTCCTCGCCGGCAAGGCGCGCGGCGAACAGTTTCGAAGCCATGGCGAGGCCGGCCTTGCTGATCCCGTAGTCGCCACGGTTGACGCCGACGATCTCGGCATTGGCCGACGTTATCGTGACGATCGAGCGATAAGCGTCTGGTTGCACTGCGCGCGACGCAATCATCGCGCGCGCCACGCATTGGGTGAGGAAGAACGTGCCGCGCAGATTCACCGCGAGCGTGCGATCGAAGCTCGCCTCGGTGAGTGCCAGGAGATCGCCGCGCACGAGCGAGGTGACGCCCGCGTTGTTGACGAGGCAGCGGATCGGGCCGTGCGCCGATTCGACTCTCTGCACCAGCGTCGCGTGGGTCGTCGTGTCCGCGATGTCGGCCTCGAGATAAAGGCAGCTGCGACCGGCGTCGCGCACCGCATCGACCGTGGCCTGTCCGGCCGCCGCCGATTCGCGATCGACGCAGCCGATGTCGAAGCCGTTGCGCGCAAGCGCCACCGCGATCGCACGGCCGATGCCGCGCGCGCCGCCGGTGACGAGCGCGGCGGTCATGCTCGCCTTACGCGGAGCGCCGAGCGTCGCGCGATCATGGCGGCCTACCAGCGCGCGCCGAACACGCGCCGCAGCTCGTCGATCGCGGCCTCATCGAGCGGCGCGGGCGGCGGGTCGACGAGCATTGCGAGCCGTGCAGTCTCCTCGAGCTCTTCGATCACGGCCATCGCGCTGGCCAGCGAGGCGTGCCACGCGATCGGTCCGAGCCGCGCCAGCATCACCGAGCGGATCGGCGTGCCCGCTTCGCCATGGCGGGTGATGCATTTGGCCACGGCGTCGGCGACTGCCGCTGCGCCGGGGCGCGCGTACGGCACCACCGGCACGTGGCCGACCTTCATGACGAAGTAGGGTGTGATCGGCGCGAGGAGCTCCGCGTCCGCGTGCTGCAGCGTCAGTGCCACCGCATGCGTGCTGTGCGTATGGATGATTGCGCGCGTGTCGTGGTCGAACGCGCGCGCCGCGTCGTAGATTCGCCGGTGCAGCGCGAGCGTCTTGCTCGCCGGGTCGCCGCTTAACTGTCGTCCGTCGCCGTCGACGCGCGCGAGGCGCGCGGGGTCGATGAAGCCGAGGCAGGCGTCGGTGGGCGTAATGAGAAAGCCGCCGCCCTCGGCGTCGTCGAGGCGCGCGCTGATATTGCCCGCGGTGGCGTGCACGTAGCCGCGCACGAAAAGGCTTTGCCCCACTCGGACGATTTCGTCGCGTGCCTGCCGCTCGTTCATCGCAGCACCGCGAATGCGCGCGTGAAGAAATCGTCGCCGCCGAAGTTGCCCGACTTGAGCGCAAGATGAAGGCCGCCGCCGGACGCGCGCGATTCGGCATGGCACCACGGCACACCGGGATCGATCTGCGGCCCGATGCGCAGTGATGCAATACCCAGTGCGTCGACGCAGGCGCCCGACGTCTCGCCGCCCGCAACGATGAGCTGGCCGACACCCTGCTCGACGAGCCCGCGCGCGATCGCAGCGAGCGCACGCTCGACGAGCGCACCGGCGCGTTCGACACCGAGACGCGACTGCACGGCAGCGACCGCGTCCGCGTCTGCGGTCGACGACACGAGCAGCGTCTCGTCGGTGCGTTGGCGCGACGACCACGCGAGCGCTTCGCGGACAACGTCATCGTTGGCGAGGCGCAGCGGGTCGATGGCGAAGGCCCGTCCACCACGCTCGACGAATGCACGCACCTGGCGCTGCGTCGCCATCGAGCAACTGCCGGCGACGATCGCGCGCCGGCCGTGCGCGGGCGGCAGTGCACTTGCACGGTCCGATGCGACCAAGCCGAAGTTCGCGGGAAGCCCGATTGCAAGTCCCGAACCGGCCGTGACGAGTGGCCGCCCGGCAACCGCCGCGGCAAGACGAAAAAGGTCGTCGTTCTCGATCGCATCGACGATCGCCACGCCGATGCCGTCGCGCTCGAGCGCCGCCAGCCCTGCGCGGATCGCGTCGGGGCCTTCGCGCACGACGCGATGGTCGACGAGGCCGACGCGCCGCCGCAATTGCGCCTGCAGCACGCGCACCAGGTTGGCATCGCGCATCGGCGTCAGAGGATGGTCCTGCATGCCGCTTTCGTTCAGCAACGCGTGGCCGACGAACAGATGGCCGTTGTAGATCGTGCGGCCGTTGTCCGGAAACGCCGGCGTGGCGACGGTGAGCGCGGCGCCGGCGCGTCCGGCGAGCGCGTCCATCAGCGCGTCGATCACGGGGCCGATGTTGCCGTTCGGCGTGCTGTCGAACGTCGAGCAGTACTTGAAGTAGATCTGGCGCGCGCCGTGCATATCGAGCCACGCGAACGCATTGCGCGCGGCGGCGACGGCGTCGTCGACCGGTGCCGTACGTGACTTCAACGCGACGACGATCGCGTCGACGCCCTCGGGGGGCGGCCCTTCGGGGACGCCGATCGTCTGCATCGTGCGCATGCCGTGGCGGACAAGGTTGTTGGCGAGGTCCGTCGCGCCGGTAAAGTCGTCGGCAATCGCACCGAGCAGAAGACCCGTCGCGCCAGCGGCGTTGCCGGCGTCGCCCCGGTGCGGCAGCTTCACGGCGGGCGCCGCCATCGCTACGCAGCGACCGCGACGCCGTCCGCGGGCGTCGACGGCCGACCGATGCGGCGCAGGTGCCAGAGCTCCGAGAGCTCGGACGCGCAGCGCACGACAAGCGGTGCGAGCGCCGCCACGCGCTCGTCCGTCATGCGCACGCTCGGGCCCGCGACGCTCACCGTGCCGAGCGCGCTGCCGTGCGGCCCCGCGCGGATGGCTGCGGCGATCGCCGTGACGCCGGGCTCGGCCTCGCTCATCGCGAGTCCGTAGCCGCGTCGCATCGTCGCCTTGAGCTCGCGCAAAAACGCGTCGAGCGAACGCGTCGCCCTCGGCCCATAGCGATCGGCCTGCACGAAACCGCCGTTGGCCTCGACGCATTCGATAGCACGTTCGAGTCCCAACGTGGCGAGCCACGCCTTGCCGCTCGCGGTCACCGACAGCGGCACCGTGTTGCTCGTGAGCGACGGCTGGTAGACGAGCCCGCTCGTCGCGCCTTGCGCGTGGGCGACCCATACCAGCGAATGCCCGTCGACGACGGCGAGCCGCGCGAACTCGCGCGATTCACGTGCGAGGCGGTCGAGCAGCGGCTGGCAGACGTCGGGGATGCCCGTTGCCGCATAGAATTTCTGTCCGAGCGTGGCGAGACGCATCGTGAGCCGGTAGAAGCTCGTCTCGCTGTCCTGCTCGGCCCAGCCGAGTTCGCACAGCGTGGTCAGAAGCCGATGCGCGGCGCTCTTGGGCAGGCCGAGCGCCTCGGCGATCTCTCCCAGCGGACGCGCGCTCGAATCCTCGGCGAGGAGCTCGATGATCGCGAGGCAGCGCTCGGCGGGTACGTGGGCCATGGCGTGGAGCGCGCGTACCGTCAGCGAGGCGCGTGCGACGGCGCGAGGAACGCCATCAGCGCGTCGGCCTGACCCGCGTGCATGTCGAGGCCGGTGACGTACGGCACGCGCTCGCGCTGCGCATGCCGGATGATCGGTGTGGGCGCTTCGCGAATCACGACGTCGCCGATCACGGCATCGGGGCCGAGTTCCGCGATGGTGCCCGGCAGGCCGTCGGCGTCGTTCATCCCGACCGGCGTGGCGTTGACGATCATGTCGCTGCCTCGGGGCATCTCGTCAACGCATGCAAAGGTCACCGATGGAAACGCCGCCACGAGGCGTGCGATCAGCATCCGGGCGCGCTGTTCATCGGGGTCGATGAGCGCGATCGATGCAACGCCGGTGCGAGCGAGCGCGCACGCGATCGCGCTGCCCGCGCCGCCCGCACCGAACAGCGCAACGCGCCGCCCCTCGAGACGCAGCCGCTTGCGCCGCCCGGCCTGCACGAAGCCTTCGCCGTCGAACATGTCGCCACTCCAGGTGCCATCGGCCTCCCGTCGCAGTGCGTTGACCGCGCCGATGCACGCGGCCGTCGCGCCAAGCCTGTCGGCGAACGGCAGCATGCGCGCCTTGAACGGCACCGTGACGATGACGCCGTCGAGATTGGCGATGCCGAGGAGTGCCGGCACGATCGCGTCGAATTTTGCGGCGGGCACGTGCACGGGAATCATCACCGCGTCGATGCCCTCGCGCGCGAAGCGCTCACTGTAGACGGCGGGCGAGCGAACCTGCGCGATAGGGTCGCCGATGATCGCGAACAGGCGCGTGGCGCCGCCGATTTTCACCGCGTCGCTCATCGCGAAGCGGCCTCGCGCGCCGCATGCCATTGCGCCACGCGTGCCGAACGGTGTTGCCGCGGTCGTGCGTTGACGAGCGCGCCCAGTCCCATCAGACCGGGGGCGAAGATCCGCGCGTCCATCGTCGCCAGGTTCGCCGCGATGCGCGGCCGGAAACCCATTTGCGCGATGACGTCGCGTTCGGCGTCCACACCCGGCGCAATTTCGATGAGTTCCAGGCCGTCGGCACCGATCCGGAACACGGCACGCTCGGTCACGAACAGCGTCGTCTGGCCGCGCTGGCGGCCGATCGCCGCGCTGTAGCAGACTTGCTCGAGCTTCGGCACGAACTTGCGGTGACGGCCTTCGCGGCGGATCACCGTTCGCCCCTGTTCCCAGTCGATGTCGAGATCGCCCGCGGTCATCGTTCCCCCGAACACGACCGTGCGCGCGTTCTGGCTGATGTTGATGAACCCTCCGACGCCGATGATGCGCTCGCCGAAGCGGCTGACGTTGACGTTGCCGGCCGGGTCGACTTCGGCGAACGACAGGAAAGCGAGGTCGAGACCACCGCCATCGTAGAAATCGAACTGCGCAGGTTGCTCGACCATCGCTGCGAAGTTCTGCCCGCCGCCGGAATCGCGGCCGGTGATCGGGGCACCGCCGATGATGCCCTGCTCGTTGGTGAGCGTCACGGCGTCGAGGAGCCCTTCCTCGGCGGCGATCGTCGAAAGCCCGGTCGAAACGCCGGCCCCGAGATTGCAGATCGCGCCGGGAAAGAGCTCCATCGCCGCACGGCGCACGATCACCTTGCGCGGGCCGAATGGCAGCGGCTTGATGTCGCCCGTCGGGATGCGCAACTCGCCCGAGTAGCTGGGATCGTAGTAGGTGAGATAAGTCTGGCGCTGGTCGGGTTCGACGACGACGAAATCCACCAGGATGCCGGGAATGCGCACGCTCTTCGCGTTCAGCGTATTGCGCCGGGCCATCCGCTTCACCTGCACGACGACGATGCCTCCCGCGCGTCGCGTCGCCTGCGCCATCGCGAGCATTTCGCCCAGCACGGCCTCTTCTTCCATCGTGACGTTGCCGTCCTCGTCGGCGGTCGTGCCGCGCAGGAACGCGACGCTCACCGGCACCGGCTTGAACAGCAACCATTCTTCGCCCAGGAGCGTCACGACCTCGACGAAATCGGGTGGCGTGCACGGACTCTGGCGCGCCCCTTGGCGACGCGGATCGACGAAGCTGCCGAGTCCGGTCTTGGTGATGAGCCCGGGGCGCCCCGCCGCCATGTCGCGCATCAGCTGCGACAACACACCCTGCGGCAGCGTATAAGCCTCGATCTTGTCCTCCGCCGCGAGGCGCACCAGCCCCGGTGAATCGACGAGTGCGCTCGTGATCGCGCGCGCCAGCAGGCCCTCGTGTGCGAGGTGACTCGCGCCGAGCGCCGCCCGATCGCCGACGCCGACGACGCTGACGGACGTGAGGCCGCGCGGCGCGCCCTCCGCGAGGAAGCGGCGCTCGACCGCGGCGAGCAGCGCTTCCGGCACGGCGTGGCCGCCACCCGAGCCGCTGATGAGGATGGCGTCGCCGTCCTGGATGAGGTGTGCGGCGTCGTCCGCCGAGATCTTTTCCATGATGTGTCAGAGGCGGGCAGGCGGCCGCACAAGAAGGGTGAAACACGCCGCAGCGGCCGGCGTGGAATCGGTGACGACGACTTTCAATCGCACGTGCGCGCCCCTGGTCATCGTCGTCAACCGTTCGGGTTCCCGAGCCGACAGATCTCGAGTGTGTACACCGCTGCGTCATCGCGCAGTCGAACGGCACGTTCGCGCAGCGAAACCAGGTCGAGCTGTTGGCGCGCCGCTTCCGCGGCCGCGGCGGTCGTGGCCTCGACGAGGATCACCCACGCGGGAACGTCGAACTGCCGGGTACGCGATTCTGCGGTGTCGATGAAGCTGCCTCGGCGGTCGCTCGCAAAAAGATGGCAGGCGACGATGCCGATTTGCCCGAGCGCGCGCGGAAAGGCCTCGGTGGACACGTGGTTGACGAAGCCTTCCTCGGCAGCCGCGTCACCATCGAGGCGCAGTGCGAGCGCATGGCCGCCACTGCTCGAGCCTTGCGTGCAAACCACGCGGCACACGGCGCGTGATGTCCGGCGAAAATAGGGAAGCGTGGCGCGCGTGAGCGAGGTCGGTGTGTTGAGCCGCGCAAGATAATCGGGCGAAGTCAGCACATCGATGTCGCGCGCCTCGTACAGCGTCAGCCACTCCGGCGAATGACCTGGCCGCGCGTAGCGGCGACCACGCCGGAATCCGGGAATGGCGAGGCGCTCGGGAATGTGCTGCTTGTCGTGCCACTGGTAGAACTGCATGCGGCCTTCGGCGGCAACGTCGTTCCAGATCAGCACCGCTGCTTCACCGAGCAGCGCGGATGTCGAACCCGCGTCATCCACGGAGCGGATCGCGTGCGCGGCGGAGGCAGGGGACGAAGGCATCGAACGGCTCATCGGCCCTTGAAGGCCGGATCGCGCTTCTCGAAGAATGCGGCAACGCCTTCGTGCAGGTCGTCGCTGTCGAAGACGCGCTGTTGCGCCACCGTCGAACGCGTCAACGCCGC
>Ga0207678_10003569_pt1 | contig 13988 bp, 13 predicted proteins | sample KBSC63metaG_FD_184319 | JGI IMG/M metagenome (GOLD analysis project Ga0207678, IMG submission 184319) | Corn rhizosphere microbial communities from Kellogg Biological Station, Michigan, USA - KBS C6-3 metaG (SPAdes) (version 2) | ecosystem: Host-associated > Plants > Roots > Rhizosphere > Soil ... | reverse complement strand
CCGGTCATGCCGCCGGGCATGATGACGTCGGTGAACAACAGGTCGAACGGTTCGCCGCCGTTGATCATCACCATGGCCGCTGGTCCGTTGGCGGCACCCAGCGTGCGATAGCCGAGGCTCTGCAATTGCGTGGTGACGAAATTGCGCACCAGCGCGTCGTCTTCCACCACCATGATGGTTTCGTTGCCGTGCGGCAGCGGCGGCGCCGCGCCGGGCGCTGTCTCGATCTGGCCGCGGGCCGGCGGCAAATAGAGCTTGATCGTGGTGCCGTGGCCGACTTCGCTGTAGATTCGGATGTGTCCGCCCGACTGCTTGACGAAACCGTAGACCATGCTGAGCCCAAGGCCCGAGCCCTTGCCGACCTCCTTGGTGGTGAAGAATGGCTCGAATACCTTGTTCAGCACCTCCTGCGACATGCCGGTGCCGGTGTCACTGACCGCTAGCATCACATAGGGGCCGGGCTTCACATCCGGGTTGACCTGCGCATAGGCCTCGTCGAGCACGACCTTGCGCGTCTCCAGCAGGAGCTTGCCGCCGTTCGGCATCGCGTCGCGGGCGTTGATCGCCATGTTGAGCAGGGAATTGGCGAGCTGCGAGGCGTCGATATGCGCGGTCGCTGTTTCCTGCTCGAGGATCGAGTTGACCTCGATCTGCTCGCCGAGCGTCGGGCGCAGCAGCTTTGCGATATCGAGCACGGTGGCGTTGATGTCCACGTTGCGCGGCTGCAGCGGCTGGCGTCGGGCGAAGGCAAGCAGGTGCTGGATCAGCTCGCTGCAGCGTTCCGCCGCCTGGTCGATCAGTTCGGCCGTCTTCTGCAACTGTGGTTCATGGGCGAGGCGCGCGACCAGCGTTTCGGTGGTACCGGTGATGACCGTCAGCATGTTGTTGAAGTCATGCGCGACGCCGCCGGTGAGCTTGCCGATCGCGTCGAGCTTCTGGGATTGCTGCAGCTTGTGTTCGGTTTCGCGCGAGGCGGTGGCGTCGTGATAGACCAGCGCCGCGCCGCTGATGGCGCCAGAGCCATCGCGCAGCGGCCGGCCGCTGATCACGAGATGAACGGGTGCACTGCCGCTGACCGGGTGCACCACGACCTCGATGGCGTCGAACGCTTCGCCGCGCAGCGCCCGTGGCGCGGGCATGTCGCGGACCAGCAGCGGCGTGACGCCGTCGGCATGAAACGCCGTGTTGAGCGAGCGCAACAATTCCACCGTCATTCCCGACCGCACGCGCAGCATCTTCTCGGCCGCCGGATTGGAGAGCAAAATCTCGCCCTTGGTGTCGATGACCAGCACGGCCTCTGCCATGCTGTGAAAGGTGCTGCGCAGCACCGCGGCCGAAAGCCTGAGTTCGTCATGCGCGGCGACTAGATGCTCGGTGCGCTCGGCGACCGCGGCCTCCAGCGCCTCGTTGGTGGCCTGGGTGGCGCTCAGCGAATCCTGCAATTCCCGGCGCCGGCGGCGCGCCGACAGCGTCAGAAAGGTGGCGAGGATCAGAATCAGGGCGACGCCGACGAGATCGATCGCCAGCAGGAAGGCGCCGGTGGTCTCCGATTCGGCGCGTCTTTCGATCAGCTGCCGGCGCTCTTCCGCCACCGTCTTTTCAAGGTTGCCGGCGATTGCGGCTGTCGCCGCCCGGTCTTCCTGGCCGACAAGCGCCGCGACCGCGGCGGTGTCTCCCATGATTCGGCGCCTGATCAGTTCGCCATTGACCGTAACTTGGCGCTCCACCAGCGCATTGGTTTCCTCGATCAGCTGCCTTTCGACCGGATTGTCCTTGACGGCCTCGACCAGCGCCGCCAGCGCGGGGAGTATCGCGTCGCTGGCCTCGCGGTATTCCTTGGCGAATTCCTCGTCGCCGTTGATCGCAAAGGCGCGTGCCGCGCTTTCTGCCCGGCGCAGCATCGGGCGCATGTCCGAGATCTTTGCGAGTATGCCGAGCGCGCGGTCAACGGTCGCGGTATCGGACCGCGACTTCAGGTCCAGACCGATCGAGGCAGCGCCGATAACGAGGAGGATGGCGAGCCCAATTCCGAGGATGATGCGCTGCGAGGGCATTGCCAGCTGCTTTATTTCACAATTTCGAGTGGCGCGCGGAAGCTTTCGGTGTGGTGATGCACTGATTGACCGAGGTCAACAGCGCTTCGGGCGTGAAGGGTTTGCGCAGGCAGCATGCCGCGCCGAGCTCAAGGGTCATCCGTAGGAAATCCGGCGCGCGTTCGGCATTGGCGAACGCGTAGCCTGACATTGCGAGGATCGGCAGATCAGGCCTGCGCTCACGAAACATGCGAATCGATTCGAAGCCGTGCATATGCGGCATGAACACGTCGACCAGCATGACGTCGAAATCGGCGGATTCGAGTGCGCGCATTCCGGCTTCACCACCGTTGGCAACGGTGACCTCGAAACCCTTGCGCGTCAGACAGACCTCGATGGTACCGCATACCATCGGGTCGTCATCGACCACGAGAACACGCGGCACGATGATTCCTTCTTCCCTCGGGGTGGCGACTTGGCGACTCGCACATCCCATGTGACGATTAAGTCGAAACGTCGACAGGTCGTCTGTATGCTAGAGTGCACATAAAAGTTGCAAAGGGCAATTCCGTTTCGCAGTGTCAGAACGAGAACAAATGTACTTTTGGTTCCGGATCTAAGCCCGCCATGCCCCCGATCAATCGTGCGGGGCGGCTGTCGCCGTTCGGGCTCATCCTGCTCGCCATCACGTCGGTGGGGTGGGGACTCAATTTCCCGATCATGAAACATTTGCTGACCGAGTGGCCGCCGCTGTCCTCGCGCGGTCTGTGCGGCATCGTCGGTGCGGCGGCATTGGCGCTCTTTGCACTGGCGGGGCGGCAGAAATTGAGCGTGCCGCGGCCGATGTGGCTGCGGCTGCTCCTGGTCTCGCTGCTGACGATCGGCGGCTGGGTCGCGTTCATGGGGTTGGCGCTGTTGTGGCTCAACGCCAGCGAGGCTGCGGTGCTCGGCATATCGATCCCGGTCTGGGTGGCGTTCCTGGCATGGCCGATCCTGGGGGAGCGGCTGTCGCCGCTGCGCGCCGTCGCGCTGACGGTCGCGCTTGCCGGCATCGCGGTGCTGATCGGCGGCAATGGCATCGAAGCAAGCGTCGAGAAGTTGCCGGGCATCGCGTGCGCGCTGCTCGGCGCGGTATGCGTCGGCCTCGGCACCGTGTTGACCAAGCATTTTCCGTTGGCGATGCCGCCGCTGTCGCTGGCCGCCTGGCAGATCGGGCTCGGCTGCGTGCCGATCGCAATCGTCGGCCTCGCCGTCGAGCAGCCGCAACTGGCCGCGTTGTCATATGTCGGCTGGGCGTCGCTGCTCTATATGACGCTGATTCAGTTCTGTCTTTGCTATGTGTGCTGGTTTGCCGCACTGGAGCGGCTGCCGGCGGCGACGGCCTCGATCGGGACGTTGCTGGTCCCGGTCATCGGCGTGCTTGCGGCGGCGGCGATGCTGCGCGAGCCGCTCGGCCTGCGAGAGATGGCGGCGCTGGTGATCACGCTCGGCGGAGTGGCGGTAGCGCTGCGTGCGTGACTTGAAACGAAAAGGGCGGCGCACCGAAGATGCGCCGCCTTTCTAACTTACGCTATCGCGTTATTGCGCCGGGCAGGGGTGCCGCTGTCCGTCGTAACCGAGATACGTTCCTGACGCCGGATCGTAGGACTTGTACCTCTGCATGCAGTACGCCACGGAGTCGTCTCCTGCCGGAGGCGCAGCGGCGACGACGGTGTCGTCGTAATAGGAGTCATCCCCGTAGTAGTAGGGGCTGTTGTCGTAATAGCCATACGCCGACCCTACGCCGGCGCCGATCGCGAAGGCGGGCCAGAAGCCGCCGCCACGGTGATAATGGCGATATCCACCGCCGTAATAGCCGCCGCCTGCGACGGCACCCGGACCTCTACCGACGCCGGGCCGCGCAAAGCCCGGTCCGCGGCCTTCCGTGCTGGCCACGGCGCCGCTCCTGATGCCGGGACCGCCGGGTGCAACGGCCACGCCGCCACCTCTGATGGCGGGACCCGCACTGGGCGCTGCGGCCATTCCACCGCCTCTAATGGCGGGACCACCGCTGGGTGCAGCAGCCATGCCGCCACCTCTGACGCCACCACCGCCGATCGCGGCCCCGCCGCCACCGCCTCTAAATCCGCCGCCGCCGCCGCCGATCGCAGCGCCGCCACCACCGCCACCGCCTCTGGCACCGGCGCCACCTCTGACTTCCTGGGCCTGAGCGGCGCTAATGCTCGGCGCGACCAGCGGCAACACAAGCGCGATCGCTGCCGCAGTACTTAAAACTTTCAGATTGATCATTTCAGAACTCCATTTCCGGGTATGGGGTCTCAACCATTTTGAGAGGTGGACGTTCCCAGACCCACGCACTGATCGTGCGTACGCCGAGCCTGTGCCGCCGGAGCTGTATGCGAAATGAACGGATTGTGCCGGTTCCGCGGCAATAACCGCTGAAATCAGGCGGTGGAGGACCGCGACGGGTAGGAGTGAAAACCAGCCTTTGTCTGGACAATTGAGCCCGCCGATGGCATCAGAGCGGCACGATATCTCGAACCGGCCGAGCCCTCATGAAGCTGTTTCTGCTGAAATTTTTCACCTGGTGGAACGGCCAGACATTCGGCACGCAATTGTGGACGTGGCGATTCGGCGAACTGGTCGGGCAGGACGAGCAGGGCAACCGCTACTATCGGACAAAAGGTCGCAAGATCGATCCGACGCTCGGCTTCGAGCGGCGCTGGGTGATCTACAACGGCTACGCCGAAGCGAGCCGCGTGCCGCCGTCATGGCATGGCTGGCTGCACCACACCGTCGACGTCGCGCCGACTGAAGAGAGCTACACGCCGCGGGAATGGGAAAAGCCGCATGTTCCCAACATGACCGGCACTCCCGCAGCCTACCGTCCTTCCGGCTCGACGCTTGCCAGCGGCCGTCGGCCCAAGGCGACCGGCGACTACCAGGCCTGGACACCCGGCAACTAAGACGATTGTCATCGCTGTCGCGTTAGCGACCACGCTGCGGTTGCACGCGCCGTCGGATACAGCCACCAACCCTGTGAATAACGGGATCAGCGGGGACATTGGTCGCCGTCGTCTTGCGCCTTTCGCGTTCTCGCGGCTCAATAGGGACATCTTACGGAGATGGGAAACCATCGCGTCGGTGTCGGGATCCAGTCGCGACTGCCCCGATTTGCAGCGGTCACCGATCAGGATACGGCCGGGAAATAGGCCCCCGGTGCAGAGGTTCTGAAATCGCCCGCTAATGTGTGACTGCCGTAGGACAGGAAAGGCCGTCTGGGAAACCAGGCGGCCTTTTTCTGTTTGCGGTGTTTTACGCGAAGCCGTGTGCGCTCCGCATCAGACGGCGCGCCGCATTGCAGGCTGCTCGAAGGACGCCGACGCATTTTGAGCTACAGCATGAGCACCGCGATCACGAGGGCAATAGGGAGCAGAGCTCCAACTGCCAACGCGAAAATGTTGAATGCTGCCTCTCTGCTCATGACGTATCTCATTGCGGCAGGCGGAAGCTTTTGAGCCTCGAATTTTATGCGCGGGGCACGGTTTTGTTTCCTGCGCGCATTGCCGCACGCCGTTTTGTCGCGCCTTGGATGCGTGAACGTTTTGCCAGCCGCTGCGCCGCTCAACCGCCGGTCATTGCTGCATTTATGCCTGATACCACTGCGACGCGGCGGACTCCGCGTTGGTTCTTATGCCGATATCGCGCGAAGCTGAGGAACCTAGTGGTCTCGGCAAAGTTACTGAGCCGGGCGGGATCTGGAGAGGTGGGACGATGATCCGCCTGGTATTCGTCGCGATGACGCTTGCCTGTACATCAACATCGGCATTCGCCGAGACCTGTATCGCTTCTCACTATGGCTATAGCGGCGGACGAACCGCATCAGGCGAGCGCATGAATCCCGCCGCGATGACCGCAGCGCATCGCACCAGGTCATTCGGTTCTCAGGTCACAGTTACATCGCACTCAAGCGGCCGAAGCGTCACCGTCCGGGTCAATGATCGCGGCCCATTCGTAAAGGGACGCTGCATAGACCTGTCCACCGGAGCAGCGCGAGCACTTGGAATGGCTGGCCTCGAAAAGGTATCGCTGCAATGAGTTCGAGTGACGCTCGCCGATCCCGGCATCAGGGCTCGGTCGATCGAAAAGCTGGCTCATCGGCGAGCTTTTTCGTCAACGCGCGCAGGCGAGGCATTGCCTTGTCCGTATTCATTCCCAGCCCACACGCGAGCCGTTCGGCGACAAATGCCGTGACGTCGGCTTGAGTGAGACGACCGAGCAGCAAGTAGGGCATGTCCGGAACGATCATCGCGTCGACCGCGTTCAGCGCGCTCGTCACCTGCGCCATGCAGTCGTCGATCCAGGGCTGATGCAGCTTCTCCGGCGGATGGTGGTTTCGCTCGTAGGCGGCCTGAAGGCCTTTGTCGCACGCGCCCATCATGATCGCCGCGACTTTCAACACCGCCCGTCGATCCGGTCCCGCCGACGGCGTTAAAGCGCAATCGCGACCGAATGCCTCGTCGAGATGGTCGATGATGGCGCCGCTATCGACCAGCACTTCGCCGTCATCGAGTATCAGAGCGGGGATACGACCCAACGGATTGGAGGCTCGTACCTCGGCTCGATCGTTGAACCCAGAAAATGAAAGCTGCTCGTATCGCATGCCATAGACGTTGAGCGTGATGGCCACGCGGCGCGTGAATGGCGAGCGATTTACCCCGACGAGCATCATTCGGCGACAGTCCTTCAAACTCACCAAGCCGATCGGCGGGGCACGCGCTCGGTCAGGCCTCCATCATCCGCACGGCGGCACGATCGATCATTTCGCGGCGGCGGATTTGCGCGGGTGCTATCCGGTCTTTCATGAAGGCGAGGACTTCCGGCGGCGCGGTGTCCGGGGAGCCGGAATTGAACGGCGGCGCCGGGTTGTATTCGAGCCGGAGCTGGATCGTCTCCGCGGTCTTTTGATCGTGCAGCAGCGAGACCAGCGTCAGCGCAAAATCGATGCCGGCGGTAACACCGCCACCGGTCACGCGGTTGCGGTCGACGCAGACGCGCGTCCTTGTCGGGATCGCGCCGAATGCCGAGAGGAAGTCCATCGCGGTCCAATGAGTGGCTGCGCGAAAACCCTTCAGCAGGCCGGCGGCGCCGAGCACCAGTGAACCCGTGCAGACGGACGTGATGTATCTGGCGCCGGGCGCCTGCTTGCGCAGGAAAGCCAGCATCTCGTCGTCGTTGATCATGTCGTCGGTGCCGAAGCCGCCGGGTACGCAGATGACGTCAAGCTGCGGGCAGTCCGCAAAAGTCGTGGTCGGCGTCAGCATCAGCACGGAATCGCTCGTGACCGGTTCGATCCGCTTCCAGATCAAATGAACGGTCGCGCCGGGCAGGCTGGAGAACACCTGCAAAGGACCGGTGAAATCGAGCTGGGTGACGCGCGGGAACAGGACGAGACCGATCTGCAGCGGCGTGGGCGTGGGAGACGGCGCGGACATCGTGACCTCCGGAAAATTTGGCTTGACGAGGAGCATCCTGACATGATCGCTTCATGTCTCAAACGGCATATTTCCCTCATTTTCGGACATGGGTCAGAAAGCGCAGGAATCATGATCGGCGTCCTCATCTTTCCGGATTTCCAGTTGCTCGACGCGGCCGGGCCGATTTCTGCATTCGAGATCGCGGCGCGCTTTGCCGAAGGCGCGCCGTCGATCCGGGTGCTGGCGGTAACGCCGGGGCCGGTGCGTTCATCGTCGGGCGTCGAGATCCTCGCACGAGGATTGAAGTCGGCATCCGCGATCACGACGCTGATCATCGCGGGCGGCGAGGGCGTGCGGCAGGCGGCGATCTGCGAGAAGACGCTCGCCTTCGTGCGCGCACTCGCCAGGCGCGGCATCCGCATCGCCAGCGTCTGCTCCGGCGCATACATTCTCGCCGAGGCCGGACTCCTCGATGGCCGCCGCGCCACTACGCATTGGCAGCGCACGCGGCACTTTATAAAGGCCTATCCGCAGGTGAAGCTGGAGCCCGACCGCATCTTCGTGCGCGACGGCGATGTCTGGACGTCGGCCGGGATTTCGGCCGGCATAGATCTGTCGCTGGCGATGATCGCCGAAGACTATGGCGATGAGATCGCACAGAAGACCGCGAAGCAATTGGTGCTCTATCACCGCCGCAGCGGCGGCCAGTCGCAATTTTCCTCGCTGCTGGAATTGAAGGCGCCGAACGGCCGCTTCGGGCCGCTGCTGGCCTGGGCGCGCGAGCATCTCGATGCGCCGCTCACCGTCGAGGACCTCGCCGAGCAGGCCGGCATGAGTTCGCGGCATTTCACCCGCGCTTTCATGGCGGAGACCGGCACCACGCCGTCAAAGGCGGTGGAGCGGTTGCGCATCGAGGTGGCGCGGCAGCGTGTGCAGTCCTCCAGCGAAGCGATCGAGCGCGTCGCGCAAACCACCGGCTTCCGCGATCCGGAGCGGATGCGCCGCGCCTTCATCCGCGCGTTCGGTCAGCCCCCGCAATCGCTGCGCCGCGCTGCAAGGGCAGGGTAGGACATCGGAAGGGATCATCTGCGGAAATCCACCCGCCCTTGTGAAAAGTAGCCGTCGATTCTCTGTTCGCTTGCGACAAGGCCGACCCAGGGAACGGTGATCTCAGGGTTGTTCAGGTTGATGTATTTCCCGACCAGCCGGTGTGGACTTTCGCGCCTTGCATCGATGAGACCCCTGCGCGCGCCGGAATCCCAATCGAACAGCAGGTACACGCGGTCTCCCACGATCCTCGCTTCGCCTCGGCCCTGCTTCCATTTATCCGGGGTGTCGCCCGGGATGGTCGGGTCCGCTGCGCCGTTCCAGCGGCTCGACCACTCACCTTCGATCGTGCCGCGCCCCTGGTTCGCATGGCCGACGCTCCACGGCTTCGCATTTTCGTCATTGGCGGATTCTTCCGGCGCGGTGTTGCGGGCGAACTCCATCACGTCATCGTCGTTGGGATCTGGAACGTCCATGACACCGAACGGATTTCGGGTTTCGGATACGACGCTTCGCTTTGCGCTTTCGGATGTCATCGGTGCCTCCAAACGGCCACGGACGCACGCCACCTCGCGCGGCGCGGGTTGCTCGTAAACGTTGGATCGCAGAATGGCAGCAGCACAGCCACCCGATTTCCGGACAAACGGTTACGACCGTTGTTCGGCGCTTGCTGGTGCTGCGGCCGATGCGTCTCGGTGTGCTTATGCGACGTCGGCTTGCGGGCTAGGCGTCTCTTCCGCGAGCAGGGCGTCGAGATCGACAAGCTGCGGATCGTCCTGCTCGGGTTCGCCGTTGATCCCTGCGCTGCCGTGAATATGCATCAGGGTCTGGACGCGGCGGGCGTTGAGGTGGTCGACGTGTTGATGCTGCAGCGCTATCGGCAGCAGCGCCTTGGGCAGCCCGACCAGCGCAAAGGCCGCAACCTTGCGCACCTCGTCACCCTCGCGCCATTGCAGGGGATGGAGCGTGTAGATCAACTGCCGCTCGATCTCGGCCGAGGCCGGTTGCTCGGATTCGGATAGCGAGATGTTGGCGAGATTGGCGTTGCCGGCCCGGGTGCGTACGGCTGCGGATCGCAGTTCCCAGCATATCAAATCCGCCGCGGCGAGAACCTCGCGGCGCACGGCATCCACGTTGCTCGAGAACCTGGTCGCTTCCGGTATCGACATCGCCGCCTTGGTGACGGCCTCGACCATCGCGGTCGCGCCGTTGTCAAATCCCGGTGCAGCCCGCTCAATGGCCGCAGCCATCGCTTCGATCTGGTCAGCCGTCGCATCACGGTCGCGCTGGGCTTTGGCATCGGCCAGCGCGCGTTCGGCAGACGCGACCTGCTCGTCGAATTCCTGGAGTTCTGCACGAAGCGTCTTGGTACGGTCCTCGACGGCGCGCATGCTGACTTCCGCCCGTTCGAGCCGCGCATTGGCAGCGCCGGCCACTGCCAGCCGTTCGGCTGCGGTGCGTTTTTCGGCAAGTTCAGACTCGGCGGCGCTCAAGCGCTCGGCCAGCTTCTGCCGTGCCGTCACCTTGTCCTTCAGCGCATTCTCGAAGCGCTCGATCGGGCCGAGCTCGCGCTTGAAAATCGGGCCGAACTCCCGCTTGAAAAATGCCATTGCAATCACCTCGCGGATGGCTGCCGAATCAGTGGCAGATTTGTTGCGCGCCACAAGTAGTATGAAACTTGGATAACATTGCGGCCTGAGTCGGACCAGCCTGACTGCAACGGGTGATGGTCGACCGGCGGCCGACCATAACCTTCTGTGTGCGCGCCGAGTTACGCGGCTCAGTTATGCTTCTTCAGGAAGATGCGCGCGCTCTGGATATTTTGCGCGGCGTGAATGCGGGCGCGTTCCAGCGGTGTGACGACACCGTTCGCCTTGGCCCGGTTCTCCAGGTTCTGCACGCGGGCCTGGCCCTTCAACAGCTTCTGGCTTTCGGAGAAGTCCAGGTCGCCTTGCTGGACGCCCTTGAAGATGCGGTGCTGCTGGGAGTTCTGGCGCGCGTCGATCAATGGAGTTCCAGCGAAACTGCTGGCCGACGAAACAGCCAGAACGAGCGAAGCAAGAATGATAGTCCTCATAACGCTTCTCCTTTGCGTTGCTGTCGCGGCGGCGACGACGCCATGCCGGCGCTCGATCCGCGAACACGCACAGGATGGGTGAGGCGATCCCGCAGGAATGTGCGCGCTGTCACGAAATCATACGAGATTACAAAGGTTTAATGGCGTGATAGATGAATGGATTGTCAGAATTGAAGACGGCTAATGCGGTCTGTCCGGGTGCCAGCCGACCACCGCCAGCATCACAAAAAATCCGAAGACATAGGCCAACGCCACCGGCCAGCCCTGGCTGACCCACCGGCCGACGGATTTAGCTTCCGGATACATGTTCGACAAGGCGACGCCCGCCGAGGAGCCGAACCAGATCATCGATCCGCCGAAGCCGACAGCGTAGGCCAGAAAGCCCCAGTCGTAGCCGCCCTGCTTCAATGCGAGCGCGGTGAGGGGAATGTTGTCGAACACAGCAGAGACGAAGCCCAGGCCGAGCGCGGTCGGCCATGAGGCGGCCGGCAGTTTCTCGACCGGCATCAACGAGGCCGCAGTGACCAATGCGAGCAGGAAGATGGTGCCCTTGAAAGTTTCCGGCATTACCTTCCAATCCGGTGCGCGCAGTCCCGTCGTGAGCAGAATAACCGCCCAGACAGCGAGGCCGAGAACGGGGAGGGCATGGAGCACGGCCGGGAACCTGGTGTTGGCGATGATGTTCGCGGCCAGCGCAGCGATCAGAATGGCGGCAACGATGAAGACCCGCGCGGGATCGATCTTCAGCCTATTCGACGGGTCCTTCTGGATCGGCGAGTAGCGCTGCTGCTGAATGGATGCCGGCACCGCGAAGACCAGCATGGCGGCGATCGCTGCGACATAGGCCTCCACCACGGCAAGCGGGCTGACGCCAGCGATCCACATCATGGTCGTGGTGGTGTCCCCGACGACGCTGCCGGAGCCACCGGCGTTCGAGGCTGCGACGATCGCCGCGAGATAGCCGATATGAACCTTGCCGCGGAAGACGTGGCGCGCAACCGTGCCGCCGATCAAGGCGGCCGCGATATTGTCGAGGAAACTCGACAGCACGAACACCAGGACGAGCAGCACGACGCCGCCCTTCCAGTCGTCCGGCAGCAGCGCCGGCATCTTGTCGGGTACGCGGCTTTCCTCGAAATGCCGTGACAGCAGCGCAAAGCCCATCAGCAGCAGGAACAGATTGGCGAGCCCGACCCACTCATGCGCCACGTGGTGGCCGAGTCCGGCCAGGCCCGCACCGTGCTTGAAGCCGGTGAAGACCAGCTTGTAGACGATGATCGCGGCCAGACCGGCCAGCGCGACTTCAAGCGTCCTGTGATGGAACAGCGCGACGCCGAGCAGCGTCAACGCGAACAGGATGAAGTCGACGGGTATCCCAAGCACAAATATCGGCTCCATCGCCTTCGCCTCGAATCAGCTCTCAAAGGGGTGTGGCCGATACTCTGTGTTATTTAAGCGTCTTCAGCCATGCGGCGATTTCGCTGACCGCGACATTGGCCTGCTGCAAGAGTTTGCCCATCGTGAAGAAGCCGTGGAACTGGCCGGGGAAATGCCGGTAGGTCATGGGCACGCCGGCTTCCTTGAGCCGCGCGGCATATTCGGCGCCCTCGTCGCGCAAGGGATCGGCGCCTGCGGTCAGCACATAGGCCGGCGGCAAACCGGCGAGCGTTTTGGCGCGTGCGGGCGAGGCCTTCCAGTGATCGATGTCGCCGTTGCCGTTGAGATAGTGGTTGCAGAACCATTTGATCACGGAATGGGTCAGAAGAATGCTGGTCTCGGGCTCGCTGTGCGAGGGATGGCTCATCGCAAAGTCGGTGGCCGGATAGACCAGCACCTGGCCGGCGAGCTTTGGGCCGTCGCCGTCGCGCGCGGCAAGCGTCACGACGGCGGCGAGATTGCCGCCGGCGCTGTCGCCGCCGACCAGCAATTGCGCGGCGTCGATGCCGAGCTGCTTCGCATTGGCGGCAATCCATTTCGTCGCCGTGATGGAATCATCGACGGCGGCGGGGAATTTGTGCTCGGGGGCAAGGCGGTAGTCGACCGAGACGACGATCAGCTCGCCCTCATGGGCTAGCTTCTGGCAGACCACTTCATGGGTATCGAGGTCGCCGATCACCCAGCCGCCGCCATGGAAGAATACCAGGCAAGGCGCGAGACCGTTGGTCTGGCGCAATTTCTTCGGCGTGTAGATACGCGCCGCAATCGTACCGTGCGGCGCGGGGATCGACAGCGGCTTGTTCGATTCAAGTGCGGGCGGTTCAGGGTTAACTACGTCGCGGGCGTTCCGATAATATTCGCGCGCTTCCGGCGCGGTCAGCGTCTCATAGGCGGGACGGCCCGCCTCCTGGAAAGCCTGGTAGATGGCAGCGGCATCGGGATCGAGAGTGACGGGCATGGGCAATACCTGCTTGATGAGGAATTCTTGGTGACGTCATTCCGGGGCGCATCGCAGATGCGAACTATGGTGCGCAATTGCGCACCTGAGAATCTCGAGATTCCGGGTTCGCATCTCCGATGCGCCCCGGAATGACGGTTAGTCAGGCGGCGATGCGGCCGCCATCGACGGTGTAGGCGGAGCCGGAGACGTAGCTCGCCTCGTCGGAGGCCAGGAACGCCACGATGGAGGCGACTTCGGACGCCTGTCCAAGCCGGCGCGCCGGGATTCGCTCGACGATTTTCTCGTTTGGCGGCGGCTCATTGCCGGGATTGCGGCCCTGCAGGATGGTGCTCAGCATCCGGCTGTCGATCAGGCCGGGGCAGACGCAATTGACCCGCACGCCGGTGCCGGTGCATTCCCAGGCTGCGCTCTTGGTGAGCCCGATCACCGCGTGCTTGCTGGCGCTGTAGACGGCGATCATGGGCGATCCCATCAGGCCGGCGATGGAGGCGGTGTTGATGATGCTGCCCTTGTTCTGTTTCAGCATCACCGGCAGCACGTGTTTCATGCCGAGAAACACGCCGACCACGTTGACGTCGAGCACGCGCCGAAAACTCTCCAGCGAATATTCCGGGATCGGCTTGATGTCACCCTCGATGCCGGCGTTGTTGTAGAAGGCGTCGATGGTGCCGAACTTGTCGACGGCGGCGCGGACATATCCCGCGACCTCGTCCTCCTGTGTGACATCGGCCGTGACCGCGAGTGCCTGCGCCGAGGCCGGCAGATCCTTGATGGCCGCCTCAAGATCCTGTTCCCTGCGGTCGACTGCGACGATGCGCGCGCCGCGCTCGGCCAACAGGCGGATGGTCGCGGTTCCGATGACGCCGGCAGCGCCGGTCACGACGGCAACCCGGCCATCGAGGCGAATTCGATCGGGCATATCTGGGGTTTCCTCTGGCTCCTCCGGTTTATCCCGG
>Ga0207678_10003566_pt1 | contig 13994 bp, 14 predicted proteins | sample KBSC63metaG_FD_184319 | JGI IMG/M metagenome (GOLD analysis project Ga0207678, IMG submission 184319) | Corn rhizosphere microbial communities from Kellogg Biological Station, Michigan, USA - KBS C6-3 metaG (SPAdes) (version 2) | ecosystem: Host-associated > Plants > Roots > Rhizosphere > Soil ... | reverse complement strand
GCAGCACCGCCAGCATCGCCGTCTGCCAGTCGTGCACGTGGTAGACATCCGGCACGCCCAGCACCTTCGTCGCTTCAATCACCGCGCGGCTCAGCAGTCCGAATCGTTCCGCATTGTCCGGATAGTCCCCCGACGGAGTCGCATAAAAGCTCTCGCGGTCGAACAGCTCCGGACAATCGACAAAGTACGTCTGCACCCCATCGGCCTCGCCGCCGTCGAGAATCCGCACGAAGCGGTTATACGAAGGGAATGGAATCGTCACGCTCGCCAGCACTACTGCGGCGTTCGGAGCGGCCTTGGCCACCTGCCGGTAGTACGGCAGAAAGATGCGGATGCGGTGGCCCATCTTCGCCAGCATCTTAGGCAGCGCGCTGACCACATCTGCCAGCCCGCCCGTCTTGGCCCAGGGAGCACACTCTGATGCCGCAAATACGATATCCATGCCACCATCCTTTTCTTCCCAACTAAACCGTTAGTCTATAAGAGTACGCAGCCCCGGCATTGGATACAGATGAAACGCAAACCAAAACTCGGCCAGAACTTTCTTGTAGATGATCGAGCGCGCCACGCTATCGTCGAGGCCCTTGGCGATCTTAGCAAACGCACCGTCATCGAAATCGGTCCCGGCCACGGTGCGATTACCGAGATCCTCGCCACCCGCTGCCGCCATCTCATCGCCCTCGAACTCGACCGCGCCCTCGCCGCCGAGCTCACCTTTCGTTTTCGCGACCAGCCGCACGTGCGAATCGTCGAAGCCGACATCCTCAAAACCGATCTGCGCACGCTGATCCCCGAAGGCGAGACTGCGGACGTCCTTGGAAACCTGCCCTACTACATCACCTCGGACATCCTCCTGCACCTCTTCGCCGCAGCCCGGGCCGGCATCCTCACCCGCGCCGTTCTCATGATGCAGCGCGAGGTCGCCGACCGCGTCTCAGCCAGCCCCGGCGTGCGCGACTACGGCCTGCTCTCCGCCACCGCACAGATGCACGCGCAGGTCGACCACCTCTTCACCCTTCCCCCGTCCGCATTCTCGCCCCCGCCGGAGGTCTACTCCACAGTCCTGCGCATGCACTTCGCACCGCGCTTTGCGGAACTCGGCGTGGAGGCCCCCGCCTTCGACGCCTTCCTGCATCAATGCTTCGCGCAGAAGCGCAAGACGCTCCAGAACAATCTTCGCTTCGCTGGACACTCCGCCGAGCAGCTTGCAGCAGTATGGCCCGCCGACATCCCACCGCTGGCCCGCGCCGAATCACTTCCGCTGGCACCCATGGCAGAACTCTACCGCGCACTCACCGCACCTATCGCCCGCTAGAGGGTCCATCCACCTTTCCTGAATCAACCACACCGTTCAGGTTTCACTTCCCTGAACCAATCGACACCGTTCGGGTTTCACTTCCCGAATCAACCAACACCGTTCGAGTCCCTCCTGATCAACCACCACCGTTCGGGTTCACTTCCTGAACCCAATCGACACCGTTCGGGTGCCCCATCCTTCGCGTACTTTGCGAAGGGTGGGAATGAATAACCTTTCCCAGCCCGCTCTTGCCGTTGTTCGTTCTCTCCCACAAAAAATCATCTCGACCAAAGTCAGCGTTCCTTGCTGAAGCAGTAGTGCCAAAGGGCACGGCTTCAGCCGTGGTTATGTTCTGCTTAAGGGCACGGCTTCAGCCGTGCCAGAAGTGCCTGGTTTGCAGTGGGGCTTTAGCCCCTGAGGTACGTTTTGGCTCGTACCGCCACCTTTTTTGATCTTCGGCGGAAGCGCTTCAGCCCTACGAACTATCCTGCAAATACAAGCGGCTTCCCAATCCACGCCACAGATCGACTTTTTCCGCAGCCCCTTCAGCCGCCGAGCTACGCTTGCTCAGCACAGCCAACTATTCCCCCCGAAGCCAAAAGTGCTGAATTGCCCGCATTTCAGCGTGTCAAGCCCCCCGCGCCGTTCCAAAAGCCGATAAAATCTCGTATACAAAACAAACATAAGCACTTACACCGCATACGATTTTGTCCAGAAGTTGGCGGACTAGTTTTGTGCCATTCGCTATACTGGAAGCAGTAGAGAAAAAACCAAAGGCCAGGCGATCATCGCCTGGCCTAACTCGTTTAGAAAGACTAATTTGCCTATAAGTCTTTTATTTGCACGAATTTGGCCGCACTAAGTTCTAGTATCTCATTGTAATAAAGCCACTTAGGCGTGGGTACCCCCCCGGGGGGGCCCCCCTCCTATCTCCTCAGGTTAGCCGCTGGAGGAGCGGACGACCCGGGAGCGGGAGGAGCCGATGGAGGCCTCGATTCCGGACGCAGCGAAGGCTGCGGAACAGACCGCGGCCCCGGAGCCGAAGGCGCCGGGCGAGGAGCAGGCTCCTGCGGACGCTGCGGTCGAGGCGCTTCCTGACGAGGAGCCTGCGGCCGAGGTACTTCCTGACGAGGAGTCTCCGGCCGAGGCATCTCCTGCCGAGGCCTTTCCGGACGAGGACCCTCCGGGCGAGGCGCACTCGGCTGTGGAGGTGTCGACGGACGCGGCGCTGGCGTCGGCTGCACCGGCTGCGGAGGCGTCACAGGCGGCTGAGGCGAAGCAGTTTGTGGCGGAACCTGCTGCACCGGGCGATCACCACGTCCCCGCCCCGAACGCTCTCCCTGCGTCGAATCTGTAGCCGGAGGCGGTGGACGCATCGTCCCTCTTCGCAGCGATGAACCGCTGTCGCCGCCTTGAGGCTTGTTGCCGCCCTGAGGATTGACAGGCCGCGAACCTCCCGGCCGTCCGGGCTCGCGCTGAATCCTACCGGGAGACGCTCCCGGACCTGTCGCCGGTGCCGTCACGCCCAGCTCTGGCCTATGGCTGTTGCGATCCACGGGATAATCCCGTCGCAGCGACGAGCCGACCGCGCTTCCGCCCCGCGGCGTCGTTCCCCGTCCCACAGGACGCAGCGGCTCCGCCGTCCTTCCGGCAATCGAGCGAGGACCGCGGAAGTCCGGCGCAGACGGATTCCCTGCGCGAGAGGGCCGTCCAATGTGAATCGGACGCGGAGGTCCCTCTCGATGCACCGGTCGCATAGGAAAGCGGTAGGTCTGCGGCGGCCGAATCACGTTGATCACATACCCGCCGCCGCCAAATCCCCAGCCGCCCAGTCCGCACCCGCTCCCCGGTAGCCAGCCCCAGCCAAACCCGTCCCAATAAGACCAGTTCCCGCATCGAAACGGTGTCCAACCCCAGTTGTAACCGGACGCCCACACGTACCCGGTGCCGGGATAGTAGACCCAGCTCCCATAGCCATACGGATCGAACCCCGCATCCGCCGCGACATTCGGCTGCCACACCATCCCCTGCCCCGGCACGTTGTACCAGGTTCCATTGGCATCCAGGTCCGACCACCCGTAACCCTGACTCCCGGCATAGTCGTCGCGAGCCTCTGTTTGATTTGCAGCTTCATCCGCGGCAGCTTGATCGCGATCTTCGTTCCACGAGTCCCACGAGTCCTGCGCAATCTCCTGCGTCACGAGATAGCGGCTCCCATCGGTCGAATCGCGCGTCAACGTCTCGCCCGACTGCACATCGGCCTGATCGCCGCTCTGCGAGCCGACATGCGCCGTTCCATCCAGCACCGAGATCACAGCTGGCGGTTCATCCAGGTCAATTCGGATCGTCGTATTCGTCACCGGCGAGATCGCATCGCCATTCGCGTCGATGCTGTAGGCGAACTTGGCATCCGCCCGCAGCTCGGCATAGACCAGACCATGCACCACAGCGAGCTGGGTCTGGAAGTTCCCTCTGTTATCCGCGCTCAACACGCTCAGACTCAACGCGGAGTTCGGTGTCAATCGCACCAGGCTTCCGTCCTCGAACTCGACCTCCGCCTGTCCATCCTCGCCCGTCGACACGCGCACACCAGCCGCCAGCGGCATGTTGATCACCGCTGGATCGTTGCCCGTATTGTCCATGTGCTCCACGGTAACGCTGCCCTGAAGGTAGCTAAGCCGGGCAGCGCGCTGCGGCGGAGCATCGTAAGCCCGTGCCCCAACAGACGACCCCAGCACAAACCCCAGCACCACCACTCCTGCGAACCAATGCAGCAACCTTAAATTCTTCATCACACCCACTCCGCAACATCTGTCGTTTAGATGCTTGCTAGGACGCAGAGCACCCTCTATTTGCCGTTCGCCTGTTCCAGCATCTTGGCTGCCCGCAATCGTACTCGTTGCATCAGAGCCGTGTCATCCACGATCGCAGTCAACGTCGGCGCAATCGTACCCAGCTCCAGCGCGTGCCCCGATTCCACCTCACGAGCTAGCGAGGTCGTCTCCGCATCCAGACCCAGCCGATCGTAACGATGCAGGAAATCCAGCCTCCGCCCTTCGTCCAGCGTGAACGCAACTCCCAGAAAGATATTCGTCAGCAGAGCCACGCCTTTATTCTCCGAGTAGTTGTAGGCACATGAACCGCTGCCATCCGACCCGGCATAACTCAACGTCTTCGTCCCTGTGTTGGCGATGTTCTTCGCCTTGGAAGCACACGCAACGTTGAAGTGATTCAAACCCCGAGCCGTCCTGAAGATCTTCGCGGTCGTTTCTGGAGTCAACGTAAAGGTGCGTTCCACATGCTTGTCCGCCTCCACTGGCGCCGATCCGTTGGAAGCGACTCCCGCCTCCACATCCGCCTGGTAGTTTCCCGTTCCATCCTCGCGAACCCGCAGCGAGTAGCGCGGAACCGGCAAACCGACGCGATCAAACTGGAAGCTGACAACAGGCTGCGCCTCAATCTGCGCCGCACCCGGCGATCCAGCGGACTGTGCCATCAATACCGACGTCAGGCACATAGTCAGAGCGCCTGCAAGAACAACTCCAGCGACAAGCCTCATCGAACGCCACCCTGCAGCAGTAGCGTCTGTGAGGTATGAATATGGCAGATGGCAATCGCAAGTGCGTCCGCCGCATCGGCAGAATCGAACGCCTCATCAAGATCGAGCAGTCGTCTCACCATGAACTGCACCTGCTCCTTCGCCGCCAGCCCATACCCAACGACGGAGCTCTTGATCGACAGCGGCGCGTACTCCGCCACTGGAAGCCCGCAACTAGCCGCAGCCAGCATAGCCACACCGCGAACCTGCCCCAGCTTCAGCGCAGACTTCGCGTTCGCGGAGAAGAACACCTCTTCGATCGCGACCACCTCCGGCTGGTGCAAAGCCATCAAGCCAGTCAGTTCAACATAGACCTGCTGCAACCGCAGCGGCGTCTTCTCCTTCTTATTCAGCCGAATCGTCCCAGCGGCAAGGTGGTTCAGCCGCGGCATCCGTGCCGTGCAATCCACCTCAACCACTCCGTACCCGGTGAACTCCGTTCCACAGTCAATGCCAAACACTCGCATGGGCGAAGTTTACTGCATCCCCGTAGAGTTCCAATGCCCGAAATCAAACCGGTCGCGCAGCCGATAACAATTCAGCGAGAAATCCCCTCCAGCGGCGAGCTGGCCGTGGCATAGAGCTTACGCGGCACACGTCCCGCCAGAAACGCCTGCCGCCCAGCCAGAACAGCGTGCTGCATCGCCTCCGCCATTAACAACGGATCCTTGGCGTGAGAGATCGCCGTATTCATCAGCACGGCATCAAAGCCCATCTCCATCGCCACCGTGGCATCCGAAGCCGTGCCCAAACCGGCATCCACAATCAGCGGAACCTCCGTAATCAGCTCCCGCAGGATGCGCAGGTTCGTCGTATTCCGCAATCCCAGGCCACTCCCAATCGGCGCACCCAGCGGCATCACCGCCGCCGCCCCCGCATCGATCAGCCGCTTGGCATAGACAATGTCATCCGTCGTATACGGCAGCACGATAAATCCTTCCTTCGCCAGAACGCGCGTCGCCTCCAGCGTCGCCTGCACATCCGGATAGAGCGTCTGCTGGTCGCCGATCACCTCGATCTTCACCCAGTCCGACAGCCCCACCTCGCGGCCCAGCCGAGCAGCACGAATCGCCTCCTCCGCGGTGTAGCAGCCTGCCGTATTCGGCAGCAGAAAATAGCGTCGCGGATCGATAAAGTCGAGCAGCGACTCGCTCGTGCGATCGAGGTTCACCCTCCGCACCGCGACGGTAACAATCTCCGCGCCGGAGGCCTCGATGGCGGCCTGCGTCTCCGGGCCGTCCTTATACTTTCCCGTACCAACAATCAGCCGCGACTGAAACGCTCTGCCTGCAATCACAAGGGGGTTCATACAGCCATTCTAAAGCTCCGCGGCAAATTAAACGCAAACGGCCCGCGCTCTCATCGGAGCTGCGGGCCGTCTGGCGGTGATCTGTTGAGATTGACCTGAGGCGTCCATACTCGGACCGTACCTCGGCGAGGACTTTTACTTCCAAAGACCGCCAGGACTAGAGCAGGACGCTCTAAGCCTCAGTCACCTCACGTACTGTTGTGCAACTGTTACTTTCAATTTTCATAGGCTGGATCATCCTCCTTTCCCGTGTAAAAGCAGACTACTCCCGAGCCGGATTGCGTTCAAGCCCATGTCAAAAGACAGTACCCAATACATCTGGCTTCAACCATTTAGGCATCAGAGACAAAGTCGACCTATTTTCTGCACCCACGAGGTTCTTCCATGAAGCCAGCAACCATTATCGGAATCGTGCTCATCCTTCTGGGCATCATCGGATTTGCCACCGGTGGCATCTCCTTCACGCACCAGAAGAAGGACGTCGATGTCGGCCCCGTCCAGATCTCGCACGAGACCAAGGACACTCTTCCTATCTCGCCAATCCTCAGCACCATCGCACTCATAGCAGGTGTGGGACTGGTCGTCGTCGGAGCAAAAAAAGCGTAGAGCGTCGCATAGAACCGGGCAGGAATCCGCTCTCCGGATTCCCTGTCCGGCACTGCCTGTCTACTTCAGGTAAGCGCGAACCAGGTCGATCAACTCCTCGCCCAGATCGGGCGTCAACGGAGCGCGCCCGCCTTGCAGAAGATGCAGGCGAATATGGTCTTCCATCACCTCTGCCATCAGGCCATTGATCCCCCCGCGCACAGCTGCCAGCAGCATCAGCACCTCAGAGCACTCTCGATCATCCGCCACCAGAGCGCGCTCGACTGCCTCAATCTGGCCATGAATACGCTTGACGCGATTCACCAGCTTCGCTTTTTCTCTCAAATCAGGTTTCATCACAACCTCGAAAATACCATACCGGGGTATATTATAAGACAAAACTCTTCTCTCCCGTCCCCGGTGCAGCCACCGATCCCTCTGGCAGAAAAGATTCGGCCCGGTTCACCATTCACAATCGATTCACCTAGAGATTTACCTGTAGATACGACCCTATGACTTCGATCCTGCTGCATCGCCTCCAAAAGCCCCTCGCCGCCTGCCTGCCACTGCTGCTGATGCTTACGGTGCGCCCGCTGATTGCCCAGTTCCAGGCTCACCCCGAGGCCGCCGCTCACTCCACCCTCCCCGATGCCCCCAGGCCATCCACCGCCGCGTCCCATCCCAATTTAACAATCTTCCCTCACTCGGACAGCTCACGCTTCTTCATCGCCGGACAGGCGAACATCATCTTCCAGGCCCACGGCCCCTTTCACTCCCCCTACCAGGGCGTCAACAGCCTTGAGAGCCGCGGCGAGTACAAAACCTCGCTGCTCGGAACCCTCTTCCTCGGCATGCAACTCCGGCGCGACCCAAAGTCCAGCACCGATATCCTTCTGAACGTCGAGTCCTCCGGCGGACGCGGTATCAGCGAAGCGCTCGGCCTCGCCGGCTTCACCAACCTCGACGTCGTGCGCAACCCCAACCTCGGCTCGACACCCTACATCGCCCGCGTTCAGCTCCACCAGACCATCGGCCTCGGCAGCAAGATTATCGACGCAGAGCGCACTCCCTTCTCTCTCTCAACCAAAGTACCGGAGCGTCGCCTCGAACTCCACATCGGCAGCATGAGCATGCCCGACTACTTCGACATCAACAGCATTGGCAGCGACAGCCACCTTCAGTTCCTCAACTGGACCGTCGACAACAACGGCGCATGGGACTATGCAGCCGACACCCGCGGCTACACTTACGCCGCCGTAGCCGAGTACATCGACAAAGACTGGTCCGCCCGCTACGGCATCGCCCTCATGCCCACCGTAGCCAACGGCGTCGATCTCGACTGGAACCTGCGCCGCGCCAGCGGACAAAACATGGAGGTCGAGCTCCGCAAATCCCTGCTGGGACCGCTCGTCAGCCCCGACCGCAAGGGCACTATCCGCATCCTGGGCTTCGTCAACCACGCCCGCATGGGACTCTATCGCGACGCAGTCAATGCCTACCTCGCAGGCGCCGATCCCAAGCCGGACATCCAGCTTCACGAACGATACGGCGAGGTGAAGTATGGCTTCGGCCTGAACGCCGAACAAGAACTGACGCCCGACCTCCGCATCTTCACCCGTCTCGGCTGGAACGAGGGCCAGCACGAGTCCTTCGCCTACACCGAAGTCGATCAGACCATCGAGTTCGGCAGCGACTACTCTGGTCACGGCTGGTCGCGCCCCAACGACAAGCTCGGCCTCACCTTCGTCTCAAACGCCATCAAGAAAGATCACCAGAACTACCTTCGCCTCGGCGGCCTCGGCTTCCTCTTAGGCGATGGCAAACTGAACTACGCCCGCGAGAACATCCTCGAGGGCTACTACAATCTGCACGCCTGGCGCGGCGTCTACTATGCGCTCGACACCCAGTTCATCGACCACCCCGGCTACAACAAGGACCGAGGCCCCGTGCTGGTCGAAGCTATCCGCATGCACGTCGATTTCTAGCTCACACCGTATACTGCCAATGTGACCCCCTTCTGGATGTACGGCGCCATCGGGTTTGTTCTCGGCCTCCTCTTCGGCAGCTTCCTCAATGTCTGCATCACTCGCCTTCCCCGAAACCAATCCATCGTTCACCCGCGCTCCCGCTGCCCGCAGTGCGGAGCGGCCATCCGCTGGTACGACAACATCCCGCTCCTAAGCTGGCTCCTCCTCCGAGGCCGCTGCCGCGACTGCAAACAATCGATACCTCTGCACTATCCACTCGTAGAGCTTGGCGTGGCTCTCTGGTTCATGATGGAAGCTTCGCATCTCCATCTCCTCTTTCACCCAACTTCCGGAATCGAAGTCTCCTCAGATATCACCTCGCTCCTCATCACGCACCTTGGCATCGGCATCATCGGTTTCCTCCTCATCGGCCTGATGGTGATGGACTGGCAAACGCACATCCTCCCGGACGCGTTCACGCTCTGGGGCGTCGTCATCGGCTTCCTCCTCGCCTGCGTGCAAGCCGCCTTCCTTGGGCCCACAGAAGATCAGGTCCTTCTCCCGGCCAACCACATCCACCTCACGAGCCCGGGAGCCACCACCGACAGCGGCAATGTCTTCCTCACCGGCCCGGAGCATCTCGTTCTTGCCCGCCTCACGGCCATCTGCGGAGCGGCCATCCTTCTGCTCCTCATCCGCTGGATCTACAAAGCTCTCCGCCATCGCGAAGGCATGGGACTCGGCGACGTAAAACTGCTCGCCATGATCGCGGCCTTTCTCGGCTTCACGCCTGCCATCCTCGCGCTCTTCTTCGGCGTCGTCATCGCGAGCGTCTATGCTGCCATTCTCCTCGCGCGCGGCAGAGCCAACGCCGCATCGAAACTGCCCTTTGGCAGCTTCCTCGCCATCGGTGGATTGATCGCGGCGCTCTACGGAAGCAGGCTCATCGACATGTACGCGAGCCTGCTCCGATAGCGCGAATCACCGCGTTGATAACTTGACACTTGCCAGCCACAAACTTAGAGTCGAAGATGGCCATGCACGATTACCCCTACATCTGGAATTACATTCCCCTGGCGCTCCAGGTCCTCTTTGCTCTGGGAATTGCCTGTGGCATGGTGGGGGTCTCCTTCCTCATCGGCAAGCATAAAAATTCACGCACCAAAGCCGGGGCATACGAGTGCGGCATGGACCCCGTCGGCGACGCCCGCGGTCGATTCTCCGTCCGCTTCTATCTTGTGGCGATGCTCTTCATCCTCTTCGATGTTGAAGCTGTCTTCATGCTTCCCTGGGCCGTCATCTATCGCCGCCTACCGGCCATCACCGGCTCCCGCATGTTCGGCTTCTACGAGATGCTCGTCTACTTAGGATTCGTCGCCGTCGGTCTCTTCTACGTCTGGAAGAAGGGCATCCTCGACTGGGCCAACGACAAGGGAGACCTCTAGCATGTACGATCCCGCCTCAGCCCTCGCCGGCACCGAAGCCGTCTTCGCCGCGCATCCTGAAAATGCCGCCGTCAAGGCCCTCGCCGCCCTCGCCACCGACGCGAAGTACGACCGCGCCGAGCTGACCATCACCGTCGCCCGCGAGAGCATCGTCCAGGCCTGTCAGGCCGTACAGCAGGCCGGCTACACCTTCTTCGAAGACGTCACTGCCGTAGACTGGTACCCCTCCGAACCCCGCTTCCAGATCACCTATCACATCCTCTCGATGACGCTCAAAGAGCGCATCCGCCTTGTCGTGCGCCTCGACGGCGAGGATCCTGCCATCGACACCATCACCGGAGTCTGGCCCGCGGCCAACTTCTACGAGCGCGAGATCTTCGACCTCTTCGGCGTTCACTTCGGCGGCCACCCCAATCTCACTCGCATCATGATGCCCGAAGACTGGAACGGCCACCCCTTGCGCAAGGATTACCCCGTGGAGGGATACCGCTAATGGCTCCTCTGGCCGCTTCTGACATGATCATTCCCGGCGTAGAAGATGTAGTCGCCGACGCACAGCGCCACCATCCCGGCCAGGACTCCGCTGCAGACCAGACCATGGTCATCAACATGGGTCCGCAGCATCCCTCGACTCACGGCGTGCTCCGCCTCGTGCTCGAGATCGACGGCGAATCCGTCGTCTCCCTCGCCCCCGACATCGGCTATCTGCACACCGGCATCGAGAAGACCTGCGAGGCCAAGTTCTACCAGCAGGTTGTCCCCCTCACCGACCGCATCGACTACCTCTGCCCCATGACCAACAACCTCGCCTACTGCCTCGCGGTAGAAAAGTTGTTAGGCCTCGAAATCCCCGAACGTGCCCAGTACCTCCGCGTCCTACTCAACGAGCTGACCCGCATCCAGTCGCATCTCGTCTGGCTCGGCACGCACGCCATGGACATCGGCGCGCTCACCGTCTTCCTCTACTGCTTCCGCGAGCGCGAAGAGATTCTTCGCATCTTCGAGAACGTCTCCGGTCAGCGCATGATGACGAGCTACTTCCGCGTCGGCGGTCTCGCCCTCGAGCCGCCGCTGAATTTGTACAAGCAGATTCAGGACTTCCTGAACATCATGCCGGACCGCATCACCCAGTACGAAAACCTGCTCACCGCGAACCCCATCTGGGTCAACCGTCTCAAGGGAGTCGGCATTCTCTCGGCGGCGGACGCCATCGCTCTCGGCGTCACCGGCCCGCCCCTCAGGGCCAGCGGTGTCGACTGGGACCTGCGCCGCGACATGCCCTACAGCGGCTACGAAAAGTTCGACTTCAAGGTGCCCGTCTCCAACGATTGCGACGTCCTCGCCCGCTACGTCGTCCGCATGGACGAGATGCGCGAGTCGGTCAAGATCTGCCAGCAGGCCCTCAACGGCATGCCCTCCGGCCCGATCGTTGCCGACGCCCCCAAGATCATCCTGCCCGAGCGCGAAAAGATGAAGACCAATATGGAAGCGCTCATCCATCACTTCAAGATCGTCACCGAGGGCTTCCCCGTTCCCGCAGGCGAGGTCTACCAGGGAGTCGAATCCCCCCGCGGCGAGATGGGCTACTACGTCGTCTCGGACGGCACCGCCAAGCCCTACCGTGTCCACATGCGCAACCCGTCCTTCGCCACATTGCAGGCGCTCGAAACCATGTGCAAAGGCCGCTTGCTCGCCGACGTCGTCGCCGTCATCGGGTCGATTGACATCGTCCTTGGAGAGATCGACAGATAGAGTTTTGCTTAAGGGCACGGCTTTAGCCGTGCCGAAGAAGTTGCATGAAAGGGGCTTTAGCCCCTGAGGTACGGCTTGACAGAAGATCGCGTTCACGTCGAACTCTGGACCTCGTTCGCATCGCTGATTAGAAGCTATGGAGCGGCACACGGACTCAACAGCCGCCACCAGGCAATCGTCGAAGTAGGCAGCGACCTGATCCTGCTTCGCGTCGGCACTCGCTGGCTCCGTTTTACGCACAGCGAGATGACCGAAGACAAGAACCGCACGGTGTCGTTCCACCTCAACGAAGATGGAACCGTCACCGTGAACGGCGTAACCGAAGAGATGGACCTTGCCGCCGAAAGGCTGGCGCGGGAGATGATGCAAAGTGAGTGAAATCGCCAATACGATCTTTTCGCCGGAGCTCGCAGCCCGCTTCGACCATCTGGTAACCATCTACCCCCTGCGCCGCTCCGCGCTCGTCCCCATGCTGCTCTACGCGCAGGACGAGATCGGCTACGTCTCCGACGCCGTCATCACCGAGATCGCAGAACGCATCGGCATCCTCGAGCTGGACGTGCGCAACGTGCTGTCGTACTACTCGATGCTCCGCACCAAGCCCGCCGGGAAATATAACGTGCAGGTCTGCACCAACATCTCCTGCATGTTGCGCGGCGGCTACGACATCCTCAACCACTGCAAGGCAAAGCTCGGCATCGGGCATAAAGAGACCACCAAAGACGGCGTCTTCTCTTTAGAAGAGGTCGAGTGCATCGGAGCCTGTTGCTGGGCGCCCGCCATGCAGGTCAACTACGACTTTCACGACAACCTCACCACCGCGAAGGTCGATGAGATCCTCGAAACCTACCGCGCAGGCCAGGGAAAGGACGTCAAATAATGCCTACCCTCGTCAGCCATCCCGATGAAGTCAAAGTCCTCAGCCGCCGCTTCGGCCAGGGCGCAGCCGACATCGAAAAGTACATCGAGCTCGACGGCTACAAGGCCGTCCAGCAAGCTCTCGCCCAGGGTCCGGAGAAGATGCCCGGCTGGATCATCGACGTCATGAAGGCCTCGGGCCTCCGCGGCCGTGGCGGCGCAGGTTTCCCCACTGGCCTCAAGTGGTCCTTCGTCCCCAAGCAGTCCGAGAAGCCCAAGTACGTCCTGGTCAACGGCGACGAGTCCGAACCCGGCACCTGCAAAGACCACATGCTCTTCCGCGAAGACCCGCACGGCGTCATCGAAGGCACCATGATCGCGGGCCTCGCCATCGGCTCGAAGCTCGGCTTCATCTATCTGCGCGGCGAGTACCGCTACCTCCTCAAGATCGTCGAAAAGGCCGTAGCCGACGCCTATGCCAAGGGCTTCCTTGGCAAAAACATCTTCGGCAGCGGCGTCGACTTCGACATCATCACGCAGACCGGAGCTGGGGCCTACGAGGTCGGCGAAGAGTCCGCCCTCATGGAGTCGCTCGAAGGCAAGCGCGGCGTCCCTCGCATCAAGCCGCCCTTCCCTGCCGTCGTCGGCCTCTACGGCGGCCCCACGGTCATCAACAACGCCGAAACCATCGCCACTGTCCCCCACGTCATCAGCATGGGCGGCGCAGCCTTCGCCGGAATCGGCTCCCCGCGCAACGGCGGCACCCGTCTCTTCGGAATCAGCGGCCATGTCGAGCGCCCCGGAGTCTACGAACTCCCCATGGGCTACAACCTCAAAAAGATGATCTATGAAGTCGGCGGCGGAGTCCGAGGCGGTCGCAACCTCAAGGCTGTCGTCCCCGGTGGATCATCCACGCCCGTTCTTCTTCCCGAAGAAATCGAAAACCTCGGCATGGACTTCGACCAGGTCGGCAAAGCCGGCTCCATGCTCGGCTCCGGCGGCGTCGTCGTCATCGACGACCAGACCTGCATCGTCGAGTTCGCCCTCCGCACCATCAGCTTCTACCAGCACGAGAGCTGCGGATGGTGCATCCCTTGCCGCGAAGGCACTGACTGGCTCAAGAAATCCCTCACGCGTTTCCATGCAGGATTCGGAACCGCGAAGGACATCGACAACATTCGCT
>Ga0207678_10003564_pt1 | contig 13999 bp, 8 predicted proteins | sample KBSC63metaG_FD_184319 | JGI IMG/M metagenome (GOLD analysis project Ga0207678, IMG submission 184319) | Corn rhizosphere microbial communities from Kellogg Biological Station, Michigan, USA - KBS C6-3 metaG (SPAdes) (version 2) | ecosystem: Host-associated > Plants > Roots > Rhizosphere > Soil ... | reverse complement strand
GCGGTCGGCGGCGGCCGCGGCGCGATATTGCCCCCGCGCACGAATGCAATTTCGCTAACGGCAAGGTCGCCTTCGGCCATGGTCATGCGGGCGCCCTCACCGTTCCGACAGCGCCATTCGGCTGTTGTAGATGTTCATCAGCAACGAGGTCGTGAGACTGATGACGAGATAGACAAGCATCGTGATTGCCACGACCTCCACCGCTTGTCCGGTCTGGTTGAGTACGGTGCCGGTAAAAACCTGCACCAAATCGGGGTAGCCGATCGCAACCGCCAGCGAGGAGTTCTTCGTCAGATTGAGATACTGGCTGGTCAGCGGCGGAATTATCACCCGCATCGCCTGCGGAACCACGATCAACCGAAGCGTCGGCCCTGGCCGAAGCCCGAGGGAATAGGCCGCTTCGCTCTGGCCGCGCGATACCGCGAGGATGCCGGCACGAACAACCTCGGCAATAAAAGCAGCCGTGTAGACCGACAGGCCAAATAGCAGCGCCGCGAATTCCGGCAACACCTCAACGCCACCGGCGATGTTGAAGCGCCCTGCTTTGGGAAAGTCGAAACCCAGCGGAAACCCGGCGAGCGCGAATACTGCCAGCGGAAGGCCTAGCACCAGCGCGAGCGTAACCCAAAAAACCGGCGCTTGTTGTCCGGTCCGCTCCTGTCGCTTACGCGCCCAGAGAAAAAACGCGATGGAACCGGCAATGCCGACAAGCGCAGTAATTGCGACGGCGCCGAAACCACTTTTGAAAATAGGCTCCGGCAGAAAGAGGCCGCGATTGTTGAGAAAGGCGCCACCAACAACGATGCTCTCACGGATATCGGGCAGCGCCTTGAGCACGGCGTTGTACCAGAACAGCAATTGCAGCAGCAGCGGCAGATTTCGGATGGTCTCGACGTAGCCGCCGGCAACCTTTGAAAGCAGCCAATTGCTGGATAGCCGCGAGATGCCGACGATGAAACCGAGAATAGTCGCAAAAATGATGCCGAGACCGGCCACCAGCAGCGTGTTGAGCAGGCCCACCCAGAAGGCGCGGCCGTAGGTCGAGCCCCGCGCCGAGTACTCGATCAGTGTCTGACTGATGTCGAATCCGGCGGTCGTATTCCAGAAACCGAATCCGGACGCGATCTGGGCGCGCGCGAGGTTGTCGATCGCATTCCGTGTGGCGCCATAGACCAGAAAGCCAACGACGGCGCACAGGACGAACTGGTAGGCGATGCTGCGAAACTTCGGGTCGTTGTAGAAGACGACCTGCGCGGGCCGCGACAATGCCGAAATCTCACTCGACATGTATCCCTCGTCGGGCCTGCTGCGCGACGACTCCTTTCAGTAGGAACCGCCGCGAGCTTGCCGCGGCAACGCGCGTCGTCCGGTCAGCGAATTGGCGGTGCGTATTGTATCCCGCCTTTGTTCCACAACTTGTTCAAACCACGTTCGATCTTCAGCGGTGAGCTTTGGCCGACGTTGCGTTCGAACGACTCGCCGTAGTTGCCCACAAGTTTGATGATGCGGGCCGCCCAGTCTTTGGTCAGGCCAAGCTGTTCGCCGAAGTTGCCTTCAGTTCCGACGAAACGCTTTATTTCGGGATTGGCCGATTTCATCGCTTCGTCGAGAGTCTTCGAGGAAATATTGAGCTCTTCGGCATCGATCATCGCGAACAGCGTCCACTTCACAACATCGAACCACTGGTCGTCACCGTGACGCACGGCCGGACCGAGCGGCTCCTTCGAAATGATTTCGGGAAGGATGATGTGGTCGCCTGGATTTGCGACCCTTAACCGCTCCGCATAGAGAGCCGAGGCGTCGGTGGTATAGGCATCGCAGCGGCCGGCATCATACGCCTTCACCGCCTCATTCGCCGTAGCGAAGGTCACGGTCTTGAGCTGCATCTTGCTGGCTGCAAAGTAATCCGCAAGATTGAGCTCGGTCGTGGTGCCCTGCTGCACGCAGATGGCTGCCCCGTTGAGCTCGAGTGCTGAATTCACCTTGAGCGCCGTGCGCACCATGAAGCCCTGGCCGTCATAGTAATTGACGCCCGTGAAATTCAGCCCGAGCGATGTATCGCGCGACGATGTCCACGTCGTGTTGCGCGCCAGCACATCTACTTCACCCGATTGCAAGGCGGTAAAGCGGTCCTTGGCCGACAACGGTACGAATTTGACCTTGTCGGGGTCGTTCAAGACCGCGGCAGCGATGGCCCTGCAAAAATCTACGTCGAGCCCGGTCCATTTTCCCTGCGCGTCGGGAAGCCCGAAGCCCGCGAGGGTTCCGTTGGCGCCGCAATTCAGCATCCCCCGATCCTTTACCGCTTTCAGCGTTTGTGCGGACGCGCCTTGCGCGGCAACGGCGACGACGAGCGCGACAATGGTGGCAAATCGCTTCATATGATGGTTCCTTCCAAACGAGTTCGGGTGCGGCCTTGCGAGACTGGCGAAAAACTTCCGCCGCCGGCCTTCGGCCCGGCGGTATCAATAGCGAATTGCGGCCGTTCCTCTCTCGATGCCCCTTAAGCGCGGGGCATCTCAGAACGATCGGCCTGCCGGGTCAAGGGGTTGACGCTCGCAGCCTATGCGGACGTATATGTCGGCGCGGTGGTATCACGCTGTCCTGAATAGGGTCATCCGATCAGATGATGAAGAAGACCAAATGACGAAGAAGATCAAAGCCCCAATCAAGCCGGACACCCGGCTTGTGACATCCGGCCGCGATCCGCAGGCCAATCACGGATTTGTCAATCCGCCGGTCTATCACGCCTCGACCTTGCTCTATCCCACTGCGGAAGATCAAGTCGCCCACCGCGCCCGCTACAATTATGGCCGGCGCGGCACGCCTACCTCCGAAGCGCTGGAAGATGCCCTGCGCGAACTCGACGGCGAGACTTGCGCAGGCGTGGCCCTGCTTCCATCCGGACTGGCGGCAATTGCGGCCGCGCTCCTTGCCGTCGCCCGCTCGGGCGATCACGTCCTGGTCCCCGATAGTGTCTACCGGCCGACGCGAAATTTCTGCAACGGCGTATTCAAGCGCCTGGGTGTGGAAACGACTTACTACGATCCCGTTATCGGCGCCGACATCGCAAAATCATTCAAGACAAACACGCGCGCTGTTTTCGTGGAAGCGCCCGGCTCGCAAAGCTTCGAAATGCAGGACATCCCCGCCATCGCCAAAGTCGCGCACGACAGGAAGGCGATCGTGATGATGGACAATACCTGGGCGACGCCGCTCTATTTCCGCGCCTTCGACAACGGCGTCGATATGCAGATTCAGGCCGGCACCAAATACATCGGAGGCCACTCCGACATCATGTTCGGCTGCGTGTCGGCGAATGCGGCGACTCTGCCGGCGCTAAAGGACACCGTCTACTCGATGGGGTTATGCGTCGGTCCCGACGACATGTATCTCGCACTTCGCGGCCTGCGGACACTCGGCGTCCGGCTTGCGCGTCACTATCAATCTGGCCTTCGCGTCGCGCGATGGCTCGAACAACGGCCCGAAGTCTTGCGGGTGTTGCACCCCGCGCTCGAAACTGATCCGGGCCACAACATCTGGAAGCGTGACTTCACCGGCGCCTGCGGCCTGTTCAGCATCGTCCTCAAGCCGGCAAGCGAGCAGTCGGTGCACGCTTTCCTCAACGAGCTCGCATTGTTTGGTTTGGGCTATTCATGGGGTGGATTCGAAAGCCTGGCCATCCTGTTCGACTGTTCCGAATATCGCACCGCTACCAAATGGGCTCCGGGCGGCCCGACGATACGCTTCCACATCGGACTGGAAGATCCCGACGATCTGATCGCCGATCTCGAACGTGGATTCGCTGTTCTCGCCCGCGCTGCGGGCCGGTAAGCCTGAAAAGGCGCGAATTCAATCACACTGCCGTCGTCGTTCCGCCGCTGCGCATGACGAATTGCAGATTGCGCAGATAGACGAATACACCGAAGGCCTGCCCGATAATGAAAACTGGATCCCTCCTGTAAAGCGCGTAACCGAGCAACATCAATCCGCCGCCAATTGAAAACACCCAGAAGGCGGTCGGCACAACACTCCTTCCGGCACGCTCGGAGGCAATCCACTGCACAACAAACCGCATTGCGAACATTATCTGCGCGAAGTAGCCGATCAATATTCCCCAATCCACGGTGCCGATGAATACGTCGTGCAGATAACCGCCGACGGAATTCGCGATATCGACCAGCATGGTATTTTCCTTGCCTAGTTTTCCGAGATTTCCGGAGTTCGCTTCTTGCGGCGGATCAGCCACCACACACCGGCGAGATCGAATATGCCGATCCACAGCCGGTCCCACAGTCCATAGTTCGATACGCCGTGTGCCCGTGGCCGGTCGACCACATCGACATAGCCGATGTCGAAACCTTCGCGCCGTATCAGTGCGGGAAGAAAGCGATGCAAGCCATCGAAATACGGCAGGCCGAGGAACACAGCGCGACGGAACGCCTTCAATCCGCAGCCGGTGTCGCGAGTGCCATCACGCAGGACGGCACCGCGCACTGCATTGGCGATCTTCGATTGAAGTTTCTTGAACCCGCCCGATTTACGGCCAACGCGCTGACCCGCGACGAGTCCAACGCGCGGGTTGCCTGCTTCCAGTGCGCGAACAAGCGCCGGAATAAATTTGGGGTCATTCTGGCCGTCGCCGTCGAGCGTTGCCACAATGGAGGCCCGTGCGGCCGCGACACCGGTCCGTACAGCCGCCGACTGTCCACATGACTGCCTGTGGCGAACGCAGCGCAGCCACGCGTGCTGCGTCATCAGCCGTTTCAGCTCTGCCTCGGTGGCGTCAGTTGACCCGTCATCGACGTAGACGACCTCGAAGGACCACTGCCCTTCCAGCGCTTTGGCGATTTCAGCCACAAGCAGCGCAATATTGCCGGCCTCATTGCGGACCGGCACCACAACGGAGACCGCCGGATCGATTGTATTCATGCGGCGATGTCTTATGGGGACAGAAGCCCGCGGGCAACCGCTTTGATGCGTTGGAGCGACGGGCCCGGGTATTGATGGATCGTGCCGTTTGCCTCAATCGCAAAACCAAGCCCGCGCTGCGCGAAAAAGCGCCGCACCAGCACGGCACCCGCTATCCCGACGACCGCACCGGCAAATGTATCGCTCGGATAGTGCGCAATCACCATGACGCGGCTCACCGCAATCAACAGCGCATAGATCAACAGTGCCGTGCGGGCGCGGGGCCACAGGGTCCCGAAGGCAACCATCACGGCGAATGCCGTGGTGACATGGCCGGACGGGGTTCCGGCATAGGCCGCGTGTCCCTCGAAAGGAATGAACAGAGTTGGATCGAGGCTGCCACCGACCATTGGACGCGCGCGTCCGATCATCCGCTTGACGATCGTGACAAAAAGGCTGGGCACGGCAATCGCCGCGAACAGGAATCCGGCGCGCACCATGATCGCCGCGAGCACCCGCTGTGAGATCGGCGTCAGCGCCGGCGGCAACGCGGCGAGTGCCAGAAAAAGCAGCCCGAGCGGCCAGAGGAACCAGCCCGACTTGCCAAAATCGGTGATCTCGTCAAAAAATGAAATGATCCAGCGCGGCAGATGGCCGACGCCACGGATGGCTGCGGCATCGATCGTCATCATCGACAGCAGATACACGGCGAAGAATGCGCAGGCCGCTATCGCAAGCTGGCGCGGCGCAAGAGGAAGGAGCCGCGCATTACCGCGAGCAGGCCGAGCCAGCACAGTGAGCGCAGTCGTGACACTGGCCGCGCAGCGCCGCAGCGCCGCCGCTGCCGCGCCTTCAACGCGATTAAATCCGTTGGCCACGCTCATGGACTCGCCTGCGAGCGGAAGACCGTCATCGATACCGGCTTTCCGATGCTGATATTGTAGCCTTCAATGCGCTGGATGAGCGAATAACGCAATGCGACCGATTCAGCGCGCTGCACGAAGCTCCGTTCGCTGCGTGGGTCGATCAAGACGAAATGACATGGCCCCGAGCGCAGGAAATCGGCGGCTCCCGCGCCGTCGGTGAAGCGGATGTCGGTGCCAAGCAGGAAGACCAGGCTCGGCTCCTGATAAGCAAATGTCGAGGCGACGCGCGGCTCCTTGCAATCGGTCGCGTGTATTTCATCGGCGATCATGGCGCTTGGAAACAGCGACGGCAGCAGCGGAAACGTGATTGCGTAGACCGAGATCGCGATCAGGATCGAGGCGATCATTCCGCGCAGCAGCGAACGTTCGGGGCCGTCCACCTCATAGAGCCACCAGGCAAACAGTCCGGTAATTACCGCAAGGGCGGAAAATGGCCACGCGATCAGACCGAGTTCACGACCGAACATAATGAAGACGACCAGCGCCGCGATCGCGATGGCAGCCGGAAACAGGAGCCAGCCAATCGTGCCGCGCACCATCCAGCGCGCTTTTGACAAGCTGCCGGATTGGAGAACACCGGCGATCAGAATGGCGATGGCGGGATACAGCGGCAGCACATAGTGCGGCAGCTTTGTCATCACGGCCTCGAAGACAAGCCAGGATGGGATCAGCCACGCGAGCAGGAATCGTGCGGCGGGCTCGCGGCGGGATGCCCACACCGCCGGCGCGGCCAGGCCGGTCAAGACCGAGCCCGGCCAAAACGTCACCCAGAACAGCAGGAGATAGAAGCCAGGGGGCGCGCCGTGCGCCTCCTGCCCGCTGGTCACTTTGCTGAGCATGTCGTGGCCGAGCGCTTCCGCGAAGAATCTGCCTCCGGATCTCGCGACGATCGCCAGGAACCACGGAGATACCAGCAGTATGAGCCAGAGAAAACCGGCGACGGGCCGCATCGACCACACCCAACGCGCCGAACGGTCAACAATCGAGAGCACGATGGCTGTAAGTCCGACGAACATCAGGATCACCGGCCCCTTCAGCAGTACACCGGCGGCGAGCGCTGTCCACAGGATCGCCGGCTGGGTCCAGCCGATCTTCGTCTCAGGCTCACGTTGGCTCGCCAGATAGATGCGCGCCATTGCCCCCATCGCTGCGACGCAGGTGAGCAACAGCATCGCGTCGGTCTTGGCGAGGCGCGCCTCGACGCCGAGCAGGACCGAGCTCGCCATCATCAGCGCGGCGGCAACTGCGGCGCGACGGCCAACGAAGGCAAGCGCGGCCCAATACGTCAAGAGGACGGCGAATGTCGCACCGGCGAGCGATGGGAAGCGATAGAGCCAGATCACCGTGCGCGCCTGCGGCACGCCGAGCGCCTCACCAACCTTCACGGCGGCAGCTTGCAGCCAATAGATGCCAACCGGCTTCTTGTAGCGGACCTCGTCCTGAAAACGGATGTCGACATACTCGTGTGTTTCCAGCATCTGCTTGGTGGCTTGCGCGAAGCGGGCTTCATCGCGGTCGACCGGCGGAATCTGGAAGAAGCCCGGAAGAAACGCGACAAGCGAGAATGCCACGAGCAGCGCCGCCGCACGCCGGTGCGAACCGACGGCATAGTCGAGCGCCGCAGCCAGTCCTCGCGCCGGAGCAAAGGACGTCCGTGCCTGATCAGTACTGATGCTCACCTGTTTGATGCCCTGAATCCGCAACTTTGGCCGGACAATAAGCCCAAGCCACGGCCCTTGTCATTCGCCCCTACTGCAGCCGCACGGTGACACTGTCGGCGGCGCCGCGCGCGTCCATCACCGTCAGGTGCACAAAGCCGGGGCCATCGGGCTGGAAGAACACGGTGCCTCGGCCGTTCTGCGCGGCCAAGGGCACGCCATTCACCATGACGGTGAGCGGCGCACGGCCGCCGACAATCTTGAGCGCAACCGGATCGAGCTGGCTGCCGGAGGCAAGCTCCAGCTGCGCGCCGTCCGGCGGAAACATGATCCGCGGCGGCTCGATCGCCTCGCCTGGGCCGCCGGCGTTAAAGCGCTGGAGCGGCGGCGGAAGCTTGTTTCCGGCAGCGATGACGGCTCCTTTGGGTGCGTGCGGCAATGCTGCGGGCGCAAAGCCCGCGCGCGCGAATGCATCGAACAAGATCGGCGCGGCAGATGCGCGGCCCACCAGGCCCGGGACCGGCGCACCGTCCGGTCGTCCGACCCATACGCCAATCGTCATGCGGCCATCGAAGCCGACGGCCCAGGCATCCCGATAGCCGTAGGAAGTCCCCGTCTTGAAGGCAATGCGGCCGTGCGGCGCATTGTCCGGCGGCGGCGCGCCGATGAGAATGTTGCCGACATACCAGGCGGCAACGGGATCGAGCAGTCTGCGGGTCTTTGACGGAGAAGTATCCTGGCGCTCGCTCAGCGGCACCGCCGCACCGAGCCGCGCCAACCCGGCATAAAGCATGACCAGGTCGGATAGCCGGACACCGACCCCGCCAAGGCCCATAGCCAGGCCCGGAGCCTCGCCTTTCGGCAATACCAGTGCGGCGCCGGTCTGCGCCAGCCGCGCGCTCAGGCGGTTGACGCCAACTTTGCCGAGCACCGCGATTGCCGGAACATTGAGCGACAATTGCAGCGCCCGTCTAACCGTGACCGTGCCCTGGAAGGTCTGGTCGAAATTTTCGGGCGTGTAGCTGCCGTAGCGCGCCGGTTTGTCGTCGACCAGTGTTTCGGGGTGGATGAGGCCATCCTCGAAAGCGAGGCCATAGATAAACGGCTTCAAGGTCGAACCGGGCGAGCGCAAGGCCTGGGTCATGTCCACCTGGCCGGCGCGGCGCGCGTCGAAATAATCGGCCGAGGCGACACGCGCCCTCACCTCACCGCTTGTATTGTCCACCGCAAGAATGGCGACCGAGATATCGGATCCCAGTCCCTGCGCCCGTTCGAGCGCAAGGCCCTGCAGCGTCTTCTGCAAGGGAAGCTCGATGGTAAGCCGATGAACGCGTCGATCTGGTTCGAGCGATACAACCCGGTCAGCCGCATGCGGCGCCAGCATGGGAAGTTGCTTGCGTGCGTGCGGCACCGGTTGAGATCGCGCACGCGCGATTTCGTCAGGCGGCACAACTCCTGCGGCCGCCACACGATCAAGCACACGGTTGCGTGCGGCGCGGGCGGCGTCGGGAAAACGGTCCGGCCGGCGCAGTTCGGGTGATTGCGGCAAGGCGACCAACAGCGCGGCTTCGGCCAGGGATAATTTGCGCGGCTCCTTGCCCAAATACGCCAGCGCCGCTGCACGGATACCCTCAAGATTTCCGCCGTAAGGCGCCAGCGTCAGATAAAGCGCGAGGATTTCGTCCTTGCGAAGAGTGCGCTCAAGTTCAAGCGCACGCACGATCTGCCGCAGCTTTGCGCTCAGGCTGCGATGCTCGCGCGGCTCCAGCAGCCGCGCGACCTGCATGGTGATCGTCGAACCGCCGGAGACGATGTGGCCGCTGGCGGCGAATTGAATCGCCGCGCGTCCGAGAGACAACGGATCGACGCCGCAATGGCTGCGGAACCGTTTGTCTTCGTAGGCGAAGAGCAACGTCAGGAAACGCGGATCGACATCCTGCGCGTTGGCCGGGAGCCGCCAGCGTCCGTCGTCGGTCGCATAGGCGCGCAACAGACGCCCCTCGCGGTCGAGGACGACGTGCGAATATTCGAGACCTTTGCCAAGTGGCGCAGACCCGAACGAATAGGCCCAGGCGCCGAAGGCGAGTAGCAGTCCGGCGGCAAATGCACCCGCACCCCCGAAAAATAGCCTCCAGCGGTTCATTTCGGCGATATCTCAATGGTACTGGTTGCGGTGCGCCCGAACCGGTCGGGCCGGTACATGTCCTCGACTTTTGCCTGGGGCAACACATAGCGTCCGGGTGAAACCGCGCGTACCACATAAGCGACTGTGAATACCGGGGCGGAATCCTTGTTGCGGTCGAAGGCTGCCGTGAACCGGTCGTCGCGGAATTCCGTGTTGACCGGCTCACCCGCATCGACGATCCAGGTGAGCGTGCCCGTCTCCCCCGATGACACCAGCCGCGGATTGTCGATCTCGAAACCGGCCGGCAGATAATCGGCAACGATGACGCGGCCGAATTGCGGCTGCGGCTCGGTCATTTTCAGCACCACCACAAAACGCTGGTTTTGCTTGGTTTTGCCCGGATCGATTTTTTCGCCCTCGAGCGTGTGATAGCTGCGCTCGATCTTGAAGCCCTGTTCGGCTGCCGGTTCCGGCGTGAGCGGCGATCCGCTCACCGACACAACAGCCTGCACATTGCCCTCACCCTGGTTCGCCACCACGACCGGCGCGGGGTCGTCGGCCCGCACGCTGCGATAGAATGCTCCTTGATGCGGCTCTCCGTCGACCGTAAGCGAAATCGCGTTGAGCTGTTTGGCGAGCGCGCGGGCGGCAAGCACGAGCCATGCGTCTTCCTGGGTGGACGTGCCGGCAGTCAAGGCGCGCGCGCTATCGATCCTGAGCACAGCGTCGTCAATCGTTTTTTGCGGCGCCCGCCCTTCCGACGCCAGCGTCACCAACGCCGCGGCGTCACGCAAGGCAGACCCGAAATCGGCGCGGCCCAGATCAAGCTTTGGCTGCGGCGATATGGCGTTGAGCGCCGCAAGATAGACGTTATCGGCGCGCGCCTTGTCGCCAACCATCGCCAGCGCGGCCGCAATCTGCGCTTTTGCGATTGGGGTTGCGACGTCCGAAATCTTGACGTCGGCGATGTAACGCAAATCACCAACTGGCGCGGCACCATTGCGCGCCAGCACGTAGAGCGCATAGGCGAGTTCACGACCGCCATTCTTGCCGGGCTCAGGAGCGGTCGCGACATAATTGCGCAGACGATCAACAGCGAGCGTGTACGCGGTTGCGGGCACATCGAACCCGCGCTCGCGCGCACGGGTCAGGAAATCCGTCACATAGGCATCGAGCCACGGATCCTCGCCGCCGACCGACCACAGGCCGAACGACCCATTTGAGTTCTGCCGCGCCAGCAGGCGCGGAATGGCGTCCTTGATGCGCTGCTCGATTTCGCCGTCGGGCGCCAGCCGCGCCTGCGCAGCGAGCTCGTTGACGTAGAGCATCGCCATGGCCCGGCTCGCAACCTGCTCGGAGCATCCGAACGGGTAGCGGTCGAGCGCGTTGAGCAGCGTCGCCGCGTCGAGCGAGGCCGACACCGCAACCGAGAGGCCGGCGCGTCCTGTTCCCGGCACGAAATCGGCGAACAAGTCTTTCGAGACGGTGAGCGTCTCGCCCTTGGCCAGCATACGAACGCTGCGGCGCGTCAGAATTTGCGTCGCCGGTCGCACATCGAGCGGATAGCTGCGTTCGAGGGCGAAATTGTCCGGCCCGCTGACCTTGACCGTGATAGTGCCTGGCCCCGAGCCGGACGCGCCCACAGGAACCGAAATGCGATCACGCTGCCTGGCGGCCAGTTTGAGTACTTGCGGCTTGTCGTCCTCGAGCCTGGCAGCACCGTTGGCGACCAACGCGATCATGTAGTCGCCGGCCGCGCCTTCGATGTTATCGAGTTCGAGCTGGACCGCGCCTTTGTCGCCGGTGCGCAGGAAGCGCGGGAGCGTCGCGGTCAGCACGACGGGATCGCGGACGATGACATCGCCGGACGCCTTGCCGACTTTGTTCTTGCTCCATGCTACGGCCATCACGCGAACGGAGCCGGCGAAAGCTGGAATATCGAATTGGACCTGCGCGCTTCCGTCGCGACCAACGGTGACAATCCCGGAGTAAAGTGCGAGAGGCGCCTGCGCCGGAGGCGAGCCGGACAATTCGGAGCCGCCAGCATCGCCGCCCGAACGGATTTGCCCGCGTGCACCCTGCATGCCATCAATCAATTGGCCGTAAAGGTCGCGGATCTCGGCAGTGAGACGGCGTTGCCCGAGATAATAATCGTCGGGCGCCGGCGGTTTGTAGTTGGTGAGATTGAGAATGCCGATGTCGACGGCTGCCACGACGACGCGCGCCTCCTCGCCGGAAACAAGTCCGCCGAGCTTGATCGGCACCGTCAACGTCGAACCTGGCCGCATCGTTGACGGTAGTTTCAAGTCGAGTGCGAGGGTATGCGCCGCTTTGTCGATTGAGAACCACTGCACGCCGATTGCGCGGCCGGGCATTCGCTGTGCGGCCGCATCAAGCGGGCGGCGCAAGGTGGCGACCATATAGGCCCCCGTGCCCCAGTCGCGGCCGACGCTCAGGCTGACCCGTGCGGCTCCGGCTTTCACATCCTGCGACTGGCTGGCGACAAGGCGGTCGGTGAATACGTTGACCGTGAGACGCCCGGCCGTTCGGGCCGTCACCGCAACGTTCAATGTATCGCCCGGTTTGTAGTCAGACTTGTCGAGCGCGACTTCCAAAAGGTCCGGGGTGTCCGCGTTCGATTCCGCATAGAAGCCCGCATCAAAGCTGAGCGAAGTGACCGGACCATTGACCTCGCCGGTCGAGATTTCCAATCGATAACGGCCCCACTTCACGGGCACCGACACACGTGCTGGCTTGTCGGCAGCGACGTCAACCGTACCGTTGGCCACACGCTCGGTGCGCTTGACCGGCTCGTATTCCCATTGGCCGTTCTGGCGATACCACTGATAGCTGCTCTCGACCTTGAGCAGTTCGTAACGCAGACCGTTCTTCGGCAGCGCCTTGCCGTCGGGCCCGACCATGACCACGTCGAAATCGGCGTTGGCTCCATCGGCGAGCGAGCGGCCGGAGAATGCCGGTTTCACGCCGAGCATCGCAGCATCGGGCGTCACCGGCAGCGTCAGCTTGCGCTCGACCGCGCGACCGCCCGATTCCGCCATGCTTACTGTGATCTGCGCTTCCAGTGGCCGGCCGCTCGCCGGCATCTTGTCGAGCTTGACCGGAAATGTCGCCTTGCCGGCGGCGTCCGTGCTCGGCAGGTCGTCGAGTTCCTGGCGGATCGCTGTCACGTCGTCATCGAACAAGCCGAAGGCGTAGCCGGGAAAACCCGGAAGCTCCCTGGCAGCGGCAATCGATACCTGGCCCGACAGCTCCAGGTTCGAGGCCGGCGCGCCGTAGAGGAAATGCCCCTCGACGCGCAACTGGGCCGGTGCAGTGCGGGTAATTCCCTTCGCGGAGGACGCAAGATCGAACTCGATACGATCGGGTACATAGTCCTCCACCATGAACGTCGTCTCACCCACCGGTGGTCGCTTGGGATCGGTGTAAGCCGCGACCCGCCAGGTGCCTGTCGCGGCAGACGCGACGATCGGCACGCTCATGGAACGGCCACCGAGGCCCTGATCGGGCACAAGCGCGCGGCGATATTCGACGCCGTCGGGGCGCGCAATGACCAATGTCAACGGAACATTCGGCGCCGCCACGCCGCGCACATCACGCAGCAGCGCGGTTACAGCAACCGTTTCCCCGGTGCGGTAGACGCCGCGTTCCGTATAGACGAAGGCATCGAGTCCTGCCGGAACCGGCCGTCCGGCAACGCCACGATCGGACAAATCGAACGCAGGCGATTTCAGGCTCAAGAACGCGTAGTCGTTTTTTTCGCTGGCAACGATTGCAGCCGGTGCTGCGCCGCCTTCCCCGCGCGCAAGACCGGCCTCGAAATGGATGAACCCGTTGCGGTCAGTCTGGCGAACCGCAAGCACCTCATTGTTGCGTGCAACCAGCCGCACCTCAACGCTGCCGCGCGGATCGGCGCTCGCCAGCGAGTGAATAAAGACATCGATGCCGTCATGCGCGGTGTAGGCCGTGAGGCCGAGATCGGAAACGATGAACCATTGTGTCGCCTGCTGCCCGTAGTCACTGGAGACGACATCTTTCGGCTCGGCGGTTATGGCGTAGACGCCGGGCCCGAGATCCTTGACCGCCTCGTCGAGTGGAAATGCAGTTGTCACCTCTGTATTGAGCTTGGGCTCGACGGCGAGTTCACCGCTCCATATCCGGGCGCCGCGCTCGTTGGCCAGGCGCTCGGCCTGATAGCGGCTCAGATTGCGCTGGAAATCATAGCCAAGAAGCGTGTCGATGAGATTGCGGTCGCCAATTCGATAAATGGAAAGCGCGACTGCTTTGGTATTGACGCTGAGCACCGGAATGCCGCGCTGGCCCGTACGCGGCAGCACGTAGGCCTTGCCTGAAAAGCGCGC
>Ga0207678_10003563_pt1 | contig 14006 bp, 11 predicted proteins | sample KBSC63metaG_FD_184319 | JGI IMG/M metagenome (GOLD analysis project Ga0207678, IMG submission 184319) | Corn rhizosphere microbial communities from Kellogg Biological Station, Michigan, USA - KBS C6-3 metaG (SPAdes) (version 2) | ecosystem: Host-associated > Plants > Roots > Rhizosphere > Soil ... | reverse complement strand
CGGCGTTGCGCCTCCTCGCCATAGGCGCGGCTATGACTCGTCGGCGCGCCTTGCACTGCGTCCCGACAGCGGCGCGATCAACCGACACTTGATGCGTGAAGCGACACTAGTGTCGCGTCAAGCCTCAAGTGTCGGCTGCTCGTTTGCTCTCGAAGCGCATTGCAGCGTTGCGCTTCCTCGCCAATAGCACGGCTATGACTCGTCGGCGAGCCTTGCACTGCGCTCCGATAGCGGCGCGGTCAACCGACACTTGAGGCTTGACGCGACACTGGACACGCGGCCAAATCCATCGGTCTTATTGAGTTCCGCATAGCGTGAAACACCGCACTAGCGAACCCACTGCGGTGAGACACTCGTGCCTCACACGTCCACTCAGCGAGGTTGACGCATGACCGCACCCGACTTTTCCACCTGTGATCTGTGCGACCTGCACAAGAACGACAGGAGCGGCGCTTTCCGTGTTCTGCCACCGGTTTTTCGCGATTTCGGGGCGCGCCGCCGTTTTGCAGGCGCGATAAGCACGGTCAAGTGCTTCGAAGACAACTCTCTCGTGAAAGCCGCGCTCGACGAGCCCGGTCGCCAGCGCGTGCTGGTGGTCGATGGTGGCGGATCGCTGCGCCGCAGCCTCGTCGGCGGTAACCTTGCGATGGCGGCCGAGCGCAATGGCTGGGCCGGTGTGGTCGTGCATGGCTGCGTGCGCGATTGCGCAGAACTCGCCCAGACCGAAGTCGGCATCCGGGCGCTTGCGCTCATGCCGCTGCCGACCGAAAAGAAAAATGCAGGCGAGCGCGACGTGCCGGTTCAGATCGAAGGCATCTGGCTTCGCCCAGGCGATTGGCTTTATGCAGACGAAGATGGCATGGTCGTCACGCTTGAAGCCAGGTAGTACTGGAACTAGTGTCGCGTCAAGCCTCGAGTTTCGGCTGCTCGCTTGCTTTCGAAGCGCATTGCGGCGTTGCGCCTCCTCGCCATAGCATGGCTATGACTCGTCGGCGCGCCTTGCACTGCGCTGCGACAGCGGCGCGATCAACCGACACTCGAGGCTTGACGCGACACTAGCCAGCGTCAGCAGTACATGAAAGGCATGCTTCACCATGAACATCCGTGAGTTTGCCCAGCACAGCGGCTTGAGCGCGCACACCTTGCGCTATTACGAACGCGCAGGCCTGATGGGCGAGGTGGCGCGCGACGAACTCGGCCACCGCGTTTATGGCGCGCAGGATTCGCAATGGGTCCACTTCCTGCACCACTTGCGCGAGACCGGCATGTCGATTCGCGAGATGGAGCGCTACTGCTCGCTGCGCACCCAGGGCGACGCCACAGTGGCCGCCCGCCTCGAACTGCTGGTGCGGCATGCCGATCAGTTGGCCAAGCGGCTGCGTGAGCAGCACGAGCACCTCGCGAAACTGCGAGACACGATTGCTATTTATCAAGCCCGTGTCGACGGCCGCGCTCAGCGCGGCGGCGACGGGCTCGACCTCACGGCCGCACCACCTCGAGCAGCCGATCCAGACCCCCGACGTTGATCGCGACCATCGCCTGCTCCCGCACCTTGGGCTTGGCGTGATAGGCGACCGACAGGCCCGAAACCCCCATCATCGGCAGGTCGTTGGCACCGTCGCCCACGGCGATGGCTTGGCGCGGTTCGATGTGAAGCTGTTTGCACGTGGCGAGCAGCATCTTCTTCTTTTCTTCGCCGTCGCAGATGTCGCCCCAGGGTTGGTCGACCATGCGGCCGTTGAGAATGCCGTCTTCCACGGCGAGCACGTTGGAGCGTGTGAAGTCAATGCCCAGGCGGTCACGGATGCGGTCCGTGAAGAAGGTGAATCCGCCTGAAACGAGCAGCGTCTTGAGGCCCGCGGCTTGAGCTGCCCGAACCAGCGTTTCGGCGCCGGGATTCAGTTGCAGGCGGTTGTCGACGACCTCATGCAGCGCGCTCACCGGCACGCCCTTGAGCAACGCGACGCGCTGGCGCAGGCTTTCCTTGTAGTCGGTGATTTCGCCACGCATGGCGGCTTCAGTGATAGCCGCCACCTCGGCCTTGCGGCCGGCCGCGGCTGCAATCTCGTCGACGCACTCGATGTTGATCAGCGTCGAGTCCATGTCGAAGGCAATGAGCTTGAACGCCGAGAGTCGCAAAGGCGGCGTGAAGCCTTGGATGGCGAGGCCGGGGGCTTTGAAGTCGGACATGGTCTGTAAAGTTATTGCGGTACGGGCGCGGGCTTGGGCGCGCCGAGGGCCCGCAGCACGTCGCGGATCAGCTGTGCGCGATCCTTGGGCTCTGCGGTCTCTTTTTCAATGCGCAGCTTGTCGTTGCCAGCGAGCTTGATATGCCGATTCTTCTGCACCAGTTCGATGATGCGCAGCGCATCCACCGGCGGATTCGGCCTGAAGTTGATCACCATGAGCTTCGGCGCCGCATCGATCTTCGTCACGCCATAAGGCTTGGCCAGCACGCGCAGCCGATGCACGTCGAACAAGGTCTGACCCTGTGGCGGAAGCTTGCCGAAGCGGTCGGTGATCTCTTCGAGCATCGCGTCGATGTGCTCCGGCTTCTCCGCGGTCGCGAGTCGCTTGTACAGCGACAGGCGCGTGTGCACGTCGCCGCAGTAGTCGTCGGGCAGCAAGGCGGGCGCATGCAGGTTGATCTCGGTCGTCGCGCTCAAGGGCGACAACAGATCCGGCTCACGCCCCGCCTTTAAAGAGCGCACCGCTTCCGACAGCATCTCGTTGTAGAGCTGGAAGCCGACTTCCATCATGTTGCCGCTTTGGTTCTCGCCCAGCACCTCACCGGCACCACGAATCTCGAGATCGTGCATCGCCAGATAAAAGCCCGAGCCCAGCTCTTCCATCGCCTGGATGGCGTCGAGCCGCTGCGCCGCCTGCTTGGTCAGGCCTTCGACATCGGGCACGAGCAGGTAGGCATAGGCCTGGTGGTGCGAACGCCCGACACGGCCACGCAACTGATGCAGCTGCGCGAGGCCGAATTTGTCGGCGCGGCTGATGACGATGGTGTTCGCGCTCGGCACGTCGATGCCGGTTTCGATGATGGTGGAGCACAGCAGCACGTTGTGCCGCTGCGCCACGAAGTCGCGCATGACGGCCTCGAGTTGGCGTTCCGGCATCTGCCCGTGGGCGACGCCGATGCGTGCCTCGGGCAAGAGCTCGTGCAGCTTCTCTCGCCGATTTTCGATGGTCTCAACATCGTTATGAAGGAAGTAGACCTGCCCGCCGCGTTTCAATTCGCGCAGCACGGCTTCGCGGATCGTGCCTGTCGATTCGTTGCGCACGAAAGTCTTGATGGCCAGGCGCCGCTGCGGCGCAGTGGCGATCACGCTCAGGTCGCGCAAGCCTTCGAGTGCCATGCCCAGCGTTCGCGGAATCGGTGTCGCCGTGAGCGTCAGCACGTCAACTTCGGCTCGCATGGCCTTGATGGCTTCCTTGTGACGCACGCCGAACCGATGCTCTTCGTCGATGACAAGCAAGCCCAGCCGCTTGAACTTCACAGTCTGACTGATGAGCTTGTGCGTGCCGACGACGATGTCGACAGTGCCGTCCTCGATGCCTTCGAGTGCGACCTTGACTTCCTTCGACGATCGAAAGCGCGACAGCTCCGCCACCTTCACCGGCCACTTGCCGAAGCGGTCGGAGATGTTCTGGAAATGCTGTTCGGCAAGCAGGGTTGTCGGCGCAAGAATCGCGACCTGCTTACCGCCGGTGACAGCGACAAATGCCGCTCGCAAGGCCACCTCGGTCTTGCCGAAGCCCACGTCGCCGCACACCAGGCGGTCCATGGGTTGCGGCGACACCATGTCTTGAATGACGGCATGAATCGCGGCCTGCTGGTCGGGCGTTTCGTCGAAGCCGAAGCTCGCAGCAAAAGCCTCGTAGTCGTGCGGCGAGAAGCGAAAGGCGTAGCCCTCGCGCGCGGCGCGCCTTGCGTACAGATTCAGCAACTCGGCGGCGGTGTCCCGCACCTGCTCGGCCGCCTTTCTCTTGGCTTTGTCCCATTGGCCGGACCCAAGCCGATGCAGTGGCGCCTCTTCGGCGCTCACGCCGGTGTAGCGGCTGATCAAATGCAGTTGCGCGACCGGCACATACAGCGTGGCCTTGTCGGCGTATTCCAGATGCAGGAACTCGCTGGGCCCGTCGCCGAGGTCGATGTTCATCAGCCCGACGTAGCGCCCGATGCCGTGGTTCACATGCACCACCGGGTCGCCGAGTTTGAGTTCAGACAAGTCCTTGATCAGCGCGTTGACGTCGCTGACCTGTTCCTGCTTGCGCTTGCGCCGTGCGGTGGGCGACGTGGCGAAGAGCTCAGTCTCGGTGACGAACTGTATGGCCTTGCCCTGATCGGGCTCATGCCAGAAGAAGCCTTCGGCAAGGGGCGCGGCGGTGATCGCGAAGCGTTCGTCGCCCGCTTCGAATTCGGCCAGCGTTGCGACGCTCGGCGGCTCGATGCGGCTGTCGCGAAGAAGCTCCAGGAGACTTTCCCGCCGGCCTTCGCTCTCGGCCACGATGAGCACGCGATGCGGCGTGGTGCCGACGTGCAATTGCAGTTTCTTGAGCGGTTCTGGCGCACCACGATCGACGCTCAGATCGGGCAGCGGCCTCGCCCAGTCGACCGGCTCTTTGCCGCGCAAGGACAAGGCCGAATGCGCGCCGGTGAGCGTGAAGAACTCCTCCGGCTTCAGGAACAATTCTTCCGGCGGAAGAATCGGCCGCTCGCGGTCATGCTGCAGAAAGCGATACCTTTCGCGCGTGTCCGTCCAGAAGCGCTTGAGCGCGTCGTCGATTTCGCCGTGCAGCGCGATGACGGCCAACTCGCCCAAGTATTCGAAGATGGTTGCCGTCTGGTCGAAGAAAAGCGGCAGGTAGTACTCGATGCCTGCCGTCGCAATGCCCGAAGCGATGTCCTTGTACAGGCGCACCTTGGTCGGGTCGCCCTCCATCTTCTCGCGCCAGCGGGCCCGAAACGCGCTGCGGGCATCCTCGTCCATCGGGAATTCGCGGCCCGGGAGCAGCCGCACCTCGGGCACGGGGTAAAGACTGCGTTGGCTGTCGGGGTCGAAGGTCCGAATCGAATCGACTTCATCGCCGAAAAGATCGACGCGGTAGGGTACGGGCGAGCCCATCGGGAAAAGATCGATCAGCCCGCCGCGAACCGCGTATTCGCCCGGCGAAACGACCTGGCTCACGTGCTGGTAGCCGGCCAGCGTCAACTGTGATTTGAGCGCGGCCTCGTTGAGCTTTTCCTTCTGCTTGAAATTGAAGGTGTAGCCCGCGAGGAAGCTCGGTGGTGCGAGTCGAACCAGGGCAGTCGATGCCGGCATCAGCACCACATCGACCTCGCCCTGGCGAATGCGCCAAAGCGTGGCCAGCCGCTCTGAAATCAGGTCCTGGTGCGGCGAGAAGGTGTCGTATGGCAGCGTCTCCCAATCGGGAAAAACTGCAATGCGCAGGTGCGGTGCAAAGAAGGCCAGCTCGCCTTCGAGCCGCTGTGTGTCCGCGGGTTCGGCTGTGATGATGGCCGTGAGCTTTTTGTTTGCGGCGTGCTCGCTCGCGAAGCGAGCGAACAGCAAAGCATCCGATGAGCCGACGGGGCGGGGCAGGGTGAAGCGCTTGCCGGGAGCAATGAATGGGATCTGCATCGAGCGGTGGGGGCAATGCAAATCGCCCCGCGAGGGGCTTCCCACGGGGCGATGCAAGCGCGGAATTATAGAATTCGCGCGCTTTGCGGACCTCCATGACGACCATTCGCCCTTCTCGCTGCTTCGCCCTCGTGCCCTGTGCCGGCATCGGTTCACGCGCCGGGACGGTTGGGCCCAAACAATATGCACGGCTGGCAGGCGCGACTGTGGTGGGACACACGCTGGCTGCGTTGGCCCAGGTGAAGCGTCTTGAAAACGTGCTGGTCGTGCTGAGCCCGCAAGACAATGAATTCGAAAGGCAGGTGCCCGGCTTTCCCGGATGGGTGTCGCGCAACGGCGGCGCGAGTCGTGCGCAAACAGTGGCCAACGGGCTGGCCGTTCTGGCGCAGGAGGGGGGCACTGCCGATGATTGGGTGCTTGTGCACGATGCGGCGCGCTGCCTTGTGCGGCCCGAATGGATCGACGAGTTGATCGATGCTTGCGTCAACGACGAGGTTGGCGGCCTGCTCGCGCTGCCCGTGCCCGACACGCTGAAGGACGAATGCGATGGACGCGTTGCCGCCACCGTCGACCGCGCCAAGAAGTGGCAAGCGCAGACGCCGCAAATGTTTCGCCTTGGCATGTTGCGTGACGCGCTCGAAGGCGCAGGCGTCCACCTGACCGATGAAGCCAGCGCCATCGAGGCCAAGGGATTCGCCCCCAAACTCGTGCGCGGCCCACTGGAGAATTTCAAAGTGACTTATGCGAGCGACTTCGACATGGCTGAGCGCCTCCTGAGGACCCGGACATGAACCGCCCGCTACAACCGCGCATGCGCATCGGCGAGGGCTGGGACACGCATGTGCTGGTCGAAGGCCGGCCACTGATCCTGGGTGGCGTCGAGGTGCCTCACACGCACGGGCTGCTGGGCCACTCGGACGCCGACGCGCTGTGTCATGCGATCACCGATTCTTTGTTCGGAGCGATGGCCTTGGGCGATATCGGGCATCACTTTCCCGATACCGACGAACGCTTCAAAGGCGCGGATTCGCTGGCTTTGCTGGCGGAGGCGGCGCGACGTGTTCGCGCGACGGGTTGGCACATCGGCAATGTGGACAGCACCATCACTGCGCAAGCGCCGAAGATGGCACCGCACATTCAGGCGATGCGTCAGCGCTTGTCGACGGCGTTGGGCGTCGCGATTGAGCAGGTGAGCGTGAAGGCCAAGACGGCGGAAAAGATGGGGCCGGTGGGCGAGGGCATGGCGATCGAGGCAAGAGCGGTAAGTCTGCTGTTCAGGCCCTGAGCGATAGGGGCCCACATCGCTGCTTGTCTCTCGGGACGAAGAGGCCTTCATTCGGAGGAAGCGGATCAAAGTGAATCAAAGCGGATCGGCAAAAGCGGATCGGCAAGATTAGATCTGCCGCCCCTGTATTGCCCCCTCTCCCTCTGGGAGAGAGCTGGGGTGAGGGCGCGCGCAGCGCGATCCGCCGACGGCGCAACAAGCCGAGACCCCATCACGTCTGCCCTGCGGCCAAGCCGACAAGGCGCTCCCAACACGAGGCCCTGATCAAGGCGCCTTCTTCAACCGGATGTGCGCCACCAGCCCACCCTCCGCCGCATTCGCAATCTCGAAGGTGCCGCCCATCCGCTGGACCGCTTTCTCCACAATCGCCAGCCCCAATCCCGCCCCAGTGGCAGCCGTGCGCGCCGCGTCGCCTCGGAAGAACGGTGTCGTCAACTGTCCGAGCTTCTTCGGATCAACCCCAGGGCCGTGGTCGCGAACGCTCAGGATCACCCAGGGCCCGGTCCGCGCATAGCTCACCGTCACCCGGGCAATTCCAGTGTCGGTCGTGCGCCCATACCGCCGTGCGTTCTCGAACAGGTTTTGCAGCACGCGACCCAGCTCAGTCTCGTCTGCCATCACTTTCGTGTCGATCGCCACGCGAGACGTGATGCGGATCTGGGTCGGGTCGCGGAAGGCTGCCATCTCACGGTCGACAAGGCTCGACAGATGCACCGGCATCAGCTTGACCTCGCCCGGCCGCGCGTAATCCATGAACTTGTCGATGATTGCGTCGAGCTGGTCGATGTCTAGCGCCATGTTGCGCTTGGCCTCGTCGTCTTCCACGCTCATCTCGGTTTCGAGGCGCAAACGAGCCAACGGTGTGCGCAGGTCATGCGAGATGCCGGCGAGCATCACCGCGCGGTCTTCTTCGATCTTTGCAAGCTCGCGCGCCATTCGGTTGAAACCCATGTTGACCTGTCGAATCTCGCTGGTGAGCGTGTTCTCGTCGAGTCTCGAATCGAACTCGCCCTCGCGGATGCGACTCGCCGCGAACGACAAATCGCGCAAAGGCTGATTGATGAGCCGCGCAATCGCGACCGAGCCGAGCACCGTCGCGACCAGCGCCACTCCAGCCCAGACGATCAAGGTCGTCCAACTGATCGGCACCATGCGCGTCGGGTCGGCTTGCAGCCAATACGGGTCCTTGTCGTCAAAGGAAAAGCCCACCCATAGCCCGGGCGAGCCGTTGACCTCGCTGGCCACCAAGGTGTCCGAGCCGAGGCGCGAGCGAAGCTCCTGCCCGATCGCGCGCGTGAAGCGATCGACCTCGTACGGCTCCCACTTGTCCCCGGGTTCACGCGGCTGAAGTCGCATCGACTCCTGGCTCTGCATGCTCTTGATGAGCGCCACGCGGTTGATGCCATCGGTGTTGCGCAAGGCGGCACGAGAGAGACTCACAAGTGCGGCGATCTGCTGCGCCGCCTGGACCGCACGCGGCTCGAATTCCATCGCGCGGAAGGTCTGCGTCCACGCGAATACCCCGCCTGCGAGGAGGATGGCCAGCAGAAAGAAGGTGCGCCAGAAGAGACTGAGCGCGACGTGTTTCTTGGCCATTGATGGGAGAGAGGGCGGCGAGTTGAGGCTGCGCGAATCTAGCAGAGCTTGCATTGGCAATAAAAAGGAAACGGCCCCCACAGATGGGGGCCGGGTCTTAGAGGCGGAGAATTTTTCGAGCGTGCACGAGCAGCACGTCAAAAGGCGCCTGATCTAGGCGCAAAGCGCAACCATGGCTGGTGCTATGGGGAGAATTTGCAACGACGAGCAGGGGCCTTTTGGCGCGATGAGCGGGCATGATCGAAATACTCTCAGCCTTTTAAGCGACGAATCAGGCTGCACCGTCCGGCACGAAGACGTAGCCGACACCCCACACTGTCTGGATGTAGCGCGGTTGCGCCGGATCGGGTTCGATCATCTTGCGAAGGCGCGAAATCTGCACGTCCAGGCTGCGGTCGAAAGGCTCGAATTCGCGGCCTCGCGCCAGTTGGGCGAGCTTGTCGCGCGACAGCGGCTGGCGCGGGTGGCGCACTAGGGCTTTCAGCATCGAGAACTCACCGGTAGTGAGCGCGATCTGCTCTCCTTCCTTCGAGAGTCTGCGCAGGGCCAAGTCGAATTCGAACGGCCCAAAGGTGACGGTCAGGGCTTCCTTGGCCGGCGCGCCAGGCGCCTCCAGCGACGGACGGCGGCGCAGCACTGCATGGATGCGGGCCAGCAGTTCGCGCGGGTTGAAGGGCTTGGGCAGGTAGTCGTCGGCGCCGACTTCAAGGCCTACGATGCGGTCCACGTCTTCCACCTTGGCGGTGAGCATGATGATTGGGGTCACATCGTTGGCGGCCCTCAGGCGACGACAGATGGACAGGCCATCTTCGCCGGGAAGCATGAGGTCGAGCACGATCAGGTCGACCGTCTCGCGGGTGAGAACGCGATTCAGCGCCTTTGCGTCTTCGGCCAGCAGGACTTCGAATCCTTCTTGGGTCAGGTAGCGCCGCAGCAGGTCGCGGATGCGCGCGTCGTCGTCAACTACGACGACTCGGTCGGCGCGGGCGGTGGGTGCGGTGGTCATGTTTTGGACTCCAAATTTGTAACAGAGGCATTTTGCTCAGGTTTGGGAGGTCCAAACCCCTGTTCTGACCCTCTCTTACAAATCTTGCGTTCACAGGCTTGATGTACGAAACAACTTGACATGTATCCGTTCGAAAAAGTCTGCGCTGCTGGTTGGTTGTCCAATCAGTGGTGTCCGTTCAGGACGTCGAAATGACGAAGTGCGGCTATTGCGCCGTCCATCCGCCGTCCACGTTCCACGCCGCGCCACGAACGTTGTCTGCCGCCGGCGAGCACAGGAACACTGCGAGTTCTCCCAGTTGTTCCGGCGTCACAAACTGCAAGGATGGTTGCTTTTCTCCAAGCAGATCGATCTTCGCCTTCTCAACCGAAATACTTTCCTTGGCGGCTCGATCATCGATCTGCTTCTGAACCAAGGGGGTGAGCACCCATCCGGGACAGATCGCATTGACTGTCACGCCCGAGGTCGCGTTTTCGAGCGCCACCGCCTTGGTAAAGCCAACGAGGCCGTGCTTTGCCGCGACATAGGCCGATTTCTGAGCGGACGCCACCAACCCGTGCGTCGAAGCGATATTGATCACGCGCCCCCAGTTTTTGGCCCGCATTCCGGGAACGGCGAGTCGCGTCGTGTGGAATGCCGAGCTGAGGTTGATGGCAATGATCGCGTCCCACTTTTCGATGGGAAACTCTTCCACTCGCGCCACGTGCTGGATGCCCGCGTTGTTGACGAGGATGTCGGTGCCGCCGAATTCGGCATCGATATAGGCCATCATCTGCGCGATCTCAGTGGGTTGGCTCATGTCGGCGCCGTAGTAGCCGACCTTCACCCCCAGTGCGGCAATCTGCGCCTTCGGCCCCTCGACGTCACCGAAGCCATTGAGCACGATGTTCGTGCCCTGTCGGGCGAGGCTGAGCGCGATGCCCAGACCGATGCCGCTGGTGGAACCGGTGACGAGTGCTGTTTTTGCTTTGAACATGGAAGGTCCTATCAAGAAGATTGCAGCGTCGTTCCGAGGTTACGCCGTGGCCCAAGTGTCGCGTCAAGCCACAAATGCCTGCTGCTCGTTTGCCCTCGAAGCGCATTGCGGCGTTGCGCCTCCTCGACATGGCACGGCTATGACTCGTCGGCTTGACGCGACACTGGCGCGGGTTGGTACAGTGCATTATCGAAGAGGCAAAACAATGAACGACAAGCAAGAGCCCCGTCTGCATCATGTGCAATGCCTTGACAGCCGCGGCCTTCATCGCATGGCGTACTGGGAATGGGGTGACGCAGCCAACCCCAAGGTGGTGGTTTGCGTGCATGGCCTGTCCCGGCAGGGGCGCGATTTCGACACCTTGGCGGCGGCGCTGTCGGATGAGTACCGCGTGGTGGCGCCCGACGTGGCCGGCCGCGGGCAGTCGGACTGGCTGGCCGACCCGTGGGGCTACCAGTTGCCTGCCTACGTGGCAGACATGGTCACCTTGCTGGCGCGCCTGAACGCTCAAACGGTGCATTGGGTCGGCACTAGCATGGGCGGCTTGATTGGGCTCGGCGTCGCCTCGTTGCCTCAGACCCCGGTCACACGGCTCGTGCTCAACGACGTTGGTCCGACGATTCAGTCGGCAGCGATTGTGCGCATCGGCACTTACCTTGGCCTGCCCATGCACTGGTCTTCGGTCGAAGCAGCCGCAGACTACATGCTCAGCATTTCGGCCGGCTTCGGCAAGCACACGCGCGAACAATGGTTGGCCCTGACCCGGCCAATGCTCAAGCCCGACGGTGATGGATTCAAGCCGCACTATGACCCGAACATTGCCGTGCCATTCAAGGCCATGACGGGCGAGATGGCTGTCGCCGGTGAAGCGGCGCTCTGGAAGGCCTACGAGGCCGTGCGCTGCCCCACGCTGCTCCTTCGTGGCGCCGACTCCGATCTGCTGACCAAGGAAACCGCGTTGGCCATGACCGGACGCGGCCCGAAAGCCTATCTGCACGAGTTCCCCGGCGTCGGCCATGCCCCGATGCTGGTCGTGCCCGAACAGGTGGCCGTCGTGCGGGAGTTTCTGCGCTCTCCATGAAGACCAGTTTGCTGGGTTCGCCCGCCGAGGCTGATTCCGCGGCTGCCCAGGGCAGCGCTGCGCCCATCGTCCAACTGGTCGACGAACACTCGGCCGACGAAGCGGCGCAACTCGTGCGCGCCCGCGTGTTTGCCGAGCCGCTGTTGGCCGGGCAGTTGCTGGGCACGGGAGAAGACGCACTCGCCCACGCCGAGGGTGTCGCGGCCATTCTTCAAGGCATAGGCGCCGCGCCGTCCATGCGCGCAGCGGCCTACCTCGTCTACGCGGGCGACTTCTTGCAAAGGCCCGAGGAGGTGGTTACCAAGGCCTTCGGCCCATCAAATGCGAGCCTCGTCGCCCACACGCGTAAGCTGGTGCAGATCCAGCGCGCGGCGCGAGAGGCCAAGGTAGGCGCAGACCAGCGTGCACTCCAGACCGAGCGTGTGCGCAAGATGCTGCTCGCGTTTTCTCGCGACCTGCGTGTGGTGCTGTTGCGGCTCGCGTCGCGGCTGCAGACTTTGCGCTATTTCGCGGCCTCCAAGCGGCCGTGCCCGCAGGTGCTGGCTGAGGAGTCTATGCAGGTCTTCGCGCCGCTCGCGAACCGACTGGGCATCTGGCAGATCAAGTGGGAACTCGAAGACCTGTCGTTCCGCTTCTCGCAGCCCGAGCAGTACAAAACAGTCGCCAAGCTGCTCGATGAAAAGCGCGTCGAGCGCGAACATCGAGTCGAGTCGTTTCGACAGCGCCTCGCAGAAGAGTTGCATGCGCAGGGCATTGACGCGGAAGTGCAAGGCCGGCCCAAGCATCTCTACAGCATCTGGAAGAAGATGCAGGGCAAAGGGCTCGACTTTGCGCGCGTATTCGACATACGTGCGATGCGCGTAATCGTGTCCGATGTGCCGGAGTGTTATGCGACCTTGAGTCGAGTGCATGAGCTCTATCAACCGCTGCCGGGCGAGTTCGACGACTACATTGCGAAGCCCAAGCCCAACGGATACCAGTCCTTGCACACAATCGTTCTCGACGAGGATGGGCGTGCGGTCGAAGTGCAGATCAGGACTCGAGCCATGCATGAGCATGCGGAGCACGGCGTGGCCGCACACTGGGCCTACAAGGAGGCTGGCGTAAAAGGCTACGCGGGAGTCTCCGCCGGAACCGACTTCGATGCACAAGTGGCCGAGGCGCGCAAGTCGGTGCTGCGGCAACTGCTGGCGTGGGAACGCGACTTCATCGAAAAGGGAGACACCGCGAATGACGCGAATGACGCGGAAGAGGCGGTGTTTGACGATCGCATCTACGTCTTCACGCCCGATGCGGCGATCGTCGAACTGCCGGCGGGTGCGACGCCCATCGATTTCGCCTACGCCGTGCACACCGACCTCGGTCATCGATGCCGCGGTGCGAAGATCGACGGCGCAATGGTGCCGCTGAACACGCCGCTGCAAAGCGGACAGACGGTTGAAGTGACCGCGTTGAAAGAGGGCGGGCCGTCGCTCGATTGGTTGAATGCGGAACTGGGTTTCCTGAAGAGTCAGCGCTCGAAGGCGAAGGTGCGCAGTTGGTTCAATGCGCTTGCATTGGCAGACACCATCGCAAGAGGGCGCGAAGCGGTCGAGAAGCTTCTGCAGCGCGAGGGAAAGACGGCCATCAAGCTCGACGATCTCGCGTCTCAGCTCGGCTTCAAGAACGCCGATGCGTTGTTCGAGGTCGTCGGCAAGGACGAATACTCGTTGCGCAACATCGAGACCATGTTTCGTCCTGCCGAGCCGGTGCTCACCCCCGACGAGGTCATTGCGCTCAAGCGCTCGCGGCCGGAAGCTGAATCGCCCAAAGGCGGCGTGCTGGTGTTGGGCGTGGAGTCGCTGCTCACGACGCTGTCGCGCTGCTGCCGGCCGGCACCGCCGGACCCCATCGGTGGCTACATCACGCGGGGCCGCGGTGTGGCTATTCATCGCAACGATTGCAGCAACTTTCGCGAGATGGCGAACCGATCGCCCGAACGCGTCGTCGCTGTGGAGTGGGGCATGCCCCGCGCCAACAAGGCCGCCCTTTATCCCGTGGATGTCATCGTTGAGGCCGCAGACCGCCAAGGCCTGTTGCGCGACATCTCCGAAGTGTTCGCGAAAGAGAAGATGAACGTGACCGGCGTGAAAACCCAGACGCTTCGCGGCGCACAAGGAGAAACAGCGTGGATGACCTTCACCATCGAGGTAGTCGACGCAGCCCGCATGGCACAAGTGCTCGGCGTGGTGGCCGGAGTTTCAGGCGTCCGGTCGGCACGCAGAAAGTAGCGCTGGAATTTACTGCTACAATCTGAGGCTTCGCAGGCGCGTAGCTCAGCTGGTTAGAGCACCACCTTGACATGGTGGGGGTCGTTGGTTCGAGTCCAATCGCGCCTACCAACACATGAGGTGGTCCGCGAGAGTGCCCAC
>Ga0207678_10003562_pt1 | contig 14006 bp, 20 predicted proteins | sample KBSC63metaG_FD_184319 | JGI IMG/M metagenome (GOLD analysis project Ga0207678, IMG submission 184319) | Corn rhizosphere microbial communities from Kellogg Biological Station, Michigan, USA - KBS C6-3 metaG (SPAdes) (version 2) | ecosystem: Host-associated > Plants > Roots > Rhizosphere > Soil ... | reverse complement strand
GCGTCGATGATGTCGCAGACCTCGGCCACCGCAGCCATGTGGACAGCCCTCACGTCACGGTTCGGCTCATGGGTGAACCAGCCGACCGGGAAGAACAGCCCGAAGAGGATCGTGACATACAGCCAGCCGACGGGCACCCGGTCGAGCAGCCGCGTGACCGGTTGGAACAGCCGGTAGACCAGACGCCGCTTGAAGAGGCTGTAGTCCACGTTGCGGCAGTACGGCACGGCCACCGCCAGCACGAAGGTGATCGGCAGGCCGATCTTGCCCACGTTCCGCTCCCCGGCGAGCATCCCGGTGATGTCGGGGTACGACTCGCCTCGGATGTCGTGGTGGACGAGGTAGAAGAGCCAGGCGTTGAGGGCGAACCAGAACAGCCAGACCTGCGTCATGATCAGCCAGGACCACCAGCGCCGCATGGCGTGCGCCCCGTAGAGGATGGCCTCGGCCATGTCACCGTGCAGCTCATAGTGGTTGCGCCCGGCGCGGTAGGCGATGAAGCCCAGCAGGCCGGTCTGCAGCTTGTCCTTCAAGGTGAACAGCGCCTCGGCGCCCGAGCGGGGCGCCTCTGTGACGTAGACGGTGCTCATGACTCACCCGCGAACGCAGTGAGGAACGTCTCGATCTCATGAAGAGTGGCGCTGGGCTGACCGGCGCTTGGTCCCTCAGCGTGCTCACCAAAGACAGCGGTGCGCCCCTGCGTCAGCTTGTAGCGGCCGTAGCCCACGGCCCGAGGATCACGGCGCTTGCTCTTTACCAGTTCCAGGCCCTGGCGCTTCGCCATCCGGCGCAGCCTGTTCTCTTGGACCTTGAGATCCTTCTCTTCTTGCCGCACCACTGACCTCAGTCGGGGCTTGTTCTTGCTGTAGTTCTCGCTGTAGCTCATGTCTCCAGCATAGCTTCCAGCATCACTTCCAGCATCACTTCCAGCATCACTGTCACAGTCCTGACACAGTTGAAGGGGCTGACCGGTGTGAGCGGCATCAACCCCTTCGGGTGTCATGGTACGCAGTGAGGGGCGGACCACCCGGCTCTACCGGGCTCGTTGGAACAGGGTCCGTGGCGCCACGTCGGCTGTTCTACTGGAGTCGAGGTCCGCCCCTCGACTGTGATACTACTCGTCGCCGCTCGGCTCTGGTCCCTCGTAGGTACACCAGTCGAGGTGGTGCTCCTCAGGTCGCTCGGCCTTGCAGATGGGGCATGTGAAGTTGTCCATGCTCTCTATGAGGCGCGGCGAGCCCTGTGAGTTAAGGGTCACGCCTTGGAACGTTGCACCCCACCAGCCGGGGTGCCCGTGCGCCGTGGCTTGGAACGCTCGGGCTTTGGAACACCCTCGGGCGCAGGCGGCGGTGGCGGTTGGAACCTTGTTGGAACAGCCCCAGGGCGACGCTTGATCTTGAGGCGTCGCTCTATCTCAAGCAGGCACGCCTCAAGCACCAGCACCCTGTCCTCTAGGGCCTCGACCCGATCCCGCTCGTCCGTCAGCGAGACGCTAGTCCTGCTTGGAACAACGGCTCACACCCGGCGCGACCACACGACCACGTCTTGCCAGCGGCGATGTCGTCGGCCGACACCGTCCCGATGTCCTCCTCGCACCAGCACAGCGAGTCGAGCACGGTGTCGCCCTTTGGAACAGGCTGCTCTCGATACACCGATGTGCCACCGCGGAGGCGATAGCGGTGGATGTACAGCCGGTTCTCCTCGGTGCAGCCCGGACAGCGGCAGCCCCTGACGTAGCTGCCGCGAGTCGGCTTGGAACAGGTCACCGGCTGATGAGAACTGCCCACAGTCGGCACAACGACCAGGGTCGCACGGCATATCGCTCTACGGCAAGCGCCCAATCGGCCTGGCTCACGGGTCGAGGCGATCGACGCGCTCGGCTCGTAGCTGGTTGATGGCCGTGACGACCGGGTTGGGGTCACCGGGATCGGCGTGGTCCCGGATCCAGATCAGCGAGCGCCTCGACAGGTGGTGATCGTCTCGCCATTCGTGTCGGAGCAAATCGTGCAGTTCCATAGCGCCCCTCCCTCGGGGTCCGTGCCCGCATTGCTGGGGTCACGTCCGGGGTCCGGGGGCGCTTGGAACACGATTGTCTCATCCTTGGAGCTCGAGCTCAAGCATTGAGCTCGCCGGCGGCTCGAGGTGGGCTGAATGCACTTCGCCCCGTATCCCGATACGGGTGGGTTACCATCCGGGTATGAGTTGGGGCAACGCCCTCAAGGGCTTCGTGCTGGGAGGACTCCCCGGTGCAGCCATCGGTGGGCTCATCGGCAACGACGACGACGACGACAAGCCTGTCGAGTACCCCTCGCACGATTCTTGGAGCAAGGACTACTCGCCCGGCTGGGACCAGAAGGACGCTCCCAACGCCTCGGAGCCCTACTGGACCCCCACCGCCAAGGGCATGGGCGGCTCGTACGGCACCAACACGGCCAACCACCCCAACCGCCAGGTTGGCGGCGGCGTGGCCGGTGGCTCGTCGGGGTCGTGGTGAAGAGCAACCCGCCAGACCGCGCCAACCACCCAGGGCGACGGCCTGAGGCCCCCGTGTCACACGAGGCGCCGCAGCCGCTCAACATGGTCCGGGGTGGCTCGGTGTGTGACCCGCAGCAGAAGGGCGGGCACCTGATGAAGGGCAGCGGGCAGGCGGCGATCTGCATGCCGACGCCAGGGGTCGATCAGCGACCGCGCTGGCGCCAGGCTGGCAAGATCGGTGGCAAGAGCCGCCACTCGGTGCAGTTCAAGCAGCACCGGTGACGGTCCTCGCCATCATCGTCCTGTGTCTCGTCCTGGCCGTGGTCGCCGGGACGATCGCGGCGGCGGCTGCCAAGCAGCGGGCATCGGACGCAGCGACCACGCCGCCGCCCGTGTCCGAGCCTCCTGGAAGCGATCCCTGACCCACTGGAGCGCCTGCACGCTCTGACGGTGTGTGTCATCGACCGGTGACTGCACGGGCTCGCTCACAGCCAGCCCTCCGGGTACGGGCTCTCATGCGGACTGGCCGGTGACAGCGGTGGTCGGAACGGATCCTCGGCCGCGAAGCGATCGAACGGCCGGACCTCGAGGCCGCATCGGTGAAGCGGCCACGGGTCCGACCCTGGTACGGGGGGATCGATAGCGGTGTATGGCACGGCCCTCTTGCAGGTGTCGCACACCAGCACGCCGTTCACGCGTCGCGGCCCCTTCGGGACCGGCTTCCCCTTCGGTGCGCCCTTGGTCATTGCCCTCCATCTTCGTTGCGCTGCACCGAGCCAGGCGTGGGCAGGTGCTCTTCGCTCGGCCCCTCGGCCAGGCGGCGCAGTGTCTCACCGTGCTCGCGCAGGGTCCACTCCTTGGCCTCCTGGAAGCGCTCGGCGCGCGTGCGCTCGTCGCCACCGATGACGGTGCGCCCCGGAGGCAGCGCGCTGCGCCGCACGCTCACGGGCGTCTCTCCCGTCAGGTCGGTGGGGTCGGTGCTCTGGATGACACCCTTGGCGATCAGCCGCTCCACGATCTCCTTCGCCAGTGGCACATGGAGCGCCGTGGGCAGGCCGGTCAGCCACTCGGCCAGGACGCTCTGCGTCTCGATCAGCGCCGTCTCGTACTTGTTGCCGTTCACGATGCACCCTCCGACTGACGCTCGGCCACTTCCTCGTACCGGGCGACGGCCATGTCGAGGGCCATGTCGGAACCGCCGTGCCGGTGCCGGTGCCAGTGACGGGCTGCGTCGATGAGTTGCCGAGTCACGATGTCCAGTTCGGTTTCGGTGCTCATCGGTCGTCCACCATGTTCGTGGTGCCACCGGCCTGCAGGCCGTCGAGGAACCCCGCGACGGTGATGGACGGCGCCGAGCTAGCGGGCTGACCGATGCGGACCCAGCCGTCGCGGATGATGCCGTCGATGATCTTGCGATCCTCTTCGCTGACGGCCGGTCGGCAGGCCAGCAGCATGCGGGTCAGCACCTCTTCCTCGGCCTCGGTGAACGTACGGGTGACCATGGGTTGCTCCTTGTGTTGGTAGGTGTGTGTCACCGACGAAGCCCGGAGCGCCTTTGGAGCACTCCGGGCTGGCCGGTGGGGACTGTGACAGTCAGGAGAAGGCGACGAGAGCCTGCTCCAAGTACTGCGGGATGTCCATCAGGTTGTCGATGCCGTGCGCCTCGTCGCAGCCGTAGCGGCGCAGGTTCTGCGCCATCGACTCGGCCGGACCGCCGCCCCAATCGCTGGACGAGTAGCCGAGGCCGATCATGTACCGACCGGGCTTCTCGCCCTTGTAGTTCGCCAGGAACCCCTGCGTGGCGCACGGCCCGCTCCACGCACCGTCGGTCATGACGATGACGATGTGGATGTCCTTGTCGTAGCGCTGGTTGTCGAGGTCGGCCAGGACCACCGACGGGTCGGTGCCCCCGGTGGCGACGATGACCGGCAGGCCCTCGGCCCGCTCGGTGGCGTCCCACAGGATCGTGGCGCTGGTGTCCCACAGGGCCACGGTGCAGGGGATGTCGAGGTTGTCGCATGCCTTCTTGCAGGCGTAGCCCGTCTGCGCCAGGCCCTTGACCGAGCCGCCCATGCTGGCCGAGTAGTCGAGCAGGACGCTGACGGCGATGTTGTGGCCGGGAGCCTCCGTATCGGTGTATGCCCGGAAGAACTCCACGTCACCGGGGCGCCGTGTCTCGTACCGCAGCACGTTGACGAAGCCCCGCCGCTGCCCCTCGACCCAGCCGGGAGCCTTCTCGATGGTGTTCTCCTGGAACGCCTGCTCGATGTCCTGCGCCAGGTTCTCGGCCGCAGCCTGCGCCTCGGCGTCGGTGCTGATGCCCGCCGTGTACGGGAGCAGGTCGCTCGTCTGCGTGTTCAGCGCCTCATGCAGCGCCTGGATGTCGCTGTCGAGCGTGGGGTCGGCGTCGCGCTCGGCCTCGGCCTCTTCGATCGCCTCTTGGAGCAGGTCGTCGGTCAGTTCCTCGTCGTCGCCAGCCTCGCCAGCCTCGTCGGCCTCGGGCTTGTAGTCGAGGTCGTCGCGCACGCCCGTGTTCTTGTGCGTGCCCGTCGAGCCACCCTCGTCGCTCGTCTCGACCTCGTCGTCGGCGTAGGTCTTGCCCTCGTCGTCGCCGCCCTGGCTCTCGCCCTCGGCGTCGTCGTCCTGCTCGTCCTGCTCGTCGCTCTGCTCGCCCTTGGAGCCGCCCTTGCCAGGCTCCTGCTCGTCGGACTCGACCTGCGGGGAGTAGATGATCGGCGGGGTCAGGTCGCCGCCGTTCAGGATGTGGATGATGATGTCGAGCAGGTGCTGGAAGTCCTCGGGCGTGACGGTGTCGTCGTCGCCCTCGTCGTCGCCCTCGTCGTCGCCACCGAGCGCCTCGGCGGGGATGTTCACGGGGATGATCAGGAAGTCGTCCAGGTTGCGCTCGGGGCGCTTGTACTGGCGCTGGTGGCCCATGGCCGCGTCGTCCAGCTTCGCCGCCATCGGGGCGATGCCTTGGAGCACCGTGGCGTAGTCCACGACGCAGCGCCACATGGTCACGGCGTCGGTCGCCAGCACGTAGGTGTCGGTGATCGACTCCAGGTCGCTGGCGATCTGCTCGCCGTCGAGGCCCATGAGGTTGTGCTTGGTCACGAACAGCTTGCGGGCGCTGGAGCGGATCTTCGCCGGGAGGTACTGGCGCCAGATCAGCAGCGGCCAGTTGGCGGCGGCGGCGTTCACGTTAGGAACGAGGTCGAGCATGACCATCGGCGTGAGGTAGGCAGCCTTGCGCGGGCTGTCGCTCGTCACGGCCGTCTCCATGCGCTGATCTTCCAGGCAGTTCCAGGCGTGGTGCAGGTTGGTGAAGTCACGGCCGTTGATGCCAGCGGCTTCGGCCAGGTCGAGGAAGGGGAGCGTGAACCGGCAGTGACCACCTTCGTGGTACGCCAGGCCCCGCATCGTGGCGGCGAGCACGCGCTCGTCGTCCTGCTGGCGGTAGTTGATGACGATCTGTTCGAAGTCGGTCCAGGCCGACGTGGTGTGCGCCGGGGTGGCGACGATGCGGACCTGGATGCCCTCGCTGGCGAGCACGCCTGCGAAACGCTTCACGATCGACCGGCTGATCGCCAGGTCGAGCGGCTTGACGCTCTTCGTGTTGCGCTTCTGCTGCGTGCGGCGGCGCTCGGCCTCCTGCAGTTGCTGCTCGGCCAGTGCGGCCTGCTCACGGGAGAGACGCTGGCGTTCGCGGGTGAGAAGCTGCCGACCGAGGTCGGTGGTCACCTTGCGACGCGCCTTCTTCGGGGCCTTGCCCGGAGTGGTAGGTGGCGTGGTCATGGACATGACACTACCGGGGTGCTAGCAGAAACCAACATGCGGAAGGGAGATATGGGTAGAACCTCACTCAGCGAGCCAGAGCTCCCGTCAAATATGTCCATCTACCAGGGGCTCGAGGTCCGCCGGCGCCCTGGGCCCAGGGTCGGCGCCGACGGTTCGACACCCCATACCCCGCAATGAGCTCGGGGAGCTCATGCCCATCTACCAGGGGTTATGCCGGCTTCTGGCTGATATCTCGGTATCGGTGTTGGTTTCTGCTAGCACGTCTGTAGATTGATCTCGTCCCCAGCCACCTACCACTCAGGAGACACTCCGATGGCTTCCGCCGCTGCCCTGCTTCCGGGCTTCCAGTACAAGATCAAGGATGGTGACCTCGCTGACGAGGTCGTGACCATCAAGGACAACACGCCGTTCCCGGACTACGAGACGTGCTACAACCCGCAGGCCCACAAGAAGACGGCCGACCACGTCGAGGCCGGTTGCGTCCCGCACCCGTTGGCCCGCAAGGTCACCGTGCTCACCCCGGAGGGCCACGAGTACTACATCCTCCCCCGCCAGCTTCGTGACACACCGGTCGGCATGGCCGGGTCCGACGCTCCGGCCCCCGTCGTCCAGACGGTCGCTGCGGCTCTCACGACCGCCCCGATCGCCACCGCTCCGGTGGCACCGGCCGTCGTGGTCCCGGAGGGCCTGCGGACCATCGACCCGATCACCGACCCGATGGACAAGCGGCTCGACCACCTCCGCCCGTCGCGGCGCAAGGTGAACCAGTACGTCGGCCGTGAGATCGCGCCGGGCCTGGCCGACACGGCCATGCTGCTGTCGTTCACGACCGACGCCTACCGCTCGGACTCCAACAACGGCGGACGCCCGGCGTCGGTGCTGTTGAAGGGCGACACGCAGTCGGGCAAGACGATGCTCGTCGAGGTGCTGGCCTGCCTGTGGGCCGACTCGCTCGGCCTGCCGAAGCCGATGCCCATCTTCACGATCAGCGGCTCCGCTGGCGTGACTGACTTCGACCTGTTCGGTCAGACCACGGCGTACACCGACCCGGTGACGGGTGTCGAGTCGCTGGTGTGGCTGCCCGGCATGGTCGAGTTGGCCGCTCAGGTCGGAGGCATCCTCTACCTGGACGAGGTCAACGCCCTCGACCCCCGTGTCACCTCGTCGCTGCACCCGCTGATCGACCACCGCCACATGTTCGTCAACCGCAACAAGGCCGTGTGGCGCAACGGGCAGTTCATGTCCGAGGTCACCAGCGCTTCGCTCGACCTGTGGGTCATCGGCACGTACAACGAGTCATACGCCGGTATGGGCAAGCTGAACGAGGCGTTCGTCAACCGGTTCGAGCACATCGTTTGGGGCTATCACGGCGAGGTCGAGCAGAAGCTGATCAAGTCGGCAGCCATCCGCCTGCTCGGTGACGCACTCCGCACGGCCCGCGAGCGCAACAGCATCCGCACGCCGATCGGCACCGCCGCCCTGCAGCGCTGCGAGCGCAACGTGCGGGTCCACGGCCCCGTCGTCGGCCTGTCGATGCTGACCGCGATGTTCGGCCCGCAGGAGCGGCCGATCGTGGAGAGCATCGTGGAGGATCGGTCGATCATCATCCTGCTCAACGAAGAGTTGAGGCAGGCCGCTGCCGAGGCGGCTGCACGGTGATGACACACCCCCGGTGGGCGGCGACGCCCACCGGGGGACTCACCGGCCGATGAGTCACGACGAGCTACACTCCCGAGCCCACCTCGAGGTGACGGGAGTCACATGAGCTCTTGCGAGGGCCATAGCCGGTTTCAGCTAGCACCTGATACCCTCATATCACAGCGGAGCGCACACGCTCCGCACCGGCCTCCGGGCCACTCCACCTACACCTACCGAATACGGAGTACACACCCATGAGCACCACCGCTCTCGCCCCGGCCCCCACACGGGCCAGCAACTCGTTCACGCTCGCCTTCGGCGTGCTGAACATCCCGCTCAGCGTCTACACGGGCACCGAGCAGACACGGGTCAGCCGCAAGGAGTTTCTTGACGGTGACTGTGACATCCCCGTCGGGCGCAGCCCGATCCGCCAGGACAACGGCGAGGTCGTCCCGAGCGACCGCGTGGTCCGCATGGCGCAGGCCAGCACGGGTGCGTGGGTCGTCCTGACCGACGACGAGATCGCTGACGCGACGAGCACCGTCCGCGGCGTGGGTGACATCGTCACGTTCGTCCCGGCGAAGGCCGTGGGCGAGTACCTGGCCGAGGATCAGGTCCAGGTCCGGCCGAAGGCCGAGAAGGGCAAGTCCAACGCCGCCGCCGAGAAGGCGTTCGCGCTGCTGCTGGCGACGATGAAGAAGAAGAAGGTCGTCGCGCTGGTCAAGGTCGCTCTGCGCGGCCCGGCCCGTCACGGCCTGCTGTTCCCCGACGGCAGCTTCGTGTTCGTCCGCACGGCCGATCAGGTCCGCGAGGCTCGCCCGCTGGCCGAGCACAAGTTCAGCGACGCCGAGTTGAAGCTGGCCGAGGCGCTGATCGATGCCGTGGGCACCGACACGCCGGTCATCACCGACGACACGGCCCCGGCCGTGCGTGCGTTCGTGGAGTCCAAGGCCACGGGTGTGGCTCCCCCGGCGAAGCCCGAGCAGGGCGACGCCATTCCTCTCGACATCATGGCGGCGCTCAGCGCCTCCATTGACGCAGCGAAGGCGGCGAAGGCGTCATGACCACCACCCTCACCCCCTCGGCCCGCACGCGGCGGGCCGAGCGCTCGCTCGCTCGCATCGGGCGCATCGACGCCGAGATTGCCACGCTGCAAGAGCGGCTCGACGCCCGGCTGACCGAGCGGCGCATGCTGCTGCTCGACCTCATCCAGGAGGGCGAGCACATCCGCACCGACGTGGCCGAGCAGGTCCGCTCGGTGGCGCACGCCGAGGCGTTCGCGCAGACCGGCCGTGTGCTCACCGACGATCAGGTGCGCGAGATCCGCCGCCTGCACGCGACCGGTGTGTCACAGTCGGCGCTCGGTCGCCGGTTCGGCATCAGCCAGCCGTCCATCTTCAAGATCGTTCGGCGCATCTCGTACACCGACGTGCTGTGATGACCACGATGAACGAAGCCGAGCTAGAGGCCGCGTCAGCGGTGTGTCGCACCATCGTGGACACGTCGCTGCTGATCGCTCCGGTCATCGTGGCCCACCTGGACGGCCTGACCATGGACACGCCTGAGGACCAAGCACTGGTCACCAAGCTGCAGGACATGGTGCGGCCGTGGTTCGAAGCCTGTTACAACTTCGACCTGCTGATCGGGGCGGTGAGGGACCGTGTGGCTGACTCTGGATGACTCACACCTGACCGACACCGAGCACTCGGTCGCCACCTCGCTGCGCGACCGACTGCTCGACAGCCCCGGCCTGGCGACGGTGCAGGTGTCCAACGTGGACGGCCCGGTGACGACGATCCTCGTCGTCCGGCGCCCCACCGAGGTCGTCCTGCTCGTCATCCGCCCCGACCGCTCGGTGGTCGTCGCCACCGACGACATCCTGGCGCAGCGGTGGTCGGATCCGGTGAAGCCATGAGAGATGACCACTTCATCCCGCTGCGGCGTCTCGACTGGCTCAGCCAGCGCGAGCGGGTCGTCCTCATCCACATGATGGACGGCCTGAGTGCGTGCGACATCGCCGCCGCCGACTACGTCACGGTGTCTACCGTGCGCTCGCAGATCCGCAGCATCCTCATGAAGTTGGGCGTGCCCAGCCAGCTTGCTGCGGTGGCCTACGCCTACAAGCACTGCTGGCCCACCGAAGAAGAGCGCCAGGCAGCGCTCGCTGCAGCACTGCAGGTGGCGTCATGACCGCGCAGGACCGCCGTGCCGAGCGCGAGGTGGCTGACTTCTTCAACGCATCGGTGCGCCCCGCACCGGTCGATCGTGGCCCCCTGTGGCCCCGCGTGAAGCGCTTCGCTGACGGCTTCGCCACGGGCTACGCAGTCGCCAGGTTGATCCGCCGCATCTTCTGACGGCATGCTGCAGGCAGTCGCTGCGACTGCTTGGTAGGTGGCTCGCAGTGATCAGGCGTTGCCCCTGCTCCCCGGTTCCCATGGGTGTCCGGTGTGAGCGGGGGCTTCGCCGCGTTTATGGCCTGCACGCTGGACCTCGAGGGTCGCCGGGCCAAGCTCGACGGCCGATATCGGGGTATGGCCCGAAGTGCGCTCGACCTCTGTAGGGCTCTGTAAGCCCCCTGTCTCCTTCCGTACTTGGCTCGTACTCCTTGCCTTCTGGCATACCCCTACCCGGTACCTCGACTTGTATGGTCGGCGCCCGTGGCGGTGGTGGCGGAGGACGACGAACCAATCAGCATGTGGCCGGTGGCGGTCGCGGGCGCGGTCCTGACGGTGGTGCTGGCGGGCCTGATGCTCATCATGGCGTTCAACGACGACGCTCCGCCCCAACGGCCGAGGGGGGTGAGTGAACATGTCTCGACCCCCTGACCGCCCACCCAAGTGGGGCCTCGACCGGTGGTACCACGACGCCATCCCGGTGGCGCTCGGCCTCGTCGCGATGGGCATCGCTGTGTGGCTCTTCCTGGCGTTCATGCACGCGGATTGGTGAGACAGCGCCGCTAGCAACTGCGACGCTCTACGGGGCACACAGGGGCCTCTCGTAGCCCCGTATGACACATCGCCGCCGCCCTGGGCCGCCGGCGGCCCAGGTCGATGCCGGCGTCCTCGAGGTGCCCGATGTCACCTGAGCTCGACGAGCTCATTCCCGCTCGGCGTTGGTTTCTGCTAGCACTCACGGCATCCTAAGCACGTCCCCCCACCTACCACCTGGAGACGAACCCATGACCACCACCAACACCCCTGCGGGCCTCATCCGTTTCGAGCGGTCGATGCTCACCAAGCTGCAGGGCAAGTGCTTCTTCTGCGGCGCCCGCACCACGCCGGGCACCGACTACGCCGCCCTCGACGGCAAGTGGATCGCGGTCTGCAACGTCCACGCCCACTCGGTGGTCGAGCAGTGCAAGGCCATCCTGCTGCTCATCCAGGCCGAGGGTGCTGGCCTCAGCGCCGACGACCTCGCTCACGTCAACAGCTACGCCCCGGCCAACGTGGGCGACGTGCTCGCTGGCAACTGCGACCTGCCCACGTCGATCGCCGCCGCCATCAAGCTGAGCGACGCTCTGCGCGTCGTCCGGGCGCACAAGCCTGCTCGCACCAACGTCCGCAGCAACCGGTACGAGGGCAAGTGCGCCACCTGCGGCAGCCTCGTCGCCGAGGGGTCGGGCCGGATCGAGAAGATCAACAACAAGTGGACCACGTTCCACCTCGACGGCGACTGTGTCACGACGACCACCACGGTGGCCCCCGTCGCCACGGTGGCCGAGGGCCGCTACGCGCTCGACATCGATGGCGTGGTCAAGTTCTACCGGGTCGAGCACGGCAAGGCCGGTGGCCGCTGGGAGGGCTACGTGTTCGTGAGCGCGCAGGCCAGTGACGACCTGCACCCGATCCGCAACCGTCAGCACCGCGACGCCATCCTCGCTGCGATCGCCGCCGACCCGCAGGCTGCCACGGTGCTCTACGGCAAGTCGCTCGGTGTGTGCGGCCGGTGCGGCGCCACGCTCACCAGTGAGTACCGCCTGCAGGGCATCGGCCCGGTTTGCAGCACCAAGGCTTGGTGAGTCACGACCACCCGATACCCCGATATGGGCACCACCCATATCGGGGTATGCGTTGGTTTCTGCTAGCACCCTCTGTATCCTGATCTCATGACCACCTACCACCGCACCCATCCCGCCGTCGAGGTCACCCTCGACTCGGGCTACGCCAACGTCGCCCCGACCGTGTTCGTCTCGTACGTCGAGATGATCACCGCCAAGGGCAACGTCGTCATCCGAGATCAGTTCGGCTACAGCCTCACCGTCGGCCGTGGCGTCTGCGTCCCGCTCGACTACGACGCCGTGTTCAGCATCGTGGACGGCAAGCTGCACGCTGACCGCCTGCTCGCTGCGAGCGAGGCGTACGACCGTGACGACGCTGGCGAGGCTGAGCGTGTCGAGTTTCTCGCCGCCCGCGAAGCTGCGGCGGTGACGTTGTGAGCCGCGACGCCATCTTCGCTCGGCTTCGGGGGCTTCGGCGTGTACTGCGCCGCCGCCATGTTCACGCTCCGCAAGCTGGTGGGGCAGTGAGCGGCGTGCGGCGTCGGCCCGACGCCGACCACGACGGCAACGTCGCCCGCACCAACCACGTCGATCGCTGCTGGTGCGGCTGCAAGTACTGGCGCAACGATCGCTGCATCGATTGCGGCGACAGCGGCGACGGCGCGGTCAACCCCGACTGACCTCGAGGTGACCGCTGTCACATGAGCTCTCACCGGGGTGCTAGCTGGTTTCTGCTAGCACCCCGGTATCCTGATATCTCACCCGTTCACCTACCACTTGACGGAGCATCCCATGACCAACCTGTTCGACCCCTCGCTCGGTGCAGCGGCGCAAGCTGCTCCCGTTCCCGTGGTCCCTGCGGCCACGCTGTTCACCGGCCTCGGTGACGACGCCTGGCGTGACGCCAGCAAGGCGCTCAGCCTCGACTACGACGTGGTCGTCCCCGGCCTCGCTCGCCCGTTCCACCCGTGGCAGGCCGCGGCCTACGTGTACGCCAACGACAGCATCGCCCGGTGGGGCGGCGTGATCATCGGTGACGACATGGGGCTCGGCAAGACGGCCGTCATCCTGGCGCTCGCCGCCGACGCCGTCCGCACCACGGGTCGCCCGGCCATCATCGTGGCCCCTCCCGTGGTCGAGGGTGGCTACATCAACGAGCTGCGGGCGTGCTTCCCGCACCTGTCCCTGCAGGTCGTCAAGGGCCACAAGCGCCGCCCGCTCGACCCGGCCGACATCTACCTGCTGTCCGACGACAGCCGCACGATGCAGACGTGGCTCACCGACGTGATCACGAACCCGCAGACCGGCAAGCGCCAGCACCACGCCAGCGCATGGGTGCAGGGCGCCTCGCTCGTCGCGCAGGACGAGATCCACCGCAGCAAGGGCAACGGTGGCAAGCCCACCGGCCGTGCCCGCGCCATGCTCGCCGTCGGTGAGTGGTGTCGCTCGGTCGGCACGCCGATCGTCGGCGCCACGGGCACGCTGCTCAGCAACCGCCCGGTCGAGGGCTACCTGCCCCTGCAGATCGTCGGCGGCGAGCGCATCATCAAGGCCATCACGCCGGGTGCCCACAGCATCACCGGCTACCTCTGGCGCTACTGCGCCCCGACGCAGGGCACCGCTCGCGGTGGGCGCAAGTTCACGTCGTTCGGTGGCATCGACACCACGGTGGCGCTGACGCTCCACGACCACCTGCGCCGCACGCTCTACGTGCGCCGCGAGAAGTCAGACCTCGGTGAGGGCGTGCTGCCCCACAGCGGCTGGGTCGTGGCGCCGATGGCGCTGCCCGATGGCACGATGCGCCGCTACGCGCGGGTCGAGCACGACTTCTTCAACCTCTGCGTCGAAGAGCGCGGCGCGGTGTGGGCCGACAAGGTCAGCCGGGCGCAGGCCGTCGTCCAGATGGGCATGCTGCGCGAAGAGGCTGGCGTCGCCAAGGCCGAGGCTGCCGCCGACTACATCGCTGACCTCGTCATCGAAGAGGGCAAGCAGGTCGTGGCGTTCTACGACCACCGCCGCGTGTGGGAGAAGCTGGCCCTGGCGCTGCTCGGCACGGGCGTCACGGTGACCACGATCAACGGCCAGGGGACCGGCGACG
>Ga0207678_10003559_pt1 | contig 14013 bp, 10 predicted proteins | sample KBSC63metaG_FD_184319 | JGI IMG/M metagenome (GOLD analysis project Ga0207678, IMG submission 184319) | Corn rhizosphere microbial communities from Kellogg Biological Station, Michigan, USA - KBS C6-3 metaG (SPAdes) (version 2) | ecosystem: Host-associated > Plants > Roots > Rhizosphere > Soil ... | reverse complement strand
ATCGAATCGACGGCGTGCCCGCCGAGATCAACGCGCTGTGGGACCAGGGAATCGAATGGCTGAAGGACGCCGGCGCGACCCCCGTCGAAATCAGCCTGCCGCACACCAAATATGCGCTGCCGACCTATTACATCATCGCCCCCGCGGAAGCCTCGTCCAACCTCGCGCGCTACGACGGTGTGCGTTACGGCCTGCGCGAAGAGGGCGTGAAGACCCTCGACGACATGTACGCCGCGACCCGAGCGGCGGGCTTTGGCGCCGAAGTGAAACGTCGGATCATGATCGGCACCTACGTCCTCTCGGCCGGTTTCTACGACGCCTACTTCACCAAGGCGCAGCGGGTGCGCGCGCTGATCAAGCAGGACTTCGCCAAGGCCTTCGAGCAGTGCGACGTGATCCTCACGCCAACCGCGCCGTCAGCCGCGTTCGGGATCGGCGAGACGACCGACCCGCTGGCGATGTATTTGAACGACGTTTTCGCGGTTCCCGCGAGCCTCGCCGGACTGCCGGCGATGAGCGTCCCCGGCGGCCTCGACGGGCAGGGGCTGCCGCTTGGCCTGCACCTGATCGGCAATGAGCTCGACGAGCAGATGGTGCTCAACGCCGGCCTCGCGATCGAGGAACGCGCCGGCTTCACCGCACGACCGGAGAAGTGGTGGTGACGATGACTGACGCAGCAGCGCCGTATCGCATCAAAGGCGAAACCGGCGAGTGGGAGGTCGTGGTTGGCCTTGAGGTCCACGCGCAAATCACCGCGACCGCGTCCAAGCTGTTCTCCGGCGCCGCGACCGCGTTCGGGGCGGAGCCGAACACGCAGGTCAGCCTAGTCGACGCGGCGATGCCGGGCATGCTCCCGGTGCCGAACAAGGAGTGCATCCGCCAGGCTGTGCGCACCGGCATGGCGCTCGATGCGCGGATCAACCGCTGGAGCCGCTTCGACCGCAAGAATTATTTCTACGCCGATTTGCCTCAGGGCTATCAGATCAGCCAGCTCTACCACCCGCTCGTCGGCGAGGGCGAGGTCGAGGTGCTGGTCGACGAAAAGGACGAGAGCACCGCCAAGCGCATCGGCATCGAACGCATCCACGTTGAGCAGGATGCGGGCAAGCTGATGCACGATCAGCATCCGACGATGAGCTACGTCGATTTGAACCGCTGCGGCGTCGCGCTGATGGAGATCGTTTCGCGTCCCGACATGCGTTCACCCGCCGAAGCAGGGGCTTACCTGCGGAAGCTCAGGGCGATCCTGCGCTACGTCGGTTCGTGCGACGGCAATATGGAGGAAGGCTCGATGCGCGCGGACGTCAACGTCAGCGTGCGCAAGCCGGGCGACGAATTCGGCACGCGGACCGAGACCAAGAACGTCAACAGCGTCCGCTTCGTCATGGCGGTGATCGAGCATGAAGCGAAGCGTCAGATCGAGGTGCTGGAGAGCGGCGGCACGATCGCGCAGGAGACGCGGCTCTACGACCCCGACAAGAACGTCACGCGATCGCTTCGGTCCAAGGAAGATGCGCACGACTATCGCTACTTCCCCGACCCCGACCTGCTTCCGCTCGAACTCGACGAGGCGTTCCTCGACGAGTGCAAGGCGTCGCTGCCCGAGCTGCCGGATGCCAAGCGCAAGCGCTATGAAGGGCTGGGGATAACGCCTTACAATGCCAGCGTTCTGACCGCGGAGGTCGAGACCGCGCGCTGGTTCGATGCGTTGCTCGAAGCCGGCGCGGAGCCCAAGCAGGGTGCGAACTGGGTGGTCGCCGAGCTGTTCGGGGCGCTCAACCGCCTCGGCAAGGGCATCGAGGAATGCCCGGTCTCGCCGGCGGGTGCTGCCGAGTTGCTGAAGCTCGTCGCCGACGGGACGATCAGCGGCACCATCGCCAAGCAGGTGTTCGAGATCATGCTCGAAACCGGCGAGGGCGCCTCAGCGATCGTCGAGAGCCGCGGCCTCAAGCAGACCAGCGACACCGGCGCGATCGACTCCGAGATCGACAAGATCCTCGCCGCCAATGCCGACAAGGTCGCCGAGTACAAGAGCGGCAAGCAGCAGCTGTTCGGCTTCTTCGTCGGCCAGACGATGAAGGCGATGGCCGGCAAGGCCAACCCGCAGGTCGTGAACGAGCGGCTGCGGGCGAAGCTGGGCTGACCGCCGTACCCCGGCGAAGGCCGGGGTCCAGGCGCTACCGCGCCGTTTCCTTGCTCTGGGCTGGACCCCGGCCTGCGCCGGGGTACAAGGTTGGCTATGCGCAAGTTGCTCAGCCTCTTCTTCGCCACACTTCTCCCAGCCGCCGCCTGCGCCCAGGCTCCGCCCCAGCCGCCAGCGCCGCTTGCAGCCGGGGCGCCGAAGCTTCTCGTCGTCATCTCGGTCGACCAATTCTCGGCGAACCTGTGGGACGAGTATCGCCCGCATTTCACCGCCGGCCTCGCCCGTCTCGGGACCGGCGCTGCGTTCCGCAATGGCTATCAGAGCCACGCGGCGACCGAGACCTGTCCCGGTCATTCGACCATCCTCACCGGCGATCACCCCTCGCGCACTGGAATCATCAGCAATTTGTGGATCGACCAGTCGATCGCGCGCACCGACAAGAGCGTCTATTGCGCCGAGGACGAGACTGCGCCCGGCACCAACTCGACCGCCTACAAGGTCTCGCCGGCGCACCTCCTCGTGCCGACGCTTGGCGAGCTGGTGAAGGCGCGCTGGCCGGCCAGCCGCAGCGTCGCGGTCTCGGGCAAGGACCGCGCCGCCGTGATGATGACCGGGCACAATGTCGACCAGCGGTGGTACTGGGACGGCAAGACCTACACGACCGACCTCGCCGCAGCCCGGGCCCCCGCGGTGGTCGCCAAGGTCAACTCCGCAGTCGCAGCAGCGCTTGCGCAACCTCGGGCGGGCCTCGTGCCGCCGCCGCTGTGCCAAGCCAAGGCGCGAGTCATCCCGATCGCCGGCGGCGGCAAGCCGGTCGGCGCCGGGCAGCTCGGCCGCGCCGCGGGCGATCTCTCCGCGTTCCGCGCCTCGCCGGAGTTCGACGGCGACACCCTCGCGCTCGCTGCCGGGCTGGTCGACGAAATGAAGCTCGGCCGCGGACCAGCGCCCGACGTCCTCGCGATCAGCCTGTCGGCGACGGATTACGTCGGGCACACCTACGGCACCGAGGGCGAGGAGATGTGCCTGCAGCTGCTCGAGCTCGACCGCGAGATTGGCGATTTCCTGGCTGTGCTCGATGCGCGCAAGATCGACTATGCGGTCGCCCTGACCGCGGACCATGGCGGCAAGGACATTCCCGAGCGGGAACGTCTCGCCGGGACGACAGGCGCGGTTCGCGCCGATGCCGGCCTGCGAGCGGGCGTCATGGGCCCGAAGCTGGTCGCGCAGCTCGGCCTCAAGGGGCCAGGCCTGTTCGGCGATCTCGGCGGCGACGTCTACGTCGACCGCTCGCTCGCCCCTGCCGACCGCAAGCGCCTGCGCGATGCCGCGGTCGCGGCCTATCGCGCGCACCCGCAAGTCGAAGCGGTGTTCACGGCCGACGAGCTTGCGGCCACTCCGGTGCCGACCGGCGCGCCGACTAGCTGGACTCTCAAGCAGCGGGCGCGGGCGAGCTTCTATGCGCCGCGCTCCGGCGATTTCGTGGTGCTGCTGAAGAAGGACGTCACGCCGATCCCCGACACCACTCGCTATGTGGCAACGCACGGCAGCGTGTGGGATTACGACCGCCGCGTGCCAATGCTGTTCTGGCGGCGCGGAATGGCTGCGGTGCCGAGCGAGCAGGAAGTCGAAACGACCGACATCATGCCGACGCTCGCCGCGTGGCTGGGCTTGTGGGTCGATCCGCGCTCGATCGACGGCCACTGCCTGATGAGCGTCGCGGCGTGCTCCGCAACGCCGGTTGGAAGAACCGAGCGGGGATTGCGCTAAGCGTTTAAAAACGCTTGCAATTTCTGTTTTATTCGGGAACCTTCCAGCCGCCGGAGGTGGAGGGATTCTGATGCGGAAGTTGACGGCAACGCTCGCGCTGGTGGCGAGCCTGGCATCGAGCGCGTGCGTCCAGACCCGGCAATTCGCCGACGTCCAGTTCACGCCGCCGCAGGGCGACTACAAATTGCTCGTGCTGCGGCCCGACGTGACGGTCGGTTCGCTGACGACCGGCGGGATGGTCGAGGCACGCGCCGACTGGACCGAGCAGGCGCGGGCCAACGTCATCGCCGCGCTTCGGGCGCAGCAGGCGGGACGCGGCGGCAAGCTCGAGATCCTCGAGCGGCGCAGTCAGCTCAAGGGCATAAGCGAGCAGGAAGTCGCGGACTTCGAACGCCTGTTCTACGCGGTCGGTCAGTCGATCGTGCTGCACAAATATCTCGGCGACTATCTCCCGACCAAGCGCGGCAAGGGGCTCGATTACACGCTCGGCGAGGACGCAGTTCGGCTCGGCCAGAAGACCGGTTACGATTACGCTTTGTTCCTTCACGCCGAGGACCAGGTCGCGTCGGGCGGGCGAATCGCGCTCGGAGTGCTCGGGCTCGCCGGCTGCGTCGTCGGCTTCTGCGCGCCCAACATCGGCGGCGCGACGCAGCTCGATTACGCCGGCCTGGTCGACCTCAAGACCGGCGAAGTCGTGTGGTTCAACGTCGTCCGCGCGGGCAGCGAGGTGCCCGGAATCAAGTTCGGCGACATTCGCACGCCCGAAGGATCGGCCCAGATGGTCGAGCGCCTGCTCGGGCGGATGAAGCCGGGCCTCGAAGTCCGTCGCGCCCAGGCGGCGGCGGTGAAAAGCTGATGTGCGCTCGCTGTCCTACGATCAGCCGCCGGACGTTGCTGCTCGGCGGGGGCGCAGTCGCTGCGTCGCTGACCACCGGAGTGGCGCAGGCCCGCATTCTGCCGAGGGACATGGTGCCGCTCGTCGGCCCCGGCTTCCGCCCGACCGACAAGGACGAGCAGGGCATCTGGCAGCTGATGGACCGGGCGGAGGAGGAAATCGCCGGGTCGAACCTGCTGATCCAGGACGCGAAGCTGACCGGCTATCTGAAAGGGATCATCGGGCGCGTCGGTGGGCCGGCGGCGAGGGATTTCCGGATCTATCTCGCGCATATCCCCGACTTCAACGCGATGATGTTTCCGTCTGGATTTGCAGTGGTCTTTTCCGGGCTGCTGCTGCGGATGCGGAACGAGGCCCAGCTCGCCGGCGTGATCGCGCATGAATCGGGCCATTTCCTCCGGCGGCACCAAATCCGCGGTTGGCGCGATCAGCGGCGCAAGACCGACATCTTCGCGATCGCGGCGATGGCTGCGGGAGTTGGGGGCGCTGGAGCGGGCGTCTATCTCGGCGACTACGTCCAGCTTGCTCAGCTCGGAACTTTGCTTTCGCTGTTCCAGTACAGCCGCGAGATGGAAGCCGAGGCCGACGCAATGGGCGCACGGCTGATGGCCGAGTCCGGCTACGACCCGATCGAGATGTCGAACATCTGGCAGCAGCTGATCGGTGAGGAGACCGCAAGCGCGCGTTATCGCCGCAAGCATCGCCGCAAGGGCTCGCTGTTCGATACCCATCCGTCGGAAGGGTCACGCATGGCCGACCTCAGGCTCGACGCCGAGGAAGTGAAGTTGCCGGGCAAGCCGTATGAAACCGCTCGCCAGCGCTACCTGACGACGATTGCCGACATTCGTCCGACGCTGCTCGACGATCAGGTCAAGCTGAACGACCCCGGCGCGAGCCAATATCTCATCGACACCCTCGCGCAGGACGGGTGGAACGGGTTGCTGCGCTATTACGAAGGCGAGGTCTGGCGGCTGCGCAATCGGCACGGCGACGACATCCGCGCCGGCCAGAGCTATGCGGCCGCGGTCGCTTATCCCGACGCGCCGGCAGACGCCTGGCGGTGGCACGGGATCACCCTGATGAAGGCCGGCCGCACGGTCGAAGCGAAGTCGGCCTTCTCCCGCTATCTGGCGATGAAGCCGGACGCGTCTGACGCCGCCTGGGTGCGGCAGATGATCGGCTGAGGAGCGTTCGAATGAAGCATGTGATCAAGCTTGCGCTCCTCGCTGGAACTGCGGCGGCACTTCCCGCCTGCTCTACGCTAGGCGCGGGCGACTACGGTTACAGCAGCTATGCGCTGGTGCGGGTCCAACCGGCCAGCGTCGGCGACGGCTCGCTGATCGTCACCGCGCCGCGGCCCTATAACCGCCACCGCTCGATCCTGTGGCAGGACGTCCGGGACGTCGAGGACTGGACGCTAAACGGCCCCTATCTCGACGGGATCAGCTTCGTCAGCGGCCTGAAAAGCGGCGCCTATCTCGTCCGGCAGAGCAAGCGCGCCGACCAGCAGGTGCCGAAGTTCCGCTCCGACATGACCTCGCCGGAGATCGCTGCGATGCTCGAGAGCCTCTATCGGGTGCGCGGCGGCGCGGTCGAGTTCCACACCCTGTCGCTGCAGCCGCGGCCGTTCCTCGGGGCAAACGGGTTCCAGCTCGACTACGAGCATCTCGACGGCGACGAGCTGTGGCGGAAAGGGAGGGCGGTGGGTGCGGTGATCGACGGGCATCTCTACCTGATCCTGTTCGATGCCGCGCGGTCGCACTATTACGGGACGATCCTTCCCGACTTCGAATCGATCGTCGCCTCGGCCCGCCTCCGGCGCTAACCGACCGGCGAGATGGGCCCTGGAGACGGGCTGGTGCCCGGCGACGGGGGGGTGGGTACGTCGATGTCCGGCTGCTGCGGCGGCGTTTCGGGCGGTGGCTCGGTCGGCTGACCGGGCTGGCTCGGCTCGGGCGGCTGTTGCGGCGGGGTTTCCGGCACCGGCGGTTCTTGCTGCATCGCTTGTCTCCTTTGGCAAACCCAACGAAGCCGGTCCTCGCGGGTTGCCCAAAAGCGTCCGCCTGTTATAGGCCGCGCTCCTTTCCGGCGTCCGCGCGGGCGTGGCGAAACTGGTAGACGCGCTTGGTTTAGGTCCAAGTGGGAAACCGTGGGGGTTCGAGTCCCTCCGCCCGCACCACCCGCACAACCGGATGCCGCTTTTTCATCGGGACTGTTTCATTGTGACTATCAAGACCGTCGAGACCGAGAACCAGGGCCTGAAGCGCGCCTTCATGCTGACCATCCCCGCCGAGGACATCGAGGCGCGGGTCAACGCTGAAGTGAAGCGCATCGCGCCGCAGGTGCGGATGCCGGGCTTCCGCCCGGGCAAGGTGCCGCCCAACCTTATCAAGAAGATGCACGGCGAGGCGATCCAGCGCGACGCCTTGCAGGGCGCGGTCCAGGAAGGTGTCCAGCAGCTCCTCGACGAGAAGAAGGTCCGTCCGGCGCTCCAGCCCGAGGTTGTGCTCGACGAGCAGTATCAGCCCGGCAAGGACGCCGAGGTCCGCATCAGCCTCGAAGCCCTGCCCGATATCGCCGAGTCGAAGATCAACGATCTGAAGCTCGAGCGGCTGACGGTCGACGCCGATGAATCCGCCGTCGATCAGCAGATCCAGCAGCTCGCCAGCTCGACCAAGAACTGGGTCGACACCAAGAAGGGCCACAAGGCCGCGGCCGGCGATCTCGTGACGATCGACTTCGAAGGCCGGGTCGACGGTGAGCTGTTCGAAGGCGGCAAGGGCGAAGCCATGGCGGTCGAGATCGGCTCGGGCCAGCTGATTCCCGGCTTCGAGGACCAGTTGATCGGCGCCAAGGTCGGCGACGAGCGCGAGATCAACGTGACCTTCCCGGACGATTATCCGTCCGACAAGCTCAAGGGGAAGCCGGCGACGTTCGCGATCAAGGTCACCGACGTGAAGACGTCGGGCGAGACCAAGGTCGACGAGGAATTCGCCAAGGCGCTTGGGCTCGAGAGCCTCGACCAGCTGAAGGGCCTGATCCGCGACCAGCAGCAGCAGGAACTCAACGGCCTGACACGCACCCATATGAAGCGCCAGCTGCTCGACCAGCTTGCCGAGCGCCACGACTTTCCGGTGCCGCAGTCGATGGTCGACGCGGAATATGAGAACATCATGAACCAGCTTCGCCACGAAGCCGGTCATGAAGCCGATCCCAAGGCCGCATTCGACGAGATCGAGAAGGATGCCGAAGAATATCGCAAGATCGCCGAGCGCCGCGTTCGCCTCGGCCTCCTGCTGTCGGAAATCGGCGCGGCGAATGGCGTCGAAGTCTCCGAGCAGGAGATGCGGACCCTGATCGCGCAGGCGGCATCCCAATATCAGGGCGAGGACCGCAACCGCTTCCTCCAGCTGGTGCAGCAGGAGCCGATGTTCGCGGCGCAGCTGCGGGCCCCGCTGTACGAGGACAAGGTCGTCGACTTCCTGTTCTCGACCGCCGAGATCAGCGAGCGCAAGGCGACGCGCGCCCAGCTCGAGGCCGACCTCGAAAGCGAGGAAGGGCACGTACACGGGCCGGGCTGCGGCCACGATCACGGCGAGGCGCCAAAGAAGTCGAAGGCCAAAGCGAAGGCCGAAAAGCCGGCCAAGGGTCCGGTCGAGAAGGCCGAGCCCAAGGCCAAGGCTGCAAAGCCGGTGAAGGATGCCGCGGCCGCCAAGGCGCCCGAAGCCAAGGCCGAGGCGAAGAAGCCGGCCGCCAAGAAGCCGGCGAAAAAGGCCTGACCCATCGCCGCGCCGCGTGACGTCGTCTGCCCGGACCTCGGCCGGGCAATCGACGACTGGCGTGGCGACGGCTTTCGGCTCGACGTCATCTATCCGGCCGACGATCCGCACTCGGCTGTGGTCAGCCGGGATGCGGAGACCGTTCGGCTGACGACGAGGCCCGATGCCCCGTTGCCGAGCGGCGATTTGCCGCCGTTCGAGCCCGAGTTCGTCCTCGCGTGCGGCGGCGCGTCAGGCGAGGGCAGGGCCGGAATGCACTATCGCGACCTGATCCCCGGCCGCCTCGGCGGGCGCTACATCGCTTCGCACATCACCATCGCGCAAGGTGGCCCGGTCGCCGACTGGGTCCACTATCATCGCGTCGCCTTCCAGATGATCTACGTCCGGAGCGGCTGGGTGCGCGTCGTCTATGAAGACCAAGGCGAGCCGTTCGCGATGCACCCTGGCGACCTGGTGCTCCAGCCGCCCGGAATCCGGCATCGCGTGCTCGAAAGCTCGCCCGGTCTCGAAGTGATCGAGATCGGCGCTCCGGCGCTCCATGAAACGCTGGCGGACCACGAGCTCGAGCTTCCGAACGACCGCCTCGACCCCGAGCGGCTGTTCGACGGCCAGCGCTTCCTCCGCCACGCCGCTGCGAATTCGCGCTGGACGAGCTTCGGCGGAGCGGAAGCCCAGGAAACTGCGATGCACGCGGCAACCAACGGCCTGGCCGAAGCCCGGACGATCAGGAGCGGCGGATCGGCGGAAATCACGTTTCGGCCGCATGATGGCGAGCTGGAGTTCGGCTTCGTCCTCGCTGGCGAAGCGCGGCTCGCCGCCGACGAAGGTCACGATCTCACCGCCGCCGACGCCTTCGTCGTTCCGCCCGGCCAGGCGTGGGCGATCCGCGACACGTCGGCTGATTTCCGGCTGCTGCACGTAACTACCTCGCGACTGGGCTAGCCGTTTACGCCCGTTCGCCCTTATAGCGCGGGGCAGTCGTCGTGGGGGTTCAGTTGGCCAGTTCGCATCCGCAGCCGCGCATCGCCGTGATCCTGCCGTGCTACAATGAGGAAGCCGCGATCGCGGCCACGGTCGCGGGCTTCAGGCAGGCGCTGCCGGGCGCGACCGTCTACGTCTACGATAACAACAGCCGCGACCGGACGCGGGAGATCGCGGCTCAGGCCGGCGCGGTCGTCCGCACCGAGCGCCAGCAGGGCAAGGGCCACGTCGTCCGGCGCATGTTCGCCGACGTCGACGCCGACATCTATTTGATGGCCGATGGCGACCTCACCTACGACCCCCAGGCCGCGCCGGAGATGGTCGACCTGCTCCTTGCCGAGCAGCTCGACATGGTCGTCGGCACCCGCCGGCACGAGGAGAAGGACGCCTATCGCGGCGGCCACGTCCTCGGGAACAAGCTGTTCACCGGCATCCTCTCGGGCCTGTTCGGCCGCAGCTTCACCGATATCTTCTCGGGTTACCGCGTGTTCTCGCGCCGCTTCGTCAAGAGCTTCCCCGTACTTTCGGCCGGCTTCGAGATCGAGACCGAGATCAGCGTCCACGCGCTCGAGTTGCGGATGCCGGTCGGCGAAGTCGAGACGGCCTACGGCGCCCGGCCAGAGGGGTCGCATTCCAAGCTGTCGACCTACTCTGACGGCTGGCGGATCCTGCGGACGATCGTAACGCTCTATCGGATGGAGCGGCCAGCGTTGTTCTACGGCGTGATCGGTGCGTTTCTGTTGGCCCTCGCGCTCGTCCTCGCGATTCCGCTGATCGTGACGTATCTCCAGACGGGGCTGGTCCCGCGCTTCCCGACCGCGATCCTGGTGACCGGGATCACCGTCATCGCGGTTCTGTCGTTCTTCGCCGGACTAATCCTCGACACGGTGACCCGCGGCCGGCGAGAGGTTCGCCGGCTCGCATATCTCGCGTATCCGGCTCCTGGCGGCGAGTGACCTGATTGCATCACTCTATGTGAATTGTGTTGCTCGGGTGACAGAACGGCTTCCGCCGGTTCCGTCCCCTCTGTTACGGTTGTTTGACAACTCGCGCCGGGCTGGCGCGCAAGACAGGGGGAAAAACATGATTCGGACCAATGTGGCCCTTCGCGCCGGCGTAGCTTTTGCGGCTTTGATCGGTGGTGCGAGTGAGGCGAGCGCGCAGAGCACGCTTCCGCCGCCGGATACCGCGGCGACCCCCGCAAGCGCGGCGCCTGCGTCACCCCAGGGCGAGATCGTGATCACCGGGTCGCGTATCCGCCGGAACCCGCTCGACCTCGACGCCCCGCGCGTGTTCGTCGACCAGGCGGACATTGCCAAGACCGGCCTCAGCTCGATCAACGACGTGCTTCAGCGCTTGCCGAGCTCGGGCGGCGGCCTCAACGGCAAGTTCAACAATTCGGGCAACCTCGGCAATCCGCCGGACGGCGGCGGCGTCGGCGCCGGCTCGGCCGAGATCGACCTGCGCTACCTCGGCTCGCGCCGGACCCTGGTGCTGGTCGACGGCCTGCGCTTCGTTCCGGGCGCATCGGCGAGCGGCGTTCCCGCTTCGGTCGACCTGAACGCCATCCCCGAAAGCATGATCGAACGCGTCGAGGTCCTGCAGGACGGCGCTTCGGCGGTGTACGGCTCCGACGCGATCGCGGGCGTGGTCAACATCATCACCAAGCAGCACCAGAAGGGCTTCTCGCTCTCGGCGCAGTACGGTCAGTATCAGCAGGGCGACGGCAAGACCCAGAACTATCAGGCCAGCTGGGGCAATGGCGACGGTCATCGCCTGTCGGTCGTCGTCGGCGGCGATTACGTGAAGCAGGGCGGCGTCAGCGCCGGCGACCGGGCGATTTCGCGCTTCCCGGCGCCCTATGCAACGGGCTGTGTACCCGCTGGCGGCTGTTCCGGCTTCCTGCCCAATGGCTTCTTCGAGGTTCTTCAGAATCCGGCTTTGCCGGCCGACCCGGGCTGCACCGATCCCGATTCGTGCGATCCGATCATTCCCGCAACCAATCCGTTCCTCGATATCACGTTGAACGGGCCGGTGGTCGGCGCGCCGAACTATGATCCGCTGAATCCAACGGGGCCCGGCAGCGATTTCCACGATTTTTCGAACGCTGATCGGTTCAACTTCGCGCCGTACAACTACTTCCAGATTCCGCTCGACCGGTACGGCGCGTTCGCCAACGTGAAGTACGAACTGGCCGACAACTTCCACTTCTCGCTCAAGGGCTTGTGGAACGAGCGCAAGTCCAAGAACCAGGCCGCTCCGCTGCCCTTCGGTGTCGGCGCAGCGGCTGGCATCACTCCGGTTCTCGACAACATCGATATCGATGTGACCAATCCCTACAATCCGTTCGGAGTCACTCTGGACGACAGCAACATGGCGTTCATTCTCCGTCGCTTCGTCGAGGGCGGCCCGCGCCGCTTCTCGCAGAAGGTCGATACGAGCTACATCGTCGGCAGCTTCGACGGGAATTTCAGCGTCGGCGGGCGCGATTGGTACTGGGACGTGAACGGCGTCTACGGTCACAACCAGGCCAAGCAGCGGATGCAGGGGAACATCAACTCCAACCACCTCCGGATCGCGCTCGGGCCGCTCGACAACTGTCTTGCCGGCGCCGCTGGCCCCGAGGGCGCGGAGGCGACCGGTTGCGTTCCGTTCAACATCTTCGGCGGAGCTGGAACGATCACCCAGCCGATGATGGACTATGTGACGTTCATCCAGAACGACAGTAGCAAGCAGGACCTGTACGACGCGACGGCGAACGTCTCGGGCGAGCTGTTCGACCTGCCCGGCGGTCCGCTCGGCATCGCAGCGGGCGCCGAATATCGCGAGCTGAGCGGAAGCTTCGATCCCGATCCGATCGTCCAGGCCGGATTCAGCTCGGACATCCCGGCGGCCCACACCGGCGGCGGTCTCCACTCGACCGAGCTCTATGCCGAGGTCAACGCGCCGATCCTGAAGGACGTCCCGGCCGTCGCACTGCTCGAGCTGAGCGGCGCCGTGCGCTATTCCAAATACAAGACGGATCCGGAGCCGGGCCACGTCTCGAACGGCTTTTCGCACACCACGTGGAAGGGCTCGGCCAACTACAAGCCGATCGCGGACCTGCGCCTGCGGGCGTCCTACGCGCAGGGCTTCCGGGCACCGTCGATCGGTGAGTTCTTCGGCAGCCTGTCGCGCTTCGACCAGACCATCGCGGACCCATGTTCCAGCGACAACACTTCGGCGAACAGCTTCAGCAACAGCGCTTCAGTCAAAGCCAATTGTATCGCGCATGGCGTGCCTGCGAACGGTTCGTACACGCAGGCCAACCCGCAGATCTCGGTCGCCGTCGGCGGCAACGAGAATCTGAAGCCGGAAACCTCCAAGAGCTGGATTTTCGGCGGCGTCTACAGCCCGGCGTTCCTGCCCGGCTTCTCGGTCGAGGCCAACCACTACAACATCGAGGTCAAGGGCGCGATCCAGCCGGTCGACGCTGCGTTCACGCTGACCAACTGCGAGGTCAACAACGACCCCGCGGCGTGCGCGCTGGTCACTCGCGTCGGCGGGACCTTGACCGGGATCGCGGGCATTCTCGGCAACATCGCCGCGATCAAGACCAAGGGCATCGACGTCAATCTTGCCTATCGTATGCGCAAGACCTCGATGGGCCGGTTCGGCCTCACCTGGAACAACACGTTCCTCCGTAACTACGACGTGGTCGTGCCGATCACCGGCGGAACCCAGGTCATCAGCCGCGAGGGCACGGAGCAGGGAAGCCCGTCGCAGGGCTTCCCGAAATGGAAGTCGATCGGCGTGCTCGACTGGGATCTGGCGGACTTCGGCGCCAGCGTGACCGGCCGGTACGTTTCCAAGCTGCGCGAGACTGCGGCGTCCGGCGGCGGCAACGTGATGAGCGCGAAGTTCTACACCGACCTCCAGCTGCGCTGGAACCCGTCGTGGGTCGGACACCAGTTCGGCTTCGCGGTCGGCGCGAACAACCTGCTCAACACCAAGGCGCCGGGCTGCTTCAGCTGCGACCTCAACAACTTCGACCCGACGATGTACGACGTCCCGGGCCGCTTCTACTACATCCGCGCCGGCGTGAAGATGTAAGCCTTCATCCCGCGTGTCGTTTCGGGGCGGTTCGGCAATGCCGGGCCGCCCCAACTTTTATCGCGGCGCTTGAACCGTCGGCGCATCCGCCCGATGTAGGCTGGTGCCACCAAGAGAGGATCCGTTTCCCGTGATTGACCATCAGGACATCGTTTCGCAGCTCGTTCCAATCGTTATCGAACAGTCCAACCGGGGCGAGCGCAGCTTCGACATCTACTCGCGGCTGCTGCGCGAACGGATCGTGTTCATCACGGGCGCGATCGAGGACCATATGGCGAGCCTCGTCACCGCCCAGCTGCTCTTCCTCGAGTCCGAGAACCCGAAGAAGGACATCTTCATGTACATCAACTCGCCGG
>Ga0207678_10003558_pt1 | contig 14015 bp, 12 predicted proteins | sample KBSC63metaG_FD_184319 | JGI IMG/M metagenome (GOLD analysis project Ga0207678, IMG submission 184319) | Corn rhizosphere microbial communities from Kellogg Biological Station, Michigan, USA - KBS C6-3 metaG (SPAdes) (version 2) | ecosystem: Host-associated > Plants > Roots > Rhizosphere > Soil ... | reverse complement strand
TGGCGCAACCCCAGCTGCGGCGATGTTCCTGTCGCCTCAGTACAACACCTGGATGGAGATGCCGTACGAGCCGACCCAGGATGGCGTACTCAGCTATGTTCGCGGCTTGCTCGATTCCGGGCTGCCGCCCGGGCTCGTCATCATTGACGACAACTGGTCACCGGCGTATGGGACATGGCAGTTTGACGTCAGCCGCTTTCCCGATCCCACATCCATGGTCCGAACGCTGCATGCATGGGGTTGCCCCGTCATGTTATGGATCGTGCCATTCGTCAGTCCCGATACGCATCGATTTCGCGATCTCGAAAAGAATGATCTGCTGGTACGCAATGCGGACGGCAGCACGGCTATTCGGCACTGGTGGAACGGCTTTAGCGCCGTGCTGGATGTCAGCAATCCGGCCGCAGCTGCTGGCCTATGCGAGGATCTCGACTGTCTGGTCAGCGAACACGGGATCGACGGATTCAAGTTCGACGCCGGAGACCTACGGGACTTTCGCTCCGGGGACCGGAACGCTGCTATGGCCGAACCGACCGAGCAGTGCGAGGCGTGGGCGCGGATCGCACGGCGCTACCGCTTCAACGAACTTCGGGCCTGCTGGAAAATGGGCGGCCAGCCATTGGCGCAACGACTGCATGACAAGCCGCCGCTTTGGGGTGCACGTGGCCTGTTGTCATTGGTTCCGGAATGCATCGCACAGGGGTTGATCGGCCACCCCTTCGTCTGCCCCGACATGGTGGGGGGTGGCGATGTCAACTATTGCTCAGCTGACCGGCCGGTTGATCAAGAATTGTTCGTACGCTATGCGCAATGCGCCGCGCTATTTCCAATGATGCAGTTCTCCATGGCGCCGGCCGGGGTGCTCGACGCCGATCACCTGCGCGCCGTCCAAGCCGCTGTGCGGTTACGCCAGAGTTTGGCCAACGAGATTCTCGATCTTGTTAACGAAGCGGCCGCGAGCGGGGAACCGATCCTGCGGCCGCTGGCCTATCACTTCTCCGGTTATGAGCATGTCCACGACCAGTTCCTGCTCGGCGAAAGAATCCTCGTCGCTCCGGTGCTTCGTCAACGAGCATCGACCAGGTCGGTCGAAGTCCCACCTGGAAACTGGATCGACGGGGACGGCCACTCATTCACCGGACCGGACACGGTTGAGCTGCCGGTGGGTCTCGAGAGCATTCCCTGGTTCCGGCGCGGCTAGTTTGCAGGTCACCTCTTCGCCCGACCGTGTTGGCCCGAAACTCGTCCAGCCGCGGCTACCGGCGGTGCGCGCCCGTACTGGCCGTTGCGGTGAACCCAACCGGGGCCAGGTACCCGGCCGCAGCATATGCGGCCTGAACTGCATGGAACACGCCGGTGGTCTGGTCGGCGTCAACCAGCGCCACGACGCTGCCGCCAAAGCCGCCTCCCGTCATGCGGGCTCCAAACGCGCCCGCATCGAGCGCCGCGACGACAGCGAGGTCGATCTGTGGCACTGTGATGTTGAAGTCGTCGCGCATCGAGACGTGCGAAGCGGCCAGGATTGGTCCGATCTGCCGCAGGTCGTGCCCGGTTTCGAGCCTGGCGACGGTGTCCAACACGCGTTGATCTTCAGACACGACATGACGGACTCGCCTCCGCATCAGTTCGTCGCTCAGTCCAGCCAACGCGTTGTCCAGATTCTCGAATGGAATATCTCGAAGGGCTGGGACGCCGAGCTGTTTCGCCGCCAGCGCGCACATTTTTCGCCGTTCGGCGTAGTCGCTGTCGACCAACGCGTGCGGCGTCCGGCTGTCAATGACAAGCAGTGCGAGGCCAGCGGTAGACAGATCGAACGGCACATGGCTGACGGCCATGGACCTGGTGTCCAAGAACACCAGCCGGTCGTTCTTTCCGTACAGCGATGCGATCTGGTCCATGACGCCCGTCGGAGCGCCGACGACGTCGTTTTCGGCGCGTCGCGCAATAGCCGCCAACTCGTGCCGGGACAAGTCGAGCGGGGTGAGATCATTCCAGGCCATCGCCACGGCGCACTCGAGCGCGGCCGAGGATGACAGTCCGGCGCCGGTCGGCAGGTTGCTGTCGATGACCATCTCCAGACCGGGGATGTCGTGACCGCTTTGCCGGAACGCCCAGGCCACGCCCGCGGGGTAAGCGAACCAGCCGTCGACCGATCGTGGCGTTATGGCGGCCAACGGAATCTCGGCGGCTCCACTCTCCTGGCGCGAGTGGACTCGAAGCGTGGGTGCACGGGACAACCGCACTGCCGCGATGATGCCTTGCGGCAACGCGAGCGGAAGAACGTACCCGTCGTTGTAATCCGTGTGCTCACCGATGAGATTCACTCGCCCCGGTGCCCACCAGTAGCCATCGGGCTTGCCGCCAAAGGTCTCTTCGAACAGGCCAGAAACGCGGTCATTCGACAGGGGCGCTGGGCCGAGCTCGTCAGTGCGCCCGCGGATCATGCGTGTTCCGTGGCGAAGCTCCAGCTATCAGACACGATGCGATCCAGGTCAAGCTCGGCCTTCCAGCCGAGCTCGGTGTGGATGAGATCCGACGACGCGACCAGGGCCGGCGGATCGCCACCGCGCCGCCCGTGGTCGACGGAGGGCACGGGACGGCCGGTTACCCGGCGGCAGCTATCGACCACCTCACGGACGGTGTATCCGGTGCCGGAGCCGAGGTTGTAGATGTTGTGGGTACCCGGCTGCACGGCGGTCAATGCCAATAAGTGCGCTCGGCCGAGGTCGACGACGTGCAGATAGTCGCGGATACACGTCCCGTCCCGGGTGTCGTAATCCGTTCCGAAGATCGAAACCGACTCTCGGATGCCGAGCGGAACTTGGAGAATGTTCGGAATGAGATGGGTCTCCGGACTGTGCCGCTCGCCTAGGCCGCCTTGAGCGCCGCCGACGTTGAAGTAGCGCAGGCTGGCCGCTGCCAATCCGTGCGCGTGGGCCGCACCGGTAATTGCCATGTCGACAGCCAGTTTGGTCTGACCGTATGGGTTTATCGGCGCCGCGGGATCGTCTTCTCGTATCGGTACCCGGTGCGGCACGCCATATGTTGCCGCGGTCGAGCTGAAGATAAGACGCTCGACTCCAGCAACCCGCATTGCCTCGAGCAGCGCGAGCGTCCCGACGACATTGTTGTCCCAATAGATCTCAGGACGTCCCACCGATTCGGCGACCAGCGACTTCGCCGCGAAATGCAGAACGCCGTCAAAGGAGCCGTCGAGAACCTGGGCGACGTGACTCAGTTCCTCCTGCCTGAATTGCGCTCCATCGACCACTGCGTCGCGATGCCCGGTCGACAGGTTGTCGAGCACGACGACATCATGGCCTGCGATGATCAGCTGCGCCGCCACAACCGAGCCGATGTAGCCGGCGCCGCCGGTAACGAGGAGCTTCATGACGGGGCCCAGGTGCCGACCGGATCAGCCCGGCGGTCAATTCGCGTCATCCACGTAGCACTTCTCCGTCGGGCACGTGCCACGGACCCTCGACCTGAACCGCGCCTTCGATCGTGACGTTGGCGCCGAACGTGACGTCGCCGTCCACGTCAAGTTTTGAACAACGCTGCAGCGACGGCGCTCCCGCCGGAAATCGCCGCTCGAAATCTGGGAGAAGCTTGAAATGCTTAGGATCGAGAGTGATTATTGGCGCTTTGCCGTCGAATGTGGGAGTCACCGCTCCGTCGGGACGAAGGTCGTAGGCGTCGGAACGAACGAGCAAAAGATCGTCCGTCGTCTTTACGGGTGCAAATCGAGTACGCGGCACCAAGATTGCTTGCGCACCATCGATTGCGCCGATCGCGGCGCCCATCGCCGTCTCTAGCTGAATGACTGGAGTACTCGACGCGTCGGTCGGATCGACCGTCTTGCGGTTCACGATCAGGGGGAGTGTCGGCGCAGCCGGATCCGATTCTTGCAATCTGTTCAGCGCTTGCAGGTCGATCCACAGATTGTTGGTGTTATAAAACCGCCAACGTTCGACGTCTCCGAACGACGAGTCGCCCTCGGGCACCTGGGCCGTCTCTCGTAACACAATTCGTCCGTCATGGCTGGCGAGGTGGCCGCCCTTGCGATCGGCGGGCGTGCCGACGACCGCCTCCATGGCGAACGGCACGTGCTCGGAAGCAATCCAGGCCGCGATCCGCGCGTTGACCAGCGCCCCCAGGTTGTCGACGTTGGAAACGAAGCACCACCGTAAGCCGGCATCCAGCAGCGCCCGCAGAATTCCGGATGCGGAAAGCGCTGTGTAGAGGTCGCCGTGACCCGCGGGACACCATTCCAGCGTCGGGTCGGTCGGCCACGACACCGGTTGGTAGTCGTCGGCCCGAAGCTTGGGTTCACGGCCCTGGAGGAAGTCCAACGGGAGCGAGGCGTCCTTGAGGGACAAGTAGCGGCCTAGTTGATCGAGGGTCGGGGGGCGGGTGATCGCCGAGTTCATGAGCAGCAGGGGGAGACGTGCTTGGTGATGCTCTCGCAGCGCCAGGACCTGTGTGGCCAAAATGTCCAGGAAGCTTCGGCCGTTCTTGACCGGCACCAGAGACTTCGGCCCGGATAGACCCATACTCGTGCCGAGCCCGCCATTGAGCTTCACGACGACGAGCCGATCGAGTACGAACCGTGCCTGGGCGGCGGTGGGTTTCGGAAGGTCGTCAAGAGAATCGAGGTCGCTGAGCGGCTTGAGGGAACCTCCCGGCAGGCTGCCGGCTTGGGGATTGGCAAGCTGCTCGAGGCGCCGGGCTAAGGCGGCCAGTTCGGCCGGACGGGCGCCCCCGGCCTCCGCTTTCGCCAGCGTTGCCGTGATGTAGTCGGTCATGTGGTCGCCCAGCCTGCCCTTCGGGGATGCACGGCTGCGCCATTTTGGCTCGAGCGTGCCTGCAGCACGCTATACGATCCGCCGGCTGCGGCGAACCGTTGTGAGGCCGCAGTCGCCACGAGGATTTGGCGGTCGGGATGGATCAGTCGTGACGGTTCTGAGTTGTCAAGGGTGATCTTGGAACTGGAGCTCGGGAACGACGGTACGTCCGACGTCATCGCCGGTTATCTCTCGACCTTCGCGCCGCCTTTGGGTTGTATCGCTCGGCGCAGGCTCAGGGTCAGCAGGATCGCGACGGCGACGGGCAGCACCCACCAGCTGGGGACGGAGGTCGCCGTCGACACTACGTAGGTGAGCGCGAGCGCAACGACGACGCCGACCGCGACGCGCCAGTCGTCGCCAACGACAAAGTCGTACCAGAACGCGCCGAAGCGGCGCAGCCACGCGATCATGATCCGGCTCCAGCCACTGACGCTTGCGGTTCCGGGGCCTGCTTGGTCCGGCTAGTCCGACGGAGCAGGACGACGAGCCCGAAGGCAAGAACAGCGACACCGGCTACGACCACTGGCAGCGACGTGTCTCCGTGGGGCCATTCGGCGCCGGCACCCTCGGCGCCCCAGAACGTCCCAAAACCCGTCAGCAGGATGCCAACGATGAACTTCATCCCGTTCTCCGGCACTCGAGCCAACGGTGCCCGAACGGCCAGGCCGGCGACGGCGACGATGACGACCGCGGATACGGCGGCGAGCACGGCGAGCGGCAGGTTGTGTTGGTTGCTACCGAACGTCAGCGCGATGAAGACGACCTCGAGCCCTTCCAGGAGCACCCCTTTGAAGGACAGCGTGAACGCGTACCAGTCGTTCACGAGGCCGCGGTGGCGGGCTGGCGCGGCCAGCGCAGCTTCCCGTTCGGTGCGGAAAATCGCAGCCTCGTCGTGGAGCGACTTGTAGCCGCTTGCCCGCAGGATCGCCTTGCGAAGCCACTGCAGTCCGAACACGAGCAGCAAACCGCCGACGAGCAACCGAAGCGCCTGTAATGGGATCGCGGTCAGCGCCGGTCCGAGTACGGCGACCGTGCCGGCCAGCACCGCGAGCGCGGCGAAGACACCTTGCCCGGCTGAGCGCCAGTCCTTGCGACCCGTCCCGGCCGCCAGCACGATCGTCAGCGCCTCGACCGCTTCGACCGCGCACGCAAAGAACACGGCGACGAACAATCCCCAGCCTTGCACGCAGCTCTCCTGTACTCGCGGTCCGCTCGACAGTAGCTCGCGGATTGCCGGCCGCGGCAGCTACGAGCGGAGCCGAGGGGTGAATCGCCTCAAAGGCCTCGCCGAACCACCCCGATTACGGCGGAAACGCCACGTTCGATCTCATCGTCCGGAATGTCGCGTAGGGGTCCGTCGACGATGAGGGACGACAATCCGTGGACAGCCGACCAGGCGGCATATTCGGCGCCCGGGCGACGCTCGGGCGGAAGCGCTCCCACGGCGACGAGTTCGTCGAGGCGCGCAGTGAGCATCGTGTACGGGTTGAGCGGGTCCGGATCGTCGCTGCGGGTAGTCGTCGATGGCTTGTCGTGCGGGACGGCGCCGACGAATGCGGTACGGAACCAGCCCGGCTTGGTGATTGCGAACTCGATATAGGCCCGGCCGATCGCCTCGAGCTTGGCCCAGGCGCGGGTGACCTTGCTGCCCGCCGTTATGCCGGCCATGCGCTCGGTCATGAGCAGTCCGAGCTGCCGCATGCATTGGGCACTGACGGCGGCCAGCAGATCCTCGTGATCGGCGAAGTGTCTGTAAGCAGCGTTGTGCGACACGTTTGCTTCGCGGGACACGGCGCGTAACACGACGGCGGTAGGGCCGCCGGTACGAGCGAGCTCGGTGCCCGCGTCGATCAGGGTTTCTCGCAGGTTGCCGTGGTGGTACGGGCGGCGCGCTTCCGAGATCTCCTCGATATCCATGTTGACAGTGTCCACAAGCGGTGGCATGCTCGTCAATGTTGACGACGTCAACATCAAGTCAGCAGGAGACGCCATGACTCAGCCAAGTGTTCGACGCAGGTATCTCATCCTCGCCACGGTCTGCCTGGCCGCATTCGCGATCAACCTCGACACCACGATCGTCAACGTGGCTCTGCCCGACCTGGGCCGGGAGCTGCACGCGACCACACGTGACCTCCAGTGGATCGTCGACGGCTATAACCTCGCGTTCGCGGCGTTGGTACTGACCGCGGGCTCGCTCGGCGATCGGTTCGGTCGTCGGCCCGCTCTGTTGCTCGGGCTGGGCGGATTCGCTGCGGCAAGCACGATCGGAGCCCTCGTCGGGTCAGCAAACGCACTGATCGCCGTCCGCTTCGCGATGGGTGCGTTTGCCGCCGTCATCTTCCCGACGACGCTGTCGATCATCACCAACGCCTTCCCCCAGCGGCGGGAGCGGGCGAAGGCGGTAGGCATTTGGGGTGCCGTCACTGGCTTGGGCGTCGCGGTGGGGCCGGTAACCGGCGGCTTCCTGCTCGCCCATTACAGCTGGCAGTCGGTCTTCATCGCCCTCGTACCGGTTGCCGTCGTCGCGATGGTTGCCGCGTTCGTTCTCATTCCGGAATCCCGCGATCCCGACCAAGCACGGCTCGACCCTCCGGGCCTGATCGTCTCGTCGGCCGCGATCGGATTGCTGGTCTACACGATCATCGAGGCGCCCCGTCGCGGCTGGAGTGACCCGCTCACGATCTGGAGCTTCGTCGCCGTCGCGATCCTCGTGGCTAGCTTCGTCGCGATCGAGCGCCGGCGCCGGCAGCCGATGATCGACGTTTCCCTGTTCCGCACGCCGGCGTTCTCGGCGGCGAGTGGGGCGGTGACGGTAGCGTTCTTTGCCCTGTTCGGATTCATCTTCCTGGTGACGCAGTACATGCAGTTCATCCGAGGCTGGGGGACGCTCGCGACCGGCGTGCGGATCCTGCCCGTGGCGATGACGATCGCCCTCGGATCGGTGGTTGGCGTTGCGCTGGCGACCCGCATCGGCACCCGCGCGGTCGTCGTGACCGGCCTGCTGTTCCTTGGCGTCGCGTTCGGCTGGATCGCCCTCTCACCGACGTTCATGAGCTACAACCAAATCGTCGGGCAGATGGTTTTCATCGGCCTCGGCCTCGGCCTGACGTCCGCACCGGCGACCGAATCGATTCTGAGCGTGCTCCCGCCGGCGAAAGCAGGAGTCGGCTCAGCTGTCAATGACGCGACGCGCGAAGCGGGCGGCACCCTGGGCGTCGCCGTGCTCGGCAGCATCTTCACCTCGCTGTACGCAAGCCACATCGCGTCGAGCTCGTTCGCCGCGCTGCCGGCTCCGGTCAGCAAGGCCTCGCAGGACTCAGTTGCCGCCGCGCTGGGCACGGTCAGCCGGACCAGCGGCTCATCTCGTGAGGTGCTGCTCGGCGCGCTGCACACGTCGTTCATGTCGGGATTCCATGTCGCTTGCCTGGTCGCCGCCGCCATCTGCCTCGTCGGCGCGACCGGGGCGCTGGCGCTGCCCGGCCGGCCCCGGCGCTCCGCGTCGGTCAGCGAGCTACCGCAGTTGGAGTCCGTCAACGCCTGACGTCGACCGACCACCGTCCAGCCGGAGAGCGGCGACCCCCCGCTCTCTGGCTGGATCGTTCGGTTGGCGGGCGCTCAGGCCTGGGCCGCGGTCGCTAGGCGGGTTTCGTCCGCCGAGCTCGTTTCGGGCTGGTCCGCCGAGAGGTTACGGACGTAAGCGACGGAGCGGAACGTTGCCTGGGCCGCCAGCCCTAGGAAGGCTCCGAGGTCACGATCGAATTCGGGTGCTCTGCGGTAGCCCAACCGGTCGTACAGGGCTATCGCCGTCGTCATGAAGCTCGCGGTGTGCAGCGCGAACACCGGTGCGCCATGGTGCCGGGCGAGGCATTCCGCCGCAGCCAGCAGGGCCTGCGCCACACCGTGCCCGCGGGCTTCCGGATGTACCGCAAGAGCGCGACCCCCGGCCCAGCCGCGGGGCCAACCGAGACCCTGCACCGAGACGTCCGGGTAGAAGGCTCCGGAACCGCGGACAGCGCCGTCCAGTTCGGCGACGATCAGCTGGCCGTGCCGGGAATGTCTTTCGAAATCAAGCAGATCGGCGATGTAGCGGGAGAACAGCTCGGATCCGGTGACCGGCTCATACTGCTGGTACGCGGCGCGCACGACCTCTCGGATCGCATCGTGATCGGTCAGCCGGGCCAGTCTGACAATCAAACGGCCAGCCGGGCCGGAGGTCCGAGAAACGCATCGGAGTGACATGCCAGAAGTACGACGGCTGGGGGCGCGCCTGTTCGCGCTTGACCTAAGACGTCGACGAGATTTGGCTCACAGCGCCACGACCTTGGTCAGTGGCATCAAGCGTCGCAAGCTGGTTCGCCGCCTCGCGCCGGCTACGCACGCCCAACTTTTGCAGTATCGCGGAGACGTGGTGGTCGACCGTCCGGGTAGAAACCACCAGGCGTTGCGCGATCTCGGCGTTAGAGATGCCGGTACTCAGCAGCCGGAGGATCTCGACCTGGCGGTTTGTGAGACCAGCGGGATTGGCCCCGCTTCCGAGCGGCCGCCGACGTGGAATCTTGGCAACGCCGAGCGCCCGCAGCCGGCGGCGCACGAGAGCAGCGGCCGGCTCCGCACCCAGATCGAGAAGCAGCTGCAGTGCTTCGAGAGTCGGTACTTGTTGGCCTGAATCGGCGAGTTCCAACGCCCGTTCGTACCGGTTGCCGGCGCGTTCCCAGGCGGCCGCCGCAGTCTGCCAGTCTCCGCGAAGTCCGGCGGCGTACGCCGCCGGGCACCCGCGAAATGGTCGACTCGGATAGCCGAGCCGGCGCAGGTAGCGCAGCAGCTCGCCCCGTTGCAGCGACAAGCCCGGGCGATCAGTGCGGTCCAGCAGCAGATTCTGAAACCGGCTGGCCTGCTCAGGTCTCCCGGTCAGCCACGCGCGCTCGATCCACGCGAGTCCCGTCGGCACCAGCCAGTCCAGCACATCCGCGCGTTCCGCGTGCTCGACGGCCGCGGCAAGTATCTGGGCCGCGTCAGGATGACCTTGTCGGACGAGCAATCTTGCGAGCATCGGAAGGGTTTCCCGCCCGATCATGCCGGGGTCGTCTTGCCCATCGAGTAAGGACCGCAGTCCGGCGATCGCCTCGGGCCACCGCCCACGCATAGCCATTAGGCGGAATCGACGCGCGTCGAGCATGTACGAGTGAACGGGAAAGTCCCTGTCCTGGCTGTACTCCCGAGCGAGGCGCATATAGTCGGACGCGTCGTCGTATCGCCCGAGTCGCCATAGGCCCTCGACGAGGTTGTAGTACCCACGCATGACGTACTCGTGATTGTTGAGTTGGCGAGCCGCGGCGATGCTGGCCTGCAGCTCTGCCACGCCGTCGAGTCGACCGAGCTGTAGGCGGGCGGAACCTTGGTAGTTGCGGCACAAAGCCGCTATTTCAGCGGCGTTCGATCGTTGGGCCAGCTGCAGAGCGTCGGAGAGTTTGGGCAGACCCTCCTCCTCGCGGTCAGTGAGCACGAGTAGCCCACCGAGATTGAGGGTCGCCAGCGCCTGGTCAGGAGAGTCGCACGCAACCTGCGACAGCACCAGCGCCTCCTCGGCGGACTCGCGCGCCGCCGACGTCTGCTCGGTGAGCCACTGCTGACGAGACAAGGCCACCAGCGCGCGCACGAGCTGAGACTCGACCCGGACGCCTCGCCACGCTTCGACGGCCAATGCGGCGGCGTGCGCCGCTGCGTGCAATTGGTTGGAGTTCGACAACGACCACGCATATGCCTCGGTAAGCGAAGCCTCCCGGGCTAGCGGGAGCAACTTCTTGTGCGTCAAGACCTGGGCGTAGCAGAGCGCTGCTTGGCGATGTGAGCCGACACGCGACGCCTCGCGGGCTGCCCTCGTGCCATACCGAACAATGGCCTCCTCGTCCCAAGCACCCACCGCGTGGTGCAGCACCTGGAACGGATCCGAGTCCGCCCGGCGGCACAGCAACTGGAGCACGTCGGCATGGCGGGCCAGCCGCACGCTCGCAGGCATTGACTCGTAGACCGCGCGACGGGCCAGTTCGTGCCGGAATACCACGATGGTTCCGCGCATCCGGAGCACGCCCGACCGTTCCGCTTCGGCAATGGGCGTCAGCTCGGCGACCAGGTCGGACAGCACCGCCATCTCGAAGCCCGTCGGTGCGACCGCCAGATAGTCGAGCGCGGCCTGGGCACGCGAGCTCAACTTGCCGACGCGGGCCAGCACCGCGTCGGCCACCGTCGGCGGAACGCGCACCCCTGGAGACGCGAGAACCTCGGTAACGAAGAACGGGTTCCCGTCGGTGAGCTGGAACAAGGCCACGGCGTCGACCGCCGAGTCGGCGGCAAGCTCGGTCACCGCGTCAGCGCTGAGCGGGCTGAGCGGCAGGCGCGGGGCCCCGGCCAGCCCGCCGAGCAGGCCCCGCATTGGATGATTTACACCGACCTCAGCGTCGCGGTAGGTGAGGATGAGGACCGCCGGAAGTTCCGATATGCGGCGGGTGACGTGCCGGAGCACGTCCAGCGTCGCGCCGTCAGCCCAGTGGGCATCCTCGATGATCAGGACGGTCGGTGCTGGCCGCCGGGCCAGCTCCTCGAGCACTGCCGCAAGTAGCAGATCGGGGTTCGCTCGGGCCGACAGAGCGGTCGCGAGCGGACCAGAACGGGTTCGCGCGATGTCCCACAACGCGCCGAGGGCCCGGGGCGTCAAGAGGTCTTCGCACACGCCGGCCAGGACTCGCGCCCGGGTCCCCAGCTCGGCGACGAACGTTTGGAGCAGGCTTGTCTTTCCGATTCCAGGTTCGCCCGTCACGAGCACGGTCACGCCGCGCCCGGCTGCCGCGCGGTCAACCGCCGAGTGCAGCCGATGGAGCTCCGCAGCTCGCTCGAGCAGGTGCGGAACCACGCCGATCATCGTCCCACCTTCGAATGGGCAGGCCGCTGGTTGCAAATAGGCAACCGGCACCGATGCGCCGTCCGACCCACCGCGCGCACGCTCTTCGTATGACCGACGACGAGTGGCTCGAGGCGGTTTATGCGAGCCACAAACCGCGAATGCTGGCACGCGCGATACGCATCGTGGTCGACCGGGACCTCGCTGAGGAGGCAGTCCAGGAGGCCTTCGTACGAGCGTGGCGAGCCCGCGCGAGCTTCGACCCGTCCATCGGTCCTATTGACAGCTGGCTCCTCGCGATCACGGGCAATGTCGCGGTCGACTTGGCCAGGGCTCGGGCTCGGCGCCCCCCACTGAGCGCTTCCGAGGCGGACTCAGTCCAACCGTCGGCCGGCCTCGATCCGATCGATCGGATCGCCTTGCGCGCCGAACTGCGACACGCGCTGCATCGAATCAAGGTCAACCATCGGATCGCCGTCGTCGAGGTGATAGTCAAAGACCGTCCCTACGCCGATGTAGCCGCTGAATTGGGCGTCAACATCCGGACTCTTCGCACTCGTGTGCACTACGGGCTCCGCCAGCTCCGCACGATCGTGCCGGGACCGGCATCGGCGAACGGTGTCGCGCCGGCCTGAGCGTCACAGGTCAGCGAGATCGATCGTGAACCACTAGCCGCCCGGCCGGATCTGCCTCCGCTACGGTTTGCCGAAAGGAGCCATGAGTGAGGAGATCGACGTGGCCCTCCCGCAAACCGGCATTTTCGCACTGGGCAACCTGTCGCACAGCTACCTCGAATTTGATCTTCTCGCCGGCGTCGAACCCACGGCTCTGGTAACGGCGGTGGCCAGCCTGACCGAGCCGCGGACGACGATGGGTGGGGTCAACCTGGTCACCGGCTTCCGACCCGAGCTGTGGTCCATGGTCGCTCCCTCGTCGGCGCCGGCAGACGTCATTGGCTTTACCTCGCCGGTGGTCGCGGCCGATGGCTACACCATGCCTGCAACCCAGCATGACTTGGCCCTCTGGATCGCCGGCGGCGCGTATGACGTGGTATTCGACGCCGCGATCGGCATGATCGCTGCCCTGAGCCAGACCGTCGAGCTGGTCGACGAGACCGTCGGTTGGTCCTATCACCGGGACCTGGATCTCACCGGTTTCATCGACGGTACGAAGAATCCGTCACTCTCGGTCGCCCCGAAGACGGTCCTCATTCCGGAAGGGGCACCAGGAGCCGGAGGCTCGGTATTGCTGCTCCAGAAATGGATCCATGACGGGGCAGCGTGGACATCGCTGGACACCAAGCGGCAGGAACAGGCCATCGGACGGACGAAGGTCGACAGCGTGGAACTGGTCGACCGTCCCGAGACATCACACGTGGCCCGAACCGACCAGGACGACTTTGGCCATATGTTTCGCCGCAATACCGCGTTCGGGTCAGTGCGGGAACATGGCACGATGTTTGTCGGCTTCAGCGCCGAGCAGCGGAACCTCGCCGTAATGCTCGAAAGCATGGCCGGCTTGACCAATGGTCTCCGAGATGAGCTCACTCGATACACCCGAGCGGTCACCGGCGCCTATTACTTCGTGCCGTCACTCGACGATCTCGAGGCCTGCGCCTCCCCGTCGGACTCCTAGCCCTGGCGCCGCTGTGTGCGAGAATGTCGCGTGCGGGACAAGCTGGAGCGCGTGGCGTCACGAAGTGGCGGTCGGTGACAGCCAAGTAGCGCAGGAGTCGGCCGCCGGAGAGCGATCAGAGGCAGGCTGTGCCCGAGACCACTCTATGCAGGCTCTGCGGTACGCAGAACGCGCCGAACGCGTCGATGTGCGCCTGGTGTGAAACCAGCCTGACCGATCCGTTCCGTGGGGCAAGGACGCGGCCGGGGGACGCCCGCCGGATCATGGTGGACTCGCGCCGGTCGAGCGATTCCAGCCCCTACGGGGCGGACAGTTCGATCGACCGCTGGCTGTCCGCGATCGGGAACATCCTCGTCATTTCCGCGCTGATCTGCGTCCTGATCGCGTGTCCCATCGCGGTCACCCTCTTGCTGCACAAACAACAGGCGGTGGACAGCGCGGGGCGGATTCATGCGCTGATGTGGCATGTCGATCAGGCGAATACCGCCGACGGCTTTCGTGACAGCGGGCCCGGTGAACTTGTCGAGCGCATCGGTCGAGAGATCATCCGCCGTTGGCTACGCGATATCCCGTCCAGCTCTACCACCACCAAGGCCGCCACTACTACTGGAAAGACCTGCTGCAGCCTCGGAAATTGG
>Ga0207678_10003557_pt1 | contig 14016 bp, 11 predicted proteins | sample KBSC63metaG_FD_184319 | JGI IMG/M metagenome (GOLD analysis project Ga0207678, IMG submission 184319) | Corn rhizosphere microbial communities from Kellogg Biological Station, Michigan, USA - KBS C6-3 metaG (SPAdes) (version 2) | ecosystem: Host-associated > Plants > Roots > Rhizosphere > Soil ... | reverse complement strand
CGGCCAGTCGCGCGACAGACAGCGGCGCTGATAGGTTCTGCTCCATCATTAGCAGCGCGCGCGAGATCCGTCCGTCGGTCTCGGCAAATTCGGTCGGCGGCGCCGATTGAGCCGAAGATCCGGGTTTCATGCGATCGATCAACATGATGTGGAGCGCCTTCTGCGCGCTCGACAGGCCCATGCGTTGTTCCACGATATGGGCGGCGAGGTAGGCAACGCCCATGCCGCCCGAACACGTGATGCGGTTGCCGTCGATGACGAAGAGCTGGTCGGCCACCGGGAGTGTCTCGCCGAATTCCTCCAGGAAATCGCGATAGTGGTACCAGCTGATGCAGCACTTTTTCTGGTTGAGAAGGCCTAGACGCCACAGCACGAAACTGCCGGTGCAGACGCCGATCAGATCAACCTTGGTGTTCGCAGCCTCCAGCAGATAGCGCTTGATCTTGTCATCGATCTGCGGGCCCTGATGCAGCAGGCCGCCCACGACGACGACATAATCGAGCTCGCGCGGATCGAGGAACCGGGAATTCGGATACATCAGCAGACCGCAACTCGAACGGATCGGCTCGTCGGTGTCGGCCATGATGTGCCACTGGCAGCGGATCGGCCGACTGTTGTCGCCTTCGTCGGCGGCGAGACGCAGCACGTCCACGAAGCTGGCCAACGCAGTCAGCGTGAAATTCTTGGTCAGAATGAAGCCAACGCGCAGCGGACGGACCTTTGGTTGCATCACCCCTGCCTTCGCATTCACCATATGGTCGAATGGCAATCCGGGTGATCGCCGCGAGACGATGCTCCAAAACGGACCCATGTCGCATCATTACATACCTCCAGCGCGCCGGGGCAGGCATTTGCGATGGACTGATCCTAAAAATACATTGCCGCGCGCGCAAGGGCGGCGAAGCGTCTCGCTTGGCGCGCGACGTTGGGGCGTCGGCTGGGAACCGGAAGCCCAGGTCGGCCGGTTCGGCGCAGGAGGGTCAGCCGGCGGACGGCGGCTCTTCTGGCGTCGCGAACTGCGCTTCGCGGCCGATCGCAGCAAGAAATGCGTCGAGTGCGTCGACCGACAGCGATGTCGTGCGGCTGTTGATGATGGGGTGGCAATTGATGCGCTCCGCCGATCGTAAGCGCGCATCGATGACGGGAGTGACCGCCTGATTGGCATCGTTGTAGAGCGCCAGAATCGAGACCGATCCCGGTTCGATCCCAAGCAATTCCTTCAGGGCTTCCGCGCTTCCAAATGACAGCCCGCCCTTGGCGCCGATCGTCTTTGCCAGCGACTTCAGGTGAACGGTCGCGGCTTCGTCGGTGACAAACAGGAAGAACCGTTTCTTGCCGTCGCGGAGGAACAGGTTCTTGGTGTGAATGCCGGGAATGTCGCCGCGTAGCGCACGCGACTCTTCCACCGTATGCACGGGCGGGTGTTCGAACGTCTCCACCACGATCGACTTGTCTTTGAGATACTGAAGAATCTCGTCGCTGCGTTCGATGCTCATCCTGCGTGTCCTTGATCGTCGGTGGCGGGACTGCGTGCGCCCGGGGCATGCCGTCCTGTCTACATGGCAGCGATCCGTGTCGCATGGATACGTCGCGAATTCGAGACCCTGGCGAGCGAAGCCGGGCGGCTTGTCGCAAATCTACGTGTTTCGTGTCGGGGCTTTGCAAACCTGCGGCGTTCCGATGTCGCTCTGATCCAACATGATTGGCGGGCTGATGCTGGCCGCGAAGCGGCAGCGAGTTGTAGGCTCCGTCCAATCACAACGTGGACAGCCATGCAGAAATTTTCAGCGCTTTCATTACTACGGGCAGGGCTGACCGGTCATGCCGGCTGGCAGCGACAGTGGCGTTCGCCTGAACCGAAACCGGGCTATGACGTCATCATCGTCGGTGGTGGTGGCCACGGACTTGCAACGGCCTACTACCTGGCCAGCCGCTACGGCGTCAAAAACGTTGCCGTTCTCGAAAAGGGCTGGATCGGCGGCGGCAATACCGGCCGGAACACCACGATCATTCGCTCGAACTATCTGTTCGACGAAAGCGCCGGGATCTACGAGCACGCCCTCAAACTGTGGGAAGGGCTATCGCAGGAACTGAACTACAATGTGATGTATTCACCACGCGGCGTCTTGATGCTGGCGCACAACATTCACGATGTGCAGAGCTTCAAGCGACACGTTCATGCCAACCGTCTCAACGGCATCGACAATGAATGGCTGTCGCCGGAGGAATGCAAAGAATTCTGTCCGCCGCTGAATGTCGGTGGGTCCATGCGCTATCCGATCCTCGGCGGCGCGCTACAGCGGCGCGGTGGCACGGCGCGCCACGACGCTGTGGCCTGGGGCTATGCCCGCGCTGCTGACGCGCTCGGCGTGGATATTATCGAGAATTGCGAAGTCACCGGCATCCGCCGCGCGCCGACCGGTGAGGTGGTCGGCGTCGATACGACGCGCGGCAGCATCAATGCAAAGCGCATCGGCGTCGTCGCGGCCGGCAATACCAGCACGGTGATGAACATGGCCGGCGTGCGTCTGCCGCTGGAAAGCTTCCCGCTGCAGGCGCTGGTCAGCGAGCCGGTCAAGCCGATCTTCCCCTGCGTGGTGATGTCGAACACGATCCACGCCTATATCTCGCAGTCGGACAAAGGCGAGATGGTGATCGGTGCGGGGACGGACGTCTACACGTCCTATACGCAGCGTGGCGGCCTGCATATCGTTAATCATACGCTGGATGCGATCTGCGAACTGGTGCCGGCGTTCCGGCGCCTGCGCATGCTGCGCAACTGGGGCGGCATCGTCGACGTCACGCCGGATCGCTCGCCGATCGTGGCGAAGACGCCGGTATCCGGGCTGTACGTCAATTGCGGCTGGGGCACCGGCGGCTTCAAGGCGACGCCGGGATCTGGCGAGGTGTTCGCCAGCACGATCGCCAAGGATGAGCCGAACAAGATCAATGCGCCGTTCACCATCGAGCGATTCCGCGATGGCGCCGTGATCGACGAAGCGGCTGCGGCCGCCGTGGCGCATTGATAGCGGGGAAAACGAGATGCTCTTGATCAATTGCCCCTATTGCGGGCCGCGCCCGGAGGCCGAATTCGCCAATGGCGGGCAGGCGCATATCGCCCGCCCGGCCGACCCGATGAGCCTCACTGACGACGAGTGGGCCGCCTATCTCTATATGCGCGACAACACCAAGGGGCTGCATCACGAGCGCTGGCGGCACGCCAATGGCTGCGGCCGTTTCTTTAATGCCAGCCGCGACACGACCACGGACGTCATCAAGCGCACCTATCGCATGGGCGAGCGCCCCGAAGCCGAACATCAGGGTGCCAAGCCATGACGGATACGTATCGCGTGCGGCGCGGCGACGGCGCTGAAAGTCGCAACGCAGTTCATTTCACGTTCGATGGAAAGTCGTATCAGGGTCTGGCCGGCGACACGCTGGCCTCCGCGTTGATCGCCAATGGCGTGCATCTGGTCGGCCGTTCGTTCAAGTATCACCGGCCGCGCGGCTTCGTCTCCGCCGGTTCGGAAGAGCCGAATGCGCTGGTCGGTGTCGGTGCGACCCAGTCGCGCTATACGCCGAACCTGCTCGCGACCCAGGTCGAGATCTATGACGGGCTGGTGGCCGAAAGCCAGAATCGCTGGCCGTCGCTCGAGACCGATGCCGGCTTCCTCAACGAATATTTCTCCTCCTTCCTGCCGGCTGGTTTCTACTACAAGACCTTCATGTGGCCGCGCACGGCCTGGAAGAAGCTCTATGAGCCGGTGATCCGGCGGATGGCGGGTCTCGGCAAGGCGCCAGCCGAGTCGGATGCCGATCGCTATACGCAGGTGTTTGCGCATTGCGACGTGCTGATCGTCGGCGCCGGACCTGCGGGTCTTGCCGCAGCGCTCGAAGCCAGCAACAGCGATGCCACCGTGATCCTGTGCGACGAGCAGGCAGAGATGGGCGGCTCGCTGCTGTCCGATCGTTCGGCATCGATCGACGGCATGCAGGCCGCCGACTGGGCGCGCGCGGCGCTCGATGAATTGCGCAAGCGCCCCAATGTGAAGCTGATGTCGCGTACGACGGCGTTTGGCTGGTACCCGCACAATTTTGTCGGTCTCAACGAGCGCGTCACCGACCATCTCAGCAATCCCGCGACGAACCAGCCGCGTGAGCGGCTCTGGCAGGTCAGGGCCAAGGAAGTCGTGTTGGCCGCCGGCGCGATCGAGCGGCCGCTCGTCTTCACCGACAATGACCGGCCGGGCATCATGCTGGCCGGTGCTGCCCGGACCTATGTGAATCGGTACGGCGTGGTGCCGGGCAAGCAGGTGGTCGTGTTCACCGCCTGCGACAGCGCCTATCGCGCGGCGCTGGACCTCAAGGCAGCCGGTGCCAAGATCCAGGTGATCGTGGATCTGCGCAAGAGCGTGTCGGGCCATTGGGTCGACAAGGCACGCGCCGAAGGCATCATGGTCCGCTCCGACAGCATCGTTCGCGGCACGTCGGGCTGGCTGCGGGTAAAGTCGGCGCAGATCTCCAACGCGCAGGGCGGCGATGCCGAGACGGTGGCTTGCGATCTTATCCTGATGTCCGGCGGGTTCACGCCGTCGGTGCATCTGTTCTCGCAGAGCCGCGGCAAGCTCAGCTACAGCGAAGAGCTGCGGGCCTATGTGCCTGGCGAGTCTGTCGAGCGTGAGCGGTCGGTCGGGGCGTGCAAGGGACTGTTCGCGCTCGAAAGCGTCATCGAAAGCGGCGCCAAGGGTGGTCGGGACGCTGCGGCCAAGGCCGGCTTCTCCCCGCGCGGCGAGCGCAGCTATACGGTCTCCGCGCAGTCGGTGGGTGCCGATGCGTTCATCGGCTCCGTGATGACCGATCATCAGGCGGAAAAGCGGGCCTGGGTCGATTTCCAGAACGACGTGACGGCCAAGGATGTCCGGCTCGCGACCCGCGAAGGGTTCCGGTCGATCGAGCACGTCAAGCGCTATACGACCACCGGCATGGCCACCGACCAGGGCAAGCTGTCCAACATGAACGCCCTTGGTGTCGTGTCGAAGCAGATCGATGTCGCGGTGCCGAAGGTCGGCCTGACCACGTTCCGGCCGCCCTATACGCCGACGACCTTCGGATCCTTTGCCGGCCAATCGCGTGGTGATCTGTTCGATCCCGTGCGCAAGACCAGCATCCATGCATGGGCCGAAGCCCAGGGCGCACGGTTCGAGGATGTCGGCGTCTGGAAGCGCGCCTGGTATTTCCCGCAGGTCGGCGAGGACAGGCATGCTGCCGTCGCGCGCGAATGCAAGGCGACGCGCGAGTCGGTCGGCATCTTCGATGCCTCAACGCTCGGCAAGATCGAGATCGTCGGCAAGGACGCTGCCGAATTCATGAATCGCATGTACACCAATGCCTGGACCAAGCTGGAGCCCGGTCGGCTGCGCTATGGCGTGATGCTGCGCGAAGACGGCTTCATCATGGATGACGGCGTCGTCGGCCGCATGGCGACGGATCGTTTCCACGTTACCACGACGACCGGCGGCGCGGCCCGCGTGCTGTCCATGATGGAGGACTACCTCCAGACCGAATGGCCGGATCTCGAAGTGTGGCTCACCTCGACCACCGAGCAGTGGTCGGTCATTGCTTTGCAGGGACCGAATGCGCGCAAGGTGCTGGAGCCGCTGGTCGAGGGCATCGATCTGTCGGCCGATGCCATGCCGCATATGAGCGTCCGCGAAGGACGCATCTGCGGCGTGCCGACGCGGCTGTTCCGCGTGTCGTTCACCGGCGAACTGGGCTTCGAGGTCAACGTTCCCGCCGGCTATGGCCGGGCGGTCTGGGAAGCGATTTTCGCGGCGGGCAAGCCCTACGGGATCACGCCCTACGGTACCGAGACCATGCATGTGCTGCGCGCGGAGAAGGGCTACATCATTGTCGGTCAGGAAACTGACGGCACGGTGACGCCCGATGACGCCGGCCTCGGCTGGGCTGTCGGCAAGGCGAAGCGGGATTTCGTCGGCAAGCGCTCGCTATCGCGGCCGGCGCTGGTCAGGGAAGATCGCAAGCAACTGGTCGGGTTGCTGACGACGGATCCCAAGGTGGTCCTCGAAGAGGGCGCCCAGATCGTGCTCGATCCGACCCATCCGATCCCGGTGCCGATGATCGGACATGTCACCTCCGCCTACTGGAGCGCGACGCTGAACCGCTCGATCGCGCTGGCACTCGTTCGCGGCGGTCGCTCGCGGATGGGTGAGGAGCTCTCGATCCCGATGCCGGACGGCGTGATCAAGGCGAAAGTCGTCGACTCGATATTGTTCGATCCGAAGGGGGAACGTTTGAATGCTTAGTCCTGCGATCATGCGTTCGAACGCGTTGTCCCCAATGCAGTCATCCGGCACGACTGCTGCGTCCACCACGACGCTCTCGATTCTTCCCGATGCGGCGAAGCTGGTGTTTCGCGGCAAGACCGAGGCGATCGAGGCTGCCGGGGCGCATTTTGGCGTCAAGCCGAGCCTGGAGGCCTGCCGCTTCGCGGCTGTCGGCGGCCGGTCGGTCTATTGGCTGGGGCCGGACGAATGGCTGTTCCAGGCGGTGAACGAGAATCCGATCGAGGTATTTGGCGGGATGTCGGTAGCGCTGCAGGGGCAGGCCTGTTCGCTGGTGGATGTCAGCCATCGTTCGGATGGCATCGCGGTTGCAGGTCCAACGGCGGCGCTGGTGCTCAACCATGGCTGCCCGCTGGATCTGTCCCTCAAGGCGTTCCCGGTCGGGATGTGCACGCGCACGGTGCTGGGCAAGGCATCACTTCTGCTGTCACGTTCTGAAGAGCACGTGTTCCACGTGGATGTATGGCGTTCGTTTGCGCCCTATGTCTGGCAATTCCTCGACGAAGCGCGAAGCCTGTCCTAGCAGCCCGGCTGCGCCCTGGAGACCGCGCGATGATTGGAACGTTCGATCTCTTCAAGATAGGCATCGGGCCGTCGTCGTCGCATACGATGGGACCGATGAAGGCCGCGGCGCTGTTTGCCAGCCAGCTTGCGGAGCGTGGTCTGCTGAAGGATCTCGCGCGCGTGAAGGTCGAGCTGTTCGGCTCGCTGGCCTGGACCGGTCGCGGTCATGGCACCGACAAGGCGGTCGTTCTCGGTCTTGCAGGCAAGTTTCCGGAAACGATCGATCCGGAAGAAGCGGAGACGCTGGTCGATGGCGCCCGCGCGGCGGGCACGCTGCGGGTTGCCGAGCGGCGCAACATTCCGTTCGACTTCGCCAATGACATCATCTTCGACGGTGTGACCGAGCCGCCAAACCATCCGAATACGCTGGCGCTCTCCGCCTTCGATGCGGCCGGTCATGTCCTTCACGGCGAACGCTGGTGCTCCGTCGGCGGCGGCTTTGTCGTTCCGGAAGCGCAGGTCGGCGTCGTCGGCATTGTCGAGGACGTTCCCGTCCCGCATCCTTTCAGGTCGGGCAAGCAGCTGCTCGAGATCGGTGCGAAAACCGGTCTGTCGATTGCGCAGATCGTCATGGCCAACGAGATGTCGTCGCTCCCGGCGGACGAGATCGAGCAACGGCTCGATCGCATCATCCAGGTGATGATGGACTGCATCGATCGCGGCATGACCAAAGAGGGGCAGCTGCCGGGCGGGCTGAACGTCAAGCGCCGCGCGCCCTCACTGCATCGACGCCTTGTCGCCGCTGCAAGCTCGAACAGCCGCGCCCAGCATGAGGTGATGGATTGGGTCAGTCTGTATGCGATCGCGGTCAACGAGGAGAATGCGGCCGGCAGCAAGGTGGTGACGGCACCGACCAATGGCGCGGCCGGCATCATCCCGGCCACGCTTCGCTATTTCCGCGACCATTGCCGCGAGGCGTCACCTGAAAACATGCGCGTGTTCCTGCTGACTGCTGCCGCTATCGGCGCGCTGTTCAAAATGAATGCGTCGATCTCCGGCGCGGAAGTCGGCTGCCAGGGCGAGGTCGGCTCGGCCTGTTCGATGGCGGCGGCGGGACTTGCGGCGGTGCTCGGCGGCACCAATGAGCAGATCGAGAACGCGGCCGAGATCGGCATGGAGCACCACCTCGGCATGACCTGCGATCCGATCGGCGGGCTGGTGCAGGTGCCATGCATCGAGCGCAACGCTTTTGGTGCCGTGAAGGCGATCAATGCGGCGTCGCTCGCATTACAGGGCGACGGTACCCACGTGGTGCCGCTCGACAAGGTGATCGCGACGATGCGCGAGACCGGGCGCGACATGCAATCGAAATACAAGGAGACCTCACTGGGAGGTCTCGCTGTCAATCTGGCAGAATGTTGAGGGAAGACCATGACCCAAGCCGAACGCGAGGCATTCTTCACGACCGATCTCGCCCAAGCAGACCCGACCATCTCGTCGTCGCTTGCCGGAGAACTCGGCAGGCAGCGTGACGAGATCGAACTGATCGCGTCCGAGAACATCGTATCGCGTGCAGTGCTGCAGGCGCAGGGCTCGGTGCTGACCAACAAATATGCCGAAGGCTATCCCGGCCGGCGCTACTATGGCGGCTGTCGCTTCGCCGACGAAGTCGAGGAGGTGGCGATCGAGCGCGCCAAGACGCTGTTCGGCTGCAGCTATGCCAATGTGCAGCCGAATTCCGGCAGCCAGGCCAATCAGGCCGTCTTCATGGCGCTGATGAAACCTGGCGACACCTTCATGGGTCTGGATCTCGCCGCAGGCGGTCATCTCACCCATGGCGCCAAGCCGAACATGTCGGGCAAGTGGTTCAACGTCGTCAGCTATGGCGTTCGTCGCGACGACTGCACCATCGACATGGAGCAGCTCGAGAAACTGGCAGTGGAGCATAAGCCGAAGGTCATCGTCGCCGGTGGCTCGGCCTATTCGCGGTTCTGGGATTTTGCTGCGTTCCGCCGCATCGCGGATGCGGTCGGAGCCTATCTGTTCGTCGATATGGCGCATTTCGCTGGTCTCGTCGCCGGCGGCGCTCATCCGTCGCCGTTCCCGCATGCGCATGTGGTGACCTCGACCACCCACAAGACGCTACGCGGACCGCGCGGCGGATTGATCCTGACCAATGACGAGGACATCGCCAAGAAGATCAATTCGGCGATTTTTCCGGGACTGCAGGGCGGGCCGCTGATGCATGTCATCGCCGCCAAGGCCGTGTCGTTCGGCGAAGCGCTGCAACCATCGTTCCGTCAATATACGGCCGACGTCGTCGCCAATGCGCACGCGCTGGCGGACACGCTCTCAAAGGCCGGCTATCCGATCGTCACCGGTGGCACCGACAATCACCTGATGCTGGTCGATGTCCGGCCGAAGAACCTGAACGGCAAGCTCGCCGAGGCGGCGCTCGGGCGGGCGAACATCACCTGCAACAAGAACGGTATCCCGTTCGATCCGGAGAAGCCGACCATCACGTCGGGCATCCGGCTCGGCTCGCCGGCGGCGACGTCGCGCGGCTTTGGCGTCGGTGAATTCGAAGAAGTCGGCAAGCTCATTGCCGCCGTCCTGGATGCGAATTCTGGCGCGCCGGATAAGGGAGCGCCGGAGGTCGAGGCAAAGACACGCGGCCGCGTCGCCGAGCTGGTTGCGTCGTTTCCGATCTATCGGTCCTGATCAGGCCGCTTGATGGAGCGTGTCGGAGAGCGGCAGGCGGACGGGATACTCATCCAGGGGCTGAATGTTCACGCGTGCCACGGCTTGCTGGATCACGAGGCGCAACTGGGGCAGCGCTTCGTGATCGATATCGATCTGCAGATCGACCTCTGCGACGCGGCCAGTTCGGACGACATCGGACAGACGATCGACTACGCGTCGGTCGTCGCCACCGCGACTGAGGCATTTCTGGCGTCGCGCTATGTGAGGGCCCGATCATCGAACAGGAGACCGAACGGGTGACGCACGCGTCGTCCTCGGACGATCTTGTCGCCGTTGGGCGCGACATCGAGTCGCGAGTGCTGGCGCGCGCCGTGCGGCTTCATCTCGAGCGTCGTGTCCTTTTGAATGGACGCAAGACGGTGGTGTTCTAGCGCCCGCAATGCGACGACGAATGCTCGTTTGAAAAGCATCGACAGGCCAAGATTTGATCTTCGCGATGAATTTTGCAGCGCAGCGGAAATCATTGTGTTTGCTACGCAAAATAGTCCGACGAGCAGTCGGCGCGCGAACCAAGAACAGGCGGTCGATATTCGGTAGTTATGACGCAATTCTACAAGCAACAGCGCGCGTGCATCCTATCTGCCGCATTCGCGGACCACTAGCGTTGCAGGCTGGATCAACCTGGAAGGATCAGCGATGGGGACGATTAGCAAGCGTGGTTTGGCCGCATTGGCCGTTGCGAGCGTGTTGCCACTGGCCTTTGGCAGCTTCAGCGCGGCCTTCGCCAAGGACAAGGTGAAGATTGCTTTCGTGGGTCCGCTGACCGGCGCTATTTCGCCTCACGGTATTGGCGGACGCAACTCGGCCGAACTGGCCGTGAAGCTGATGAATGCCGAGCCCAGCACCAAATATGAGTACGAGCTCGTCGTGCTTGACGACGAATGCAAGCCCAACGTGGGCGTGCAGGTCGTCACCAAGATCGCGTCCGATCGTTCGATCATTGCCGCGATCCCGCATTACTGTTCCGCGACTGCGATTGCCACCGTCGATATCTTCAATCGCTTCAAGATGCCGATGGTCGTGTGGGCGGCCGTGCTGCCCGAAATTACCTATGCCAAGAAGTATCCGGAAGTGCACCGCGTCAGCGGCATCCTGATCGGCCAGAACCGCATTGGCGCACAGTTCATGAAGGCACGCGGCTACAAGAAGTTCGTGTCCTTCGCCGACTCCACCGACTACGGCAAGTCGATGAACAAGTACTTCACCCAGTTCACGCTCGAGAACGGTAATGAAATCCTGGGCAGCTTCTCGGTCCCGCCGGATCAGCAGGATCTGTCGGCCGAGCTGACCAAGATCAAGGAGCTCAATCCGGAGGTCATCTATTTTGGTGGCCTGACGCCGCTCGGTGCGCGCCTCCGCACGCAGATGGCCAAGTTCGGCATCAACGCGCAGTTGGAGGGCAATTCCGGCATCATGGGCGATGCCTTCGTCAACGCCGCTGGTCCGGAGCTCGCCGAAGGCACGCTGACCTTCTTCGATAGCCCGCCGCTGTCCAAGATGCCGGGCGGCAAGATGTTCTCGGATGCCTACAAGGCTGCCGGCTATTCCGAACCGCCGGAAGCTTATGGACCGTTCGCCTATGTCGCCACCCGTCTGGTCATGGAGACCATCGAGAAGGTCGGGCCGGATCGCGCCAAGGTTACCACCGACCTTGGCGATGTGAAGGACCGTCCGTCCATCGTCGGTCCGGTCACCTTCGACGACCATGGCCAGAACATCACGCCGCTGACCACGAGTTATGTCGTCCAGGACGGCAAGTGGGTGGTCTGGGAAGAAAGCGAATACGTGTCCGGCAAGCGCAAGCTCAAGAACCTGCCGTAAGCGCGGATCGTCGGGACATCCCATGGGTATGATCGGTCAACACCTGCTGAACGGCTTGATGCAAGGAACGATCTATGGCCTCGTCGCCATGGGGTTCACCATCTTCTTCGGCGTCATGAACGTGATCAAGTTCTCGCATGGGGACGTGCTCACGCTCGGCGCCTTCGGAGGCCTCGTCGCCGTCTGGGCGGCGAATGCGCTGGGACTGTCGGTGCCTCTGCAGTTCATTGTCGCGCTGTGCGTGGCAATGGCACTGACCGCGGTGGTCGGCGCCGGCATCTCGCATTTCCTCATCATGCCGCTGCGCAATGCGCCGCCGCTTAATATGCTGCTGATGACGATGATGGTCGGTACGGCCATCCGTGAAGCCATCCGGCTGTTCTTTCCGAATGGCACGAATCCACAGCGCTTTCCGGAATTGCTGCCGGCCGGAGGCTTCAATATCGGTCCGTCGTTCTTTCGCACCGACGCGATCATTCTGATCATTGCCGGCGCCGCCTCGATCGGCGCCGTTTACTGGATCATCAACCACTCCAAATTCGGCCTTGCGATGCGGGCGGTGGCCGAAGATACCGAAACGGCACGTGTGATGGGGATCAATTTCGGTCGCATCATCCCGCTGACCTTTGCATTGGGCTCCATCACCGCAGGCTTCGCCGGCATGATCTATGCGCTGTATTACAGCGAGATCAATTACAGCATGGGCCTGCTGTTGGCCGTAATCGGCTTCACGGCTGCGATCGTGGGCGGTCTCGGCAATATCTGGGGCGCGATCATCGGAGGCTATCTGTTCGCAGGGCTGCAGACTTTCGTCGTTGCCGCGATGCCGTCGATGAGCGACTACAAGAACGTGTTCGCTTTCGTGCTGATCATCGTCCTCATCACCTGGCGACCGACCGGGCTTCTCGCCGAACGCGGGAGCGAGCGGGTATGACGCCGACCTCTCGGACGCTTGTACGGGTGCCGGTGTGGCCGCTGTTTGTTGCTGTGGCCTTCGCTGCAGTGGCGCTCACGGCGCTGGTCCTGATCGAAAACCAGAAATTGCTGGGCGCCGCATTGGCGATCACGGCTGCGGTCTGCTTCTGCGCCGCTCGGTTCGGAGGCGTCGCCGCGACGGAAGTCGCCGCTTCGGAAAATCCCTGGCTGCTGCGTGGCCTGATCACGGTGGCCTCGCTCGCTGTCATCTTCGTGCTGCGCGACGACAATTTCGGCCTGCTGATGCTGGCAACGGTGCTGATCTACGCGACGATCTGCCTCGGCCTCACTGTGCAGATGGGCTATGCTGGCCTGACCAACTTTGCAGCCGCAGCTTTCGCCGGCACCGGCGGATATACCGCAGCGATGCTGGGACAGCAGGGCGGTCTGCCCGATGCGCTGGTTTTGGTCTGCGGCGGCTTGGTCGCGGTCTTCATCGGCTCGCTGCTCATCCTCCCGGTGCTGCGCACCCGCGGACATTACGGCGCGCTGACGACCATGGCGTTCGGCGTGATGTTCAACGTCTTTCTCGATGCGAATGACTTCTTTGGCGGTCCGCAGGGCCTGAAGCTTCCCGGCATCAATCTGTTCGGCTGGGACTTCACCAATGACATCCACATCTTCGGCCTCGTGCTGTCGTCCTATGTGAATTACGTGATCCTGACCGGCATTCTGACGGCGCTGGCGATGATCTTTGTCGGACTGCTGGACCGCTCATGGGTCGGTGTCTGGTTCGATGTGGTGCGCCTCGATGAGACCGCAGCATCCGTTTTCGGACTGAAGATAGCTTACTGGAAAGTGCTGGCATTCACGATCGGCAACTTCCTGGCCGGCCTGATGGGGGCGGTCTATGCGAAAATGACTGGGTTCATCGCGCCCGCGAATTTCACATTCGGCGACTCGCTGGTGATGGTGTCCATCGTGATCCTGGGCGGCATCGGCAATCGCTGGGGCGTGCTGCCGGCGGCACTGATCGTCGTCCTGCTGCCCGAAAAGCTTCAGTTTATCCAGGAATACCGGCTTATCTTCTATGCCGTTCTGGTCATCGCGATTCTGACCATGCGTCCGGACGGCCTCGTGGCGCGCCGGGTCCGGAAACTGCATACAGAGGCAAGCGCATGACGAGCTTGTCCAACGACGTGCTGCTCGAGAGCCGCGGCTTGACGGTCCGTTTCGGCGGCCTGTTCGCACTTAATGAGCTGAACATTGACGTCCGCAATGGCGAAGTGCTCGGACTGATCGGGCCGAACGGCTCCGGTAAGACCACGTTCCTCAATGTGATCAGCGGCGTCTATTCCGCAAGTGCAGGCAAGATCTTGCTGGGTGACATCGACATCACCCGCGAGAAGGCTCACAACATCTCGTCTTGTGGCCTGTCGCGCACGTTCCAGCGATCGCGCCTATGCCTGTCGCTGTCGGTGTTCGACAATATTGCGCTGGGTGCGCAGCGAACGCTGAACAATGGCCTTTGGCACAATATCGTGCAGCGGAAATCATTCGCCGCGGAAGCGCAGAAAATCGCGGATGAAGCCCGCGAGCTGCTGCATGTCTTCAATCCCGCGCTGCCGGACAAGCTGTTCGATCCGGCGAT
>Ga0207678_10003555_pt1 | contig 14019 bp, 12 predicted proteins | sample KBSC63metaG_FD_184319 | JGI IMG/M metagenome (GOLD analysis project Ga0207678, IMG submission 184319) | Corn rhizosphere microbial communities from Kellogg Biological Station, Michigan, USA - KBS C6-3 metaG (SPAdes) (version 2) | ecosystem: Host-associated > Plants > Roots > Rhizosphere > Soil ... | reverse complement strand
CGTTGTTCGGGTCGTTCATCGGTACTACGCAAGCATCCGACTTCTCGTCAGCGTCAATGTCGGGCTTATGGCCATCGGCCTTCCCCGACCCACCCACCGAGGTCCGGAGGCGCTGTACCTGGCCCCCTCACGCCCGAATTTTCGAAGGTCGAACGCATAGCGCGAGATTTCCAACAGACCGAGCAGTATGAGCCCCGTTCGATGATCGAGAAGCACCTGCGGGTGCAGATGCCATGCGGCGACAAGCGCCCCGACGTAGAACAGTGAGTCCGCGATGCTGTCGAGGCGGCGCAGTATTGCGGTCGCGATGCCAAGTCGCCGGGCAATGACACCGTCGAAAACGTCCGAAAGAAAAGCAATGATCAGGCAGACGCCGAACGCTGGACGATTCGGCCACGCGACAGCCAGTAGAACCATGACCGGTGCGAGAAGCGCGCGCACGACCGTCAGCGTGAGTGGGAGAAGCCGGAACGCGCTCATGTGTGGCATGTGTGTGATGCGGCCGTCATTCGGTCAAGGCGCTCATCGATACAGGCGTGTCAGCCGTATCGAAAGCTGAACTTCATGATCGGCAGCGCAAGGTGGTCCTCGGAGTGTGAATGTCAAGCACCGCGATCTTCCGAAACACTTTCGGCTGATCGCCTGCCCGGAGTCTTTACCCTACGTGCTCGCGCCCTGAAGATGAATTTGACTCTGAGCTGGCCTGTTGTTCACTGCGATTCAATCCACCGACCCGGAACCCACCTCCATGCCACTACCCCCCACTCACCATCCCCCGAAATCTTCCCACCGCCGTCGCCCATCGAAACCGGATCAAGGTCGGCCGAAGCTGCAGCGCTGCGAGAACACACCCCAGCATCGGTCGTGCAAGCACTTTTACCCTGAAGTGCAATGGATACCCGTGCTTGGCTAGAACCCGGCCCATGCCGCAGCCGTACTTCATGGCCTTGCCGATCATCTGCACGTCGATTTGCGCGGTCTTGTTTGGATGAAAGACGGTGATCTCCGGGGCATAGCGCAGTCGCTTTCCGCTGCGAATCGCGCGGATGAGATAGTCGGTTTCCTCACCTGATCCGAACAAGGTGTTTGCGCCAACGCCCAAGGTTTCGTCAAACCCGCCTGCCACGGCGTCGCACACATGCCGCTTCAGAAAAATCGTGTACGAGATGGCTTGCGACCATACTCGGTAGATGTCAACCATAGCGCCGACCTTCGAGAACAAGCCGCCGCTCTCTGCAAAATTCTCGTCGACCGAGCGGCCTGTGACGCCGTCGATTGCCGCATCGCGCAACAACTCATCGCGCACTTGCTGCAAGAGCGTCGGCGCGTACCAGCAATCGTCGTCGGGGAATGCGACCACGTCGCCGTTCACATACTTGAGCCCCACATTGCGAGCGTGGGACAACCCCGGCGCCGAGCGGATGTGCTTCACCTCGAAGCCCTTTGCGTAGAGCGACATCAATCGCTCCACGCGATCGTCGCGGTTCTGGTCGACAACGATCAACTGAATATGTCGGTAGGTCTGCGCATCGAGCGATCGCAAGAAGGCCTCGACTTCGGTGCTGCGGCCGATGGTGGCAAGTACAAGTGAAAATTTCATGTATCGACTCCCCCGGATCCCTGGCGGCGACCATGGTTCCCCCGCGAGAAGATGCTTCGCAATTCGCGATCCCTGAGCATGATGATGATGGTGGCGAGCGTCACGGTGATTTCGCCCACGATCTTCGCGATGACAACCCCCATGCCACCCCAGGGCGTGACGAAGAAGCCGATGGCTATCAAGGTGATCAGCGCACCGATGATCGAAACGCGCGCGACTGCTGCGTCGTGCCGCAGTGGAATTAGCACATACATGCGTGCCGCCTGGTTGAAAGCCGCAAAAGGAAAGACAACTCCCAAGACCTGCACCAGCACCACGCTCGGGCGGAACTCCGCGCCCATGACCAGGGGAACAGCCCACGGCGCGAACACAACCGAGACGGCCATCGCGGCGAGCCCGAAGGCGAGCATCGCGACCAGCGATTTGCGCATGAGCACAAAGGCATCGTCCGGACCTGAGCCGATCGCTAGTCGTCGTGACACGGTGCCAACCAGGACCTGGTTCGCTGGAGTCATGAGGCTGATTCCCAGGTTGGCGATGCGGTCCGCTGCACCGAAGAAGCCCACGTGTTGTGCCGTGGCAAACAGGCTCAGCACAAAAATCGAGGCATTGGTGGTGACCACGCCGATGCCGCTTGCAGCAAATACCGCAGTCGATTCGCGAATGAGCGACAGCCCGCCCTTGAGCTTGATGGCACTGCGATCCAGCGCGGGCAGCGCGATCAGATAGGACACCACCGTCGTCAGCGTGCCGGACACGAGCAGCGCGATCATCACCAGCAAGCCATCACGGCTCGTCCGCACGAGCGACAAGATCATTGCGAGGCTGATGGCAAAGCCCGCGACTTCCAGCAAGACCGAGGTTCGAAAGCGCCCCCTGCCCTGGAAGTACCAGCCAAGGTTGAAAGTCGACACGAGGCCCAGTGCCGTGGCGATGATGCCGAAGGCCGGGTCCGAGCGCAGCACTGGTGATAGTGCGGTTCCACCCAGGCCCACGGCGATGCCGATGGCGCACATCAGCAAGCGCGCCTTGAAGTGCCTGCCGAACTCGGCCGAGATGGTCGATGTGTCCTTCGCGCTCGCAACCGCGCGGGTGCCAACCACCGCAAAGCCATAGTTCGTCAGCAGCCACACGACGCCAAAAAGCGACATCGCCGAAAGTACCTTTCCATATTCCGTGGGACCAAGCACACGTCCGTAGAAAGGGATGAGGATGAGCAGGTACAAGTAGCGCGCCGCATAGCTGGCATACACGAACGCGAGGGAGCTCCGCGTGGATGGCTCGTTCATGCGAGGCCGCCCTTGTTGAGCGCGGCATCCACCGCGGTGCGAAGGCCCGATGCGAAGACTTCCGGAGAAAACCGCATGGCGTTCGCGCGGCAGACCTCGGGCACGAACGCGCCGCTCCGCTCGAAATCTTCGACTGCTTCGCACAGGGCCTGTGGTGTTTGTTCGTGAAAGAACACGCCTGTACGCACACCGGTGTCCATGGAGTCAACCACCGTTTCTAGCGCGCCCCCGGACCCATAGGCGATCACCGGCGTGCCGCAGGCTTGCGCCTCCACCGGCGTGATGCCGAAGTCTTCCTCCGCAGCAAAGACGAAAGCCCGCGCGCGCGACATGTGATCGACAAGAACCGCATTCGATTGAAAGCCGAGCACGCTGATGTTGGGCGCATCGCGCGCCGCTGCCTTCACGCGATCGAACTCTGCGCCGTCACCGATGACCACGAGCTTGCGTTCGGGCATGGCGGCAAAGGCCTCGACGATCATTGGCATGCGTTTGTACGGGACCATGCGTGACGCTGTGAGGTAGAAATCGTCTTTTCTTTTATGCAGGGCGAAACGTGCCACGTCCACCGGCGGGTACAGCACTGTCGAATCGCGTCGATAGGCCTTGCGGATACGGCGTCCGACATAGGCGGAGTTTGCAAGAAAGGAGTCGACGCCGTTGGCGGTGCGCGTGTCCCACTGCCGCACATAGTGCAGCGCGGCACGCGCGATCCACGACTTGAAGCCCGAGCTGAGGCCCGATTCGCGCAGGTATTGATGCTGCAAGTCCCACGCGTATCGGATGGGGGTGTGCACATAGCTCACATGCACCTGGTCGGGCCCGGTGATCACGCCTTTGGCAACCGCGTGGCTGGACGAGATGATGAGGTCGTAAGCCGACAGGTCGAATTGCTCGATCGCGAGCGGCATGAGCGGCAAGTAGCTGCGAAAGGATTTGCGCGCTCGTGGCATGCGCTGAAGAAAGCTCGTCTTCGCGCGCCGCCCGCCCAGGAAGCCGCGCTCGTCGTCGGGAAGAAAGTCCACGAGTGCAAACAGGTCGGCCTGCGGATACACCTGCAAGATTTGCTCGACGACCTTTTCCGAGCCCGCGCAGTTCACGAGCCATTCGTGAACGACGGCGACCTTGAGCGCAGTGCCATTCATGCGTTGCATTGCGCCTCCTTCACAACGGCGAGGTTCAATCTCGCACTTTCTTTCCACGAATAGCGCTCTGCGCGCTTCAGCCCGTCTTGGGACAGGCGCTGCGCAAGCCTTCTGTCAGCGAAGAGTCGCCGCAGTTGCTCAGCCAACTCTTGCGGCTGGTGCGGGGAGAAGTAGAGCGCCGCATCACCGCACACTTCCTGAATGGCGGGTGCCGTCGACGCGATCACCGGACAGCCGCAAGACATGGCCTCCAGCGGCGGGATGCCGAAACCTTCGTAGAACGACGGCATCACGAAGCAGGCGGCTTGAAGATAGAGCGCCTTCAATTCGGAGTCGCTGACGAAGCCGAGCTTCACGATCGAATCGGATTGCGCCGCGGTGCTGCGGAAGATGGATGGATCCGCGCTTCCCGCCACCGCAACGCGCGGTGCGTCGGTCCCGAGCAAGGCCAGCGCCTGCGCGATCGCTGCGAAGTTCTTGTTCGGTGTGGGGCTGCTCACCGCCAGCGCGAAGGGCTTGTTGCGCAGGCCATGCCGATCGAGCACCGACTCGTCCGCCGTCACTCGGTCCAGGTGTTGCCATCCTTCGGTCGACACGCGCACGCGCGACGCCGGTGCGCCGAAGCACGCCGTCGCTTCGTCTGCGCTGAATTGCGAGACGGCGATCGTGCGTGGCGCGCGCGACACGATGCGACCAATGAGGCTTCGGTACCAGAGCCGAAAGCGCCAGTTGTAGGCGGAGGGTATACGCACGACGGCGGCATCGTGCACCGTCACGATCTGGCGCCGCAGCGACAGGGGGCCTGTGAAAGCGAAGCTGAAGAGCAGACCTTTCTTTGCGCGCCACGCGAGTTCGATTTGTTCCCACGCGTGCCCTTTCAAGCGGCCGAAGGATTCGACGCGGATGCGCTTCAATGGCGGCGCATCGACACCGGCCGGCGTCAGCAGCGTCCAGCGAGCAAACTCACCTGCGCCTTCTGCCAACAGCTCATCCATGCATTGCAGCGTCTCGCGTGCATAACGCTGAACGCCGGTTACGCGCTGGGTGAGAAAGCGTCCATTGATGAGGACTTCGGGCAGTTTGGTGTCAGTGATCTTCAGGTCATGCATGGGCGAGCTTCGTTGTTGTTGTGGCGCGCATGGATGCAGCACAGGCCGCGGCAGCGAAGGCATAGAACATCACGCCGAGATCGAACACCGTGCCCGACACCGACGCGCAGATGAGGTTGGCCAACGCGGCTTGGCGAGCAGCCAAGATGACGGCGGCGTCGGTGCTCGTGGATGCATTGCTGCGACCGAACATCACGGCGCGCAGGAATGCGAGGTAGCACAAGGTTCCGACCACGCCAAGGTTCGACAGCAGCACCAGGACAAAGCTCGACGCACGCGCACTGCCGAGTCCGACGCCGATGCCATGCGTGTCGATGAAGTTCGACCATGCTTGTGTGTTGGACGATCCGCGATCCACGCCCGAACTGCTTTGCGATTTGCTCAGTACGGTCGCATCGAAAAAGTCCACCACTCGATCGATGAGCGCAGGCCGAAGCAAGACCACGAGGCAAGTCGCGACGATCACGATGGCTCCGATGGACAGCAAGGCCCCCGGGCGCGGGAGCTTCCGATCAACGAGAAGAAATCCGGCCGCCACGGCTCCCGCGGTCAAGAGGTACGCGGCCAGGCTCACATAGGCCGTCCCCGAAGTGGAGATCAGAAGAAAGCCGAGCAGCGCCAAGGCCATGGCGCCGGTCTTCTTCGAGTCGACGCCGTGCAACCAAAGCGTCGCGCAAAACGCGAACAGAGGTAGGGTGAATGAAGAGAAGGCAGATGCTTCGGCGAATGTGCCTGATATACGTGCCAAGCCGCCCAGGTCGCCGCCATCGAAGATGACAAAGCCGGTGCCGCGCAAGTAGGTGAGAAGCTTGGGGGCGCCGCCGTAGAGCTCTGCCGCGTTATAGGTCGCGGCAATGCAATCGAGCACGGCGAGCAGCAAGACGGCACTCTTGAACTTCGTCAAACGTCCTGGGCTCGACAGCAGTGCGTTCGTCGCGGCAAATACACCCACACTGCCGAGGGCATAAGCCGACTGGGTGAGATTGGTCGACACAGGGCCGAGCGGCATGAGCTTGTAGTCGATTCCGAAAAGGCCGGTCCGGTCCACGGTTCGAATGAGCACGTCACCAGCGAATAGTCTCGGAAGCAGGGCCGCGCTGGCAACGCCGAAGATGGCGGTGACGAGCAGCCAGAAGCCGGCATTGGGATAGATGAGTGGCCTCAGGCAATCTGCGACGCCGCGCTGTGCAAGTGCATGTCCGATCAGAAACGGAAGAAACAAGACCGCCGGCAAGATCATCGCGCCGCCAAGTGCCGGCAGCTCGATGGCCGCTGCCGCGCCGAAGAGACATAGCACGACGGCGGCCTGGACAACTTGGGCGCCCGAGGTCAGCAAGCCCGCCGCGAACACAATGAGCGCGAAGATCGTCGGCGTCATGGCAGGCGCGTCATTGAAGCTCGAGCACGCGCCGCGGGTCGCAGCGACCGCGCAGACAATCGGCGATTGCCACCAGGTTGCCGCGCAAGCGGCCGCGGTAGTCGACACGGGGATGGACTCGCACACCTTTCGCGCCGTTGGCAAGCAGGTGCCGCAAGACGAATCGCGCGCTCTTGCGCAAACCCATCGTGCCTTTGCGGGACAGGTACAGCGGGTTGGCGATTTGCGAATAGCCAAAGCGCAGTCCCGACACGCGTCCGGAGCTGCTTCCCAGGTGCACCCCGCGGCAGACAGGGGTGTACAAGGTGCGGCCGAAGCGGCTCGCCTGCGCTGTGTAGTCCTGGTCTTCCTGCCAGCCGTAGAGCGGAAGGTTCTCGTCGAAGCGGCAATGGCGAATGACGACGTCGCGAAAGGCCATGTTGCAGCCGTACATCGATGCCATGACGCGCTCAGTGTCACCGCTTGCCCAATGCCTTTCAGGCTCGCGCTTGCCGCCGATGTAGGCAAGCGCGTCTTCATCGAACAGGCTTTGCCCATGCACCCCGTCGGCCAGCACATGGCCTGTGACGGCGGCCACGTCGTCATTGGCCACGAATGTGTCGCGGCACCGCTGCAGCCAGTCAAAGGCAGGTCGAAAGTCATCATCGAAGAAGGTGACGAAGAAGCGGTGGCTATCGCCATCAATGAAGCCCGCGCCGAACAGGTGTTCTATGCCGGCATTGCGTTGCAAGCACAGGCCTGCTTTGTGCGTCAACAAGACCTTCATATTGCCGGCAGCATGTGGCATTGCGGCCACGCCCACGACATCGTCAGGAGTCACGCCGACGATGGTCACCGAAGCGGGCTGCACAGTCTGCAGGCTCAACCAGCGAAGCAATTCGCATACATGCGCGGCGCGTCCCTTGGTGGCGATGATCACGTGAGCTTGCACGGCACTTCCTCCTTTGATGTCTTGTTGCGCAGCGAAGCAGTTTGACTTCGTCCAGCGAAAATCAAGCAGAGCGTACGCGATCTAAATCGCAATGCGAGGAATGGGCCAGGCAGCCCGCGCCAAGATAGTGACCTTTGTATAAACGCGTAACGCTTTCCCAACCTGCGCAGAACAGGTCATTCTTGGGTAACCTGAACGCAAGCTGATCAAGAATGACGAACATGAGCGAGCTGCTTGTATCTGTCGTGGTGTGCAACTACAACTACGAACGATTTCTCGAGGACGCGCTATCTTCCGTCACGGCGCAAACGCATCGCTGTGAATTGATCGTGGTCGACGACGGATCTACCGATGGATCGCGGGAGATCCTATCGCGCTGGGCCGATCGCGCGAAGATCGTTCTGCAGGACAACGCAGGCCAGGTTGGCGCCTATAACAGAGGCTTCCTTGAAAGCAGTGGGGATATCGTGATCTTTCTCGATTCCGACGACTTGCTTGATGCTGACACCGTCGAACAAGTCCTTGCTGCGTTCGAGCCAGGTGTCGCCAAGGTGCATTGGCCGATGCGCCTTGTTGGCGAGTCTGGTTCGGGGCTCGGTGGAGAGATTCCCTATCGACTTTCGCAAGGCGAGGTTTCTCGCGCATTTGTAAAGCACGGAATCTTGTACGCCTCGTCACCTGGTTCCGGCAATGCCTATCGCCGCGACGCCTTGCAACGATTGTTTCCCTTGCCCGAAGATTCTGTCGATCGCCATGGGGCCGACTTTTTCACCATCTATGGAGCACCCTTGTTCGGCGAGGTTCGCGCCTTGCGCAGGGCGGCGGGCAGCTATCGCGTTCACGAGCGCGGCGGTACGGCGGCCTTGAGCCTGGTGTTTGGAAACGCAGCCAAGATCCACGTCGACCCGCAGCGCATGCAAAAGAGAGTGGCACGATTTCGTCAGTGGATTGCGAGCAGGACATTGGGCGAGGTACTTCTGCCAGACACATTCCTCGACTTCTCAGTCGAGAAACTTGCTTTCGCCCGCGCCGTTTTCGAATCGCGAGGTTATTGGCCAGGCCTTCGGCATGGCATTCCGGCCCTGGCCGGATTGATGCGTGCGCTGTGGTTCAAGAGCGAGTTTTCCATCATCAAGAAACTAATGCTGTCCGCCTGGTCCATCACCGTACTTCTCGCGCCACGCGGTGTCGGTTTTCCGGTGGCGCGCTATGTGTGCAATCCAGCAAGTCGTTCGTGAGAGTCGAGAGTTTTTGGGCGTGTTGATCGAACTCCCGGGCCAGCGGTGGCAGGGGCCTTCGACAGGCTCAGTCCGAACGGGCGATAGTTGGTGCTTGCCGAGGGCTTCGATACCTCAGCCCGAACGGGAAAACGTTTTCGCCTCGCGCCAACACCAAACCACCACACCTACCACACCACCACCCCACCACCCCACCACCCCACACTTCGAAGGACCTCATCCCAGCCCAAGAAACTTCGACCACTTCATTCGCGACGCCAAGTGATGCGCGAGGAACGGGCCAGCCACACCCGCCGTGGTAGCGACGGACAGAATCGCGTTGGTGTCACCCATACTGAACAGCTTGTTCATCACGATTCGCGTCCCTGCGACACACAAGACGTGCAACAGGAAGATGGCCTGCGAGGCACGCCCTAAAGCCAGCAGGGTGCCGTTGGTTTGCGCGAATGGGGAGCGTGCCAGCATCACGAAAGCCACTGTGCCGGCCACCGCAGCAGGCACGGCGGCAAAGGAGGAATATCGTTCACCCGCATCGTGTGCCGACATTGCAAATGTGATGCACAGCAGTGCAGCCAATGCACCGATGACAGCATCCGTGCGATCAAATGTCGCGGCGCGCGAGACCTGCGAGCCACAGACGACACCGAACGCGTAGTACACCGCATACCGGCACACCTCTTTCAACGACCCCAGCGACACGAGTGCGGGCAAGGCCATGACAAACAAGGCCAGCACCAATAGGCCTTTGGTGCCATAACGCGGAACCACCAGAAGGCTCGCCGCGTGCATGATGAAAAGGGCGTGCAAGTACCAGAATTGCGAGGTGGGCTTCCATACGAGCTCCACACAGCGCCAAAGGCTAAAGCTCGACGGAACGTTCACGAGCGTGCCGAGGAGTGAGATGACAATCAGCTGGAATGTGCACCACAGGAAGTAAGGCCAGGCGATCCGCGTGAACAGTGATTCAGCGAACCGCGCAGGCTGCGCACGTACCCGCTTTTCCACGAACAGCCCTGACAGGAAGAAGAACAAGGGCATGTGGAAGGTGTAGATCACATAGAACACCGTCCGCCATGCATCGTCGTCCGCCATCAACCTCGCGTCGTGCAAGCCGCCGATGGCGTGACCCAACACCACGAGCACGATGCCCATGCCCTTGGCCGCATCGATCCAGTCCGTACGCTCGGATGCCGCCGCATCGACCGATGCCGCCATAGGAGCGACTGCGCTCATGGGCGCAAGTCCAGTTCGGTGGCCGCCAGTGCCGCGTCGAGTGCCGGGCCGGGTGCAACACCAGAGATGTAGACCGGCGCACTTGAAAAGAGCAGCGAACTCACGCCGTTCGGATTGTTGAAGACAGGTACCGGCTGACCCACAGAATCAATGGCTGTCGAGCCGCGCATGACTTCAGGGAGGATGAGAAGTCGGTTCGCCGGTTCAATGTTCCACAGGGCCAGCCTGTACCTGTCGCCATCTCGGAACAGATAGGCTTGCACGCCGGACGTTGGATGCTTGCTGCCCGCGACCTGGCCGACCAGTGCGAAATCGCCGAGCTGTTCGGCCAAGGTCTTGAATGCGACATAGGACTTTCGTTTGCGGCCGTCATTCGTGACGAGGCCCATGGGTCCGTCCACGCTGTCCTGTGACGAGAACCAGCACAACGCTTCGACACCCGCTGCTTCAGCAACGATGAAGGCCCTGGGCAGGAAACCCGTCAGCATGTCCTCGGTCACCGGACCGAACGGAGTCTTCTGTCCGATGGCCCAGCCCCATTCGGTAATCCACAAGCGCGGCGTCTTGCCGAGCTTGGCAATGCCTTGTTCGCGCAGTCGTCTCACGGCCGATCGAAATGAGCGGTCAGCGTCGACCACGGTGAAGGGCCGAGTCCAATCGGTGTCGGCACTGACGGCCGTCATCTCGGGACCGACGCTGGAGTCATTCACGTACGGATGGAACGCAAAACCATCGAGTTCCCTGGGCAATCCGGCTTCAAGAAACCAATAGTGCAGAACCCACATGTCGTCGTCGTCAATCACCTCGATCGCGGGGTCGAAAGCCTTCACTTGCCGCACGGTTTCCGCCACGATCCACACGTAGTGATCAAGCCACGGCGAAGGCGGCTTTCCGTTCCACGCACCGCCCAAGGTGGGACCGAGCACGAAGCTGTGCGGCTCGTTCCAGACCTCGAGCTTGAAGCGCACACCGGCTGCCTTGAGTTGCTTCGCCACCTCAACGGCATAGCGGGCGAACGCGGATGGAGCGATGAAGCGATTCGGCTCGTTCGGAGTGGCCGGATAGGCCCGCAGGTTTCCAAACGCGAGCAAAAACACAATGCCTATGTCGTTCGCCCGGTAGAAGTCGAGCCGTGTCTGGAATTCCGTGGGGAAGGGCTTGAATTGACCCGCCACCGGCTCCATGACCGACCACAGGACGATGTCACGCACCCAGCGCACGCGCAACTCGACGAGGTTTTGAAGGCTCGTCAAGGGCTCGCCCTGAGCGAATTTGACACCCAGGCCCAAGCCTTCGCGAAACTTCCGCGTGCGCACAGGAGGGTCTCCTTCAGCGGAAGACGCGCCCAACAGCGAAACAGGCAACACAAGCGCCGATCGCATGAGCGCGAACATGCGTTCCATCCAGGCGCGGCGCGTCAGCTTCATCTCACGCGTGCTTCAGTGATCGTGACGTTTGATGAGCAGCTGCACCCATCGCAGCACTCCGATCTTTCCGATGTCGAGAATCGCATGCTTCTTTTCTCATCGAGATACTTCTTTTATAAGCAAGATGAAGGCCTTCGCTTTCGCGAAGCATACAAGCGCGCCACGGCACCAAACTGGTATGTTGCCGCACACGACTGGGCCGATAGGTGACAGTGAGTGTCGGATCGCTCTTTGATGGATCGGTTGGCGACAAGTGATGAGGTATCGAGGCCTCGTCGCATCGCAACAAGGCCCTTCGATACCTCAGGGCGAACGGTATTGTGGTGGATAAGGTACCCCTGTGGTGTATAGAACCTCTTGCTCGTGCCCGCCTTTCAATACTTCAGGGTGAACGGAAAGTTGGTTGTCATGAAGTCGCGTAGCGACAATGTGCAAGCCAGCGCGCTGCCTTGGATGCTCGGAGACTGGGAGTGTTTCGATCATGCCCGCTCATCACGCAAAAGACCCCTGCTCGTCGTTGCAAATGCTCGCCATAGCCAAGCTATGGCTGCGCTTTGCGCCTAGTGTCGCGTCAAGCCTCAAGTGTCGGTTGATCGCGCCGCTGTAGGAGCGCAGTGCAAGGCGCGCCGACGAGTCATAGCCGTCGCTATGGCGAGCAGGCGCAACGCCGCGATGCGCTTCGAGAGCAAGCGAGCAGCCGACACTTGTGTCGCGCACACTAGATCAGGCGTCTTTGACGTGCTGCTCGGACACGTTCGAAATACTCTCAGCCTCTCAGATCACATTGCGTTCGACGAGCGGCTGTTTGTCCAGCAAACGCTGAGGAGACAAGTCATCGAGAGCAGGTGCGTCGCTGCGTCCTGCGGCAATCATGGCCGCCAACGCACTGCCCACCGCGGGCGCTTGCTGCATGCCGTGCCCCGAGAATCCGCAGGCGGTATAAACGTTGCGCCAGCCCGGCAAGACACCAGCCAAGCCGTTATGGTCGAAGGCATTCATTTCATAGTAGCCGGCCCAGCATGAGCGCATGCGCAAGGTTTCAAAGGCGGGCACGCGGGCGGCCAGGGTGGGCCAAATCAGCTCGTCGAACAAGCCATGGTCGATGGCGTCGAGCGGCGAATCGTCGACATCGTCATCTCGCGGAGGCGCCCCGGCGATGAAGGCTCGGCCTTCGGGTCGGAACCACACGCCGCTCGGGTCAATCACGAGCGGACAATGCGGCAGCACCGCCGGTGAATCGAACACGAAGACGTCGCGCTTCTTGGCCGTCACTGGCAGCGCCAAGTCGAACTGCGCAGCCAGCGGTGCTGTCCATGCGCCTGCGGCGAGGACCACGGCATCGGCTGCAAATCGCCGGCCGTCGGCGCACAGCACGGCATTGGCTTGGTTGCCTTCAAGATCGAAGCCGCAAGCGTCTGCTTTCACGAATTTCGCGCCGCAGGCGATGGCCTTGCGGCGAAACGCCTGCATCAGCGCAGGACCATCGAACCAGCCTTCGCCGGACTGTCCGAACGCTGCGAGGGCGATGTCATTCACTGCAAGCCACGGAAAGCGCGAGTGCAGTTGCGGGGGTGACAGCAGCACCACATCCGCGCTTGCTGCGCTCTGAATGGCGTAATTGGCCTGAAGAGTTTCGATGCTGGTCGCGAGGAAAAGATAGCCCGCTTCGATGAGGCCGATCTGCGGCCGGTCGCCGTCGACCGCGAGTTCATCGCCGATGCGGCGCAGGAAGGCCATGCTCCACTGCGACAGCGCGATGTTCACGGATGTAGAGAACTGCTGTCGGATCGAACTGGCCGACAAGGCGCTCGAAGCGCGTGCATAGCTCGGGTCACGTTCAAGCACCGTGACGCGAGCGCCATGATCACGCGCAAGAAAGCAGGCCGTGGCGGCGCCCATGACACCGCCACCGATGATGAGGATGGATGATTGCATCGCGATAAGTGTTTACCCAAAGCACAGCGCGAAAGTCATTGACCTTTGGTCACTATCTTTTCAGCGGACATGGTGGCATGTCGCCGATGTCCCAATTGCAGTGGCGTTGAAAGACTTTGCAGTTGCCGTGGTGCACCGTTTGCGCGCCGAAGAGCGATCCGATATAACGCTGACTCGCGACGCCGAGCATGCGCACAAACGCTGCGCAACGAGCGCCGACGACGATAGACCAAAGGGAGTGTCATGGCGACCAACGTCGATTCCAAAGTCGTTCAACTCGGAAAGTACAAAGTCAAGCGCGGCCAGAGTTCTATTTCCGGCTTGTCTTCGGGTGCATTCATGACCGTCCAGTTGCACCTGGCGCATTCGTCCAGTTTCGCGGGTGCAGGTGTTATTGCGGGCGGGCCCTTCCGCTGTGCAGAGTCTTTTCGTGGCGCTGCCATGCTTGCAGAAGATGCTTATGTGCAGAACGCGCTGTACATCTGCATGAACCCCCTCGTCCCACAGACGAGCCCAAATGCAGAGCACCTGGCCGAGCTTGCGCGCAAGACGGCCGTGGCCGGCGAGATCGACTCGATCGAACACCTCGCTGATCAACGGCTCTATATCTTTACCGGCAGCAAGGACGAAGTCGTCTATTCCGACGTGGTCAAGCGCACGCGCCGCTTCTACGAGTTGCTGGGCGTGAGTCCGGATCAAATCTCCTATCACGATCATGTGCCGGCGGGGCATTC
>Ga0207678_10003552_pt1 | contig 14026 bp, 13 predicted proteins | sample KBSC63metaG_FD_184319 | JGI IMG/M metagenome (GOLD analysis project Ga0207678, IMG submission 184319) | Corn rhizosphere microbial communities from Kellogg Biological Station, Michigan, USA - KBS C6-3 metaG (SPAdes) (version 2) | ecosystem: Host-associated > Plants > Roots > Rhizosphere > Soil ... | reverse complement strand
TCGACTGCGTCGAATGCCGAGGTAACCGAGGAAAAGCCCGGCGAGATCGCGTTCGCGACGACCGCCCCGCTCGGCGAATATGAGGGACTGACGGTCGCAGCGGCATTTCCCAAGGGGCTGGTCGACGAATCGGCGGCAGCGAGCCAGACCACCGCATGGCTGGAGGACAATGGCCCCCCGCTGATGGGCGCCGGAGCGCTGATCGGGCTTCTGGCGTATTTCTACTATGCATGGCAGCGCGCCGGGCGCGACCCGCGGCCCGGCACGGTCGTTCCCCTCTTCTCGCCGCCCGAGGGAATTACGCCCGCGGGCATGCGCTACGTCACCAAGATGGCTGCCGACAACCGCACGTTCGCTGCTGCTTTGGTCGACATGGGCGTGCGCGGGCATGTCCGGCTGGTCGAGGAAGACGGCGGCTGGTTCTCCAGGAACAAGACTCGCATCGAGCGCACGGCCGGCCCCGACAGCCTGCCGCCTGACGAGGACGCGGCGCTTCGCTCGCTCGTCTCGACCGGCGATTCCATCGTCATGGAGAAGAAGAATTACGCGGCCTTCATCGCCGCCAAGAAGAGCCTGGAATCGGTCCTGAAGGACCAGTTCGAAGGGACTGCGTTCAAACGCAATTATGGATGGGCTGCAGCGGGACTCCTGTTCTTCTTCGCGGCGCTGTGGGCGACTTCGGCGGCGATCGTCGCCGCGGCCGACACGACTTCGGTCTGGCAGATCGGAGTGACCCTCGGCTGCCTCGCGCTCGCCGCGATCATGGCCTTCCTGGTCCATGATTCGTCGTGGTTCGGGAAGGTCGTCTGTGCCCTCGTCGGCTTCGTCGCGTTCGTGATTGCTGCGGCCGTCGGCTTCCCGATGTTTACCGAAGCGCTCAACACCGGCTCAGCGCTGCCCCTCGTCATCCCCGTTCTCGCAGTGCCGCTGGTCGTCTCCTGCTTCTGGTGGATCGCCGCGCCAACCAGGGAAGGCCGCGCGCTGCTCGACCGCATCGCCGGCTTCCGGCAATATCTGTCGATCACCGAGCGCGAGCGGCTCGACCGGATGACCGCGCCGGAAGACACGCCCGAAGTGTTCGAAAGGTATCTGCCCTATGCGATCGCCCTCGGGGTCGAGAACCGCTGGGCCAATCGGTTCGCGTCGGTCCTGGCGGCCGCACAGGCGCGCGGCGACCAGCGGCAGGGCTTCTACTGGTATGCGGGAAGCGGGAGCCCGTGGAACAACCCGACCCTGTTCGTGAACAGCGTCGGCGCCTCGCTCGCAAGCACGATCAGCTCGGCCTCGACCGCGCCGGGCTCCAGCAGCGGGTCGGGTGGCGGCGGATTCTCAGGCGGCGGTGGGGGCGGCGGCGGTGGCGGCGGCTGGTGATGCCGTGGCCGGGCGCAGCCACACGGTCTGCGGCTTGTCGCGATAGGTCCCATCGGGCTGCCGGACGAAGCCGAGCTTGAGCGCGAGCTTCATCGACGGCTCGTTGCCGGGCGAGATCAGCGCCCAGATATCCTGACGGCCGAAGTTCGCTTCGAACCAGTCGAGCATCGCTTCGCAGGCTTCGCGGGCATAGCCCTTCCCTTGCGCCTCGGGCGCGAGGATCCAGCCCATTTCCGCCTTGCCGGTGATCGGCGGATCGCAATCGCGGAGGAAATCGAACAACCCGCTATGCCCGATGGCCCGATCGTCCTCGCGGCGCGCGATCGTCCACATGCCGAATCCGGTGAGCGGCCAGAGCCCTGCCCCGGCCAGCATCCGCCGCCACGTATCCTCGACTCCGCTCGGGCCGCCGACATGCTCGCTGGCCACTGGGTCGGCGAAGAATTTCAGGAAATAGTCGAGGTCGCGAAGCTCGACGCCGCGCAGGACCAGCCGCTCCGTCTCGATCCGCGGAGCGACCGGAAAGCGATCGTTGTGAAGCGGCTGCAGCTTATTTCTTGCCGAGCGTCAGGCCGCCAAAGCGCTTGTTGAAGCGCGCGACCTGGCCGCCGGTGTCGAGCAGCTTCTGGTTGCCGCCGGTCCAGGCCGGGTGAACCTTGGGATCGATGTCGAGGTGGAGCGTGTCCCCCTCCTTGCCCCAGGTCGAACGCGTCTGGAACTTGGTCCCGTCGGTCATTTCGACGGTGATCATGTGATAATCGGGATGCGCACCGGACTTCATCTTTTGTTTTCCTTGGGTTAGCCACTGGTTTCCGACCAGCGGCGAAGGACAAGAGCGCGCGCCTTACAGGCGAGGCCCAAAACTTGCAACCGAAGCGCCCTCAGGCGGTTCGCAGGCGCAACGCCGGCACCTTCCGCTCGAGCAGAGCGAAGCCGCCGAACAGCAGCGCCGAGAAGAGGAGGTCTCCGGCGACGGTGTTCTGGAAGAACGGAATGGCGGCGACGTAGCAGGCTTCGAGACCGGCAAGCGTGCGCGGATAGAAGCCGCTCGACAGCCACATGCCGAAATTGGTGAGCACGAAGAACAGGACCGAGCTGGCCAGTGCCGCTGCGCCAACGCGGAGCGCCGAGCGGCGCTGCAGCGCGAGCGCGCCGATCAGGACCACCAGCGCGGTGCTGAAATAGACCGTCGCCATGCCGTGGTAGAAGCCGAGAACGAGGTCGCTGAGGAACAAGGCTCCAAGCGGCGCGACAAGCGCAATCGCGCCCCGGCGGCCGAGATAGGCGCCGCTGAACAGCGCCATTGCGCCGATCGGCGTGAAATTGGGCGGATGCGGCAGGAGGCGAAGAGCCGCAGCGGCGGCAATGGCGGAAAGCAGGGTCAGGATGCGGACGTTCATGCACGCCTCCATAATGCGGCTCTTGGCGATTTGACAGCCCGCCAAGCCGCCCATAGCAGTCGGGTCGACCAGGGTGCCGCCCACGATCCTATTGGGGTCGACGGGGGCGGTTCAAAGGGAAGCCGGCGAAATTCCGGCGCTGTGCCCGCAACTGTGAAGCCGCATCACGCGGCGAAGTCAGGAACCTGCCTTGGTCCGTCGTCCGTTTCCTCGGCCGGGTCCAGCCGCGGGGCGTGGGCAGCGCTGCCTCGAGGCCGCGCGATCCTCTGTGACGGCACGTTCGTCAACAGGAGGACTCTCATGCCCGCATTGCCCATCGACACCGACCAGATCGTCATCACCGCGTCACGCGCGCCGGAAACGCAGGCGCAGACGCCCGCCAGCGTCACCATCATCGACGGCACACTGATCGAGCGCCTCGACGAGCCCGACATCAGCGCGCTGCTGCGCTTGACGCCCTCGGCTGCGGTGGCGACGTCCGGGCCGTCCGGCTCGCTGACCGAGGTCCGCATCCGCGGCGCCGAGGCCAATCACACCTTGCTCTTCGTCGACGGCATCAAGATCGACGATCCTGCGTCCGGCGACACGCCGCGGTTCGAGATCCTCAATGCCGACCTCGCTTCGCGGATCGAGGTGGTGCGCGGGCCACAATCGGCGCTGTGGGGCTCCGAAGCGATCGGCGGCGTGATTGCGGTCAACGGGATCAATGACGCGCCCGGCTACGCCATGACCGGCGAGTCCGGTTCCTTCGGTCTGTTCAGGGCCAACGGCTCAGCCTCGATCGCAAGCGGCCCGACGAGCATTGCCGGAGCCGTCGGTTTCCAGCGTGCAACCGGAATCAACAGCGTCGAGGGACCGGGCGACAAGGACGGCTACCGCAACCTCTCCGGCCGGCTTCGTGGGACGTGGCGGCCCTCGGCGGAAGTCGAGATCGGCGCCTCGGCGATCGCCTTGACCGGGCGCTCGGAGTTCGACGGCTTCGATTTCCTGACCGGCGCCCACACCGACACGCTCGACAGCAGCCGCAATCGCCTGGGCGCGGGGCGAGTCTGGGCAAGCGTCGGCAACGATGCTTCGCCGTGGCGGGCGAAGGTCGCGGGAACGCTCCTGGCATCGTCCAACCGCAACTATCTCGGTGACACCCAGCAGAACCGGACCCGGGGCACGCGGCGCAACCTGTCGGGCCAGCTCGAGCGCAGCTTTGCCACCGGGCCCTCGGCTCATCGCCTCATCGTCGCGGCCGAAACGGAGCGCGAGACCTTCCATGCCCGTGATACCGCGTTCGGCGGCTTCACAAACCAGGACCGCTCGCGCGGGCACCGGTCGCTGACGGCGGAGTGGCGGTCGGTTGCCGGGCCGGTCACCGGCGACGTCGCCGTTCGGCGCGACATTTTCAACCGGTTCAAGGATGCGACGTCCCTGCGGGCTTCGTTGCTCGGCCAGCTCGGCGGCGGGTTCGCGCTTGCGGGGTCGTACGCTGAGGGCATCGCTCAGCCGACCTTCTTCGATCTCTACGGCTTCTTCCCGGGAAGCTACGTCGGCAATCCGGGCCTCAAGCCGGAAAGCTCACGCGGTTTCGAGCTGTCTTTGCGCTACCGCCGAGGGCCGATCGAGGCGTCGCTGACCGTCTATCGCCAGCGCCTGCACGACGAGATCGTCAATACGCCCGACTTCACCAGCGCCGTGAATGCGGCCGGGCGAAGCCGCCGATCGGGGATCGAAGCGACATTCGGCTGGGCCGTCGCGGACCGGCTGCGGCTTTCCGCCAGCTACGCCTATCTCGACGCCACCCAGCCGGACTCCGTCACCGGCGAGCAACTGACCGAAACGCGGCGGCCGAAGCACAGTGGATCGATCGCTGCCGACGGCTCTGCGGGCCGGATCAGCTATGGCGCGTCCCTCGCCTACGTCGGCCGACATGTCGACAACCGCGACATCTTCCCGTTCGATCGCCTGACACTCGGCTCATACTGGCTGGCAGACGCGCGCGTCGCATACCGGTTGCGGCCGGGAATCGAGCTGTTCGCGCGCGGATCGAACCTGCTCGACCAGCGCTACCACGACGTGTTCACCTATCGCACGGAGGGCCGCGCGCTTTACGCTGGGATCAGGCTGGCGGGTCGGCGATCATCGCCGTGAACTCGCACTCGGTGGCGATCTCGCCGTCGAGCAGTGCGCGGCCGGCGAACTTGCACACGCGGGAGCGCTTCTGGAGGAACTCGACCTCGAGCCGGAGCAGAACGCCGGGCTCGACCGGCTTCCGGAACTTCACGCCATCGATCGACATGAAATAGACCAGCTTGCCCGAGCCGGCGAGCCCGAGGCTTTCGACGGCGAGGACGCCCGCGGCCTGGGCGAGCGCCTCCACCTGGAGCACGCCGGGCATGATCGGACGCCCGGGGAAATGACCTTGGAAGAACTCCTCGTTCATCGACACCGCCTTGATCGCGACGATGCCTTTCTCCGGGTCGAGGCTCTCGACCCGGTCGACTAGCAGCATCGGGTAGCGATGCGGCAGCGCCGCCATCACCCGCTTGATGTCCAAGGGGCCGATGACGGCGCTGGCCGGCTGGTCGGTCATCCCGCGCTTAACGGCCCTGCGGCGTCTGCTGCTGCTGCTGCGGCAGAGGGGTGACGCTGACCGCCGGGAGCTGCGTGTTGAGGTTGGTCAGCACCTCGTTGGTCACGTCGATCGAATTGTCGTTGGCGATGGTGCTGTTCTTGGCGAGCACGATGGCGGCATTGTGGCGCGCGCGAACCGTCTCGACGATCGTCACGAGCTTGTTGCCGATCTGCTGCTGGACGTTGGCAGCGGTCGACTCGAGCGTGCGGGTCGAGGTCGCCAGCTCCTGCTGGGCGCTGCGCTCCTTGGTCTGATAGGCGGTGATCTTCGCCTGAAGGGCGGCGTCGGGCGCCTTGCCGTTCAGAGCGTCGACGGCAGCCTGGATCGGCTTGCCTTCGGTCTGCAGCTGGGTCTGGAGCGTCTGGGCGCGCGCGCGAAGCGTCGCCTGGCGGCTCTGCAGTTGGGCGGCCGCGGACTTGCACGCGGTGCATTCGCTCATCACGCGGTCGGAATCGACGATCAGGATGCTGCCCGCGGCCTGGGCTGAAACGGCCGTCGGAAGCGCGAGCGCGAACGCTGCGGCGGAAAGGAGAATCTTATTCATCAGAATTGGGTTCCTACGTTGAAGCTGAACAGTTTCGTATCGTCGCCCTTCTGGTGCATCAGGGCTTTGGCAAGGTCGATGCGGAGCGGGCCGAACGGCGACGTCCAGTTGGCGCCGATACCGATCGAAAGACGCGGCTTGGCCGAATTGCCGAGGAAAAGTTCCTTGTAGCCGGGGGTCGAGTCGAACTGCGTCCCGTCGTGGACCGCACCAGCGTAATCGACGCTGCAATTGGGATTCGGACTGTTGAAGCCGGTCAAGCCCGTCGTCGTCGACTTGGGGGTGCAGAAAGCCACGATATCGGTCAGCGGCGGAGTCTTCACCTTCCATTGCGATCCGATGTCGATAAATGCGGATGGCCGGATGCCGACGCTCTTCAGCCCCGACGTGACGGGGAATTCGAGCTCGATCCGGCCCATGTAATAGGCGCGGCCGCCGAGCGAGTCCGTGATCCGGGCCTTGTCGAAATCGAGAGATCCGGTCGAATCATAGAGGACGCGCTGGATTCTCGGTCCGATGCCGCGGATGTCGAAGCCGCGCAGTTGCGGGCCGAAGAAGCGGTCGGTGAGGCGGATCGGCTCGATCTCGTTCCCGTCCTGGTCATGCCGCTTCTGGAGGGGGTGGATGTAGCCGCCCTCGGCGTGCCCCGAGAGCACCCAGCCGCCGCCGAAACCGCGGTACTTCGTCGCGTCCAGGCGGGTGCGCAGGTAGCGCACGTTGCCGCCAAGGCCGGCGAAATCCTGCGACAGGACGAGGCGCTGGCCGCGCGTCGGGTGAATGCCGTCGGTGTTGTCGTACGCCGCCGAATAGCCGAGCACGGACGTCATCTTGGTCCCGATTTCGTCGCATAGGTAGCGCCCCGCGAGGTTCGGGTTGCAGCGCGGCGGAAGCGGTCCGTTGGAGCCCGTCAGCGGTCCGGTGCCGTCCGGGTCGAGGACGAGGTCCGGGTCGGTGTAGAAGGTGCTCTTGTCGAGCGAGATCTTGTCGTTCGACAGCGTGTAGCGGATGCCGAAGTTGGTGAATTCGGTCAGCGGGAACCCGGTGCGCAGGCCGCCGCCGGTGCTGACCTGCGAGTAGGTCGTGTTGCGGTCGCCGCCGCTGGTGAAGTTGAAGCTGCGGTAGTCGCGCCGGAACAGGTTGGCGCCGAGCAGGATCGGCTTGTCGAGGAAATAAGGCTCGACGAAGCCGAGCTCGACCGACTTGGCGTAGACCGAATAATTGACCGAGGCGTTGAGCGACTGGCCCTTGCCCATGAAATTGTCCTGGCTGACCGCCAACTGGACGACGAACTTCTCGAGGCTCGAATAACCACCCGACAGAGCGAGCTGGCCGGTGGCCTTTTCCTCGACGTTGGCGGCGAGGACGACACGGTCGGGGGCCGAGCCTTCGGACTGCTTGATCTCGAACTTGTCCTGGAAGAAGCCGAGGCTCTGGATGCGGTCCTGGCTGCGCTTGAGCTTGATCGCGTTGAACGCGTCGCCTTCGTTGATCCGGAATTCGCGGCGGATGACCTTGTCGCGGGTCACCGTGTTGCCGGTGATATCGATCCGCTCGACATAGACGCGCGGGGTCTCGCCCACCTTGAAGGTGAGGTTCATCACGTGCGTGTCGGGATCGCGGTCGTAGGCCGGATTGATGTCGGCGAAGGCGTAGCCGAGATTACCGGCTTCCTCGTTGAGCTTGGTGACCGAATCTTCGACCTGCTTGGCGTCGAACCAGCTGCCGGGCTGGATGCTGACCAGCGACTTGACCTTCTCCGACGGGAAATCGCGCAACGCGCTGTCGGCCTCGACCGTGCCGAACTTGTACCGCGGCCCTTCCTCGATCACGTAGGTGATGACGAAGTCCTTGCGGTCGGGCGTCAGCTCGGCGAGCGCCTGGACGACGCGGAAATCGGCATAGCCCTGCGTCAGGTAGAAAGCGCGGAGCTTCTGCTGGTCAGCGGAGAGCCGATCGGGATCGTAAGTGTCGTTCGACTTCATGAAGCCGAGCAGGCCGCCGGCCTGGCGGGTGTACATCTCCTTGCGGAGCCGGTCGTCTTTGAAGTGCGTGTTGCCGATGATGTTGATGCTGCGGACCTTGGCGAGGTCGCCCTCGTAGATCTCGAACACGACATCGACGCGGTTCTGGTCGAGCTGGACGATCTTGGGCTCGACGCGCGCCGCGAAGCGGCCCTGGCGGCGATACAGCTCGAGAATCCGGTCGACATCGGCGCGAGCGGCCGAGCGGGTAAAGATTTGCCGCGGCGCGAGCTTGATCTCGGGCGTGATCTTGTCGTCCTTGAGGCGCTTGTTGCCATCGAGGATGATGCGGTTGATCACCGGGTTTTCGCGCACGGCGATGACCAGGTCGCCGGTCTCGCCGCCGCTAATCGTCACGTCGGCGAACAGCTGCGTCGCGTAAAGGTCCTTGAGCGCCTGATCGAGCGATTCCGCGGTGTAGGTCTGGCCGGGTGAAAGATTCGCATAAGAGCGGATCGTCTCCGGCTCGAGCCGCTGGTTGCCGCGAACCGCGATCGAGCGAATCGTCCGCGGTGCCGCTGGCGCGGCTGGTGCGACAGCCGGCGCGGGCGGTTGCTGGGCAGCGTCGGCCGGAGCGGTCTGCGCAACAGCAGGCACAGCCCAGCCGCCGAGCATCGTTCCAACCAGAAGAACGGCACCCACGCGCCGCTTGAAACCATTCGTTCCTGAAATCACGCGTCCCCGCCTTGCACTAAGATTCGGCCGCCCCTCGACCGGTAACGCCGTACTCAAGCCCCTGCCCCAAGCCTCCTACCCAATCAAGCGTTCAAGCTGGTTCCAGAGGCCGAGGTCGTTGAAGGTCGCGAAGACCAGCAACGCGAGGATGAGGGCAAGGCCGCCGCGAAATGCCCAGTCGAGCGCCTGAGCGCTAAGCGGGCGACGCCGGACTGCCTCGATCGCATAGAAAAACAGGTGGCCTCCATCCAGCATCGGGACTGGCAAGAGGTTGATGAATCCGAGATTAATTGACAGCAATGCGAGTAGCTGGACGAACTGCAGCGGACCGCCCGCGGCAGACTCTCCGGCGACCTGCGCGATACGGATCGGACCGCCGATCTGGCTCGCCGAAATCCGTCCGCGGATGATCTGGGTGAGCCCGTCGATAATCGCACCGGTCAGGCGGAAGGTCTGGGTGACGGCTTCCGGCACGGCCTCGGTGATCGGCATTGCCCGAAGCTCGCGCACGCTCGGCGCGATCCCGAACACACCGCGCTTCATCTGCTGGCCGTAGCTGTCGGTGAGGATGTCGCTGGCAAGGGTCACGCGCAGCTCGCGGACCGCAGTTCCTCGCTGAACCTCGACGACCACGGTCTCGCCGGGCCGCACTGCAGTCGCATTGAACAGATCGGCGAAGGTCGGCGTGCTGCGCCCGGCAACCGAGAGGATGCGGTCGCCCGGCTGGACCCCGGCGCGAGCCGCCGGCGTGTCGGCGCGGACCGCTCCGACCACGTTGCTGATCGGCGCCCCGATCAACGCGAAGAATGCCGCGAAAATCACGATCGCGAGGATGAAGTTGGCGACCGGACCGGCAAGGACGATCAGGAACCGCTGCCACACCGGCCGGAACTGGAAGGCGCGGTCGCGCAGCTCCTCTGGAATCTCTTCGGCGTCGGCCGGGTTGCTCGCCGGTCCCATGTCGCCGACGAACTTCACATAGCCGCCGAGCGGCAGCAGCGAAACCTTCCAGCGCGTGCCCTGCTTATCGGTCCAGCCGAACAGTTCGCGCCCGAAGCCGATCGAGAACACCTCCGCGGGCACCTTGAACAGCCGACCGACGAGGTAATGGCCAAGCTCGTGGAAGAAGACGAGCGGCCCCAGCGCGCAGACGAAGGCGATCAGGACGAGCCAGAGCGGGGGATGACCAAGCGACATGTCAGGCGGCCTGCATCAGAGCGTCGAGACGGGTTCGCGTCAAACGATCGATTTCGAACACCTCCTCGATCGAGCGCGGCGGCGCGTGCTTGCTGTCTTCGAGCGCGCTACGGACCAGCCGCGCAATGTCGGTGAAACCGATCGACCCGGCGAGAAACAGGGCGACGGCAGCCTCGTTCGCGGCATTGAGCACGATCGGCGCAGCGCCGCGCACCTCGAGCGCGTGGCGCGCCAGCTTCAACGCGGGAAAGCGTTCCAGGTCAGGCGCTTCGAAGTCGAGCCTCGCAATCGCTGCGAGATCGAGCCGCTGCGCCGGGGTCGCCATCCGCTCTGGCCAGGCGAGCGCGTAGGCGATCGGAATGCGCATGTCTGGGCTGCCGAGCTGGGCGAGCACCGAGCCGTCGGCGAATTCGACAAGGGAATGGACGACCGACTGAGGGTGGATGACGATGTCGATCCGCTCGGACGGGACTCCGAACAAATGATACGCCTCGATCAGCTCGAGGCCCTTGTTCATCATCGTCGCCGAATCGACCGAGATCTTGGCGCCCATCGACCAGTTGGGATGGGCCACGGCCTCGGCCGGCGACGCGTCACGCATCGTCTGAGCCGATGCGGTCCGGAACGGTCCCCCGCTGGCGGTCAGGATGATTCTCGAGACACTGCCCTTATTACTGCCAGCAAGGCATTGGAAAATCGCATTATGCTCGCTGTCCACCGGCAGGATTGTTGCGCCGCTGCGCGCCGCCGCCCCGGTCATCAGCTCGCCGGCGGTGACCAGCGCCTCCTTGTTGGCTAGGGCGATGGTCCGCCCCGCCTCGACCGCCGCCATTACCGGCCTGAGCCCTGCGCAACCGACGATCGCCGCAACGACCAGCTCGGCGCTGAGCGCGGCTTCGACCAGCGCGCCCTCTCCTGCCGACGCCTCGCACGCGGTCCCCCCCAGCCTTTCGCGAAGCTCGGGCAGGAGCCGCTCGTCGGAAATCACCGCAAGCCGCGCGTTCGTCCGTCGCGCGATGCCCGCCAGCGCTTCGACATTGGTCGCTGCAGTGACTGCAACCACTTCGAATCGCTCGGTATCGCGCTCGACCAGGTCGAGCGTCGAGGTGCCGATCGAGCCGGTGGCTCCGAGGATGGCGATCTTGCGCGTCACAGCAGGCCCGCAAGCTGGACCAGCGCGGTCAGCACCGCAACCGGCACGAGTCCGTCGAGCCGGTCGAGCAGCCCGCCGTGGCCGGGCAGCCAATGGCCCGAGTCCTTTACCCCTGCCCTGCGCTTGATCCAGCTTTCGAACAGGTCGCCGGCCTGCGCCGCGACCGCGAACAGCGGAGCGAGGACGAGCAGGATCCGCGGCATGTCGTTGTAAATGACCCATTCCCCGGCGAGGAGGCCGGCGGCGACCACTCCGCCAACCAAGCCCTCGACGGTCTTGCCGGGGCTGATCGCCGGGGCAAGCTTGTTCCGGCCGATCAAGCGGCCGACGAAATAGGCGCCGATGTCGGTTGCCCAGGTGACGATGAACACCCACAGCAGCAGCAGCGGGAACTGGTTCGCCGGCTCAATCAGCCGGATCCAGATCAGCGCGATCGCCGGGACCGCTGCATAGACGAAGCCCCCGACCGCCCATTTATTGCCCCACGGCCGGGTGATCTGGCGCCATTCCCAGAACATCGCGGTGGCCGCGGCGGCGACGAGCAGCGCGAAGAAGTCGCGGCCCTCGTACGCAGCGGCCAGCGCAACGCCGATCATGATCACGCCGGAGACAATTCGGACGAGGAGCTCGTTCAAGCCGTCAGCCTCGCCCGCCAAAGCGGCGCTGGCGCCCGGCAAAATGCTCGAGCGCGTCGGCAAAGGTCCGTTCGTCGAAGTCCGGCCACAGGATATCGAGGAACAGCAATTCCGCGTAAGCCGCTTGCCACAAAAGAAAATTCGAAAGGCGAACCTCGCCCGACGTGCGGATCAGCAGGTCGAGCTCGGGAAGGTCGCGGGTCTGAAGCTCGGCAGCGATGCTGGCTTCGTCGACGGCCTCGGGATCGATCTCGCCTGCCACGGCCTTCGTGGCGATGCGCCGCGCCGCTGCTGCGATTTCCGCGCGCGATCCGTAATTGAGAGCGATGACGAGCGTCAGCCGGGTGTTTGCCTGCGTCTTCGCCACAGCGCGCTCGAGCCGCTCCACCATGTCCGCGCCGAACGCCGAATAGTCACCGATCAGCTTCAAGCGGACGCCTTCGTCGACCAAGCGGTTGAGCTCGCGCTCCAGATAGAAGCGCATCAGCGCGGTGAGATCCGAAATCTCGCCTTCGCTGCGTCGCCAGTTCTCCGACGAGAAAGCGTAGATCGTCAGCACCTCGACGCCGCTGTCTGCGGCCGCCTGCAACGCCCGCCGGACCGCCTCCGCCCCGGCGCGGTGGCCGGCGACGCGCGGAAGCCCGCGGCGCTCGGCCCAGCGGCCGTTGCCGTCCATGATGATGGCGACGTGGCGCGGGACCGCAGTGTCCCCGCCCGGTCCCCTTACGCCCTCGGGCGCGGCGGCGGAGGTCACTTGCCGAGGATTTCCTTCTCCTTGGCGTCGGCGAGCGCGTCGATCTCCTTGATCGTCTCGTCGGTGAGCTTCTGCACTTCATGCTCGAGCCGCTTGCGCTCGTCCTCGCTGATCTCGTGCTTCTTCTCGTCCTGCTTCAGATGATCCATCCCGTCGCGGCGGACGTTGCGGACCGCGATGCGCGCCTTCTCGGCATATTGGCCGACCAGCTTCGCAAGCTCCTTGCGCCGCTCCTCGGTCAGCTCGGGGATCGGCAGGCGGATAACCTGCCCATCGACGATCGGGTTGATGCCGAGGCCGGCGTTGCGGATCGCTTTTTCGACCGGCTGGATGTTGGACCGGTCCCACACCTGCACCGACAGCATCCGCGGCTCGGGCGTCGACACTGTCGCGACCTGGTTGAGCGGCATGTTCGAGCCATAGACCTCGACTTGGACGGGATCGAGCAGGGCGGTCGACGCGCGGCCAGTCCGCAGCCCGCCAAGGTCGTGGCGCAGGGCCTCGAGCGCGCCGTGCATGCGGCGATTGAGGTCAGCGGTTGAAACGGTGGTGGCCATCTTACTCTCCGTTCTGAACGACCGTCGCGGTTCCGCCGCCCTCGATCACCTCGGCGAGGTTACCGGGCTGGCGGATATTGAACACGACGATCGGAATATTGTTGTCGCGGCACAGCGCGACTGCCGCGGCGTCCATCACCTTGAGGTCGTCGCTCAGCACCGTGTTGAAGGTAATGGTGTCGTAGCGCTCGGCGCTGGCGACCTGCTTCGGGTCGGCGGTGTAGATGCCGTCGACGCTGGTGCCCTTGAACAAGGCGTCGCAGCTCATCTCGGCGGCGCGCAGGGCGGCTGCGGTGTCGGTGGTGAAATAGGGGTTCCCGGTGCCTGCGGCGAACAGGACGATGCGGCCCTTTTCGAGGTGCCGCAACGCGCGGCGGCGGATGTACGGCTCGGACACGCTCGCCATCGGGATCGCCGACATGACCCGCGTGTCGACGCCGATCTTCTCCAGCGCCATCTGCAGCGCAAGCGCGTTCATCACCGTCGCAAGCATGCCCATGTAATCGGCTGTCGCGCGGTCGAATCCCTTGGCCGCTGCGGCCATGCCGCGGAAGATGTTGCCGCCGCCGACGACCAGGCACAGCTCATGCCCCTGGCCCTTGGCCCCGGCGATCTCGCCGGCGAGGCCGGCAACTGCATCCGGATCGATCCCGAACTGCCCGGGCCCCATCAACGCCTCGCCCGAGAGCTTCAGCAGAATGCGGTTGAAGCGAGGGCGGGTCATCCGGGCGATCTGTCCTCAAGATATGACAAGGGCGGCCACGCCTTTATGGCGCGGCCGCCCCGTTGCCAACTGCAAAGCAGCCGGGAGCGCTTAAGCGACCGGCTCGGCCTTCGAGGTTCCCGCCGCCGCAGCCACTTCGGCGGCAAAGTCGTCGACCTTCTTCTCGATGCCCTCGCCGAGCTGGAAGCGGACGAAGCCCTTGAGCTCGATCCCGGTGCCAGCGTCCTTCGCGGCAGAGGCAACGACTTCCGCGACCGGAGTCTTGCCGTCAATCACGAACAGCTGCGACGTCAGAGCGCTTTCCTTGCGGAACTTGGCAAGGCCGCCTTCGACCATCTTCTCGACGATGTTCTGCGGCTTGCCGCTTTCCTT
>Ga0207678_10003549_pt1 | contig 14028 bp, 14 predicted proteins | sample KBSC63metaG_FD_184319 | JGI IMG/M metagenome (GOLD analysis project Ga0207678, IMG submission 184319) | Corn rhizosphere microbial communities from Kellogg Biological Station, Michigan, USA - KBS C6-3 metaG (SPAdes) (version 2) | ecosystem: Host-associated > Plants > Roots > Rhizosphere > Soil ... | reverse complement strand
ATGCAATGAAGGGAAGACTCCGATGATCAAGCACGGCATCGATCAGGAAGCCCTGATCAAGCAGTTCTCCGAAGCCAGCGCCAAGCAGGGGGCGGCGGTCCGCAAGGCCGTCACGGAGGTGACCTTGAAGGCCCTGCAAGGGCGAGAGCTGACGCTCGCCAACATCAAGCAGGTTCTCGGCACGGTGGCCAAGGCCGCCTCCACCGGGGCGGCGAACAACCCGCTCGCACCGGCCAACGCCGAGACCCTGCTCGCCAGCGCGACGGCCGGCATGGACGCGGCGCTCGCCACGGCAGTGCAAGCCAATCGCAAGGCGCTCCAGCAGATGATCGACCAGGGCGCGAGCCTTCGCGAGACCCAAGCCAAGAAGGCGCTGGCCGACATCGAGAAGATGGAAGACACGTTCTTCGCCGCGCTCCACAAGGCGGCCGAGGGCTCGCAGGCTTCGCTGGAAGGACCTTGGGCCGAGGTCCTGCGGGCGACGCAGGGCAAGGGCACGAACACCGGCGCCCAGGCGACGGCGACGCTCTCGCACCTGCTCGACAGCGCGAAGAAAAACCTGCGCGACGGTCGCGAGTTCGGCATGCGCGCCTCGCAGGCGATGCTGGACAGCTATTCGACGCTCGTCAGCGGCGTGCTGATCGGCATGTCCGACGCGCTGCAGCAGGGTGGCGTCGCCACCGCGCCGGTCGCCACGCGCAGGAAATAGCAGGAACGAGCCGTGGACGCGCTGCTTCTCGCCCGGTTGCAGTTCGCGGCCAACATCACGTTCCACATCCTGTTCCCGACGATCAGCATCGGCATGGGATGGGCGCTGCTCTTCTTTCGCGTTCGCTGGCTGAAGACCCGGCACGGCAGCGACAGGGGAGCGGCGCAGGGCTGGCTCGACGCGTATCGGTTCTGGACCAAGGTGTTCGCGCTGACCTTCGCGCTCGGCGTCGTCAGCGGCATCACGATGAGTTTCCAGTTCGGCACCAACTGGCCCGGCTTCATGCAGAAGGTGGGCAACATCGCCGGTCCGCTGCTCGGCTACGAAGTGCTGACCGCGTTCTTCCTCGAAGCGGGTTTTCTCGGCGTGATGCTGTTCGGGCACGGCAAGGTGAGCGAGCGGGTGCACCTGATGGCGACCGCCTTCGTCGCCTTCGGCACGACGCTCAGCGCGTTCTGGATCCTCGCGCTCAACTCGTGGATGCAGACGCCGGCCGGGCACGAGATCGTCGACGGCGTCTATCACGTCAAGAGCTGGGTCGAGGTCATCTTCAACCCGTCGTTTCCGTATCGATTCACGCACATGGTGCTCGCCTCCGGGCTGACCTGCGCCTTCCTGCTCGCCGGCCTCAGCGCGTGGCAGCTGCTGCGCGGCGTCGGGCAGCGCTCGGCGCCGCGCGTGCTGCGCGTCGGGCTGACGCTGGCCGCGCTGCTGATCCCGGTGCAGATCGTGGTCGGCGACATGCACGGCCTGAACACGCTGCAGCATCAGCCCGCCAAGATCGCCGCCGTCGAGGGCGTGTGGCACACCGAGCGGGGCGCGCCGCTGCTGCTGTTTGCCCTTCCGGATCTCGAGTCGCGAACCAATCGCTACGAGGTCAAGGTGCCGGGTCTCGCGAGCCTCATCCTCACGCACGAGCTCGACGGCGAGATCAAGGGACTGGACGAGTTCCGCGACCGGCATCCGCCGCCCTTGCCGCTGTTCTTCGCGTTCCGGACGATGGTCGGCATGGGCTTCCTGATGCTGGCGACGAGCTGGCTCGGCTGGTGGCTGTACCGTCGCGCGTCCTGGCGCGCCGAGCGCCTGCCGCAGCCGCTGCTCCGCTTCCTCGCCGCGATGACGTTCTCCGGCTGGATCGCTACCGTCGCCGGCTGGTACGTGACCGAGATCGGCCGCCAGCCGTTCATCGTGTACGGACTCATCCGGACCGCCGACGTGGTCTCGACGACCGCCACCGCGCCGATGATCGGCACGACGCTCGCGCTTTATCTCGCCCTCTACCTCGCCCTGGTCGTCGCCTACGTCAGCGTGCTGAAGTACATGGCGGAAAAGCCCGAGGAGCTTCTGCAGATCGACGCCGTCGAGCGATCGGCGACGCCGGCGGGCGCGATCACCTCGCCGGTGCTGCCGATCGGAAGCGCGGCGTGAACGTGATGAGCTTCGACGCGCTGCTGCCGGTCATCTTCATGGCACTCATGGGCGTGTCGATGCTCGTCTACGTCGTCAGCGACGGCTACGACCTCGGCGTGGGGATGCTCATGCACCGCGCCACCGATGCGGAGAAGGACCTGATGGTCGCCTCCATCGGGCCGTTCTGGGACGCCAACGAAACCTGGCTCGTGCTCGGCGTCGGCATCCTGCTCATCGCCTTCCCGCAGGCGCATGGCCTCGTCCTCGGCGAGCTCTATCTTCCCGTCGCCCTCATGCTCGTCGGCCTCACGCTGCGCGGTGTCGCGTTCGACTTCCGCGTCAAGGCCAAGGATGCGCACAAGCACACCTGGGATCGTCTGTTCTTCGCCGGCTCGACCCTCGCCGCCGTCGCGCAAGGCTGGATGCTCGGCCGCTACGTCAGCGGCTTCGGCACGGGCTGGAACTACCCGCTCTTCGCCGCCGCGATCGCGGTCGCGCTGCCGATGGCGTACGTGCTGATGGGCGCGACGTGGCTGATCATGAAGACCGAGGGCGAGCTGCAGGCGCGCGCCGTGCAGTGGGCGCGGATCGCCTGGGCGCCGATGGTCGGCGGCCTCCTGCTCATCTCGATGGCGACGCCCTGGGTCAGCGCGACCGTTCGCGAGCGCTGGTTCGCGCTGCCCGAGATCATCGCGCTGTCGGCCATTCCGCTGATGTGCGGCGTCAGCCTGCTCGCCGTGCGCAGCCTGCTCGGCACGCGCCACGTGCGCGGCCCGGTGTGCTGGCTGCCGTTCACGCTGCTGATCCTCGTGTTCGTGCTTGGCTTCCTGGGGCTCGCCTACAGCCTCTACCCGTACGTCGTGCTCGACCAGCTGACGGTCTGGCAGGCCGCGAGCAGTCCCGAGGCACTGAAGGTGATCCTGCTCGGCGTGTGCATCTCGGTGCCGGCGATCGCCGGCTACACGGTCTTCTCGTACCGGGTGTTCCGAGGCAAGACGGGCGAGCTGACCTACGCGTGAACCCGCAATCGGCGCCCCGGATGGCGGTATTCCTTGCCGCCGGCGAACAGGGGCACGATGATTTGCCCATGAGTGCATCCGCGCCGGCGCTCCCGATCGACCTGTGGTCTGGCCGTGCACGGCGTTTTCGCGGCATGCCGCGCTGGGGCGCGGCGCTGCTGCTGGTCGCCGCGGCCGCGTACGCGGGCCACGAGCTCACGTTCGACGCCGGCGTGTCGCGCCTTCGTCAGGCAGCAACGCACCGGCTCGACATGATGGCGAGCGGCCTCGACGCCGATCTCGCCCGCTTCGACTACCTGCCCGCCTTGCTCGAGATGACGCCGGCGGTGGCGGCCTTGCTCGACACGCCCGGCGACCCGCAAGTGCGCGCCGCGGCCAATCGCTACCTGAACGGCGTCAACGCGACCGTCGGCGCCGAGATGCTGTACGTGCTCGACCGCAGCGGCACGTCGGTGGCGGCATCCGACTGGGACCGACCCGGCACCACCCTCGGCCAGGACCTGTCGTTCCGACCGTATGTCAGCGAGGCGGTCGCGCACGGCCGCGGCCACTTCTACGGCGTCGGCATCACCAGCGGCAAGCCCGGCTACTACCTGTCGTACGCGCTCGGTCGCGGCCCGCCGGTTCGCGGCATCGCCGCCGTGAAGATCGACATCGAGGAGGTCGAGAGCGCGTGGCGAAAGCTCCCGGGCGACGTGCTGCTGATCGACGAGCGCCGCGTCGTCATCCTGTCGACTCGCTCCTCGTGGAAGTACCGACCTGTGGCCCCTCTGGACGCGAACGAGCGTGCCGAGGTGGTGCGGACGCGTCCCTATGGCGATGCGGCCCTCGATCCCTTGCCCTGGACGAAGCTGCGGTCGCTCGCGAAGGACATCGATATCATGAGCCTCGACGGCGCTGATCTGCTCGCATCCTCGCGAACGCTTCAGCACGCAGCCTGGCGCCTGGTCGCTATCGACGACCTCGCCCCCGCGCGCACGACGGCCCGCTACGCCGCGGTGACGGCGGGGCTCGCGATGTCGGTGCTCGTGCTGATCACCGTGACCCTTTGGCAACGGCGCCGCGCGATCCGACACAAGCTCGCGAGCCAGGCGGCCCTGCAGGCGGCGCACGACAGCCTCGAGTCCATGGTCGTCGCGCGCACAGCTGAGCTGCGCGCTGCGCAGAGTGACCTCGTGCACGCCGGCAAGATGGGCGTCCTCGGCCAGATGTCGGCCGGCATGGTGCACGAGCTGAACCAGCCGTTGACGGCGCTGCGGACCTTGTCCGACAGCGCCAGCCTCCTGCTCGACCACGAGCGCTTCGACGAGGCGCGAGTCAATCTCAAGCGCATTACCGGCATGGTCGACCGGCTGGCGCGGCTGACCTCGCGACTGAAGGCCTTCGCCCACAAGAGCGATCTGCCGGCGCAGGCCGTGCCGCTGCTGCGCAGCGTCGGCGACGCACAGGCACTGCTCGGCGCGGAGCTCGCGGCACACGGGGTTCGCGTCGAGGTCGACGTGCGACCGGTCGACGTGGCCCTCATGGCCGACGACGCGACGATCAGCAGCGTGCTCGTCAACCTGATGCGCAACGCGATCGATGCCATGCAGGATTCGCCCCGTCGGGTCCTTCGTATCACGGCGCGAGTCGAAGGCGCGCGAGCGATCCTGAGCGTGACAGACACCGGGCCGGGCATTCCCGGCGACATCCTCCCGCGCCTGTTCGAGCCCTTCGTCAGCAGCAAGCCGGCAGGCGCTGGACTCGGCCTGGGGTTGGTGATTTCAGCGCAGCTCGTGCGCGCCTTCGGCGGCACCCTGCAGGCGAGCAACCGCGACCAGGGCGGCGCATCCTTCGTCGTCGACCTGCCGAGCGCTCCTCTCGAAGTCACCGTCGAACATGCCTGAAGCTTCTCCCATCCGCGTGCTCCTGATCGAGGACGACGACGACGTGCGAACGAGCACGGAGCAGGCGCTGTCCCTGGCCGGGTTCGAGGTCGACGCGTTCGCCAACGCCGAGCGCGCCCGCCCCCTGGTCACCTTCGGCATGCGCGCGATCGTCGTGTGCGACGTGCGGCTGCCAGGCCTGAGCGGCGTCGAGTGGCTGCCGGAGATCCGCAAGATCGACCCGGAAATCCCGGTGGTCCTGGTCACCGGCCACGGTCACATCGCCATGGCAGTGCAGGCGATGCGCGAAGGCGCCTACGACTTCATCGAGAAGCCGTTCACGTCGGAGCGGCTGGTCGCCATTGCGCGGCATGCCGTCGAGCGGCGCCAGCTCGCGCTCGAGCTCCGCTTCCTGCGCGACACGCTTGACAACTGGCATGGCATACAGGCCGTGCTGATCGGACGTTCGGCGCAGATGCAGCAAGTGCGCCGCACCGTGCTATCACTGGCCGAAACCTCGGCCGACGTCCTCGTCTACGGGGAGACCGGTACTGGCAAGGAGCTCGTGGCGCGCTGCCTGCACGACCATAGCGAGCGTCGGCGGCAGCACTTTGTCCCGCTGAACTGCGGCGGTCTGCCCGAGGGGCTGGCCGAGAGCGAGCTCTTCGGGCACGAAGTGGGGGCATTCACCAGTGCCCACCGAGCCCGGGTGGGCAAGTTCGAGCACGCGAACGGCGGCACCCTGTTCCTCGACGAGATCGAGAGCATGCCGCTGGCGGTGCAGATCAAGCTCCTGCGCGCGCTGCAGGAGCGAAGCATCGAGCGCATCGGCTCGAACAAGCCGGTTGCCTTCGACTGTCGCGTGGTGGCCGCCAGCAAGGAAGATCTCAAGGCCTTGAGCGACGAGCACAAGTTCAGGGCTGACCTCTATTATCGGATCGGCGTCGCGATCATCGAGCTGCCGCCCTTGCGCGAACGACGCGAGGACATCCCGCTGCTGTTCGAGCATTTCACCCTCATGGCCGCGAGCCGCTACGAGCGCGCGGCCCCACTCGTGAGCCACGCTCAGCTGGCCGAGCTGATGGGTTATGCGTGGCCCGGCAATGTGCGCGAGTTGCGCAACGTCGCTGATCGGTTCGTGCTCGGGCTCCTGGGTGACCGACTGACGCAAGTGCGCGGCCCGATCCACAACCACGAACTCCCGCGCGGCCTGCCGCAACAGGTGGAGCAATTCGAGCGTGCCGTGGTGATCGAAGAGCTGAGAAGGCACCGCGGAGATCAGTCGGCGACCGCTACGGCGCTCGGAATTGCCAGGCAGACATTGCACGACAAGATGCGAAAGTTCGCCGTGGCGGCTGACGAGTTCAAAGCTTGACGGCCAGTCCCCGAGCGGACGTTCGCGAAGGGCTGCTTCTGGCCCGAAAGCAGCCGCCGTGCAGGCTGCTTCACCCCAACGACGACGGCTCCGAAAGACTGAACGCGCAACGCGCGGCCGGTCGCTCACAGCAAGGCAGCGGCCGAACTTTTAGCTTCGTAGCCGGCAATCAGCAAGGGGTAGCGGAGTAGCGCATCTACAGGTCACGGGTTCAACCCGTCTCAAGAAGGCTCATCCAGCCTCATGAGCTCGCTTCGTTTTCCCCATTGAAATCAACGGCTTACCTGCATTCGCGAACCATGTCGCGCTACATTGCCCATCAGGCTGCCTACAGATCTCGTACACGAACGGCGCAGCTGCATGCACACGCCGCTTACCGCTTCACGCATCCGACTCGCCACTCTGCTTCAGAGGAGCTTGTGGCTTAGCGATGACCACGGGGTGCGTGGTGTCGGACGCCTGCTGTTGAGAATCACGACGAATGGCGTCCAAAGGTTCTACTTCCGATTCAATTCCGCAGGCCAGCGGCGAACAGTAGCTCTGGGTCCATATTCACGGATCCGGAAGGTCGGTTATTTGACGATCGAGCAGGCTCGGCGCGCAGCGCGGGAGTTGCTCCCCTACCCCGCAAAAACGCCTATTCCCCGTCTCGGCGTTGGCGAAGAGAAGACTCCGGGTGCGATGGAGAATCCGCGCCGCCGGCTTAGTACGACCTTCCTAGGCCGTGCCCGTGCCTCGCACTCGCAGTTAACGGTCATAGGCTTATGCGACGCATACGCCGAGCGGTTAGAAGCCACCGGGAAGTTCAGCGCACAGTCGGTTCGACTCACATTGAGGCGACACCTCGGTTGCTCCGAGCTCGCTAACTCGCCAGCCGACTCGGCAAGTCCATCTGAGTTCGCCACTCTCCTGCGCCAAATCGTTGCCGCCGGACATGGACTGACGGCCTCGAAAGTCCGCTCATACCTGCACTCCGCCTATGCGATGGCCCTTAAGTCCGAGCTCGACCCCAACGCGGTAAGTGACTTGGGTGCTCACAACATTAAGTCGAATCCGCTCGCATACATCCCATCACTTTCCGAATACAAGAAGGCCCGGGATCGCGCACTTTCCAAGTCGGAGCTGAAGGCGCTCTGGACAGAGCTTCACCCGGCGGAGGGCGCGATTAAGTTCACGCACCGCTTCGTTCGGCTCGACCTGTTGCTTGGTGGGCAGCGCTGTCAGCAGCTCCTTCGAGTCAGGATTGAGAACGTAGATCTCGAAGAGGATTCGCTCGTTCTGTACGACTTCAAGGGCAGGCGCCAACCGAGACTTCACTGGCTGCCGTTGATACCCGCCGCGCGCCGGGATGTGCTGTGGTTCATGGGAAACGCCAGGGATCTGGGATCAGATCTCCTCTTCGCCGGGAAGATCGGTGGCGGAGCTGTGTCGCCCTTCTCCGTGACAAGCGCTGTCACAGCTATAAGCAGCAAGCTTGTAGCGGACAAGGCGGTCTCTTCACCGTTCACATACGGGGATTTGCGAAGAACGGCTGAGACAACACTCGCATACCTGAAAGTAACCAAGGACATACGAGCGCAGCTGCTCTCGCATGGCTTGGGCGGCGTTCAGCATCGGCACTACGATCGCCACGCTTATAAGGATGAAAAGATCGCAGCGCTGTTGCAGCTGCAAAACTTCCTGGATTCATTGCTCGATTAGGCTTTCGGCCGGCCGTTTCGTCGCAGCGGCTCAGTTTCGACGAGCTCTTCACGGCTGCTAGCGACTCGTTGCTGACATGCTCACCGTAGCAGCCTCGCTACAACGATGCCGGCAAGGGTCGAGCAGAAATCTCTTAACGTCAGCGCAGCTTGCGGGCTTGGGTCTGCGGTTTCATCGCCTCGCTCCTCACGTTCGCTCAGGAAGTGGACATAGGCATCGAGATCGAAACCGCTAAGCGTCACGACCTTGTCGACGGGGACTACTTGCTGGAACGTGTCAAGCTTGCCTTTGGTAGCGGGGTTGGCTTCGAAGTCGCTCAAGATCCGGTCGTAGAAGGTCGTGTAGTCCACCTGTCCGTCGGTAGTGCGCTGACCGCTCATGAGCGGTTGTAGTCGGATGAATTTTGTGGGCAGGTCTGGGTCGGGAGCTTCAAGCACGTAACCCACGTAGACCTTGCCCGTGCTGAGCGTTACTTGGATTGCTTCACCATTCAGCAGCGACCGCGACAGCACCGACTCGAGAGGGTCAGTGATCGATGCCAGATTGGCGCTGATCCGGCTATCACGCCCCCGGCGTCTGCCCCATAACGACACTGCGCCGTTCAGAAATAACGGAGCAAGAATTCCGAACGCAAGGGCGTATACGCATGTCAATGCCACGTGCGCCCTGATCCTCAGAGCCAATTCAGGTAAGGGATCCTTCGTGGTGAAGAGCGGCCCAAGGAACGACGTGTAGAGCCACTCGAATCCGTCCCGATACGCCGACCACAGAAACAGAAGGGCATGCCCTACTGCAACCCCGATTGCTATCAGCACGCCATATATTGCCGCACGGTAGTAGAGGCGTTGGGAGTCTTGCCTTGCAGAGCGCCAGCGCAACGACCACAGAGTCGTGACGAAAGCGAATCCCCCGATGAGCGGAAGCGTGAAGAAAAGCGGGAGGTCCACCCGCCCGTGCCTAGCGCTTGCTCTGGAGCTTCTGTCGAATCTGGGCTACGTTCTGAACGTCACGTCTGAAGCTGGGCAGGTCGCGCAACGCGTCCATAGAGACTGCGAACTGCCCGCTTTCCGACACCCGGACCTGGCCCTCGAGCAAAGGGCGTCGGTCGCCCTTAGTCGCGGCGACGATCTGGGTCGATTTCCTAGCCATGGCGCATTATGTGGCGACTGAGAGACCTCTGCACAAGGGGCCCGTGGTATGGGACACGAAAGGCCGGGAGCGTGGCTTCCCATCGAGGCCGAACGCAGCGAGCTCGGCTGCGGCGACGCAGTATTTCGGCTAATCAGCGGGGTAGCCAATGTCAGGTCGGCGCGCTGCGCGGGTTGACCTTGATTGTGTGCGCAGGGGCAGTCAACCGGCGTCTGGCAACTTTGAGAGAGCCCTGACCCTCGCGGCGAGAGCAGTCAGCTGACGGGGCCGCCGACCGACGATGAGGTCAGGTTTCGAAAGCCAGAGACATCCGCAATCGCGAAGGTTAGCGTCAGGTTTCGAACGGAGCGGACGTTCAGCGCGGACACGCGCGAGCGGCAGCAGTTAGTCTGGACCTGACAGCCGCCACGGTCGGACGGCGACTCAGCTCTGGTCCCAAGCGTCCACAGTGAGAAGCGCGTGATCAGGCAGTACATCGAGGTTCTTTCCGTCGACCTCGAGCTTTCCGGTCCATCCGCCAGGGAGGAAGTAGTCCTCGCCGACGACCGGAGGCGAGTCGTGTCGCGGCACGCCTTCGCGCAGGGCTGCACGAAGGACCGCTGCAGTCATGACGTAGCGCTTCGGATAGCCGTTCCCTCCCAGATCAACGGCTTCCCCGGTTGTGCATAGTTTCTCAATCCACGCTGTTCCGCCTGGCCCTGTACTCCAGGAGGCTAGGCGAGCACGCGACGGTTCCACGTTGTCGCCCTGCACTGCCCCAGCGTACACAACGAAGTCCCAACCCAGCATGTGCGGCGCTCTGCTCCTCGTCAGCCGAGCGCGCCGGCAGCCAGCCGCAAGAACATCGCCCGAATACGGTCGACGCCTTCCGGTGTGCGCATTAGATCGATCGGGCGCTGATGGTTTAGCTCGGAGTTGACGCGATAGAACCAAGCGTCGATGTCCGCCAAAGCGTCGTCCCGCGCTGCGCCAAAGACTTCGTTGTAAAGGTCGATCGCAGCGCACTCCAGCTCGGACGCAGCGCGAGGCCAGCAATCCCTGATCGCCTGTTTCGCTGGCCGCAGCCAACCGCCCTCGCGAACTATGAGCAGCTCGAAGTAGGTTTCGAAGTCCATCGATCGCAGTCGCGTCGCTACGGCTCTGCAGGCCTTGAATGAGCTTTGTGGTTGGCGACCCGCCCCGTCGCTCGTGGCGGGGAGCCGCAACGTCTCGAAGTTGCTCCTTGTGCTCAACGAACAATCAACGTCGCGGGCTGTGCGCAAGGAGGAGTTCGTGTACCTGAACGCCGAGAGCTTCCGCCAGCCGCTCGAGGTTGTCCAGCGAAATGTTGCGCGCCTGTCGCTCGACATGCGCGACAAAGGTTCGGTGCAAGCCCGCCTCGAATGCCAGCGCTTCCTGCGACCAGCCCTTGGCTCGTCTAAGTGACACCAGGTTAGCGGAGAGCACAGCTCTTGCACTTTCCCTTCGAGAAATGCGGCCACCATTCACTCCGTCGAGTGTCAAACGGTGTCGCTTTTAAGTCAGCCGCGTTTAAGTCACACTCCGCGAATCGGAGGGCGCGATGTTCTTGACCTACCCGCCGTTCAGGCATGCCTTTCAGCCTCATCCCGCGTCAACGCTGTGGACCTGCGTCGAGGTAGCGTTACGCTGGCCCTGGTACATCGCGACGGCGCAAGACCCGGTCAGCCCTGCTCTCCGCAGCTTTGCGATCAGCAGGAGTGACGAACTGCTCTACTTTGCCGAGCGCGCCCCCGCCGGGCGTCTGGTCTCGCTGCAGCTACTCATGCTGTCTGCAGTCGGCGACAGAGCGGGTTGGAGCTCGGTCCCGGTGGTCCGGATCGAGCGATGTCACGACGACTCCGGGGCAGCTCCCTACGCCGTCGTGACCGCGGAGGACGGAAAGAAGTTTGGCGGCGTTCCAGTCGCACCGTTCAGCCCCGTTGGCCAGCAACTGGTGCCTGTCCTGAACCTGGAGAACAAAGGCGGCGTGTAGCGCTTGCCCGCAGGGTCACTGCCACATCGGAGATGAATGATGCCGACGAGCGCGCGCTGCGCGGCTTCGACGACCTCCCGCGGTCAGCGAACGTCCGATTGCCTGTCGTTGCCGCCCTGTTCGCAATTTCGAAGGCAACCGTGTGGCGATGGTGTAAGAGCGGACACCTCCCCGAGCCATGTCGAGTCAATGGCGTGACGTTCTGGAACGTGGGGGAGCTGCGCCAGCGTCTCGCCGCGCGGCTCGGAGGGCGGGCAAGTCCAGAACAGCATCAGGGCGTCGGTTCGGATGAAAGCAACCCGGGCGCACCCGAGACGTAGCCGACCGCGTCAGCGGTTCTCTGTTCCGCTCGAGATCTCTCGCCACCAAAGGGGAAGCGCTGCTCCGGTCGCAATACGCCTACAAGCGGTGGCGATCTCATGCGCAGGGCTCGCCACCGCTAGGACTTCTGCGGCGCGTGACAGCCAGAGCGTCAAAATCGCACTCGTGCCGGGGTCACAGCTCTCCCGACTGCGCTGTACTTCGTCCAAGAGAGATTTCGCCGAGGCGATCGTGCGATATCGCTCGGCGAGTTCGAGCAGCTGCCCGAGGGAGCGGGGGTCCGAGTGGTCATCGAGCGCGCTTGCGACAGTGGAAACGGTCGCACCGCCGAAACCGCATGAGCTCAACTCGACTATCGCCTGCGTCGTTGCATTCTCTGCGTCGCCTGCTAAGTTTTCCTGGTCGGAGGGCGCAACCTCAGGGGCCCGGTCCAGCAGGGTGCGCCGACGATCAAAGATCTCGGCTCGCCGAACGAGCTCTGCCTCGTCGACCTCGAAGTCAAGCTCCGGGTCGTCCGTGGGATCGCTGAGGGCGTCCTCGGTCACCGCCTTGCCCGTTTCAACCTTCCGCCAGTGGCCTCTGGGTGGTGAGGGTATGCGGAGCGTCTTGCATAGTCTCGCCAGCGTATTGGGCGCGAATCCAACTGCGTGGCAGAGCTCGTCTTGCGGTAGGCGCCAGACCCACGTGTGAAGCGTGCTCCGCGACAGGCGCATCAGAGCACGCGAGGACTGGATGCCTGCTCTGACCGGTCGATCCATTCGCGGACGACCGAGGCGCGCCAGACGGCAATACGACCAGGCAGCCGGAAGGCGGGAGGAAACGTGCCGGCTTTTAGCCAGCGGTGGAACGTAGCTCTCGACACAGGCACCAGTTCGAGGATCTGTCGTTCCCTCAGCAGCGTCGCAACCGCCGGCATAGCACCGTCCTGAGACTTGCTGCTTTCCATTGCGGCATGCTGAGCGTTCCCTGTACGTTTTAATACGGGCAGCATTTCTTCCCCACAGCAGCCGAAGTGGGAAAGCTTTCCCGGTCAGCGCCGCGTAGGCCGGCGCCCTTTCGGTAGATCCTCAGGGCGAAGGATCGTCGCTATCGCCCTGCACAGCCGCGCCGACATCTGTTTCTTGGAGAGGAGGTGGCCGGCGACGTCAGGCGCCGTCCGCACATTTCCCGGCACGTAACTTCCGCCCTCACCTGGCGTCTTCCAGAGCTCGGCCGCGTCAAACAGCATGCGCACGTGCGAAGTCACGTGTTCGCACGGCCAGCACAGGCGATCTCCTTGAGGCGACCGACGCACCGTAGTGAGTCCGGCAAGATGCGCGTTCGGTGTCAGCCCGACCGATCGAGCAAATTCGCTCGCTTCCACCGTGCTGCCCAGGACGTTCTCGGGATCCAACTTCACGAAATGCAGGCCGAAGCGATACGCGGGAAGCCAGACCAGCTGAACGAAGAACTCCCAGAGCGGTTGTCCTTGGCCACCCAAGTGCTTGCACGCGAGCTGGAAAACGGGATCGGTGGCTCGGCGTATTCCCAAGCGCTCCGGGTCCAAGTGATGGTGGAGTGCCAGGGCTTCTGCCACTTGCAGTTCTGAGACCTCATTCCAGCGGGCCCACGTCCACTTGTCGGCCCTGATGTAGTCCAGAAGCGCGGCCGCATCGACCTTGTGCGGCTTTGAACGGGCGTGCAACATCTCGAGTCCGCTCACCGGCGGCCGTGAACGCGTTCCCGAGACAACGGGATCGACCGAGCTGTCGTTCTCGTCCTGCTTGCTCGCCATGACGGCTCCCCATCGGGCCGTCTTCGTGGGCGCCAGTGGCAACACAACGGCGACAAACGTCGCCGCCGGGTCCCGCCACGTGAGCAGCCGCTTTCAGCGAAGCCGGCGTGTTGCGTGGTAGGCCGTGTTGGGATCGAACCAACGACCAAAGGATTATGAGTCCTCTGCTCTGACCAACTGAGCTAACGGCCCGCGGCAAACATCTTCGCATGCGCCGGGCACAACGCGGCTTGACGGGGTCTCGACAAAGATCGCCAAGCGTCGGCTCGACGCAAACATGGCTGACCGCACATCGACGAATGCTAGGATTTGAACGCAGACCCACCACCGCCGAATTCGAGGAGAGCGATACCGTGCGACTGGCCCAGTACGTGAAGTTTCGAGAGGAAAAATTCGGCGGCGTGCTGTTCGAGACGCGCTCGGAGAAGGTCTTCACCCTCAATCCGACGGCGACGGCCGTGATCCGCGAAATCGCCACCGGCGATGAAGCGACGATCTCATCGCGCCTCAAGGACCGCTTCGTCGACCAGGGCGAGGCGATCGAGCGCGAGGTTTCTGCCTTCCTCGCCGAGCTGCGCCAGCGCGGCCTGATCGAAGGATGACGCGGTGAGCGCATCGGCGGGCGCCGAATCGGAGGACCTCGCTGCGCCGCTCTACGTCGCCTGGCAGATCACCAACGAGTGCAACCTCGCCTGCCTGCACTGCATCGAAG